>Ga0308160_10004854_pt1 | contig 14165 bp, 9 predicted proteins | sample PhyFR1_FD_201036 | JGI IMG/M metagenome (GOLD analysis project Ga0308160, IMG submission 201036) | Phyllosphere microbial communities from UC Gill Tract Community Farm, Albany, California, United States - DLSLF.R1 | ecosystem: Host-associated > Plants > Phyllosphere > Unclassified | place: USA...
ACTCACGCGCCGGCTACGGCGACATCGGCACGGTCGTGGGCTTGTCGGCCTCAGCGGTGAAGCGACGCGTCGACCGCCTCGTCGCCGACGGGGTCATCCAGTCGTTCACGATCCAGGTCGACCCCACAGTCGACGGCATGCAGACAGAAGCCTACGTCGAACTCTTCTGCCGCGGCACCGTGTCCCCCAACGAGCTGCTGCGGATCCTGTCAGGCGTCCCGGAGGTCGTCGACGCCGGCACCGTCACCGGGAGCGCCGACGCCATCGTGCACATGCGGGCCCGGAACATCCCAGCCCTCGAGGACGCCTTGGAGAAGGTGCGGATCGCGCCGAACGTCGACCACACCCGCAGCGCGATCGTCCTCACCCGTCTCATCCACCGCCACATCGACTGACCCCTCCCCTGCCCGCGAACTGTCACCAACGCACAGTGCGGCTCGTCCGAAGTCGCCATTCGTGACCGTTCGCGGGCAGGATGGGCGGATGGAGTGGACGATTCAGGCGGGGACCAGTGTGTTCGAGCAGCTGCGGACGCAGGTGGTCGAGGCCGTCCGCGACGGACGACTGGCGACCGGGGCGAAGCTCCCGACGGTGCGCGGGCTGGCCGACGAGCTGGGGATCGCACCGAACACCGTCGCGAAGGCGTACCGGCTGCTCGAGACCGACGGGGTCATCGAGACCCGGGGGCGCGCTGGGACGTTCGTGTCAGCGCACGGCGACGCGATCGACCGGCAGGCGCAGCTGGCAGCGGCGGCGTACGCGGACCGCATCCGGGACCTCGGCGTCTCGCCGAAGGACGCCGTGGCGCTCGTTGAGGCCGCGCTCCGCGCCTGACGTCGTTTCGCCCTTCGACAAGCTCAGGGACCGGGGAAGGGATTTCGAGACCGGCCCGACTCAGATGACGCTCTGCGACCACGGATCGGGGTTGCCGAACCGGTGCGCCGTGATCGAGATCGCCTGTTCGCGCAGGAACGGCAGCAGCTCCACCCGTCCGGCCTGGGTGACCGGTCCCGCCCAGATCGCGATCTCGGGATCGCCGCCGAGCGCCTCTGCGAGTCGCTTCGCGAGCGGCTCAGGCTCGGAGGCCTCCGTTCCGGGTTCCGCTTCCGCGACCGTCTCGGGATGCGGACCGACGATCCGCACCCGGGTCGCGACCGGTGGCTCCTGGCCGAGCTCGCCCGTGTCGATCGACCCGCGGGCCGCCATCCGGGTCAGCCACTGCTCGTCGGTCTCGAGCGAGACGGGGATGCTCAGCTCGGACAACCAGTCACGGACCTCGCGCGGCAGCCGCCCGCCGAGACTGACGGTGAACCGCGACCGCGACCGCACCGCGGCGATGAGGACCCGCAGCGCATCGCCCAGGTCGGCCCCCGACGCGACGCGCACCGCGACCGGAACGGGCCGGTAGCGCAGGAGGTTCCGTTCCACGCCGAGCTGCGAGACGTCCTTCACCTCGCCGAACTCGTTCCCCCACGCGATCGCGTCGCTGAGCGCCGACCGCCGCAGTACGTCGAAGGCTTCGTAGGTGAGCGACGGCTGGGCCGCCTCGATGAGCTTCACGATGCGGGTGTCGAGCCCGCGGAGGTGCAGGCTGCGACTCGCCGATCCCGGATCCGGCCGCCACTCGCCGAGCCCGAACAGGTAGTTGGGGCCCCCGGCCTTCGTGCCGGTCCCGACCGACGAGCGCTTCCACCCGCCGAAGGGCTGGCGCTGCACGATCGCACCGGTGATGCCCCGGTTGACGTACAGGTTGCCCGCCTCGACGGTGTCGAGCCATTCCCCGAGATCGACCGGGTCGAGGGTGTGCAGGCCCGCGGTCAGTCCGTAGGGGGTCGCGTTCTGCAGGGCGATCGCCTCGGTGAGGTTCGCGGCCTGCATGATTCCCAGGACCGGTCCGAAGTACTCGGTCAGGTGGAAGGGCGAGCCCGGCTGGACACCGGTGCGCACCCCCGGCGACCAGAGGCGCTCGCTCGGCTGGCCGAAGTTGACCGAGGAGTCGTCGAGCAGTTTCGGCTCGACGAGCCACTTCTCGCCGAGGCGCAACTCGGTCAGCCCGGCGAGGAGCTTCTCCCCCGCCGGCTCGACGATCGGCCCCATCTGCGTCCGCGCATCGGACGGCCAGCCGACCCGGAGCGAGCGGACGGCGTCCTCGAGCTGCCGGAGGAAGCGGTCGGATCGTGCCACCGAGCCGACGAGGATCACGAGCGACGCGGCCGAGCACTTCTGCCCGGCGTGCCCGAAGGCGCTCTTCACGATGTCGGCGACGGCGAGGTCGAGGTCGGCACTGGGCGTGACGATGATCGCGTTCTTCCCGCTCGTCTCCGCCAGCAGCGGCAGGTCGGCACGCCACCCACGGAACAGCTGCGCCGTTTCGAAGGAGCCGGTCAGGATCACCCGGTCGACGGCCGGGTGGGACACGAGCCGACGTCCGAGGTCGCCCTCCGCCACATCGGCGAGCACGAGGAGGTCGCGCGGCACCCCGGCGTCCCACAGTGCCTCGACGACCACGGCTGCGCACCGCTTCGCCTGTGGAGCGGGCTTGATGATCACGCCGCTGCCGGCGGCGAGCGCCGCGAGGACGCCTCCGGCCGGGATGGCGACGGGGAAGTTCCAGGGCGGCGTCACGACCGTGAGCGCGGAGGGGACGAAGCTCGCGCCGTGCACACTCTCGAGCAGGGGCGCGTTGGCCGCGTAGTAGTGCGCGAAGTCGACGGCCTCGCTCACCTCGGGATCGGCCTCGGCGATCGTCTTGCCGGTCTCGCTCGCCATGACCTCGATGAGGTCCGCCCGACGGGAGGCGAGGACCCGAGCTGCAGCGTGCAGGACGGCGGCCCGTTCGGCGGCGGGGCGGGCTCCCCATCGCTCACCGGCGGCGTGGACCATCGTGATCGTGCGTTCGAGGACGCGTGGGTCGTCGATGGCCGCGGCCGCGACCGCTGCGCCACCGAGGGTCGACTGCGGGACGCGCGCCAGGATCGACGCTCCCCACACCCGGTTCGCCGCGAGCGAGGGGTCGGTGTCGGCGGCGTTCTCGAAGCCCGGGGCGCCGTCGACGACACCACCGCGCTCCGAACGGGAGAAGACCGCCGTCTCGACGTACGCCGAGGACGGATCGGCGTGGAAGCGGTCCTCGCCGCCGCTCGATCCGCGTTCCAGCCCGAGGACCTGCTGCGTGAGTCCGGCGTCCGGTGCCTGTGCGGGATCGCGGAAGCGGTCGTCCCCGTCGTTGTCGGGCAGCGGTGCCTCCGGGGCCTCCGCGGCGCGGTCCTGCGTCCGGTTGGGGGTCGGCACCTGCCCGGCGGTCTCTCCGAGGGCGTCGACCGACGCGAGGAACCGGCGTCGCTCGCGCGCGAACAGGGTCGGCTTCTCGGCGAGCTCGAACACCGCCGACATGAAGTTCTCCTCGCTGGCGTTCTCCTCCAGACGGCGGACGAGGTAGGAGATCGCGACGTCGAACTCCTTCGGGTTCACGACGGGCGTGTACAGCAGCACCGTCCCGACGTCCCGCTTGATGGCTTCGACCTGACCGGTCGCCATCCCCAGCAGCATCTCGAAGTCCACCCGCTCGCGGACACCGCGGTCGCCCGCGAGGAGCCATGCGTAGGCGATGTCGAAGAGGTTGTGCCCGGCGACCCCGACCCGCACGACGTCCGTGTGCGCCGGCGTGAGCGCCCAGTCGAGCACGCGCTTGTAGTTGGTGTCGGTCTCGCGCTTCGATCCGGTCGTCGCGAGCGGCCAGCCGTGGATCGCCGCGTCGACCCGCTCCATCGCGAGGTTCGCGCCTTTCACCAGCCGCACCTTGATGGGCGCGCCACCGGCGGCCACGCGCTGCTTCGACCAGGCGGTGAGCTGCATCATCGCCTCGAGGGCGTCGGGCAGGTAGGCCTGGATGACGATGCCGGCCTGGTACTGCAGCAGCTGCGGCTGGTCGAGGAGTCGGGTGAAGACCGCGATGGTGAGGTCGAGGTCGCGGTACTCCTCCATGTCGAGGTTGATGAAGGTGCCGGTCGCGAGCCCCTCCTCGTAGAGCGGCACGAGGCGTCGGACGATGCGGTCGACGACCTGCTCGAACGACCACATGGAGAGCTGGCTGGCGATCGACGAGACCTTGATGGACACGTAGTCGACGTCGGGGCGCTGCAGGAGCTCGCGGGTGCCGGCGAGCCGTTTCGCCGCCTCGCCCTCGCCGAGGACGGCCTCCCCGAGGAGGTTCAGATTGAGCCGTGAACCGTCGGCGCGCAGCTTCGCGATCGCGTTGCCGAGCTCACGAGGACGGCTGTCGACGATGAGGTGGCCGACCATGCCCCGGAGGACGCGGCGCGCGGCAGGGACGACGACCCAGGGCAGCACCGGACCGACCAGACCGCCTGTGCGGACGGCGGCCTGCTCGTACCAGGGCAGGAACCGCGGCGTCCGACCGGCGAGGGCGGCGAGGGCGTTCCCGGCGACGAGCGGGTCCTCCGGGCGCATGACGCCGTCGACGAACCCGACGGTGAATTCGAGACCGTTGGGATCGCGCAGCACGCCGGCGAGCCGCTCGGCAGCGGGATCGGTCGGAGCTTCCGCCCCTTCGTCGACCCATTTCGACGCGAGGGCGATCGCACGATCCGCGAGTCCGACCGGTTCGGTGGGACCCTCGTTCGCAACGTTCGCCATGCTGCTCAGCCTATGCTCCGATCCGGTGATCCCAGCTGAGGCTCGCGAGTACACGCCCGGCGGCTGAGCACCCCGGTCGGTCACCGCCCTTCGACAGGCTCAGGGACCGGAGGGCCATGTCGCGGAGACCCCGCCCCGGCCGCCGCCCTTCGACAAGCTCAGGGACCGGTGCGCCATATCGCTGAGACCCCTCCCCGGTCACTGAGCCTGTCGAAGTGCGCCTGCGAATAGGGTGTGGTCATGCACTCCGTCGAGCAGTACGACGCCGTCATCGTCGGCGGCGGTCACAACGGCCTCACCGCCGCCGCCTACCTCGCACGCGCGGGCAAGCGCGTCCTCCTCCTCGAGCGCCTCGACCATACGGGTGGAGCAGCCGTCTCGGAACGTCCGTTCCCCGGCGTGGACGCACGCCTGTCCCGGTACTCGTACCTCGTCAGCCTGCTGCCCCAGCAGATCATCCACGAGCTCGGGCTCGACGTCCAGCTCGTCCGGCGCCGCTTCTCCTCGTACACGCCCGACCCCGACAACCCGGGTAAGGGGCTCCTGATCGACAACCGTGACGACGACGCCACCGTCGCGTCGTTCGCGTCGATCGGGTATCCGGAGGACGCCGCGGGCATCGCCGAACTGCACCGTCGGATCGGGCACCTGGCCTCGGTGCTCTGGCCGACGGTGCTCGAGCCGCTCCGCAGCCGTTCCGATGCGCGTGACGCGGCGATCGCCGCCGCCGCGGACCTCGGGGTGCCGGCCGCGGAGATCGCGTCGATCTGGTCGGCGGTGTTCGATGAGCCGATCGGCCGTGCCATCGAGGACGCCGCACGTGCCGACCTCGTCCGCGGTGTCGTCTTCACGGATGCGCTCATCGGCACCTTCGCCCGCGCCGACGACCCGACCTTGCAGCAGAACATCTGCTTCCTCTACCACCTGATCGGCGGCGGGACGGGCGACTGGGATGTCCCGGTCGGCGGCATGGGCGCGGTCACGGACGCGCTGCGCCGCACGGCCGAGGAGGCCGGTGCCGAGATCCGGACGCTCGCCGAGGTGACCTCCATCCAACCGGAGCACGGACTCGTCGCCTACGTGGACCTCGCCGCGGAGGCGGAGCTCGAGGCGACCGAACCGATGTCGACGCTGGACCGGTTCCGGCCTCGCCCCGGGGTCGTCGTCCGCGGCGAGTGGATCCTGTCGGGTGCGGCTCCGGCTGTGCTGGAGCGCCTCCTCGACCCGGCGGCGGAGCAACGGGCGGTCGCGGCCGCGTACGCCGCGTGGTCGGCAGCGCGGGGGACACCGGTGCAGTGGAGTGATGCCGACGCGATCCTCGGCACGGCGCCAGCGCCGGAGGACGGTGTCCCGCATCCCGAGGGCGCCCAGGTGAAGGTGAACCTGTTGCTCCAGAGACTCCCGAAGCTCCTCGACCCCGCCGTCGATCCGTCGGCGGCGTTCGGCGGCACCTTCCACATCAACGAGGGCTGGGCGCAGCTGGAGCACGCCTACCGCGAGGCCGAGGCCGGCCGGATCCCCGACCCGCTACCGTGCGAGGTCTACTGCCACACCCTGAGCGACCCGAGCATCCTCTCGCCTGAACTGCAGGCCTCGGGGGCGCAGACGCTCACCGTGTTCGGCCTCCATGTGCCGCATCGGCTCGCGGTCGCTGCGGACGCGGTTCCCGGCGGCCACGACGCTTTCCGTGACGCTCTCCAGGCCGCGGTGCTGCGGTCGCTGGACTCGGTGATCGCGGAGCCGATCGAGGATCTGCTGCTCCTCGACGCCGAAGGGCGGCCCTGCATCGAGACGCGGACGACGCTCGACCTCGAGCGCTCCCTGGCGATGCCGGGCGGGAACATCTTCCACGGCCCGCTGTCGTGGCCGTTCCTCGAGGACGACGCCCCGCGGACGACAGCGGCCGAGCGGTGGGGTGTCGCCACGGCTCACCCACGGGTACTGCTTTGCGGCGCCGGGGCCCGACGCGGTGGCGCGGTCAGCGGACTGGGTGGGCACAACGCCGCAATGGCCGTCTTGGACGCCTGAGCCGCACGCCGCAGAACGCGCTGCCGCGCTCAGTGGTGGCGGTGGTCCTGGATGGTGATCTTCGGGCCACGACGAGGCTTGTGGATGCCGCTCCGGCCGATGAGTCGCAGCACCCGCTGCCGGTGACCAGCCCAAGGCGCGAGCAGCTCGAGCATGCCGTCGTCGTCCACCGGTGAGCCGGTGAGCGCTTGCCCCACCGAGGCCGCGAGGTGGTAGTCGCCGACGCTCACCGCGTCGGGGTCGCCGTGCGCTCGGAGCGTCACTTCGGCGGCCGTCCACGCGCCGATGCCCGGCAGGCTCTGGAGGCGCCGTGACGCATCGTCGGGGTGCTCGTCGAGCGTCCGCTCGATCGCGGAGGCGAGTCGCGACGACCGCACGACCGTCTCCGACCGCTGCGGCCCGACACCCGCCGTATGCCACTCCCAGCTCGGGATCATCCGCCAGGTCTCGGAGGACGGCGCGACGATCATGCCCTCAGGGGCCGGGCCGGGCGCAGGATCGCCATGTCGCCGCACGAGCAGTCGCCACGCACGCCACGCTTCGAGTGCGGTCACCTTCTGCTCGAGGATCGACGGCACGAGCATCTCGAACACGAGCCGGTTGCGGCTCAACCGCAGTCCCGGGTTCCGCCGGGACACCTCGGTGAGCAGCGGGCTTCGGCTCACGTCGAGTTCCGACCAGTCGTCGTCGCGGCCGAGCAGTTCCGGCACACCGGCGATCATCCACTCGGCACCCGGACCCCAGGCGGCCGCCTCGACCTCGCCGTCGCGGACCGTCGAGACGTACAGGGTCGCGCCGCCCTGTGGGGTGCGCGCCGTCAGCCAGACCCCGCCAGGCGTGCGGCGGAAGCAGGGGCCGTCGCCTCCCCGGGCGATGAGGCGCAGGGTGCTGTGGACGTCGAGTGGGCCGCCCGGGCGGTACACCGTCCGCGTCGGTTCCGCCTCGCTCGACGCCGGTCCGGTCGGCTGCGGTGCGGCACCGATGGACGACAGCGACGGAGCGGCGAGCGATGCAGAGGCGGACATGGTGGTCACCCTACGTGGTGCCCACCGACATCCGGCGACGCCGACGGCGGCCGAGGATCGCGAAGACGCCCCGACCGCCGCCGATCCGCTATCGCACCAGGCGGAAGTCATACCCGGCATGATCGATGAACGTGCCGTTCACGCGTTGCTCGACGCGGCCGCCCTGGTAACGGGCCGGGAGGTAGTCCCGGCTCCATTCGATGGTCCACGAGCCCGAGGAGTCGGCCTTCGTCGTCCCGAGTCGGGTGCCCCAGGCTCCGATGATCTCGATGTCGGCCAGTGGCGTCGCCGCACCGGTGAACACGGGCCGCGTACCGGTGAGGGTGTCTCCGATCCTCGGCGACGTCACCCTGAGGGCGGACGCGACGGTGAAGTCGTAGACGGAGCGATGCGTCTCGACGCCACCGACGATCTGTCGGACGGTGCCACCCGCGTACCGGGCGGGGAGCAGCGACTTGTTCCAGGTGATCGTCCAGCGTCCGCTCGCCGCGACGGCCTCGGTGGTGCCGACGAGATCGCCCCAGGCGCTCCAGATCTCGAGCCTCGCACCAGGCTGTGCCGTGCCACTGAACTCGGGCACGGACGAACCGATGACACCACCGGTCGCGGGCGATTCCACGACGAGCGGGGCGACGACGGCGCGGGCTGCCACGGTGAAGTCGTACGGCGCACGGGACTGCTCGACACCGTCGATCTCCTGGCGCACGGAGCCACCGCTGTACCGGCCCGGGGTCAGGCTCTTGTTGATCGGTGCCGCCCAACGATGGTCGTCTCCGACCTCGGCCGAGGCGATCTCCGTACCCCAGGCGCCGATCACCCGGATGGTCGCGCCCGGCTCACCACGACCGCTGAACACCGGGACAGCGGTCTCGACGGTCTCCCCGATGGCGGGCGAGAGCAGGGTGACGTCCTCGACCGGGCCCGGCTCGGGCGCGGACTCCCGATACGTGAATCGGAGCGGTGCCGTGGTGCGCTGTTCCTCGAAGACCTGGGTCGCGGTCGCGGCGTACGCGCGCGGTTCGAGGGTCCGGAGCGATTGCTGGCTCCAGGCACCGCTTCCGTCCACGTCGACATCGACCAGCGCCACACCCGTCGCGTCGTCGAGGACGGTCACCCGCGCGCCAGGTTCTCCGAGACCTGAGAACACCGGACGCGGATCGTCCACCGTGGCGTCGAGTGCGGGCGTTCGGACCGTCACCGCAGTGACGACGCGGTAGGTCAGCGACCAGTTCGCGGTCGAGTCGTCCGAGCGTTGACGAACGCTACCGGACTGCGCGCCGGGCGCGAGATCGCGGGTCGGAACTGCGGACCAGGTGCCACCGGCGGTGACCGTGGCCGTGGCGAGCGGTTCGCCCGTCGCGTCGAGGACCTCGACGACCGCGTCAGGCGTCCCGTGTCCGCTGAACGCCGGACGCGGCTCCCGGACGACAGAACCGGGGGTCGGAGCGTCGAGGGTGACCGGGATCGCGACCGGGACGGGGTCGAGCCCCTCCGGTGTGATCCGATCGGCGTCCGCGACGGCCCCGAAGCCACCCACGGCCAACCTGCCGTCGAACTGACGGAGGAAGCCTCCTGCTCCACCGTTCGAGACGAGACCGTATCCGCTGACACGGCCGTTCGCGAAGGCTTCCCAGCCCCATTGCTGCGCGGTCGAGCCGGTGCAGACCGCCGGGTACACGTACTTGTACGCCTGCGACGGGTCGGGCTGGAGGCACCTCGTGACGCCTCCGACCGTGGTGGTGACCGGGCCGGACGCGTCCACCGACGGGAACGTCCAGCGGCCGGATGCGGCGAGCGCTTCATCGAGCGTGGCGTGCAGCGTCACCCTGGCCGGGTTCAGCACGTCGGTCGAGCCACCCACCGCGAAGAAGGCGTCCGGACCGGAGGGGAACCCTTGGCCGACGAACCGCCCGTCGAGCGAGGACGGCGCTGGGATCGCGTCAGGAGCGGGTCCGGCCGCGAGGGCGGGCGGACCAGTGAGCAGGCTCACCGTCATGCCGAGCAGGCTCACGACGACGATGGGGAGGGAGAGCTTCATGGGCGATGGGTGACCTTTCGCAGGGGTGCGCCCGAGACGGCCCGGGGGAGAGCCGCCCGGACGCACCGGCGGAGCGTTCGCGAACGAACGCGGTCAGCCTACAAGTATTCCAGTCGCTTAATCCAGTATATCGCCCGACTCCCCTGTCACCAATCGCTGGGGGCCGGAGCCTTGGTCGACGGTAGGGCGACGTCTCGCGCCCACTGCGCCTGCCACGCCGGGAGATCCGCCGGAGCCGGGCCGGTGAGCTCGACGAGCTCCGACAGTGCGACCACGCCGCCCGAGCGCTTGAGGAACCGGCCCCGGACGAGGGCCTGCGTGTAGATCTCACCTCCCACGACCACCCGGTGCTCGATGAACACGCCCTTGTCGTCGTAGCCCGTGACCCGGGTCTCGACGGTGAAGCGCTGCCAGGGCTGCAGCGACTTCCGGAACGTGATGCTCTCGCTCGACACCACGGGGTACCAGCCCAGGTGCTTGAAGCGATCCCACAGTCCGTTCCGGATGAGGAGGTCGAACCGGCCGAGGTCGAAGATCGACAGGTACACACCGTTGTTCATGTGGCCGAGGACGTCGAGATCGGTGGGCAGCACGCGCAGCCGGATCCGACCGACGTCCCAGGTGTCGAGGCGCTCGCCGCGACTGGCTCGACGGCGGGACTGCAGGAACATCGCGATGGTGCGGAAGATGAGGTGCACGGATGCGACCGTATCCTGAGCACGCGGTCGAGGTCGGGTCCTTTGTCAGTCCTCGACAACCCCGGACCGGCACGTGTGCCCGGCGCCTCGCGCCAGGCACAACTGCCGCTAGTCGGCGGCGACGATGTTGTCGGCGCCGTCGTCGGCGACCGCTGGGGCCGACGGCGTGGCGACCCTGTTGCCATTGGCCCCTTCCACGAAGGTGACGTTGTCGACGCTCGGGACGTTCACGAGCGTGATGGAGCTGTTGAGCGAGAGGTTCACGACCGCGCCCGTCACCGTCACGATGCTGTTCGAGGCTTCCACCACGACGTTCTCGCAATCACCTTCGATGGTCACGCTCGAGCTGTGGTCGACGATGGTCGCCGTGCCGTCAACACACTCACCCGAGACCTCGGGAATCGTGTAGTCGGATCCGGTGGTGGCTTCAGCGGCACCCGTCGACGAGGCGCTCATGGTCGGCGACTGGCCGGCGTCGGTGCACCCGGCGAGGGCGACGACGGCCAGACCTGCGAGGGCGACGAGGGCGAGTTGCTTGGACATGGATACTCCTTGAATGATTCGAGAGGGGTCGAGAGGGTCGCCGGCCCGCACGGTGATGCCGGACCGGCGACCTGTTGGTCACCTCAGGGGACGAGGGTGAAGTCGTACCCGGACGAGCTGATGATCTTGCCGTCGATCGCCTCGGTCACCGTGCCGCCGGAGTAGCGCGCCGGCAGGTAGTCCCGTGGCCAGGTGATCGTCCAAGCTCCAGTGCGCTCGTCGGCGTACACGGAGCCGAGGTCGGTGCCCCAGGCCCCCGTGATCTGCACTCGTGCACCGGGATTCGCCGTGCCGGTGAACACCGGGCGGGTGCCGGAGATGGCGTCTCCGACCTTCGGCGAGGTGACGACGAGACGGGGCCGGATGATCGTGAAGTCGTAGACGTAGGTGTGCGTCGCCACACCGTCCACGAACTGCTTGACGGTCCCACCCACGTACCGGTTCGGCAGCAGGCTCTTGTTCCAGGTGATCGACCATGCGCCGCTCGCGTCGACCTCGTCGATCTCGCCGAGCACGGTACCGGATGCGCCACGGATCACGATTCGCGACCCAGGCTGAGCCGTCCCGGTGAACACCGGGGACGCCTCGGTGACGGTCCCGCCGATCGTCGGAGACGTGACGAGCAACGGGGCGATATTCGACGTCCCGACGGTGAAGTCGTAGACGAACATCTGCGTCGGAGCTCCGGCCACGAACTGCTCGACGGTGCCGCCGACATACCGCGCGGGCAGCAGGCTCTTGTTCCAGGTGATCGACCATGCGCCGGTCTTGTCGACCTCGTCGACCGATCCGAGGACACCACCCCAGAGCCCGCGGATCACGATCCTCGAACCCGGCTGCGCCGTCCCTCGGAACACCGGGGTCGCCTCGCGGATCGTGTCGCCCACCTTCGGCGACTCCACCACCAACGGCGCGACCGGCGCCGGAGCGGCGGACTCGACCGTGACCGACCACGCCTGGTTCAGCCCGGAACCCGCCTGCGTCACCCGACCCTCAGCCGCACCGACCGGTGCATCCGCCTTCGCCGTCAACGTCAGGGTGAAGTCCCGGTTCGCCGTCGTCACCGTGCCACGGAACCCGGGCACCGACGCATCCCACACGAACCCACCGGTCGCCGACCCCGACGCGAACCCGGCCGGCACCACGATCTCCGTCGCTCCGAGCGCCGTCTCGTTGAACGACACCGGCACCTCCACCGAAGCACCCTGGTTCACCGTCACCGAGGGGACCGTCACCGACGGGACGACCGGCGGCGCGACGATGTCCGCGGAGAAGTCCGCGAGCTTGATCCGGCTCTCGAACCAGAAGACTCCGCCCCCGGTCGCCGAACCGATAGGCGCGTTCGCATCCGCGGTCAACGTGAACCGGAGCGATCTCGTCCCCGCAGGCAGAATGCCCGACGCACCACCGTCAGTGAGCGAGAACGCCGCGTCCGCCACGGCGGTCACCTTCGTGCCCGCCGGGTGATCGATGTCCACCCGCCGACCCGCTGCACCGGCACTGAAGGTCGTCGTCACCTCGACCGACTGCCCGGGATACAGCGTCGGCGTTTCGATCGAGGCGGTCGGCGTCTCGTCGGGCACCTGCAGTGACAGGTCAAGCCCCTGTATCGGGGTCAGGCCCACGTCGCGCGCCTGCAGGATGACGGTGGTTTCGGAGGTTCCGCCCATGAGGGCGGCCCGGACGACCTGCGAGCCCACGGTGATCTCGCCGTTCGGGCGCAGGGTGAACTGCTGCACCGAGGGCGAGGAACAGGCGTAGGCCCGCAGCCCCTCCACTCCGGTGCCCACTGGCCCGCTCCCCAGACACTGGTCCCCGACCTTGATCGGCCCGGTCGTGCCGACCATCGGATACTCGGCGATCACGGCATTCGCTACGGCCTGCTCCCTCGTCACATCACCGCCCCAGCGGTCCCGGTCCATCTCGATGATCCCGTCAGCTGAGAGCTGAACGGGGCCGTAGCGCGTGGCCAGATCGGACCACTGCATGACGAACGGGCCGGTCAGGCGATCGGCGGCGGTAGGAGCCGCCTCGGTCGTCGGGGCGGATGGCGGGGCGGCATTGGCGGCCGCGGGGCCGCAGATGACGCTCGTCGCCGCGACAGCCAGCAGGCCGAGCGTCGAGAGCGGTTTCGTGAGCTTCATAGGGAGGAAGCAACCTTTCGTGTTCCGGAGGATCGCTCGAAACCTCACCACGGCGAGAGCGTCACCCGCCCGGGCGCCTCGAGCTGGATCAAGCTAACAGAAATTCCAGACAATCACATTTGAGTGATGTATAGGAATGATCCTGGCATCGGGTCGACGAGCAAGCCGCGGCGTTTGACTGCCGACCGGCGGGCTCAGCGGGCGAGGGCGAAATCGAACCCGATCGAGCTGACGAGTGCGCCGCCGATGGTCTCGGTGACCACCCCGCCGGCGTACCGCGCCGGCTGGTAGTCCCGCGGCCAGGTGATCGCCCATTCGCCGGTACGCGAGTGAGCGACCGCCGAGCCGAGGTCGGTCCCCCACGCGCCGGTGATCCGCACCGTCGCGCCGGGATTCGCCGTTCCCGACAACACCGACGTCTCAGTGATCGTCTCGCCGCGACTCGGCGACTCGACCATCAGAGGGGCGATCGGCTCATCCGGTGCCCGGACGATGTTCGCCGTGAAGTCGGCGATCGTGACACGGGAGGGACCGTAGGTGACCTTGCCGCCGATGGCCGCGCCGATAGGAGCGTCGTCGTTGGCCCGCAGCGTGAACCTCACTGTGGTCGTGCCGACCGGCAGCGTTCCTCCGATGCCCAGCGAGTCGAGCGTGAAGGCCGGGTGGCCGACCGCGGTGATCCGCGTGTTCGCCGGGTGGTAGACGTCGATCCGCTGACCACCGGCATCGGCGTTGAACGTCGCCTACGTTCCCGCGAGCGCCGAATCGGTGGAGAACTCGCCCCTCAGTCGGTCGGCACGTGCCGCTCGTCGGGCCCGACGTACTCGGACAGCGGACGGATGAGCGCGTTCGACGCGAGCTGCTCAGCGATGTGCGCCGTCCACCCGACGATCCGAGCGGCGACGAACAGCGGCGTGAAGGTGGCCGTGTCGAACCCGATCAGGTTGTACGCCGGGCCCGAGGGGTAGTCGAGGTTCGGCTTGATGTTCTTCCGCGCGACCATGTCCGCTTCGAGCGTCGTGTACAGCTCGAG
>Ga0308160_10004855_pt1 | contig 14164 bp, 9 predicted proteins | sample PhyFR1_FD_201036 | JGI IMG/M metagenome (GOLD analysis project Ga0308160, IMG submission 201036) | Phyllosphere microbial communities from UC Gill Tract Community Farm, Albany, California, United States - DLSLF.R1 | ecosystem: Host-associated > Plants > Phyllosphere > Unclassified | place: USA...
TGAAAGAGGAACTGAGTAGGAACTAGGACGGAACTGAATGAGGGGTGGTGCGGCTGGCTGGGATCGAACCAGCGACCCTTGGCTTCGGAGGCCTTAGGTGCGATTGGAAAAAGTGGCTTGGTCTGCCGTAACTCCTTGAATTATATAATATTCCATTTGGGCAGTATCAGGCAAGTCCGGGAATAACGAGGAAGAAATTCCGACGATTTTTTCCCAAATTTTTCCCACAGGGATGTCGTCACTTACCGAGCCTGGCACCGAGCTAAGTACCGGGCTCCTGGCTAGAGGACAGCTCAGCGATAGCTTTGCGGATGTCATCGGCCATTCAAACAGGTGTCAACACCAGACTAGACGCTGAGAATACCAGCCTATCGGCCTCAGACGGTGAGACGACCTCTTTGTCGAGCTGCGCAACGGCGTCCTCGTCACGTTTTTCATTTTGCGGCATGGGGCCGCTGTAATCAGTTGAAGAACAGCGCATAAGGTCACAAAAAATGTGCTAATAAAGCTCCCATGTTTAGGGAAAGTCACAAAAATTGTGCAAAGGTGAGACTCGACCTGCGGCGTCTCAAAAGAAATTTCAATAAAATCAAATGGATAGGAACGATGCGACGGCTAACATTTCAGTAGAACCGCCGGATTCATTACAATTGACGGTGACCTTTCGATACGTTGCAGCACACTCTGCACAATTTTTGTGACCTTTCATGATTTGGACAGGTGCCCATGGGCAGCGGCTACCATGGTCATGCATCTTCCAGAATGAGAGGGAGCCGTAACGCTGTCGAGGCCACCGATGGGGTGCACCTTAGCCAAGCTCGGCGCGGCATGAATCCCGGCGCCAGTTTGACGCACCTTAGGTGTAGGGGGGCGGCTCCCAGTCACGAACCTTCAGAGCGCCGTGTGGTTATGAGGACTCAGGCAATAATCAAACTACTGGAAGGATTTATGGCTACTGAACAAAAGCGCCAGTTTACCCGAAGATTGCCTATTTAAAGACAGCGATTTCTTGAAAGCATGATAAACATCTGAAGCCCGCAAACGAAGATAAGAACATAGCCGATAAATTAATAATAATAATATGGAAATAAATACCGATTTTTATCTTCGATTCCGAGAGTAAGTTGACGCCCTAGGCACAAATTAATTAACTTTTCTCTGAATTTTAAATGGCGGATATTTTCATTATTACATTGCTCAATAAATAAAATTAATTGCCTCCAATAAACAACCGACTAAATTATGTCTAACGAAACATTGGACTCATTCGGCAATTATGATTGAGGCACACTAAATTTAATCCGCAGAAACTAATGCTATGCACATGAACCTTTACACAATACCAATTCTAGTAAAAGATATTGAGGCGCAAATTAATGAAGGTTGGGCCTCTGTCCGAAATCTTGAATCTATAAACATGGCATACGGCTTTGGCCATGATTCTGATGAGGAGCTTGAATACGAAGAAGAAGTCTTCAAATCCAAAATCGAACATCTTAGAATATCGCTGTCTTTATTATTAGAAATAATGGGGAAACAGAGTTTTTTGATAAATTTTTTGCATGACTTAGAAAGTTTCAAAGGGAAAGAAACAGTCATTAGGTCAGTTCCATTTACCGCAGAGCCGCATAGCGATGTACTCGGATTGTTTTGGTCATATTTTAGACCAATTTCATTGTTATTCTCTGAAACAGATGTTTCAGGTAGCGATGAAGTAAGACAACGTGAACGCTTCGCTTCGATTTTGCAGAATACAGATAAAATTGTCCACGACCGCGGTATCGAGCCGAAAAACGAAGCCGAAGTTCGCAAATGTGTTTATGATTTACTTATCCATGTATTCCCCGATACTGTTCGGGAAATTCCAATTGCACAGGTAACAAAAACATACAAGCCTGACATTGGAGTTCGCTCTTTGAGAGCTGCTGCAGAGTATAAGTATGCTACCACCGAACAAGAAGCAAAGAAAGTGATTGGTGGATTTTACGAGGATATGAAAGGCTATGGAGGAAGCGAAGACTGGAAATTTTTCTATGCAGTCGTGTATATGACTAAGCCATTCTTTACCATTCAGCAGATTCAAGCGGAGTTTGACGCAGTGGGAGTAGAACACTGGACACCAATTATTGTGCATGGAAACGGAACTCGCGGTAAAACAAGTTAGGTACCACTAGCAGAAAAGTAATGTGAAAGCGCCCCCGGCCCCCATGGCGCGGCGCTAATCATGCCCCTCGGAAAGAAAGAGCACCTCGTGTTACTCGATATTGCGCGAAATTTGGTAGCTGGCGACGGCAAAACGTCCACTACAGAAAATATCCTGAGGCCGGAGACTCAACATTCTACCTGCATCCAGCAAATGTGGACGACATACAGGAATATGTTCCACCTACAGAAGTAACGACCGCTTGGAGAAAGGAAGCACAGCCGCGAGCAATAAATATAAGGGTGATTGCAAGCGAACTGGCAAAGCTCATTGAACGCGCGCGCTGAAGAGGTCGGCAGCAAGGTCACTGCAGACGATTCTGGTTACAGCAGCAACTCTGCATCATGCCCGCGCTCCGCGTCTTCAACCTCAACTAGGAAGGCAGGCAGCATGAACGCTAGCTTATCACCTCGCTACGCATGAGCCTTTCCGACTACCCTCAATGTGGAAGACTTGGAAAGAACAAGACCGCTCTATCGTGAACACCTTCATGCACTTTACCTTGGATGCCGGCAAGCATCCTCTACGAGAACGGTTTCACTCAAATGACGAGAATCAAGGCCTGGCCATCTTACGGCCTGAGAACTACGATAATTGGCTTAGCTCTACCCATCCTGAGTTCGCTCGGGCACCCGTTGGATTGTTCCCGGCAGATGACATGGACGCGCGGCCGTGACCTACGGAGTCGACCGCGCAAGGCGATAAAGACGAGCTACTTGCAAAATCGGTCACACTGGCGCAAGCTACACTTATCTAACAGTCGCATTGTAAGAGCCGCACATGACAAGTTTTTAGCAGCTTCAGCCCACATTCGCGCTGTAAGCACGCCCACTTCGCATTTGAGCGAGTTTAGTCGGCTATTCAATTTCTGTATTATTTACTCTTCCTATAAATGAATGACGGAATCTTCTTGAAAAACTTTGGCCTTACCTTTGATGAAGTCGATGGCATGAAGGGCCGCGCCAGGGACCAGGCCTTCAGTGATAAAGGTAAACTTTCGAGACTGAATACTATCAGTCGCAATGCCTCCGCACGAGAAACTATCTCAGCCGGCTTGGCGGGTTGCAAACGAATTTTGTCGAAGGTCGGACTTTTGGCTCACATCTACTTGGTAAACGAAATGGTTAGCGAGAAGCGAACCAGCTCACAGAATTGGGACGAACTATTAGGTCGTGTTTTATTGGACCCGCTTTCGTTCCGGGACCCCACGGTATGGTTACTATTTCAAGCAGCGCTGCAATCAGAGCGAGATTTTGCTCTTGACGTTTGTCCAGCGCATTCACGCGAGGACGTTCTGACCGGCAGGTTTATTGAAGGTCTCAGTGGAGCTTGCAGATTGTGGGCCGACAGTTTCCGGTCTTATCTCAATCGTACTGGCAACGTCTTGGAAATTAGTAGTATCGACTTAACTGTAGGCGGCGGTGAACAGGCTACGGGTGGCGACTTCGCATTAATCCTAGATATCCGCAAGAGCACCCCCATCCCGCCCCTGGCCCCGGACTTGATTACGTTAACTGGGCCCCTGCAAGGACCTATTTTCGTTCCTCTCCTATTTCAAGCCAAATGTTATACCGGGGAATCTGCAGATATTTCACAAAAACATAAAACACGTGGCTACCAGTTCAGTCAGCTCCGGAAAAATGTGTGCGCGTCTAATTATATTTTCTACGAGAATGGCACAGCTGGGATTCAGTTTCCTGCGCTACCAATGGTAAAGCCTTCGTCTGCCTGCTCTCCGGTTGAAACCGCTCCGAAGACGCTCGTTTTTGAAAAGAGCGTGAATTTTAGTACCTATCTACTAAAGGCTATCAATGGGTTCGATGACATTCCTTCAGCCACAACGCGTGAAGAGGCACTGAATATGATTCTAGCGAACACTTCCGAAAAGTCGATAACCAGAGTTGCGATTCTAGGAAATACGCATGGGCTGGACGTCATATATCGCGATGCGCTGGCCCAACTCCGGAGTCAAATTGACAGCGAAAATACGCTTGAGCCAAATATCGAAGAGCCGCCGTCGAATGATGGGTCTCGAATCGGTTTTCGTAAGAAACGCTAATAATTTGAACTTTCGGTAGATATTGCTCGAAAGGTCCTAAATTTCGTGTGACCGGCGGCCGAGCTGGGACTCCTTCACAATAGCGACCCAAAAACAGCCTTGAGCCGAGCTTCTACGTGTCAGCAATTAGGTCCTTTTGGACAGGTGAAGAAAACCGCGCGACGTGACTGTTCTCTGGCTGAATAAGGACATCACCAAGGCCTTCTTCGGCTTCTCCCATACCGCGAAAACGAACCTCGTCGGCCGCCGGTACGGCGCGCGGCGTCGCGAAGCGCCGGCGTTTGCGTGCGTCCCCTAATCTTACTTAACCTGTCCCCCATCAACAGTTCTGCCCCTTAGTCGGATTTGGGGCGCTGCCGGCTTTCGCTCCCGCAAGTTAACAGCGAAGAACGGGCAGGCCAGCGCCGACGACGTTACCGGTACCTATGGCTTTATCCACACGACGACATTCGTAGAGTTGGCGTCGGCCACCTTCTTCAAAGAACGCTTTTCTGCCTCAACACCGCCACGAGTTCGATGGCAAACCGCCCAGCTACCAAAAACTGCCCCAGTAGAACAGTTTTCCTGGTTCGTGACAGCGCATCGATTTGCTTGTCCCACTCGCTCGAAAAGTGTCCTAGTAGGACACTTTCGCCCATGAGTTGCTCGCGCCTGCCGCAGCGGCACCATCGATAGGCCGGCGGCGAGCTTCGGACTAGAAAGTGTTGCTTGACACTTTCGCACCAGGTGCCACCTGAAGCGCTCAGCTCAGCTCCGGTTGGTCGGCCAATAAAATATCCAGCAATAAAAGTGCCCTAGTAGGACAGTTCGCCACTTGGTTGCTAGCGCAATGCCGCCATGTATGGGCTGAACAACGAGACCGCCGCAGAACTGTCCTATTAGTACAGCTTTCTACGGCCCTTGCTAATACACGGCCGAAAGTTCATTTGCGGCGCGCATATGCGAGTCGCTGGTTAAAGAACTTCGCATCGCATAAGGCGGCGTCAGTATCTAGCCGGAGATTAGTCGCCGAGGGCTTTTAGAAGCGCATCACGGCCGTCTTGATAGAACTCGATGTCGAGCTTTGTAGCCATCTCGTCGGAAAGGTCAAATAGCTGCCGACGGCAGGCGACGGGCAGCAGTAGCGCCTTTGCTCCCTTTTCTACGGCAATCTCAGCCAAGGCAACGGCGTTGTGGATTGGCTCAATGGTTCCACCCAGCGTTACCTCACCGGCGACTACCAGTCCACCGCGAACCGATTTTCTCAGGAGCGCGCTCGACAGGGCGATTAGCGCGGCCACGCCAGTCTTGGCTCCCGACTTGGCCGCGTCAAAACCACGTAACTGGGCCGAGAACTCGTGCGACCGGGGGTCCCGGTCACCTACCAACTGCTGCGCGCGTGCGTAGAGGTTCTGCTCAGCATAACGAATGGACTCTCTAAACGGTGCAGGAACAGGGTTGTTTAAAACGCGGACCCCATTGCCTGGACCCTCTGTCACTTCAAGGCGGAACAGTCCCGGGTGCTCATCCTGGCCGCCCGGACTGAGTGTCCAAATCTGCCCGCACTCAAGAGGTTCGTCCCCAATGCCGGCTTGGTTCTGAAGCTCGGGCGTGCTGACGAATTTCTCGACACCTTCAGCCCCCATCGTGTAGCTGAAGTGTGTGTTTCGGAACTCTGCTGCGCCAATGCGCTTTTGCTGCTCCTTAACCCGCCGCCGCACCTCTAACGCAAGACGCACGGCCCACTCCAAATCCTCGTCGCTGACAGCCATCTCTGGGTTCGGATAAAGCAGCTTGAGTAGCCCGCTAACCGTCTTGTTGACGCCAGTAAGGTCACGGCCAGATAGCGCCCCTCCCCAATAGACGCGGCTCTGCAGCGTTGACACTCGGCTCTGGTTGCGAAGTTGAGCGAAGCACTCGGAAAGGAAATCGCTAACCAAACCAAAATGTTCGGTAAACAGCCCCGGATTGAGCTTTGGTACATCCCAGCCTGGCAGGAAGCAGTGGATACGGTCCATAAACGCCGTGTCGTTGCGCATCTCGGGCGGTAATGGGCTGAACAGGTGTCCGACTCGCTGTTGGTGCTCAACGTCGACGTCAAAATTGCCTACGAGCACAATTGAGCCGTCTGCTCGGATGCTCTCTTTGCCACGGGAAAACTCGCCGCTCTCCATGTAGCCCTTCATAATGTTGACGCCATCCTTTTGGTCAAAGGACACGCCGGACACCTCATCGAAACAGACAACATCGTATTGACACACTAGCCCGCGCTGACCGCTAGCATTATTGACGAACATACGGGCAACGGTAGCCTTGCCACCCGAGATGAGGTGCGCGTAGGGAGATACCTGCTGGAACAGGTGTGACTTACCTGTGCCGCGTGGACCCAACTCCACCAAGTTGTAGTTGCGCTCTACAAATGGGACCATGCGCAATAGGAGCGCATCCTTCGCACGTGCAGACAAAGTTTCCGGCTCAAAGCCCACACTGCGCAGCAGCAGGTCGCACCATTCGACGGTCGAAAATTGCTCGCGTCCCTTGGCCAGCACATCCAGCACCTCGCGCTTTGAGAGTTGAATGGCACGTAAAGCATCTACACCAAAGGGCCGTCCGCCCTTCTCTTGCGCAATCGACGAGTCATAGCCTAGCGTGACCTCGGCGTAGAAGCCGCCAGTCAGCATGCGCTCGTTCTCCTTCACCATCTCTGGCGTCAGCCGTACGTCATTGAGCCGTAAGCTGGGCAAAGTGGCAACATAGGAATCTGTCTTCGAGTCCAAGCGCGCAGTGATGATGTCAATGATTTTCACAGAGCCAGACTCACGCGCGCGGGCCTTAAACAGCTCTTCCTCACCCGCCTTGACCGTACGCGAGCCCAGTTGTCGCTGCACGATGTCCAGACCTTCCTGGATTTCGGCTTCGTCGGTCGTGGCGCAGTAGCGGCCAAGAAGGAACTCCACCACGTAGGTTGGCACAGGGAACTGACGACTGAAAGTTCGCACCAGGTCCTTTCGTACCACATAGCCTTCGAACGCTGTTGTGGCCTTACGGTCCAGCTCATCGAGTTGCATTATCATTTCTCTCCCACCGTGGTGGCCTGCTTCAGAAGTATCTCGCCTTTGGAGTCCAATACAACCACCACAGCGGCCGCGCCCATGTGTTCATCATCAGCTACGGCCAAGCTGGCCTTGCCTCCATCCAAAAGCTTGACGCTGGCCACCAGCGAGCTGGAAGCTAAAGCCGCCTTAGTGCGGATGTCTACACGCTGGCCGGGTGACACGCCCTCCACCACGACCGTGCAGCGCAGTCCTTTCCATGTCACCGCTTTCAGCGTAACAGAGGAAGTCGCCCCAGAAATGCCGACACTGTCCAACTCGAGCACCGGTACTAAGCACTCTTGCAGGCTGATGCCGCCATGAGCGTACTCGGCCCCGGCGATGAAGTTGGTCACCCCAGGCGCATATGCCACCTGCACATCCTTGCACCAGTCCCAGCCGAAAGTCAGCGAGGTGCCATGTGCGCTGTCCTTGAGTACCGCGCAGCGACCCCAACGCGTCTCCGCCTGATGCTTGGCCAGGTCGGACTTAGGCAAGCCTTTGGGAACCAGCAGCCAACCGTGGTCGGTGACGATGCGGATGTGCCTCCAGCCCGCGTCGCAAAGTTCGTTGACCCTCTCGACTACCTGGTCGAGCTGGGTGTCCATGTCGCGAGCCAGTCGAATGCCATGCTCGTGCCCGTAGTGGTCCAGGTCGCCAGCTTCTGTCCAAGCACGGCCCTGCGGGTCGCCGCACTCATGCTTGCCTAGGGGCTGCACGCCGTGTTCGGCAAGAAGCTTGCGGAAGTTATGACCGGACAGAGGCTTGCCGTCTGCAGCCACCCGAGGTTCGAAGTCGACGTCATCGGCAGCACCAGCGATGAAGGCCGCCACCGGCGAACACCAGGCCTTTCCCGACGCCGTCACCGACGGCAGGCTGGTCCAGCGTGCTGACAACTTCGCTGTTCCCAAGGCTGAAAGGCGTTGTTGAAGTCGCATTGCAACGTCGTAGCGCAGACCATCGACGAACACAGTACAGGTGCCGGCAGCCAGGGCATTGACAGTCGAGAGCTCGACCGGGGTCAAGCCGCCCGTCGCCTTCACGGCCTCCTGCAGCCGACGTGCCGCTTCTTCCAGCCAGGGTAAGTACATCGCGCGCGTCGCTCCACTCACAGCCTCCAGGTCGCTCTTGGAATGCACACATCCAAGTGCCTGCAGCGCGGCGTGGTCCACACGCCACCCAGTCTGCTGGTAGCTCGCTGCCAATTCCGAAGGAGTCTGCCCAACTGGCACATTTGCGCTGTGTTGGGCCAGCTCAGTCAAATGCTCCAACGCCGTCGCCAGCTGCGAACGCCCCATGCGGGCCCACAACCAGCCACGGCGAACGCCATGTTCCTTCTCAGCCGCAGTAACGGCCGCGCGAGCCTGCGGTGCATCCATGACAGCACAAGCCGATAGGGCATAGCGCAACGCAGCTTCGCCCTGCTCGTTCGCCTGCGGGTAGCCTGCAAGCTGGTCCTGTTCGGGGAACAGCCCCAACTGCGGCGGCTGGACCTTGGCCAATATCCCGAAGATGTTCGGGAAGCTTGCGAAGGAGTCTCGGTAGAGCACTGCCACCGCCCCCCACTTACCTTCGCCCTTGGCCAAACGCTCGGCGGCCACCAGCACACCGTCAGCCACTGGGTCGAAGCCGAAGTCCGACTTGCAGCGCTTGGCAAATATCTCCCACAGCACGGCTCCCCATCCCTGCTGTGCAGCCTCGGGCGCATTCATCCACAGCAATAGGTCGCGCGCTGGGTTCGGCGCTAGCAGACCGAGCAACCACTCCGCGTTGATGGCGCGGTTCTGTAGTTCTTCCACTGGGTGCTCGAGTAACAAGCCAGCTTGCAGTGCTTGGCCCAGGACCTCTTGCGTCGCATTGTCTTGCGCTACGTTCAAACCCAGGCCGCCGCTTTTCGATGCCAAGAAGGCGCTCACCGTCCAGTCCTTTGCATTGGCCTGGCTCCAAAATACTCCGCGGTATTGCAGTTCGGCCAAAGGCTGCAGGTCGCGTGGGCAGGACTCGATGGCCCGCAACTCCGCACGACTCACGCCCGGCAAATATACGATTGGCACGCCCTCGAATGAAACTTCGGGAATGAGACCGGCCAATGCGCACTTGAGCCAGACCGCCGGGCCGCGACGCGCCTCGGGCTCATAAGCGCCTAGTTCGCACAGTCCGGGCAGCAGTTTTTTCAACGATGGCAGCGTGGCTTGCCACTGTCGCTCTTTGTCGGGCCATAGCACTGCGGCAGCGGGGGCGGCAGCATGCGAATTAATCTTGGACGCGGCCTGCAAGGCGGCCACAAGTTGTGAGCAGACTGTTGTTCCGGGAGGAAATTTCATGCGCCTTCCTGTAACTGCTCTGCGTAACGCGCAACTACCCAATTAACGCCCACAAAGGCAGTGGTGCGCTCCGTGAAATCCAGCTCTAGTGCCTTGACGCCACGAAAGCTGAGCAGGCTTAGTCGTTTCACTTTCATGATGCATCACCTCTCGCTTTTTTCTTCTCGCCCACCGTCAAGTGATGGTCGTTGATGCGGTCGCCATTAAAAACCTTGAACCAAGGTGCGCTTTCCACGTCCTTGCCGCGGTCTTTGTCCCAGGTGATGTTGAGCTTGGGCTTCTTGTTATGACGCAAGACCTCGGCGGTCATGAAGGGGCGGATGTTCAGACGTATGCCGTCGTTGAGGTCTGGGTTCCAGCCGATGGGTTGCCCGGCGAGCGGTTTCCAGCGCACGAAGATGTCGTAGGGCTTCTCGCCTTCGAGGATTAGCTCCAAGCGGCGCTTCAGGTCTTGGGCAGCAGCGAGACGCTGCTGGGCGCCGTCGATACCATCACGCACACCAGCCTCCTGCTGGCGTATCCAGTCGCCCAGGTAGGTGTGGATGAGGCGCTCCAGGTTCTTGGCGTCAAGCTTGTGGTAATTCACCAGCGCGGCAAAGCCGTCCTTGAGACCGTCCCACACATGCCAGATAAAGGGGCGGTGGAGAAAGCGTTTAGCATGTTGCTCGAAGAACTTGTCGCGCAACCAAACGTCCAAGCCCTTGCCAGCACAGTCGGCGTCGGTCAATAGCTTATCGAGCACGGCAGGCTTCCAGCTGCCGGGCTGTACGGTCTCCCAAGCGGCAATTAGCAGCTTAAGTAAACGGTCATGTGCGGCTAGCTCTCCACGCACCGAGGGTAGGCAAACGATGCCGTCGTCATCGGAATGCTCGGCCAGCTTTTCGCAACGCTCAATCCAGATACGGGCCTCGTCGGCCAGTTCCATTTCTGTATCGGTCTCGGCTGGCCAGTAGTAGCCAGTCAAGCGGGCGACGGCGACTTGCAGCGGGTCGTTGGCGGGCTGCGGGTGGCCATGGAACAGCCATTGGGTGAGGTCGTCGGAGTAAGGCTTCGGGAGCCCATCTGGAAACTGCTCTTTTGCAACTTCCGTCCATCGGTCAAGGTCAAATGGCACTTTGACCATGGTCGCATTCGTGACATTTAGTTTCTGGTCGACCTTCCTAATCGACTCAAGGAACTCTGGGGAAGAACAAAAGGACCAAACGGCAGGGAGCATGGCCTGGTCGCCTGGAAGAATGACAGCCGTATTTGTATCGAATGGACTTCCAAGATAAATCGACGCAGGGAGATGGCGCATCTGACGAATTGCTATCCCACCTTTACCCCAAGCCATTTGTCCGCGCAAGTAAACGCCGCTGTCCTTGGATGCATTACGTCCTTCCTCGAAGTCGCTGCTTCCAGACTGGGCATCCCTTGCTGCATCGTACAGTCCGTTCAGTTTTGACATCCAAACCACCGAATCGCATCCTCCGTAAACCTGCGTTTCGTCCGAACTCCCTTGGAACCAAGACCACCCGAGTCCCAAATTGGGCTGCTCCCATATTTGCTGGCGGAATCGTGAATTGTCGCTCGTTGATACACCCTGCAGACCAACTGCATGCTTCTGCAGAAGAACCTGAGAACCAATGTCTTCTAGCCCGACCCTTGAGTCAGGGCCGCGAAGCAGGCTCTCCTGAAGAACCTGAGCAATTGCGGATTCCCGCAAAAGTGCCGCTTTTTCAGCCGTCGTTCTAGGGGTACTTGTATCGACCCCTCGTAGCGCAGTTTCTGGGTTCGGCTTCCTATTTACTATCGAGATGAGGATGGTGCCAAATGCCCACCAGTCCATGATGTCGAACGCCGCAAAACCAAGCCTACCCAGCAGTGCCCAAGTCTTGTTCTGAAGCAGGGACTGTCGTTGCTTGCGATACGAGCTAAGGAACAGCCAATTCTGGGGCATCACTACTTGTGCGCACCCCACACCTGGAACAGTTAACTCAATGCAGCGCTCAAGAAAGACATTTGCAAGGTCATTCTTAGCGTCCGGATAGTGTTTTGAGCAATACTCCTTCAAAGCATCTTCCTGCTTCGCTCGAGCCAAGTAGGGCACATTTGTCACCACCAAGTGGTAGCGCTTATCCAGCAGCCGGGCTGCGTCCAGCAGACCCTTGGCAGTGAGCACCTGGTCCCAACTGTCGTCCAGCAACTCGCCGGTCTGCCCCAACAATGTGGCCGGACGCTCGGTGGCCAGAGCGCGCCCTAGCAAGTCGAGCAGTGTCTCGAAGCTGGATGTTGCTAGGTCGTTCCTGAGGCTACGCGCCGGGTCTAGCAGACTCCCTAGCAGCGGCGCCTGGGCAAAGCTGGCATGCAGCAAGCGAAGTTCCTGCCGCAGATAAGTAGCAGTTGACGAATCATCGGGCACTAGGGCCATCCAGTCCTCGGACTTGGCCACCACCTTTAAGCCGCAGCAGGCCACCTGTGGCGCGGGCATGCGCGCGCGCACGCCCAGCGGGTCGCCGTTCTCGTCCGGAAAGCGCCAAGCCGCCAAGGCCAGCGCGAAGACGGCAATCTCCACGCAGCGCGCGTCCAACTCCAGGCCGTGCAGGTTGTCGGCCAGCACAGCATCTACGGCGTCCATTGCATTCAGACCATCGGCCGCCATGCGCATAGGTACCAGCAGCAGGAAGGCCGCCACCAAGAAGTGACCCGAGCCGCAGGATGGGTCCAACAGCTCGAACTCGCTCAAGCTGTCGGGCCAGCCTTCGAACTTGCCAGCTGCCGGTGTGCCATCGTCCAACGTACGCAGGTAGGTCAGTGGCACAGGGCAGTCCTTGCCGGGATGGCGCGTTACCCACCAGGCACCCAGCGAGTTGTGAAGCAGAAAGTCCACCATATACGGTTCGGTGAACATCTGCGTAACGGCGGGCAGTTCATCGGCGCCAATCTTCACTTCCGAAGCATTGACTTCGTCCTTTCGCTTGGCTTGCCAAAACTGGTAGACCCAGCCTAGGCTGTCGCTGGCTTTGAACACCTCGGTGGGCAGCGCGGTCAGCAAGCGCTCAAGTTCACGCTGGTGCTCCGGCGCGAAGGCCAGCTCGAACACCGGGCTCTGCGGCTTGAACACCTGCGGTAGCATGCGGGCGGCAAGCTTGCCGGCCAGCTCCCATTTGGTCTTGGCAGACAGGTTCATCGCCGGGTCCGCCTCCTGCACCAAGGCTTCACAGTCGTCCAGCGAGACGGCGGCGCCCGGCTCCCACAGTAGCAAGCCGTTCTCAGCCAGAAAGCGGGCGAACAGCATGCGGTGCCAGTGCTCGTAGGACACTTCCCAGACCAGGTGCCGCATGTCTTGGGTATCGTCGACGGCCTTGACATCGCCCAGCGCGCGACCGTGGGCGCGCAAGCGACGGCGCAGGGTCTTTAGCTCGTCGTTCAAATAGTCAGGGGCCTTGGCTTCACCTACTGCGACCTGACTCAAGGTAGCGCGGGCTCCTTTTTCGGCAACCTCACGTGCCGCTTTGACGGTATTTTCAAGCTGGATGCGCAGTCGCTTAGCCAACGGCTGGTTATTGATACTGTGGGTCGGCATGGTGTTCTATTCTTGTTTTCGACGTAACGCGGGAAGCGTCTACCCGGCGTCCTTGTTCATTGTTCAAAGCGCTACAGGCCCGTGCTTGAGTTTGGCGTTTAACAGCGCCTCAACTTCTGAAAGCCACGCCGTGAGCTCTGCTTCATCGTTCAACGTGCGCTTTGGGAGCGCCACATGGACGACGTTGGGCTTCAAAAGCTGGGCCGCCGCGTGCCGGGCTGCCTCAAAGCGGCTAGAAAGTGCCTGGGTCTTCGAGACCCAGTGGTCGAGGTCACACTCGTCCAGTGCATCCTGCAATTGCTCTGGGGTGCCGAGCTGCACCGTGCCAGGGGCAATCAAATTGTGCTTGGAACTAAGTCCAGTACGTTGGGCCTCGTCCAGCTTGTTCCAGTCGGTATCCGCCTGAAGCTGGGCCTGCTGTTGCTCGAAGGTCTGATGAAACACCTCCAGCTTGGCGTTTAGGGCCTGGCGCAATAGGTCTACCGTTTTGTCCAGCAACGGTCGAACTGGGTCTGGGTCGGCCAGGAGGCTGCGCTGCACCTCAATGGCATCTGCCTCGGCCTTGAGCGTGGCGTAAGGACCCAGTCCCTTCGCATGGCGCAGAAGCTCCTTTAGCTTGCTCCATACAGGCAGCCGCTTGGCAATGTCGTCGGCCGTCTTAGTCCAAGCCTTGGAAAGGCCAATTAATTCGTCGTTGCGGGTGAAGAGCTCTAGCAACTGCGCGTTGCCGGTTTGCGCCTCAATGGCCTCAATTGACTTTAGCTTCGGTGCTTCTGGTGCGGGTGCTTGGCCGCCCGCTTTTGATGCTTGCTCTCGCAATTTAGCCAGCAGGGCTGGCATTTTAGAAAGCTCTTCCTTGGGTTGACACGGCACGCCGACCGTGCTGAAGAGAGTGCGAATCTTGATGAGCTGCGGTGGCGTGATGTTCACGCTCTCACGCTG
>Ga0308160_10004857_pt1 | contig 14162 bp, 14 predicted proteins | sample PhyFR1_FD_201036 | JGI IMG/M metagenome (GOLD analysis project Ga0308160, IMG submission 201036) | Phyllosphere microbial communities from UC Gill Tract Community Farm, Albany, California, United States - DLSLF.R1 | ecosystem: Host-associated > Plants > Phyllosphere > Unclassified | place: USA...
TAGGTCGAGAGCGAAGTGCTACGAGGGACCGCAAGGTCAGCGCCTGACGATGGGGGGCTCTCCGGCCCGTCTCGCACTCGCCCAGCCAGTTCCACTACAGCTGGGACGATCAAGCGCGAGAGTGCGGCAAGATGGGCAGAGGGAAGGGGAGGCGGGCGCACCGGGCGAGGGTAGCGAGAGGAGATGGCCGTCGGGGGGGGCGGCGGCGAGCTCGGCGGGCGGCCGGCTTTGTGAATGCAAATGAGCTTGAGCTGTAGTATACGGATGACATACAAGCAACGACCAACAAGCAATGCCTGACTAGTTTAATGGTAAAACGTAGGTCTCATAGAAAGAAGCCATCCTCAGCTCTGAGTTCGATTCTCAGGTCGGGCACGACCTCTTTTGCCTCTCGCGCGCGGGGGCCGGGCAGCCACCTCGTTGGCCAATCGTCTACCTCGAGAAGACCACTTCTTGCCAGCCACACCTTCTGTTGTCCCTTCCTGCTCCTGCGACTGAACCGCACGCTGCTAAGCGGGGCCAAGGCCGCCAGGACGCATCCCGGCCGCACCTCGCGGTTGCTGTCGCTGTCGTCCGCAGGTCGAGGCCACAGCGTCATTTCTGCCTTTTGCCGGCCGTCTGCCGTACACTGTAAAAGGTACGGCCGCCTTCCTTTTCCCATCGCGACCTGAGCAAGGGCCTATTCAGCCGCCCTGGTCGGGCGTAGGCGCAAGTCTGCTGAGCGTCCTCAGCTGCCCGTCCGACAGGGCCGCCATCTGGCGCGCAGCGCGTCTGCCTCTCTCGCCTGCTGCAGGCTCGATCCGTCTGAGAGTCATTATCGCCCCCTCCCAACGCCAGCTTTCATCCGTATGGCAGCACTGCTTCAAGTTTTTGGCCCCCCACCTAAGCTGAACGAACGACGAGCCGCTAGATGCAGCCTCGGACGCGATCAGGCCGGCCTGCGGTGGACGCCGCACGACGACCTGCGCCGACGACGGCCTTGACTGACCTCGAACAGCGACCTCGAGCCCCTCCGACCGGACCCTGCCTACCTCCTCCAGCCAGTCCCAATCCTTGCCTGACTACGAGATGGCGACCGAGATCGAGGCTCTACCGGAGTCCAAGCTGGGCACCAAGGAGCAGTGGGTGACCGTTGCAATCCGAGCAGGCACGCGTCGCGCGCACCGCGAGGGCTGAACCTCTGCTGCCTGCTTGCTCCCTTCGTCCCCGTCTCCCCGCCGCCGCCGCCAGCTGGGATCAGGTGTACGAGTGGGTTGCGCTTGCTCGGGCACCCGTTCGCCCCAACGCCAGGGGCTGACCTAGCGAGCTTTCCGTCTCTTCTCTCGTAGGCGCGAGGTGGCCGTCTTCAAGGACGTCGGCGAGGAGGGAGAGGTCTGGTGCGCCCCCCTTCTGGGACGAGGTTGCCGACGACCGCTCGCAGCTCGACTCTCGCTGATCGCTTGATCCGTGCTTGCTATTCCGGCTCGGCTGCAGGTTTGGCGAGTCGTCTGCCAAGAAGATGGTCGCCTGGACGCGGTCGCACCTGCCGCCGGCCTCGCACCCGCGAGTGCTCGACCTCGGCTGCGGCAACGGCCACTTCCTCTTCCTCCTGTCGTCCCGGCGGGGCGGCTACGCAGGCGCCGACCTCCAGGGCGTCGACTACAGCCAAGGCAGCGTCGACCTCGCGCGGCTGATTGGCGCCGAGAAGGCCGAGGGCGACAGCGGCGAAGAGACCGACGAGAGCGAGAGCGACAACGACGACGCCGCGCCTGGCCCGGTCGAGGGCAGTCAGCGAGACGTGACGTTTGAGGCCTGGGACATGCTCGGCGAAGAGCCTCTTACTGGTGGGCCTTGGGATCTCGTGTGCGTTCGTTGCGGTTTGCGGATGGTCGTCTAACGATGACGAAGGCGTTCGCTGACGCTTCATGCGCATCCGCCCTTCGGACGCGAGCAGGACGGACAAGGGTTTGTCCTCGACGCGGCTCGCTTCCGCCCCCTGTATATAGCCTGGACTGACATGTCTCGCACGTGCACGCGAGCGCTCAGGGACGTACGACGCCATCTCGCTCTCGTCGGCGCCCTTGCCGCCGTTGAACCTGCCGCCGGCCGAGCTGTACCCGCGCAAGCTCGCGCCGCTTGTCAAGCCCGGCGGCTTCTTCCTCATCACCAGCTGCAACTTCACCGAGGAGGAGGTCCGGGCACGCTTTGAGGGTGCCGGTGTCGGTGCGTGCCAGCTGCCGTCGACTGGATCTTGCGCCGGCACTTGCGGACTGACCGACTCGGTCGCTTCCGCCGGTTCCAGGCTTCACCTTCCAGTGCGTCGTCCAAGCTCTCCTGACCGCATGAACCAGCCGTAACTTCTGACGCTGATCCGTGCCCTTCCAACGCTTGCCAGCTCTCGCGTCCAGCACCCAAGCTTCTCCTTTGGCGGCAAGAAGGGCTCGACCGTCTGCACCGTCGCCTTTCAAAAGGACGCCGCCTGAGATGCATGTCGTCGGCGACAAGTGCGCAGAACCGAGGGTCCGCGTCGACACGAATGGGAGCGGCATAGAATGAGGGGATCCGATCACACTCATGGCGCCGGTGGCGACCCAGCTAGGTTCTCGAGCCGGGGCCGCGGATACGAGCCCCCGTAGTCGACTTGCTCAACCTGCTTCCCTCCTCTTGCAATCTGCGAGCGAGACACTCGAGGCCATGCTGACGACCGGGCCTTTAGAAGGCTCTCCTGCTCTCGCCGGCGCTGTCGACAGCATCTAGATGTCGTCGTCGCCGTCGTCGTTGATGGCCGAGTCCATCCGGCCCTCGAGACCGAGCAGGAGCTCGTCCCTTAGCACCTCGCGACCCCAGACGGCGACCTGCTTCTCGCCCTCGCCGAGGCTGTCGAGCCAGGCGCCGTCGTCGGTCAGGCTCGTCTGCAAAAAGTAGAGGAGCCCCTCGCAGAGGCCGGGCAAGTTGGCGACCTTCATGACGACCTCCTTGAGCGGCGTCGGATCGAGGTCGGCCAGGCGCGTGCTCGGTAGGATCAGCAGCGGCGAGGCCGTCTGCGAGGCCAGGATGAGGGCAATCAGCAGCTGCTGGAGGAAGCCGGCCGACGCCGGCCGGAGGCGGGTAAAGTTGATCGGCTTGAGGATGGCGAGCGTCGTGCCCTCCTTGGCGATGCACCAGCCGTACGCCTTGGCCCAGTTGCGAACGTGCCGCTTGGCGACGTGCCGGCCCTTCCCGGCCTTGCCGCCCGACTCCTTGAACGCGCGGACGACCTCGGTCCCGCCGACGTCGCCCTCGCCGAGCTCGCGGAAGAAATCCCAGAGCGAGTACTGGAAGGTGAAGCGGTGGGCGTGCAGCTGGAGCAACCGGGCGAGGACGAGCGTGTAGTAGGGGTTGTAGAGCTTCTCCTGCAGGGAACACGAAGGGAAAAAGAGGGGGGCATGGTCAGCGGGGGCGCTGCCGGCGGAGGGTGACGTCTCGGCGAGCGGCGGACAGACGTTGGCACTGCAGTGGAGGAGGACGCGGATCATCTCGCGCTGCTGGACGTCGGTCAGGCCGAGCTCCATCAGGCGCGCATAGGCGTCGGCAAAGTCCTGCAGACGGTCGCAAGGTCAATTAACCGCGTTATGAGCCGTTGTCACCAGACTGCTCGCGACGCACCGAGCTGCCCATGACGGCCATGAAGACCTTGCGCCGGATGTCGGTGTTCATCCCTTGCTTCCGCGCAAGCGTGATGAGGTCGTCCTCGGGCTCCAGCTGCTTCTTGGTCAGGCCGCCGCCGACGGTAGCCGCCTGCTGGGCCGTCTGGTTGTCGACGAGCGGGTTGCCGGCCCAGGCGGCACCGACGAGCCACCACTTGCCCTTGCTCTCGGCCGACAGGAGGTCGGCCAGAGGCACCCGCAGAGGCTCGTGGGCGAGGACTGGAAGGGGGGCAGATTGGACGACAAACAGTCGTCAGCCGACTGATTTGTCGGCCACTGCCGCCGGCAAGGCGAGAAGGGCAACTTACCCGACCGCTTCTTCTCGAGCCCAGAGAGGAACTTCTTCATGCGGACGGTCGCCTCGGCCGTCGCCTCGCCGCCCTGGGCGGCCTTGATCCGGTTGTTCTTGAGGTTCGTCAGCGTCTCGAGCATAAACTTTGTCCGCGAGCTCGTCGAGGCGGCGTCGAGCGAGGTCGCCTTCTCCTGGACGCGCAGGATGATCTCCTTGAGCGACGAGGGGTCGTCCTGCCTTAGCTGGGGACCGGCATCTACGGGCGAATGGAGATCGGGTGTCAGCCTGGCCGGCCGGCTTGCAAGTGCGGTGGAGGGAACGACGCACTTCGGACGATCCGCAGCAAACCCTCGACGCTCCGCTCGTCCCGCAGGCCGTCGCCCTCGAGGAAGCGGCGGACGAGGTCAAAGATGAGGACCGACGAGGTGACGTGAAAGTTGTAGAGCTCGGCGATGAGGGCGAGCAGGTTGAGGAACTCTTTGCCGCCTGGCGAGCCGTCATCGACGTCATCCGTGCCCGGGAGCGGCAGCGGATGGGCGAGCTGGTCAATGAGGCGGAGCGTGAGCGACTGAATAAAGCTCGCGCCTGCGGAGACGGCGAGAACGCCTAGGGGGTCAGTCGAGAGCCAATTTTGGCTGACAAAGCGACGTCCGGCAAAGAAACGGACCAAACTCGATGCCGATGATCTTGTAGAGGCCGGCGACGAGGGCGGCGTAGAGGACGACGAACGAGCCGAGCAGATTCGAGTGGGCCGAGATGGTCGTCAAGACGAGGTTGGTGAGCGTCGTTGTGACGTCTGGAGCAAAGCAAGCCGCACAGAGTCAGCGATCCGGCCCTCGCATGCGGCAGTGCAGAGACCTCCTCCAGCCAGGACGAACCGTTGCGGGGGTACTTCCGGTAGACGGCCTCGAGCTCGCCGAGGATCGCGTCGATGTTGCTCTCGCCGAGCCGGTTCAGCAGGCCGTTGACCGTCTTTTCGAGCTTCAATAGCTCCTCCTTCTTGCGCAGGTCGGCCTCGGACGAGCCGCCAGCGGCGGCAGCAGCCTCGGCGGCCAGACGAGCGCGGAGCGCCGGCGGGACGTACTTGCCTGACGCGGGTGCTGCGAGGGTCGAAGATGCCTCGATCGAAGGCACAAGCTGCGGCGGTGGAGGCGAGACAGATGGTGACCAAGCAGCTTTGTCCTCGTCATCCTCCTCCTCGGACGGCTCCTCCAAGTCATCGTCCGACGGAACGTCCTGCATCGGGTCGTTGCCGTCGTCGCCGCCCGAGATGCCGTTCCACGGCTCGTCCTCGAGATTGCGTACGCCCTCCTCATCGGGTGCGTCGCCATCGTCGCTGTAGTCGTCCTCTTCGCTACCTCCCAGGCCGCCAAAGAGGTCGCGGTCGAGCCGGTCGAGGTCGCCGAGCAGGTCTGCGGGCGGAAGCACTCGTCCGATCAGTCCCTCGGTCGGAGGCGACGGCTGACCGAGGAGGGGGCAGCAGACCACGTACCGTCGAGGCCGTCGCTCATCTCGTCGTCGTCATCCTCCTGCTTCGGCGCCGCCTTCTTGGCCTTGGCTTTGCTCCACTTGCCGCGGCCGAGCGCGTACTCGAGCCAGGCAATCTCGCCGTCCTCGGCCTCCTCGCCGGCCATGCCGCTGCCAGAGCCGCCGGCCGTGCCGAGCACCTCGGCCGACGTAGGTAGCGCCCGCTTCTTCTTCTTCTTGGGCGCCTCCTCGCCCGCAAGTCGAGAGAGCGGCGTCGAGGGAGCCAGCTTGCCACTCCGCGCGGCCGCTGCGGCCGGCTCGGCCTTGGCCGGTGCGGCCGCCGCCTCCGACCGCTTGCGCTTCTTTGACGGGTCGTCGTGCGAGCTCAGGCTCAGCGAGGGTTGGGCCGGCGCCGAGCTGGAGCTGCTCGGAGCCGGAGCAGGCTTGGGTCGAGCGACCGACGGGCCCTTGTTGCTCGTCCGAGCTTGCTTGCGCTCGTCCTTGCGACTGAGCCGCTCGGGCCGACCGCCACCGCCGCCTCGACCTGTCGTAGAGGGAGCGAAAGGATAGCCATTCAGGATGAAGACCTAACCGACACGAACGCTGCTGGGACGACTGACTGCTCTCGGCGCCCGCCCCACCGTCGAGCTGGTCGAGCAACGACCGGGGCAGGAGCGCCGTCCGGTCCTCGTGGTGCTTCGGCCGACCGACGGGGTTCCGGGTCGAGCGGCCGCGGTACGACTGGCTTCCACCGCCGCCTCCGCCTCCACGGCCGCGACCGCCGCCTCGCGAAGATGATCCTTCGCCGAACGACATGCGTGAGGATGAGGAGGGTCTGCTTGGGTCTGATGAGAGCGCTGGTGCGGGTGAGGCAATGAGCGAGGAGGGTCGAGCCAGGGGCACGAAATTGCGGCCTCTGCGCGCCGCTCTGACCTCCCTTGTCGTCCGCGCAGCACAGCGTCGGCTGGCGCGAGTACTGTCGATCAGGAGGGGCACACATGCCGCTCGAAGGCTGTCGCGTCAGGTGCGGCAGGTCCTCAGCTTTTACAAAGCAGCATCGATCTGCAGATACAAGAGCACCCGGGGGGAAAAGGGGGGAGGCCAGGGGAGCGCCTACCCCCTCCCGCGCTTCGATCGTCGGAGACCCTCGTCGGCAGCGGCTGGTGTTGCCTGTGCCTCTGCTGCACCTCCTTCAGCAGCGGCAGCGGTAGCGGCGGCGGCGGCGGTCCGTTTCTTGCCAGCCTTGGCCGGCGGCTTCTCTTTGATTCGCGTCTCCTCCTCCTCCTCCTCCTCCACGCCGTCCTTCTTCTTCTTCTCCTCCTCCTTGTTGACCGCTGCAGATGGATCGACTGAGTCCGACCCGGCTGCCACCCAGGGCCCCTTGACGGCTTTGGCGATCCAACCGCCCTGGTGGCCCATCCGGATGACCGTCGCAAAGGCTGCGTCCGACACGGGCTGGACTGAGAGCCGGCCCTTGCCGACGAGCGGCATCTCGGCGAGCGCTGATGGGGAAGATCCAGGTCAGCGATGAAGGTGAGACACGCCGGACCTGATCCCGCATGCAACGCACCGCGATGGTCGTCCTCGGTCAGGTAGCCGAGGCCCATTCTTGCGCGGTCTGGCCCTGCCGCCTCTGGGCTGAGCGTCGCCAGGTGCTTGAGCATCGCCAGCGTCACCGGATGGGCCAGCGTCGAGGCGTACTCGAGCGTCGGGCAGAACCACGTCGGCGCGTCCCGCTTACTCTTGGGGTCGTAGTACGGATGGGCGGGATCGAAGGCGCTCTCGTCGGGATGGCCCTCGACTAGGACCGTGGCCGTGCCGTAAACGCCCGGGTCCTTGCAGTTGCTGTGGTAGAACAGCACTGGTTGTGGGCATTGAGGATCCGTCAGCGGGGAGCGAGCAGCAGGCGGGTCGAGCCAACCGACCAGTCTGGCCCTGCTTCATCCCGTCCTTGAGAAAGCCCTTGGCCTGGTGGTTGCGGACGCCATCCCACTCGGTCGTCCTGGCCGCCTTGAAGTCGGCGATCGAAAACTTGACGTCCTTGCCCTTCTCGAGCCGGGTCTCGGGCTCGGCCTTGAGCAGCCAGTGGCTGGAGGCTGCGCGAACGCGTTCAGGAGGCGGTGGTGAGCCGGCAACTCCCCCAAGGACGAGGGGAGCCACTCAGAGAGCTCACACGTCAACGCAGGCTGCTTGGGCGACATCTCACGCGACCGCAACAAGACAGCAGAGAGCCGGTTCGTGGCGAGAGCGGACAGAGGCAGGGCGATGGTCACCGTCGGGCGGGGAGGGTCGACCGTCCTGCTCGCAGCTCGCCTTGGTCGACCCCTCGACCACAACCTCCCCCGAGTGCCCACGCCCTCCTCTTCGCCACCAAGCAGCTCCTCCCGTGACGTAGATCCGCGACGCCAGACTCGTCCGAGACGTTCAGACGCTCGCAGGACGGCTACACCAAGCGAAAGGGAGCGACCTGTACGTCGCCAGCTGTCCGTCCCCCCCTTCAGCCGCAGCCTCCTCCCGGCGCCGGTTGGCCCGCCCTCGTGCAGCTTGCCATCAGCGCTCAACCCGGCCCTCTCTGCATAGACACCACAAAGAGCTCCAAGCCGCACGGAAGCGCATCGACATACGTCCTGAATTCTGCTGCTCTGACCGACCGGATGAGCTAGAGGGGGCCTCGACACGCCTCCCTCCCCTTCCCTCGCCTCCGAATCGACGCGCCGACCGACCGACCATCTCGCACCGGGCATGCAGCAGCAGCAGCAGCATTCGGCCGGTCCGGCCGAGGTGGCCCCTTCGTCGCCGCTCGCGCTCGCGGCCATCCCGCTCCTCGTCGTCCCCGTTGGTCGCGTCCGGCGGTCGACTTGGGAGCGCTACACCGCCTTGCTCGGTGCGATCGGCAGCGTCGCCCAGTCGGATATCCCGCTCGACGCTTCGCTCGCGACGGCCCGCTTCTTCCCATCGCTCTCGTCGTCGTTTGCGGCCTCGACTTCGGCGACCGGAGCTGGCAGTAGCGGTGGGGCGCTCGTCAAGAACAACAACAACAATGCGATCCACCTCGCCTGGACGACCGGCCTCGACGCCGGCCGGGCAGCAGGGCTCGGCCTGCTCCGGCCGTCGAGCCAGCCCCTCGCCGTCGTCGCGCTCGTCGACCTCCATCCGACGTGCACGCCGTCGTTGTCGACGGCAGCGCACCTGCTCGCCAACACGCTCGACGAGCTCTACCCGACCGGCGAGCGCCCGCTCGTCGTCCGCTGCTTTGGCGTCGAAGGCGAAGGCTCGGCCGACAACGGCGAGCTCGTGATCGACTCGGGCGAGCGCGACGGCAGCGCAGACGCTGATGGGGCCGGTGTGACGGTCATCCCGAAAATGGACGACCCGAGCGTTTTTCTCGAGGCGCTCGTCGGCGATCTTGTCGGCCGCCTGCTCGGCGCCTTGGCCGTCCTCGTGCGTCTCGTCCACGCGGCCGCTCCCAGGCGTTTGACGACCCGGCTGACCCCCTCGCGCTGGACCCCCGACCGCCGCAGGCCGGCTCGCTCGAGTCGGCGAGCGGGATGGCTCTGCTCCAGCAGCAGTCGCTCCCGCCCCTATCGCTGGCGTCGTCGATACCTTACGGCTCGACGCCTCACGCCTCGCGGTCGACGACGCCAACGCCGCAGTTCTCGCTGCTTCGGGGCGAGACGCTGCCGGTCGGCCGATCGAGCTCGCCCCTCTCGCGGACCGACTCCAGTCCCGGTACGCGGCAGCACCAGCAGCTCGGCAACGGCCACCCGTCGACGCCCAACTTCTCGACCAGCTTGGCCGCCGCCTCCAGCGGTCCGCCGCCGCCGATGCAGCGCTCGACGACATCGTCGAGCCTGCGCAACGGCGTCGCACCTCCGCTCGAGGCACCTGTCGGGCCGATCAAGACGTCCTTTGGCGCTCCCGGTCGAAGACGCGTGCCCTCGGCCCAGATCGCCTCGTCGCCCAACGGCAGCTCAACGCCAGCCTTCCCGCAGACCGGGATCCCTGCGGGAGCTGCGACGGCAGCGGCCCTCCCTCTCGCAGCAGCTCGTCTGGCGTCGGTCCTCGGCAGCTTCTACCTGCTTGCCGGCCGGCTCGGTGACGCCCAGCAGTCGTTCCTCGACGCGCTCCTCCAGTTTTCCAAGCTCCCGGTCAACGCAGCCGCCTCGGCGGCGGCGATGACAGGCGGCGCCGGTGACCCGCTCTGGCACGGCGTCACGCTCGAGGGGCTGGCGACGGCCGGCGTGTTAATCGAGTGCAAGCCCAAGTCGCCCTCGCTGCCGACGAAGGACGGTGCGGCCGGCCCACCAAGCCCAGTGCACGAGGTCATCTCGGCCCACCTCGAGACGGCGCTCGCGATGTACCACCGAGCGGGGCCGACCTACGCGCCCTCGGGCGAGAGCCCCTTCCCCGCGCTCTACACGAACGCTGCGCTCCGCCACGCACGGCTTCTGCTCGTCATCCGCCAGCGGGGGCCGCCCTCGCCGCATCTGCTGCCCTTCCTCCGACACGCGCCGGCGCCGGCCGACTCGCCAGCAAGGGCATCGGCCGCGTCGACCGTCAGCAGGCATGCCGTCGCCGAGCTGGCGACGCTAGCGCATGGGCCCTGGCTCGTCCTTCTGCCGCCGACCGACCGGCTAGCGGTGCTCCGTGTGCTCGTCGGCATCTTCCGCGCGCTCGGCATGCGCCGCAAGGAGGGCGTGTTTGCGCGCATGGTCGTCGCTTGCCTCGGCGAGATGATTGTCCTCGGCCGGATCGCCGTCGCGGCGGCGACCGCCCCGGCGGCTGGTCCCTCGGACGGCGCGGTCGGCGTCCGCTTTGACGACGGCAAGGAGGGCAACGAGGCCCTGCTCGAGCTCATGGATCGCTACCTGGTCGCGTATGGGGTCGATGTCGGTGCCTCGGGCGGCGTCTTTGCCGGCCGGGACGAGCGCGAGGTGAAGGAGATCCGAGCCGGCCAGCGAGGCGGCGACTTGACGTCGGCCGGCGAGGCTAGTCTTCCGGTCGGCTGGCCAGAGCTCCAGCTGCGCGCCCTGCGCGACAGCATTGGCCTTGCCGAACTCTTGCCAGGTGCGTCGCCCTGCTCCGGCCAGTCTGCTTCCATTCCAGCTCACACGAGACGCTACTGCTGCCCTCCGACATGCCGCACACCAGATCACCACTCGGTCGTCTCGTACGCGCTAACGATGCTGCGCACCTTGCATGGTTTCATCGTCCCCGGCGAGCAGGCCCACCTGGCAAGCGTCTTTGGCCGAGCTCTGGCCACGGCTCGGCGCCGCGGCGAGCTTGTCGAGGGCGAGCGCCTGCGCTTCTGGGCCGGCTGGGTCGTCATGAGCCTCGAGCTGCCCTCGTGCGTCCGCGCCATGGCCAATCTTCGCGCCGGGCCATTGTCGCTGAAGCGCCCACTCGCCTACTTTCATCAGCCTACCGTCCACGAGCGTGCCGATCCAGCACGCCTTTGAGGATCGCGAGGCCGCCGCCACAGCCTCGTCTGGCGCCGCTCGCGATCCCTTCCTCTTCAACCCGCGCGTCGTTGCCCGTCTCGGCGCCGTCAGTCCCGCCCCTTTCTCCGTCCTCCTGGCCTCTTGCGCTGACGCCCGCCTCGCCCTTCGCCTGGTCAGTCAACGATTGTCCAGAACGAGTCGTTCAGCGTCTTTGTCACGCTCCAAAACGCCTTTGCCTTCCCCATCGAGATCCAGAACATCCGCCTGAGGTGCGTCGATCTCTGCCGGCCGCATCCGCAAGACCTCACGTCGCGTAGCACTAAACCCTGACTCGCCGCTCCTTACTCTAGCACCGTCGGACCCGATGTCGTCTGCGAGCCGCTGTCGGTGCTGCTCGCCCCCAACGCGGTGCAGTCGATCAAGGTCTCGGCTTTTGCCTCGGCGCCCGGGACCCTCACCATCAAAGGCTGCTTTGTGCGCCTCAACGATGGCTCCGAGGCCGAGTTCCTCCTACCCGTCCACGACGCGGCCGAGGAGCGTCGGCAGCGCAAGCGGGCGAGCCAGCGGCTGGACAGCGAGCGCACGCTCAAGCTCGGCGGCATCCAGCGCGTGCTCGGCGCTCGGGCCAAGCGCGAGTCGCGGGCCGGGGGCGCTGGCTTGACGACAGACGATGGGCCGGCCGAGATCGCGCCCGATGCGACCTTCGTCAAGTGCGAGGTCCTGCCCGAGCAGCCGACGATGCGCATCCGTGGGACCTCGCTCACCCACGGCGCACTCATGCTCTACGCCGGCGAGGAGTGCGTCTCCTCCTGCTCTCCCAGTCTGTCCCCCGCTTGAGCTGACCCCTGTCCTTGGTCCCGAACAGGACCAAGATTCGCATCACGCTCGAGAATGTCGGCCATCTGCCGGTCGACTTTGTCAAGCTCTCGTTTGTCGACTCGACGACGGCGCCGGTCGAGGCCCGGTTGGCCGACGGCGAGCTCTCGGCCGGCGAGGCCTACGAGCTCGAGGCCGACCTCGCTCGGGCACCCGTCTTCCGCTGGTCAGGCTCGCCATCCGAAGCTGGCTCGATCTTCATCCCCCCTCGCGGACGACACACGCTCAACGTGACGTGCCTCGGCAAGGTCGGCTGCAGCTGGGGCAACATCCAGGTCAGCTATGGTCTGCTCGACCGGTCCGCCTCGGGCTCGGGCTCGACGAGGGCGACGGAGCCAGCTGCGGCTGCGGCGGCCCAGCCGAATCACTTCCACACGCGGCAGGTCGCCTTCCCGATCCTCATGTCGGTCTACCACACGCTCGAGTGCACGGCGCTCGACGTCGTCCGGATCCCGACCGTCCGATCGGCGGCAGCAGTGGCGAACAAGGTCGACGGTGACGGCGACAGACCGGCCGCCACTCCGATCGCGATGGACCGCAAGGCGAGCGTCACCGCGCTCGTCCACACCCTCCAGCAGCAGCAGATTGCGGACGTTGACAGTGAGGCCGACGAAGGGTCGAACGACGACCGCGACGAGCACTGCCTCGTTGCCGTCGACGTCCGCAACACGTACATGCAGCCGTTCGAGGTTTCCTTCCGGCGCAAGGCGACGGCGGCCGAAGGGCCCGATGGCCGTCAGGGCGAGGCGGGCTTGCTGTCGACCCGACTCGTCTCGCCCGGTTCGACCGAGAGGTCAGTGTCCCCCCGTTCCCGCCCCGGCGCGAAGACCAAGCGCCCCCTCCTCCAGCAGTCTCGCTGACCGAGACCGCTGCTCCCCGGGGCGACCGCGCAGGATCGTCCTTCCCGTCCGCCGCTTCCTGCTCGACCGGGCCCAGACGGCCCAGCCGATCCCCTCGCTCGGCGACCGGCAGTTTGTCCTCTCTGCCCGGTCGGCGGCCGCCTCGGCCGGCGAAGAGCGCCGGCTACGGACCCTCTTCTGGTATCGCGAGGCGCTCATGGACCTCGTCGAGGCGGTCTGGCACGAGGTCCGTCCCGTTTCCCCCCGAGTGGGATCGACCGATCCGACTCCCGCACCGCTTCCTCTCTCGATCGAAGCTGAGCTCTCTCTCTCCCACTGCACACGATAGCCCGGAAGCGCACGGTCGGGCGTCCTAACGCTCCGCACGCAATCGCTCACCGAGCCCCAGCTCCAGGTCCTCCGGGCCGACGAGGTTGTCGTCAGACTGTCGATCGACCGCCTCGAGTCCTCCTCTGTCGGCGACCCCTCGGAGGAGGGCGGCGGGTCAAAGCGAGGAGGAGCAGCTGCAGCAGCGGCCGAGGCAAAGCGGGATGCGTTCTTTGACGTCGTCGTCAAGGTGACGAACCGGCTCGGTACGTCCTAAGCCCTTGGCGGATGCGCCCGATCCATTGCCCCACCCCCTTGCGCTCCCTGCCTCCCTTCCCTCATGCCAACCGTCACCAACTGACGAACTCTTCCACCCCCCCCCTTTCATCCCCCGTTCTCACACTTCTCCCTCGACCTCAACGACACGCACGGGCATGCAGGTCGGCCCATCAAGCCACTGGTCCACCTCGCACCGCTCTCCTTCATCCATCCAAGCTCCTGGGCCTCCTCCTCCACCTCCTCCGACGAGATCGATCGACCTCCCGCCTTGACGACGACGACGGCCGAGAGCATCGCGCACGCTGCCCAGTACTTTGTCGCCTCTGGCTTGACGGCCCAGCTGCCCTCCAGCCACACCCACAGCGACGGCAGCGGCGGCGGTCGGGGTGCGAGCGAGCGGGTCGTCGACCCCGGTCGGACCGTCGACGTCCGCTTCCGAGTTGGCGTCCTGGCCAAGGGCGACGTCGGCTTCAGAGCTTGTGTCGAGGACCTCCTCGGCTCGACCGGCGGCGGCGGCAAGGGGGGAGGAGGAGGAGGAGGAGGAGGGGGGAGAGGGAAGGCCGAGAAGGGGACAGAGACGGGGACGGACACGGGTCCTCGGCAGCGGCGGCGGCGGCGGCGGCAGCCGAGGAGGAGGTTGCTGCTCGACCTCGACGACGACGACGGCGGCGGCGAGGGCGAGGGCGAGGACGAGGGTGCAAACGTCGAGGGCCGTCGTCGACGACACCCACCCCTCGCCGGCAAGGGCCTTAGCAACGCCACGGACGACGACGACGACGAGGAGGGCCGCGTCTGGTTCTCGACCGGCTTGACCGTCGCCGTCCGTTGAGATCCGATCCGACCCTTCCGTCAGACCCCGACCAACACCCAACATGACCCCTTTCCCCCTCCCTCTCTTGACACCGTGGCGACCTTCTTCTCTGACATCATGGACACCGCGCGTCTTTGGAAAACAAAGGTGGACCAAAGCTGAGGG
>Ga0308160_10004858_pt1 | contig 14162 bp, 12 predicted proteins | sample PhyFR1_FD_201036 | JGI IMG/M metagenome (GOLD analysis project Ga0308160, IMG submission 201036) | Phyllosphere microbial communities from UC Gill Tract Community Farm, Albany, California, United States - DLSLF.R1 | ecosystem: Host-associated > Plants > Phyllosphere > Unclassified | place: USA...
ACGTTCTCGAAATCGCAGAACACCGCCATGCTGATGTTATCGGATGAAGCCATGTTTGTTATTTTCAATAATAAAGAGGGTCGGACACCCGGCGGATTATACGCACAAGATGGGCTTGCCCAGCGCATGGGGCCGTATTGGCGAACACAGCCGCCGGGAGGCGCGCGTGCTCAGAGCCGCGCCAGCGTGGCCGCGTCGGGCCGGCCGTCGAAAAACTGGTCGAGACAGGTCTGGAACACGGCCTCGTCCGGGGCGACGTCGGCGAACAGGGTCATCGAGGAATGGAACTTGCGGTCGTCGGGATCGCCGAAGATGTCGCCGATCTCCATGTCGCGGTGGCTGGCCACCAGGCGCGCGCACTCGCGCAGGCGCGGCCCCAGTACCGGGTGGGCCAGGTAGGCGGCTGCTTCGTCGCCCGAGCGAATCGCGTATCTTTGCGCCATCTCGCTCCGGCCCAGGCCGGCGATCTGCGGGAAGACGAACCACATCCAGTGCGTGCGCTTGTGCCCGGTACGCAGTTCAGCCAGGACGTCGGAGTACACGGGATCCTGGGCGCTGACGAAGCGGTCGAGGTCGAATTCATTGTCCATGGCGGTCTCCAATACCCTGTTCATGCTACCTCTTTCACCCGGTTTGCTAAAGTGGCGCCACCATGAAACCCGAACACCTGCTCCTCCTCCTGACCCGTGAGATGCCATACGGTAAATACGAAGGCCGCAAGATTGCCGACCTGCCCGGCCATTACCTCGGCTGGTTCGCCCGCGAAGGCTTTCCGCGCGGCGAACTGGGCGAGCTGCTGGCCCTGATGTATGAACTCGACCATAACAACCTGCGCGGACTGCTCGATCCGCTGCGTGGCGCCCGCTAAACCAGCCGCATGTTAGGCTTTCGTTGCTGCATAGCAACGCCAGTGCGCCATACCGGCTTTGTCCCGCCGCCCCGAGGACGGCGAAAGGCGACCGGATCGGGGGGCTTGGCTATAATCGCTTCAATCCTTCCGTTATCCAGAGCGCATGCAACCAGAATCGGCCCCTGTTGTCCTTGTCGTCGAAGACGACGAACATATTTCGCAAGTCCTGCGCTTCATGCTGGAACGGCAGGGTTATCAGGTCGTGCACATGGCCGACGGCCGTGCCGCGTCCAGCCACATCGCGGCCTCGAACCCGCCGGCGCTGGTGCTGCTCGACGTGATGCTGCCCTACGTGGACGGCTTCGAGATCGTGCAGCTGATCCGCGCGCAGGAGAACTGGCGCGACGTGCCGGTGCTGATGCTGACCGCGAAGAACACCGAACGCGACACCGTGCGCGCGCTCGACGCCGGCGCCAACGACTTCGTCATCAAGCCCTTCCAGCCGCAGGAACTGCTGGCCCGCGTGCGCCGCTTCCTGCGCCCGGGCGCCTGAGCGCGCAGCGGCAAGGATGCGCCTTTGACCCTGGCCACCCAATCCGACACCTTCATCGCCGCCGCCCTCTGGACCGGCTTCGCGGCGCTGCTCCTGACCCTGCTGCTGGGCCTGCAGATCATCGGCATGCGCCTGATGCTGCGCCGGCGCCAGCGCAGCGACGCGCGCGCGCTGGCGCGCTGGCGCCCCCTCCTGAATGCCGCCATCGTCGGCGAGATGCCCGACAGCCTGCCGCCGCTGCGCCGCGCCGAGCGCCTGCCCTTCCTGCGCCTGTGGGCCCACCTGCAGGGTTCCCTGCGCGGCGAAGCCAACGAGGCGCTGAACGAAGTGGCACGCCGCCTCGGCATCGACGCCTACGCGCGCGGCCTGCTGGTGCGCGGCAACCGGCCGGCGCGCCTGCTGTCGGCCCTGGTGCTGGGCCACCTGCACGACCGCGAAGCCTGGCCGGCCCTGCTGCGCATGGCCGAACAGCCCGACAACACGGTCGCGCTGACCGCACTCTGGGCGCTGGTGCGGGTCGATCCGCCCGCCGCCGCCGACTACATGGTCCCGCTCTTCATCGCGCGCGAGGAATGGGCGCTGTCGCTGGCGGCCGGCATCCTGCAGCAGGCGACGGAACCTGCAGCCGCCGCGCTGACGCGCCTGCTGCCGCAGCTGGGTGAGGACAAGCTGCCGCGCGCGCTGCGCATCGCCGAGGCCCTGCACCTGGCGCTGCCGGGCGCCGTGCTGGGCGCGGCGCTGCGCAGCCCGTCGATGCCGGTCGTGATCGCCGGACTGCGTGGGGTGCGCACGCCCGAGACCCTGCCTGAGGTGCGCGCGCTGCTGGCGCACGCGGACTGGCAGGTGCGGGTGCAGGCGGCGCGCGCGCTGGGCCGGGTCGGCGAACGCGCCGACGCCGAGCGCCTCGTGCAGCTGCTGGGCGACCGCGAATGGTGGGTGCGCTACCGCGCCGCCGAAGCCCTGCTCGAACTGCCGGCGCTGTCGCGCGCCGACCTGGACGTCCTGCGCGCCTCCCTGACCGACCGCTTCGCCGCCGACATGCTGTCGCAGGCGATGGCCGAAAGCGCCAACAAGTGAGCCTCGCATGAATACCGAACACGTCATCGTCGCCTTCGTCACCTGGTTCGTGCTCTGCTTCTTCGTGGCGCTGAACGGCGGCTACTTATTATTGAACCTGTTCTCGCTGCGGGCATTGCACCGGCGTGGCCAGGAGCAGTTCCTGGGCGACCTGCCGCGGGCGTACTCCGGCCTGGAGCCGCCGGTCAGCATCCTGGTCCCCGCCTACAACGAGGAAGCGACGATCGCCGCCTCGATCCGCTCGATGCTGCAGCTGAGCTATGCCGAATTCGAGATCGTGATCATCAACGACGGCTCGAAGGACAAGACCCTGGAAGTGCTGCAGCGCGAGTTCGCCCTGCTGCCCTTCCCCGAAGCCTACCGCCGCACGATCCCGACCAAGGAGGTGCGCCAGATCTACCGCTCGACGCGCTACCCGAACGTGCGCGTGATCGACAAGGTCAACGGCGGCAAGGCCGACTCGCTGAACGCCGGCATCAACGCTTCGCGCTATCCGCTGTTCTGCGGCGTCGACGCCGACTCCATCCTGCAGCGCGACAGCCTGGCGAAAGTGACGGAGCCCTTCCTGCGCGACCCGACCATGGTCGCCACCGGCGGCACGGTGCGCGTGGCCAACGGCTGCGAAGTCAGCGGCGGCTTCCTGACCAAGGTCGGCCTGCCGCGCAGTCCGCTGGCGCTGTTCCAGGTGGTCGAATACCTGCGCGCCTTCCTGTTCGGGCGCCTCGGCTGGTCGGCGCTGAACGGCATGCTGATCATCTCCGGCGCCTTCGGCATCTTCAAGAAGGATGCCGTGGTGCTGGCCGGCGGCTACCGCCCGAATACCATCGGCGAAGACATGGAACTCGTGGTGCGCATGCACCGCACCCTGCGTGAAAAGGGCCAGCCCTACCGCATCGAATTCGTGCCCGATCCGGTGTGCTGGACCGAAGCCCCGGAAGACATGGCGACGCTGAAGAACCAGCGCGTGCGCTGGCAGCGCGGCCTGGCCGAAAGCCTGAACGCGAACTGGGGCCTGATGTTCTCGCGTAACGGCGGCGTCGCCGGCTGGGTCGCGTTTCCCTTCATGCTGTTCTTCGAGTGGCTCGGACCGGTGATCGAACTGGGCGGCTACATCTTCATGGTCTTTGCCTTCCTCACCGGCGCGATCTCCTGGGAAGCCTTTGGCGCCTTCCTGTTCGTGGCGCTGGGACTGGGCATTTTGCTGTCGGCCTCCGGGCTGCTGCTGGAAGAGATGTCCTTCCACCTCTACCCGCGCGGCAAGCAGCTGCTCATGCTCGGATTGATCGTGATCCTCGAGAACTTCGGCTACCGCCAGCTCAATACCTGGTGGCGCCTGGTCGGCCTGTGGCGCTGGCTGCGCCAGAAGGAAGCGACCTGGGGCGCGATGAAACGCAAGGGCATCGGCGAGGAAGGCGCCGGCGTGCCGCCCCGCGGGCCATGAAAGCGCTGCTGGCCGCTTTGCTCCTGATGTCGTCTTCCGCGCACGCCGCTTACCTGCACCTGTGCCCGGCCGACGCGGTGCCGAAGGACGGCGTGCAGGCCAAGCTGGCGGACGGCAGCGTGCTGGCGGTAAGCAGCGCGCCGCAACTGCCGGGCTGTCGCGCGAGCGCGCTCGGCGTCGATGCGGCGCAGGTGGAAAGCCTGTATCCGCTCGCCCCCGGCGATACGCCGGCGCGCACCATCCTGCTCCATGGCGCGGTCGGCAACAAGCCGTTCGCGCCATCCAGCCACGACCTGCCGCAACCCGACCGGCCCGGCGCCGTGCCGCAGCGGCGCCCGGTACCGCTGCGCGCCAACTTGCTGGGTGAAGCGCGCGTGCGTCCGTTCGGAGTGGAAGAGCGGGTGCGCGCCGAGCATGCCGACGGCAAGCTGCGCCTGGCTTGCGGCGCCGGCACGCGCGCGGCCGGGGTGCTGATCGACGGTCCCTGGCAGCTGCCGCTGGCCGAACTGCGCCTGGCGGCGCGCTACAGCGCCAATGGTACGTTCAGCCTGCAGGCCGCGGACGAGGCCTCGGCTGCGCGCGAAACCTCCCATGCGCTCGGCGACCTCGATGCCGCCAAGGGCGCAGCCACGCTGGCGCTGCCGGCCGCGCTCGATCGTGCCGGCTGGCGCCAGTTCGTGCTCCTGTGCCCATCGAACGCCGCCACGCTCACGCTGGATGCGCTGAGCCTGGAACCTGTCCCCGGGAAGCCGCAACCACGCGCCACCTGGATCTGGGAACGTGCCGAATGGCGTGACCAGCCCGATGCGCTGCTGGCCTGGGCCAGGCGCGAAGCCGTGCGCGAACTGTTCATCGTCGTGCCGCTCGAGGGCGCCCGCGTACGTGAACCGGACCGCCTGGCTGCCTTCGTGCGCCGCGCCGGCCAGGCCGGCATCGCCGTCACGGCGGTCGAAGGCGACCCGCACATGGTGCTGCCCTCGCAGCGCGCCGCCACCGTGGACCGCGCCCGTGCCTACGCCGCCTACAACCGCGCCGCGAAACCCGAGGAACGCCTGCGCGCCATGCAGTTCGACGTCGAACCTTATCTGCTGGACGACGCCGTGCTGGACCCGGAGCTGCGCGACCGCGGATACCTCGCCATGGCGCAGGCGCTGCATGCGGCGGCCGGCGGCATGCCGCTCGAATTCGTCGTGCCCTTCTGGTGGTGGGACAAGCGCGCCCTGCTCGACGGCCTGGCGAAAACGTCCGACGGCCTGGCCGTGATGGACTACCGCACCGATCCGGACCAGATTGTCCGCTTCGCCGTGCCCTTCCTCGACTGGGGTACCCGGCACGGCAAGCGCGTGCACATTGCCCTGGAGGCCGGCCGGGTAGCGCCGGAACTGCAACGGCGCTACGTGCGGGCCGACGCCGACGAGTCAGGATCGCTGCTGGTGGCGCAGGCCGGCAAAACGCCGGTACTGGTGCTGCTGCGCCAGCCGGTAAAAACCACGGCCGGCACCCTGTATCGCCTCTCGGGCGAGCGCACGCTGGACGGCAGCGCCACCAGCTTCCACGGCAATCCGGGGCGGCTGCGCGCGCTGCTGCCGCGGCTGGAGCGCGATTTCTCGGCCTGGTCCTCGTTCGGGGGGCTGGCGCTGCACGGTTGGCGCTGGCAATGACGGGCATAAGAGGTAGTGATCTACCCTCCTTACCCGAAAAGCAGCGAAGTGCGTACACTGAGCCATCGGAGCGTCGCTAACTGCCAAATGCGGTCATACTTAGTCGCGCCTAATTTGCTCGGGGCGGCTCCGGTATGCGAGAAAGGACTCACATGATGTTACGCAATAAACGTAACCAATTGACCGACGCGGAAACGCATGGTGCCGAGCGCGGACTTGACCGCTTCGAGGGATTCAGCGACGCGGTTTTCGCAATCGCGCTGACCCTGCTGATCGTCGAGATCAAGGTCCCCGGATCTCCCGAGGGCGCACATGGCTACAGCGACTTGGCACGCGCCATGGCGGAGCAGTGGCGCGAATTTCTCGCGCTTGTTCTCTGCTATGTCGTGATCGGCGCCTACTGGCTGCAGCACCATTACACGGGTCGCATTTATGCCAAGACTGATCACTGGTTCGGCACGATCAACCTCCTGTTCCTGCTGGCGATCGTCGTCATTCCTTATCCAATCCGCGTCTGGTGCTTCCACCTCGGCACGGGCTTCGAGCCTGTCGCGTCAGTGACCCTGGTTACCGGTCTTGCCCTGACCGCCTCCGCCTGGATGTCGAAATGGTTCTATGCCAGGCCAGGCCGCCGGCTGATGGACGAGCGGCTAGCGCCCGATTTCCTCCAGCAGATGACGCGCCGCTACGGCGCTGCGACGCTGGTCCAGATCGCTGCAGTTCCCCTTGTGATCGTGGCGCCGCGCATCGGAGTGGCCATTGCACTACTGTGCGTTGCCTTCTTCCTCCTGCCACAACCCGCGCCACGCTACAAACCCGGAGAGGAGCCGAACGAGGCTGAGAAATCGAACAAGTAGCTAATGTGGAGTTCAAGTGAAGCGCACGATCTGCCAGCGCCCCGCGAGCGGGGGAAGAAGCTGTGCTGTCGGCACGTCCGCTTTGGGGGTCGTGAGCGGACATCGAGTCCGCCGAAAGCGCCTTCGGCCGGCAACGTACGGGAGCAAATGAGCAAAAGGCCGAATTTCAGTATATTGCGGCATTGCCCGCGTATCGCAGCGCGCATGAGCGCTCACGTCAACCAGGAACTTCATGCTAGCCCTCGATAAGAAAACCGCTCAATCCGCCACCGTCCCGTTCACTGGCTACCAGAAGTTCGTGGCCGGCCTGCTTGCCTTTTTGCAGTTCGCCGTCATCCTCGACTTCATGGTGATGTCGCCGCTCGGCGCCGTGATCATGCCCTCACTCGGCATTTCGCCGGCGCGCTTCGGCATCGTGGTGTCGGCGTATGCCTTCAGTGCCGGCCTGTCCGGCTTGCTGGCAGCAGGCTTTGCCGACCGCTTCGACCGCAAGAAACTGCTGTTGTTCTTCTATGCCGGGTTTATCTGCGGCACGCTATGGTGCGGCCTGGCGCGCTCGTTCGAAGCGATGCTGGCCGCGCGCATCGTCACCGGCCTCTTTGGCGGCGTGATCGGCTCGGTGTTGCTGGCCATTGCTACCGACCTGTTTGCGCCCAATTTGCGCGGCCGCGTGATGGGCATCATCCAGACCGCGTTCGCCGCAAGCCAGGTGATGGGCATCCCGGTCGCGCTGTATTTATCGAATCATTTCAGCTGGCATGCACCGTTCTTCCTCATCGTCGGCATCGGCGCCATAGGCGGCGTCGTGCTCGCCTGGCGCCTGCAGCCGGTCGACGCTCACCTGCAAGGACAGTCACGCTCGAACGCATTGCAACACCTGATCGCCACCGTGACCGATCGGCGCCACCTGCCTGCGCTGGCCACCACCTGCCTGCTCGCCACCGGCGGCTTCATGCTCATGCCATTCAGCAGCGTGTTCACCGTCAATAACCTTGGCATTGGCCTGGAGCGCCTGCCGACGATTTATCTGATCACGGGGCTGTGCACGATTTTCGTGGGTCCGCTGATCGGAAAGCTGGCCGATCGATTCGGCAAGATGCCTGTGTTTTATTTCGGCACCGCGGTGACGATCGTCATGGTGCTGACCTACACGCACCTGCCGCCCGTGCCCTTGCCGGTCGTGATCGCCGTGAATGTCGTCATGTTCCTCGGCATTTTCTCGCGCATGATTCCGTACCAGGCCTTGGCAGCGTCGGTCCCCGAGCAGCATATGCGAGGTTCGTTCAATGCAATCGGCGCGTCGCTGCAGCAGTTGTCCGGCGGCCTGGCCGCCATCATCGCCGGCCACCTCGTCAGCACCAGTGCGAACGGCAAGCTGCAAGGCTTTCCGCACGTCGGCCACGTGGTCGTCGGTACCACCATCGTGGCCGCGTTCCTGGTCACGCAAGTGAACAAGGAACTCCAAGGGCGCCAGTCTGCGGCGGTCTGAGCTTTACTTTTTGGTTTCACGGCGCCGGCGCCAGCGGCAAATCGACATGGAAGGTCGTCCCGGCACCCGGCGCCGTCTCGAAACTGATCTGCCCGCCATGTTCCTCGACCAGGCTCTTGCTGATCGATAGCCCCAGCCCCGTTCCGCCCTTCTGGCGCGTATCGGCGCCATCGGCCTGGGCAAATCGCTGGAACACGCGCGGCTGGAAAGCCGGCGGGATGCCGCTGCCCTGGTCGCGCACCGATAGCCGCGCCCGCCCCGCATGCAGGCATAGCGCCAGCGTCACGCGGCCGCCGCGCGGCGAGAACTTGATCGCATTCGACAGCAGGTTCGTCAGCACCTGCACCAGGCGGTCGTGGTCGATCGCGGCGGACAGGTCGCGCGCGGCCGGGTCGCACTCCAGCTGCAGGACGACACCCATCTGGCCCGCGTATCCTTGCATCCCGGCCAGCGCATGCTCGGCCACCGGCAGCAGCGCCTGGGCGTGGCGCTCGAACTGCATGCTGCCGGCCTCGATCTTCTGGATGTCGAGCACGTCGTTCACCAGGCGCACGAGGCGCTCGCAACTGTCGTGCGCGATCATGACCAGGCCGGCGACGTCGGGCGGCAAGTCGCCGGCGATGCCGTCGGCCAGCATCGAGAGCGAAGCGCGGATCGAGGTCAGCGGGGTGCGCAGTTCGTGCGAGACGGTGGCGACGAATTCGCTTTTCAGCTGCTCGACCTTCCTGCGCTCGGAGATGTCGTGCAGGAAGACGGCAAAGAAGCTGCCCTCGCCGCCGCTGGCCAGCCCGGCCGTCATCTCGATCGGGAATTCGACGCCCTGGCGGTCGATCACCAGGCGCTCGACGCGGCGCTCGAGCAGCGGGCTGTAGCCGGTCGAGCGCACCATCTCGATCGCTTTATAGGTGCTGGGGCGGAAGCGCTCGGGCACGATCAGTTCCGGCATCGGCCAGCCCAGCACCTCGGATCGTTTCCAGCCGAACATGCGCTCGGCCGCGCTGTTCCAGTCGGTGACCAGGCCGCGCATGTCGACACCGACGAAGGCATCCTGGGCGGCCTCGACGATGGCGCCGATGCGCTGTTCGCTGGCGCGCACGGCGACCAGGGCGCGTTCCATTTCACGCGTCCGTTCCTCGACGCGCGCCTCGAGCGTGGCGTTCACGCCCTTCAGTTCGTGGCGGCGCTGGCGCAGGTCGCTCAGCAGCGCGTTCAGGGTGGCGGACAGGGTCTCGACCTCGACATAGCTGCCCCGTCCCGACACGAGCGGCACGTTCTCGCCGCCGCGGATGCGCTCGGCCTCGCTCACCAGGCGGCCCAGCGGGCGCGTGATGTAGCGCGCCAGCACCACGCCGGCGATCGAGAACAGCGCCGCCAGCGCCAGCCCGCTGATCAGGGCGCGCCGGCGCAGCTCCCTGGCCGGCGCGTAGGCGTCGAGCTCGGCCTGGCGCACCAGCACGGTCCAACCCAGGCCCGGATAGGCATCGAAACCGCGGCCGCGGCTGAAACCCACCAGATAGGAGGTACCATCCGGCCAGCGCTCGACCAGGTAGCCGGCATCCTGGCGCTCGGCCGCGCGCAGGCTGGGCAGGTCCAGCTTCTTGCCCTGCAGTCCGCTTGGCCCCAGCAGCACAGTGCCATTGTTGCCGATGATCAGGGCGTCGACCTTGCCGCGCGTGGCAAGCGGCGCGATTACCGAACGCTCGATGGAGCGCGCCCATTGCCAGGACAGGTGGGCGCCGAGCACGCCGATGGTCTTGCCCTGCGCATCCTTGTAGGGAAAGGCGACGTCGACGAAGCGGCGCGGCTCGCCCTCCTGGCGCGGCAACAATTTGGCCAGCAGCACCGCCTCGTGCACGTCGCCGACATGGATGCCCTTGAGGGCGTTGCCGAACCAGGGCCGCTGCGATACGTCGGCGCCTTCGAGCAGGCCGCCGGCGGCGACCTGTACCCGGCCGTCGAGGCCGGCCATGCCGATCCAGTCGTAGTATTCGTAGGATTGCTTGATGCTGTCCAGCACCGCCCGGCGCTCGGCCAGGTCGTTGCTTGCGGGTGCCAGGTCGCGCCGCTGGGCCAGCAGGCGCACCTCGCGGTAGCGCGTGTACATGCCGCGTTCGAGCTTGTCGGCCGCCTGCACCGCCAGTTCGCGCAAGCCCTGGCCGATGCTGGCCTCGATCTGCCTGGTGGCCCCCACGTCGACCACCTCGACCATCAGCACGGTAAGGAAGATCGACAGCAACGAGAAGGCCAGGGCCAGCCAGGTGCCCAGGCCGCGCCGGGCCGGCTTGCGTGCAGTGGCGCCAGTCGCGGCTGGCTGGGAAGTCGAAGAACGGTCCATGTGCATCAGCTCATTTACTACATATTTACTATGGTGCAAGAGTACCATGTGCCGGGGCGCGCGGGGACCGGCACGGCCACCGGTCGCACGGCCGCGGCCGATTTCTCTTATACTTACTGGTTACATCCAACCGCACCAGAACACAGCATGTCCAACAACGCAACGTCCGCCGCTCCCCTGCTCGATTACGTCACGTCCTGCGCACTGCCCACGCCGTGGGCCCAGTTCACGCTGCACGCTTTCGTCGAGCATTCCACAGGCAAGGAACACCTGGCCATGGCCCTGGGCGACATCGGCAACGGCGAGCCGGTGCTGGCGCGCGTGCATTCGGAGTGCCTGACCGGCGACGTCCTGTTCTCGCAGCGCTGCGACTGCGGCGCCCAGCTCGAGGGCGCCCTGAAACGCATCGCCGCCGAAGGCCGCGGCGTGCTGCTCTACCTGCGCCAGGAAGGCCGCGGTATCGGCCTGGTGAACAAGATCCGCGCCTACCGCCTGCAGGAAGCCGGCGCCGACACGGTCGAGGCCAACCTGCAGCTCGGTTTCCATGCCGACGCCCGCAACTACGAACTGTGCCTGCCGATGCTGGAACAGTTCGGCATCAGGCAGGTCAAGCTGATGACCAACAACCCGCGCAAGATCGACGCCCTGGCGCGCCTGGGCATCGAGGTGACGGAACGGGTGCCGCTGCTGGTCAACCGGAATGCCTTCAACACGGGCTACCTCGACACCAAGCAGGCCAAGCTCGGCCACATGATGAGCACCCCGTCGGCAGCGATTGCCGAAGATGGCGAACTGTAACGTTCTGCAGATAACTTAGTGTGGTGGCAAGATAGCACTTACTGAGCGCGCATCAAGCGCTCGCTGACTGCTGAGGTGCAGGGTGGCTTCCCGCGTGCGGCGCCGCCCGCGCCGTCGCCACCGCCATGAAACTTGCCGCCAGCCTCGTTCTCGGTGTAGTCCTGAGCAGCCACGCCGGCGCCACCGCGCCGGCCGGCGCGCACCCGGCACGCGTCCGGGCAGCCGCGGCGCAGGCGGCCAAGCCGGAGGCGCCGCCCGCCGCCACATCGCCAGCGCTGCCGCCCGTCACGCCGCCCGGCGCCACCCCGCCCGCGCCCGGCCCCGGCGAACTCGATACCACCACCACCCTGCCGCCGCCCTCCTCGGCCGCCCAGCAGCTGTACTCCTCCGCCCAGGCCGATCTGCTGCAGATCCGCATGCTGCTGAAAAACGGCCGCACCCAGTCGACAGTCGGCTCGGGCTTCCTGGTCGGCACCAGCAACCTGGTGCTGACGAATTACCACGTGGTCTCGCAGATGGCGCTCGATCCCGAGGTGTATGCCGGCGAATACGTCGACACCAACGGCGAGCACGGCCCGGTCGAACTGCTGGCCGTGGACGTGCTGCACGACCTGGCGGTGCTGCGCGTGAACCGCAACGGCACCGGCTTTTTCATCGTTCCGGAAAAGCCGGTGAAACTGATCCAGGGCCAGGACCTGTACTCGCTCGGCAATCCGCTCGACCTGGGCTTTGCCATTTCGGAAGGCGCCTATAACGGCGTGGTCAGCCGCAGCTTCTACGACCAGCTGATTTTCAGCGGCCCGATCAATTCGGGCATGAGCGGCGGGCCAAGCGTGACCTCGAGCGGGACTGTGGCCGGGATCAATGTATCGAAGCGGCGCGACGGCGAGGCGGTCAGCTTCCTGGTGCCGGTCGGGTACGCGCAGGAATTGCTGCGCCGGGTTGCCAAGCAGCGCGCGGCGCCCAAGGACTTCAATCCCCTCATCGCCGAGCAATTGCTGGCGCACCAGCGCGCCATGGTCGGGCGCCTGCTCGATTCCCCGCTCTCGATCAAGAACATGGGCCCCTACCGGGTACCGGTGCGCGAGTCCGGCCAGGTGCGCTGCTGGGGCCGCTCGAACGCGATGGCGGACGTCTCCTTCAGCTCCGATACGCTCAACTGCGCGATGGAATCGGCGATCTATGTCTCGGACAACCAGCAGACCGGGCAAGTGGCCATGAGCCACCAGTACCTGCGTTCGATGAGCCTGCATCCGCTGCGTTTCGCGGCCCTGGCCAGCAGCCAGTTCGGCCTCGACCGCCTCGGCCGTACGCGCGACGTGCGCCTGACCGGTCCGCTCTGCAGCGAGCGCTACGTGCGCACCAATAGCCTGCCGCTGCGCGCCGTCACCTGCGTGCGGGCCTACCGCAAGTTCCCGGGGCTGTACAACTTCACCCTGCTGACAGCCAGTACCGACGATGCCCAGGCCAGCCTGCAAAGCCGGCTCGACGTGTCCGGCGTGTCCTACGATAACGGCATGCGCGTCGCCCGCGCCTTCCTCAACGCGCTCGGGCGCAGCGGGAAGCTACAGTGAAGTGCCTATGAAAGGGCCATGGTTCATCGAAACCCTCGCGCGCAACGGTGACGTGCTGCACCGGCATCGGGTGGACAGCCTGCCGATCCGCATCGGCCGCGGCTACGACAACGACTACATCCTCGACGACGCCTATGCAGCCGCGCATCACGCGCTGGTCGAAGCGGGCGAGGACGGCAGCCTTGTGCTGCGCGACCTCGGCACGCGCAACGGCGTGGTCCACGCGGGCAAGCGCAGCGAACGCCTGCTCTTGACCGGCAACACCGTTGCCCGGCTCGGCCACACGACCCTGCGCATCCGCGCCGCCGACTTCCCGGTGCCGCCCGAAGTACATGACCGCACCATGCACGGCTGGGAAGGCGCCCTGCCCGGCCTGGCCGGCACCGTGCTGATCGCCCTGGTGGCGCTGTTCACGATGTGGCTGGCCGATACCCAGGCTTACCGGCCGTTCCGTTATCTGCTGGCGCTGGCCTACGGCCTGGGCGCCGGCCTGGTCTGGAGCGGCCTGTGGGCCTTCGGCAACCGCCTGTTCGGGCGCCATGCGCGGCTCGGGCGCCACCTGTTCATCTTCGGCAGCGGCGTTGCCGCCCTGATGCTGTTTCGCCTGGTCTCGAGCGCCATCGGCTATGCCTGGTCGATCGAGGTCTTCACCCGCTATGGCTCGCACGTGGCAATCGCGCTGGTGGCCGGCATGGTCTATTTCCACTTGACGACGGTGAAACCGGAGCCGCGCCGGCGCCACGCAATCGTCTGCGCGGCCCTGGCCCTGCTCGGTTCGGGCCTGGTTTTGATCAGCAACGAGCAGCGCAACGGCCGCCTGGCCGACGAACTCTATATGTCGGTGCTGCTGCCGCCCGAGATGCGGGCCACGCCGGACAGCAGCGTCGACGAATTCATGGCCGACGTGGCTGCCATGAAGGCGCGGCTCGACCGCGAGCGCCAGGACGAGAACGGCGGCTGAACCCGGCCGGGCCGGGCTTGTCTCTCAGTGCGCGGTCTTGCTGGCCTGAGAGGCGCCCGGGCTGCCGTCCGGACGCTGGAAGTTGCCGGCCTGCCCTGCACTCGCGCCTTGCGTGCCGGCGCTGCCCTGGGCGCGGTCCTGGCCATTACCGGCCGCAAACGGATCGACGAAGCGCTGCAGGTTATCCTGGCCCTGGCGCAGGCCGCGCTGGGTTTCCTCGGTTGCAGTACGCGCCACCTCGTCGGCCAGCTGGCGCGCGGTGCGGGTCGTGTTCTGCACGTGCTCTTCGGTCACGCGCGCCAGTTCCACCTGGGCGTCGGCCGCCAGGCGCGAGATGTGTTGCTGGTAAGCGCGCAGCTTTTCGGTGGTGGGCTGGGCACGCGACGCGGCTGCGCTCAGCACTTCGGTCTGGCGGTCGGCGGTCAGGATCTGCTGGCTTGCCAGCGCCGTTTCCTCGAGCATCGTTTGCACCAGCTGGATGTTCAGGTTGCACATCTGCTGGAAGGACTGGAACAGCGATTTCGACATGTCGTTCATGAAGGCGGTCTGCGCGTCCAGGTGGGTAC
>Ga0308160_10004863_pt1 | contig 14152 bp, 21 predicted proteins | sample PhyFR1_FD_201036 | JGI IMG/M metagenome (GOLD analysis project Ga0308160, IMG submission 201036) | Phyllosphere microbial communities from UC Gill Tract Community Farm, Albany, California, United States - DLSLF.R1 | ecosystem: Host-associated > Plants > Phyllosphere > Unclassified | place: USA...
CCTCGCCCATCTCTACTCACACCGACTCGAGAAACTCGTGAACCTGGTCGACATACAACTCGGCTCGCTCCTTGGGGATAGCTCCCTTGATCACGGCGTATCCATCACGAATGAGATCGGCTCGCCAGTCGTCGTAAGTGGCCTCGAAGTCGAGAGCGTGTTGAGCCTTGACATCTCGAACGACCGAGACGGGGGGTGCAGTGATGACGCCCATGGTGTGGTTGCAGTTGTGATTTGATGGGTTCGAGGTAGGGGATGAGATGAGATGCAAATTGATTACGTAATCACACAAGAGAGTTGGTTCGAGGGGAGATTGACCTCTAGGGTTTGACCGTTCGACCTTTATATACATACACAGACAGACCACCACCACCGCTCTCCACTTGACACTGGAATCATAACTCAGCTCGCACTTACAAAACTCACTCTCACATTGGCCGCCGTCAAAATCGACATTGTCGCTTTCCTCGGATATCGCGTTGAATCCCCCGCAAACCGTAGGCCGCGCTGCCGTTCATTCTCGACGCCCGTGTCCAAAGCTGAATTATCCCTGTCCTTCACAGTCGCCTCTCCTTCACAGCCTGTAGCCAAGCCTGAACTTGGTATCGAGATGACTACGTCTACTCATCGGACGACATGGATCACTCGGATCCCGCGGTGAAAACGGACGTACACCTAGACATGCCTCCCCACATCCCCGGAATCTCAGCAACTTACTAGTCAGTCACCCCCGCCCCGCACGCTTCTCAAACAGCATATTCAAGGTATGGCGGGGCAAGCTTCATCAGGATATAAGCAAGAGGGCAAGAGGAGATGGATCTGGAGGTGAGCTCGATTCGTTTGCCCAGCTATCATCACCACTCCACTGAACCCCACCCTTCGACACGGCTTGAACCTTTACCTCACAGTTTATCACCTCGACCCATTCACCAAGTCACTACCATGTCGGCTCAACACGACAGTGAAACGGACAAAAAGGTCCACTCGACTCACATCGAGGATGCCGTCCATCACGAAGACTACAAGACCTATGCCGAGGACCCCTTACGAGGACCCGTCACAGTACTCGATACCATGGGCCAGGATCCCGACCATCGTCCCCATATCCCCTGGACCGCATGGGTCATCTTGGCGCTCTGTGCTCTTGCCCAGTTCCAGAACGTCTTTTTCGGGTGAGCAGACAGGCGCCCTGTCGTGGTAATTACATCCGAGCCTGCACTGATAGGTCTTACCCACTCTCTGCTACCAGTATCGCCCCGGCTGCCAACTCGTACTCCATTGCGGGCGCCTTGAACGGTATGGACAAACGGATTTGGATCGTTCAAGCACAGGGAATCCCTTCGATCGTCACGGGTCCCATCATCTCCATCTTTTCAGACTTGTACGGTAGAAAGTGGATGTGAGTACAGGGTCGAGGGGTCTAAGCACTTGATGACCGATCCACTCACGACGTTTCGTTGCCTCTACCACAGTGTTATTGGTGCCTGGGCATTATTCTGCGTCTCCTCGATCATCGCCATGACCGCACAATCTGTAAGCTCTGATCCACGAAACCGCTCCAACCGTCTACTGACCATGGCGTGCCCTCTCTGCAGATGACTACCCTGATCGTTGCACAAACCTTGTCGGGTTGTGCGGGAGGTATCGCCGGATTGATGTTCGCCACCGCCTCGGAAGTGTTGCCCAGCAAATACCGATCTCACGCTCAAACCGCTATCGGATGGTACGTTGAGGTTCACCTTTGCCTCAATTTTCATCACCGAGCTGTACTGACCCCCGACCCCCCTTTTCTCCCAGCTTCTCTGGTTTGTCGTCTATCCCGGCGCTTCTCGGAATGGCTGCCGCGACCGGCAACGACCCCATCAACGGATGGAGGTGGATCTTTAGGACTCAGTTGGTCATCAGCGCCATCGTCCTGCTTGGTTTCGTCCTCGTCTACCGAGTGAGTCATCGACCGTTTGAGCATGCGGTCGACCTTTTCAATTGACTAATACCGCAACTACTCGCCTACAGCCTCCTCCCCGTACCGAAGAACGTGTCCCTGTCAAGGAGCGATTCAAGAGGCTCGACTGGATCGGTTACTTGTTCTTGCTCGGAGGTCTCGTACCATTGCTCATGGGTTTCGCTTGGGCTTCTGACCGTGAGTGCTCCTTGGGACTTACAATTGGGAGAGCACCTTGACTGACCACGCCAGATATTCCGCAGGCAACTACGGTTGGAAAGACCCCCATGCGTACGGCTGTGTCGCTGCTGGATTCGCCAGTTTCATCGCCTGTCTCATTTACGGTAAGCTTTGATTAGTCCCATTATCTATGCGCCGCCCGCTGAACTTGATTCCTCAATAGAATGGAAGGGCACCAAGGTTGGATTCCTTCATCACGCACTCTTCAAGGAAGGTCGAAACTTCCCTATCGCTATCTTTGTCATCGCCGTCGAAGGTTCCTTGTTCTATATGATCAACAACATTTACGTGAGTCACGCAGGTTCAGCAGAGTATAAGCGATCATCGACGCTGATCCTCGAATGACAAACCCCCACCTCAGCCCTCGCAAGTCTACTCCATCTGGGTTCCTGAAGCCGGACTCAAGGCTGGAGGATACCTCTTGCCCTTCTTCATGGTCTGCTCGTTCCTGTCACCTTTCCTCTCAATTTGTGAGTCCGTTCGAAGCTGCGCGTTGCGTTAAGAGTCCGAATTGACCAGCAAGCATTGTGTTGCTAGACGTCACCCGACGATCCGACATCAAATGGCCGATCTGCGCTGGATTCTGTTTCTTTTCCGTCGCGATCATCGGTCTGGCCGTGAGCGGCACCAATGGCAAGCTCGGTCTAGTCTTGTACGTCAATGACGAGCTAGCTTTCATATTGCCATTTACTCACCATCGTCAACCCTCGCAGCAACGCCTTGGCTGGAGTCGGCTTCGTCGCTCCCCTTGTCATGGTCATGACTATGGTCCAGCTCTCGACCCCACCCCTGTTCATCGGTGTCGCTTCCGCTTTGACCATCTCGGCCAGAACTCTGGGAGGTACCGTCGGATATGCCATTGCTGAGGTCATTTACAACAACCTTTCCAACAAGAAGATTCCCGATTCCATCGGTGAGTATCCTTCTTGCGTCACTGTGCTATATCTCCATACCGGGGCTAAAACAATGGTATCCACAGCTGCCGCGGTCATCCCTCTCGGCTTCAAGCCTCAAAACCTTGGAGCTCTGATCGGAGCCATTCTGTCTCACGGCCCCACATCGACGGTCCCTGATATCACACCGGAGATTCTCGGCGCCGCGTTGGGTGCCACCGCTTCGGCTCAAGCCTACGCATTCAAGATTACTTGGTTCACCTTTTTGCCTGCTAGTGAGCCCATGTGATTCCCTACAAACGGTGGGATCAAGACTTACCCCTGGTACCTTCTTAGCGATCATCGCTGCGGGTGCGACTGCTCTATTGAAGAATCCCAAGGACAGAATGAACTGGGTTGTCGGTGAGTTGTTGGACGCCGCTTGTTTCCTTTCGAACCAAGACTGACTTGAGATTCACCCTCAGATGCCCCGCTGGATGCCAAACACAACGACTCTACTGTGCCCGCGGGAAAGACCTTTGAATGATGGATCATGCATTTGAATTTGGATTGTACAAGTTGTATGGGACATCAGTCCCTTGTAGTCCGATGCCAAGAAATTCCAAGATATCTGGATTGATTGCTTCGCCCTGTGTCTGCTGTTGCCAATTGCCAATGGGAGGATTCCCTCGATTCGTTCCATCGAATCCGTCAAACATGTCAAATTGTATGAACGGCGCAAAGTCACCAAATAGGCTGGGGTCTATTGTCGAAGCGGGCAGAACATCGCCTTGCCCTTGTGATGGAAGCAGAGGACTGAAAGATGTAGGCGATGTTTCTTGCGTCGTGTGGGCAGGTGTCTATACGTGAGCGGTTGTATCAGTCTCTCTGGCGCTAAGAGCCTGGCTTCGAGTCATGAGACTTGCCATTATTTTCCTGAGCAAACGATGCATCTTGGACTCGTCCGCATTCTGCCGGCCTTGGACATCCCGCTTGGTTCCTCGAGAGGCTGACGGATCGACTCGTTTGTCATATCGTAAAGTCGCTTCCTCGTCTTTATGGAGCGGAATTTATCATTCCTGCTGTCGAGATGACAGGTTCTGACCTGGATACCAAGACTTACCGAGCATGATCTGCAGTGCAGCCGCGGAACGTTGCAAAGCGACAGACGCCGTGTTTTCCCTACAAGAGACTCGCATCAGCTCGTGGCGAATAAGAGTGGCCATACATAGCGCTCCCACCTCAACCATCCGATTCCACTTTGAAGAAGGCTCGCATTGTCCACGGCTTGATTGTCTGCCGTTTGGAAATAGATGCAAAATAGTGCGATGGTTGCTGTGAGGACGCATTGCGATAAAGGCCTAGGGATCCAAACGCAATCAGTAAAGTACCGACGAGGCTGCTAAACCAAAGAAGACCCTACCAGTAGGTACGAGGGACCCCGCGAGGGAGAGTATGTATGGTACCCAATGCGAGTGCACTTTGCTCTTCACATACACGTCGAGATAAGGCGTAGTGACTGTGCCAACAAATGTGCAAGTCAGTCGGAATCTTGAACATGATCCCATTGTCACCTACCTTGTCAAAAACGAGCCAGGCAGATATATCCTGTGTGTACGTAGCAAGCGCAGCCGCACTTCGCATTGCAGAACGTAGCGCTCCGCGGCACTGTAGTTGGGTCCAAGTCAGGGCAAAACACTCGCACAACACCGTCTTATCTCACAGTCTGGCAAGATCTGCTGCGTCTTGCGCATAATCCTGAAGCTTTGCGGTAGGCACGTAGAAAGGAGAAAAGTCAGCAGAGGCTTGCAACAGACCTCGATGAGCCCTGAAGTCGAAAAACATTATCAGCGAGAAACCTTCAGTAACGCCTGCTGACAGCTTACTCTTCGATGGTGCTGTATTTCAACCCTTTATTGATGACTATCGTACGGTTAATCATTCGTTCTGCCGCATACATGAGCGATATGCGGTTCAAGAAGAACGACATGCCCTGTGGCGAGCAGATTTTTCAGCGCAGCTGGTCGGCCTTGCTCGTCATACAGACTGTGCACCTACGGTATGAACATCGCTAGAACGTGCTATGATCGGGCCGTGGCCAACCAGATCTTCGTCTTCAATGTTGGCAGGCGGTACGCTAAGCTGATGTTCGAGGCGCGTTGTACAAGCAAAGTGGTGGTCCGATGCAGACGTAAACGCAAGCTCCATCTGAGATGGTTGGTCCAGAGGATGAGTTCAAGATGAGCAAAGGTGCCGTCTCGATGCTCACGATCGAATACCAGACCCTCCTCCCGGTTTCTCGCTCGGTGGCTAACAGCCAACGACGGCCAAACTGCCGTTGAATTTGGGCAGGGGTCGCATCGGGTTCCAATTCTCGTGACAGTCGCGACAAGCTCAGACTATGCGCGACCTGGAAAGGGCAGCCAACAGTAGTATTCAGTTGCTTCCCATCACCGTATAACTCACGTCGAACCTACGTGTACAACGGATCCCAGCATTGCCCAATGGGCTTCTGAACGATTGACCGAGTTGTAATAGGGCCCCATGATGCTATGGTTGGGAGTCGATATCAACGCATCGATCAGCAGAAGGTACTGTCCAACCTTTAGCTCACATGAAAGCCTGAAGAGACTCGAGGCGATGGTTTTGCAACCAGTCAGCCGCGTTCATAGCCCGCTCAGACAGCTCCGCCATGCTTTTTGCGACGAATCGCTGTGTCTGCTCATCGTAACCGATCAAATTCGCCGAGTCGCGATCCATGCCGTGCAGACCCGCGCAAAGGATGGCAGCGACCAGCGCAAGGAACAACGCGGCTGGGATGGTAAGTGGATGAGAAAAAGTCAAGTCTTCGATGGCCTCGAAGCGCTTCCAGAAAGACGGGCGATGGAGACAGCGATGGCTGGAATCTCCGAATATATCAGCACTGAGTGAATTGTTGACCCACCTATCTAGCACGAACTCACAGCCATTCGATGCTATAAGAGATTATCGCGATCAGTAGGCAATATTAGACTGACACACGTCTCGCGGGCAACTCACTTGTTCATCTGCGGTTGAACAGCACGTGTGCGCATGGGGTTCAGCTTAGTCAGACCCAGTTCCAACATGTGGTCGAAAGTTTACGACTAACGAAATGATCCACGATGAAGCGTTGTGTCGCTGGATCAGGCAAAGAGTCGGTTCCATAGACAGTGATCTGAGGCACCCCTTCGGGCGTATATTGCCCAGTAGAGTCTGGATTATCCTTGCTCATCTCCAACCTAGGCATAGTCTCGCGTTCTAGGTTCCAAACTCGATTGAGAGCCATGTCCTGGTAGTCGAACGACTCGGTCAACTTTCTGTACTTCACTACCGACGCGCCCATCGACCTACCTCGAGAACCAATGCCGCATTATGATCGGCCAAAGACGGCGCCCCACTTGGCGGTCGACTATGATGGATAAAAGGTCTATCCGAGTCCCGCTCATCCACGTTCAAATCGCCGAGAGCCTTTGTCACGGTTGACCCTTCCTCGTTCGGACTTTGAACCACCACCTTTCTACGTTGTCTCGCTGGATCTGGATACGATGGGATTTCGAGACTTTCTTCACCTAGTCCCTCGTCCGCCCCTCCTTCTCTTCGCCATGGCTGACGGCTTTCTGAGCGGTCCATAGAAACGCTAGAAGGACCCGGCTGGGAGACGATCGTGTCGTTTCCTCCTCCCATCATACGCTTCAGAGATTTGATCTCCCGATCATGAGCGAGCAAGAGGTCCTCCAACTCTGCTGCTCGCTTGACCAAAAGGTCAAAGTCCGAAAGATGAGCATATCCGCTGTTACATATGCAAGGTCGACCGCCTCAGCTCATCCGATCCGGGCACGATAACGAACGATCCCTTGAGAGTAACAAGGAATGGACCATGGTCATTTTCCACTCACATGTACCCAGCCGGTCGATCTTTCTGATATTCGACACAGCTCGACTCGTCATTCCTCGCTTTACAAGGTCCACATGGAAACGTCCTATCGCCTGGAAAGTGGGTGTAAGAGAAAGGCCGGCCTGGTCAGTCTAGGCGGGTTGCCGGATCGATTTGGAGAAGCGACGAGACTCACACTGAGATTGAACGAGTCGGAGATAGCGATGCAAGGAGTCCGTGGAAGAGTGAGAATGGTTCGAGGATACTTGTCAGCTTTGTTGCTCGACGCAGGTGATTGCACCATGTAATGGCCCCAACTCGGCTTACCTTTGATTTTCTCCTACGGCACTCTGGAGGGTCCAAGGAATGACAGTATCAACAAGAGAATGTCTTTGAGACATAGCATTAAGACCTTGACAGAACTTGTCGCTTACCTGTACAAGCTTGAACAGTCCTATACTTCCGATCGCCTTCGTCTCTAACCTTGTCGTATGCGAAATCGGGATATGACTAATGTCGATGGCGCCGTATGATATGGCATACCACTAAGTCAGCGGGAGGAGATGAAGGATTTGAAAAGAACTTTGTCTACTGACTGAAAGTACCGATCCTGTCTCTACAATCTTTCCTTGCGGTGACATGACCTGGAGGGAACCTCTTGGTCGGCGTCAACCTTTTAGTCGAGCTCAATCGGATCGTCGATGTCTTTCAAAAGACCTGTCAGGCGCGTTTCGAAGCCGTTTCCTGCGAGCACTTGAATTATGAAAGGGTGTTTCCCCAGTTCAATTCTAGCCTGACGATGGAGCAGGGCGTGTTGGTGGAAAACGAGCAACGAGAAGAAATCGATGGCCAAGTTAAAATTCAAATGTTGAGTTTGATTCGCCGATCGCCGAGAAACGAATGAGTCGTAATTAGGGATTAGCTTCCGGATAGGGGTTGATTTGATTCCGATGTTAGAACGTCTCTAAGGGAGGATGGGCAACATGCCAAAAAGGTGAAAAATGACAATCGAATTGACAAGTTCAAAGCGACAACAATCGAGCCAACAACTGGACGACTAGCAAATGCCACTACGATGCCCTGAGTAGACACCCCACCCCGTGATCACCTTTGGTATGGCTTGAGACACTTTCTCCTCCGCCGAAAACCCCTCTCCCTCTCTGCACGGATCGGCTTGGTCCGACCGCAATCGTATCCCGGTTTTCCTGATCGACGGACTTTTGAGAATGACGGACAGGTCGGAAGCCGTAAATTGGATCAAGGAATCGTAGTAGCATGGCGAGGTCCTCTGGAGAGGGTCATGGTCCCCCGATCGAGGTAGACAACAAGGTATAAAGATGAACCTCGTCGAGAGCACGAAGACCTTGACGGCGCGTCGATCGAAACACCCCACCCCACACATCAACCACTACCATTCGCTTCTTCTCCCCCACTCACCTCAAACACCTACGACTCTCCTCAACCATGCCCTCTCCCGGAAACATCGCCTACCGGGCCATCAACGCACCCACCGTCGGTCGTAACGGTTGGGTAGGCCACAACCCAGGCACTCAGACCCATCACAAAAAGGGTGACAAGCCGTTCGGTTTCCGTCAAGTCGATTGCGATCTCACCATCGATCACGACGTCGAAGTGGTCATGCGAGATGGCGTCAAATTGTACGTGGATGTCTATCGACCCACCAACGCAAAGGGCAAGATCCCCGCCATCTTGTCGTACTCGCCTTTTGGTAAAAAGTACAGCGGTATGTTGATGTGAGTCGAGGTCGGGTGTGAGATGGGGAAGTCGTCAAGGATTCGCACTCACGCTGTCTCCCCCATTCTCCTTGTCTCTAGGCTTCCCATGACCCCTTACAAGTGTGGAGTCACCGGAGAAGACATTTCGGGGCTCGAAAAGTTCGAGGGTGAGCCTCCTCACGACGGGTGTTCAGCTCCCTCGTTCGGCTGCTAACGCGCCCCCCTCTTCTCCGCACAGGTGTGGACCCCGCCAAGTGGTGTGCTTGGGACTACGCCGTGATCAGCGTCGACGCTCGAGGAGCCGGTGCTTCCGAAGGCAACGTCGCCATCATGGGAACTCAGGAAGGAGAGGATGGGTACGACGTCATCGAGGCGGTCGCCAAGATGGATTGGTGTAACGGCAACGTCGCGTTGGCCGGAAATAGTCATTTGGCGATCGTCCAGTGGTTCATTGCGGCTCAAAACCCGCCATCCTTGAAGGCTATCGCGCCTTGGGAGGGATGCAGTGATCTCTACGTGAGTCGGAACGAGGTCGTGGGCGGCTATGGTTCGAGCCACACAACTGATGACGACATCTCCCTGCGCAGCGAGAACAATTCGTTCGAGGAGGAATCTTCAACATGTCCAACTTTGAACTGATCATGAAGGTCATCATCCAAGGATCCGGCGGAGTTGAGGATTTCCGAGAAATGTACAACCGACTCGACCGCGGAATCATCGACCCTTGGTGGGCTGACAAGCGAGCTCAGATGGACAAGATCAAGATCCCCACCTATATCACCGGATCCGAATTCAGCTCGATTCACACGATGGGATCGTTGCGAGGTTACATGGAGATCGCGACCGAGGACAAGTGGTTGCGTTGGGCCGGATTCCAGGAGTGGTTCGATTTGTGGGCGATCGACGAGACCAACCTCGAGTTGAAGGAGTTTTTCGACTTTTTCCTCAAGGTGAGCGTCGAGACCAGACGTGTATCGGTCGTGAGAACCGTCAACTAACCTGGTCCCTTCCACCACGCAGGACGTTCAAAACGGATGGAGAGAAAAGACCCCCAAGGTCCGAATGTCGCTCCTCAACTATGGCAAGAACGAACCGGTACAGAACATCAAGGTACCCGAGTTCCCCATCCCCGACACCGATTACCGAAAGTACTACTTGGCACCCGAAGGCAAGCTCAGCCTGGACGGTCCTCCTAGCAGCAGCTCGAGCGTGTCGTACAATGCCGAGGACGGCAGCGCCGCCAGCTTTACCTACACCTTTGACAAGCCCACTCAGCTCGTCGGTCTCCCCAAGGCCGTCGTCTACATGTCATGCGAAGACCTCGACGACATGTGCTTGTTCCTCCAAATCCGAAAATTGGCCGCCGATGGTACTCCTCTGATCCACCTCACCATCCCCTTCTCGAGGGCACCAGTGGACGACCCCAAGGACGCCATCCAGAGCGGTCTCATCACCTACAACGGACCGATCGGCTGTCTCCGGGCATCGCATCGTCACATTGACGCCTCCAAGTCGATCCACCCCAACTACCCATTCCACCCTCACGACCGCGTCGAGCTCGTCACTCCAGGCCAAGTTGTGGAGCTCGAGATCGGAATCTGGTTCATGGGCGTACAATACCAAGAGGGAGAATCCATCCGTCTCGATATTTCTGGATCCAACCCATTGTGGCCCGAGTTGACGACGTCGAACGCCGAGCCGATGAACAAGGGGACTCACAAGGTTCATTTCGGTGGCGAGTACGCGAGTCATTTGATCGTTCCTCATGTTTCGTTGGATGTATAAAGTTAGTGTCGGGCATGAGTCGCTCGTTTTGTAACCTGTACATAGATGTTCGACCGGGCTTGTCGTTGGGAATCATGCACATTATCAATTATTTTCCACGCATAATGAATCGTTCCTTGTCCACAACATCTGCCGTTCGCCCCTCGACCATATGAAGCAGAATCCGCTGCAAAGGGTTAAGGAGGTAATAGACGTGCGTTATCCAGTCACGGCGCGGCACTTCGTTGTGCACCTCGACTTCTACGCGTTATCCTGGACAACAGCATCCCCTCTGAAATATCGCTTTCACCCGGCACGAGAAATGAGTTGTTGCCCCCATTCGCAGTAACATCACGTTCACTGTCGAACTGCCAGCGCAAAATCTCGACCAGACTTCCCTTGTCGGCGTAGAGCAACAGATCGACACGATCAGTCTCAGTAGTTGCTACCCCGATCGCATCGCCGTCATCTTCCGTCACAGATCTACCATACCTCAAGGTAAAGCAAGACGATGACCGCCACTGATCGTCTATCGAGTGGCAACCTAACACCGGTTGTCGCCGTAATCCTCGTCGTCATCGTGACCGTCTTGACAAGGACAGATCGAGTTCCTGGGGTACGGTCACACCTCACCTCGTGACCACTCTCTCATAATCGTGTCGTGGGTACTGATTAGTACAAAACATCACCCAGATCTCACGGTTGCGTTGTATTTGTTCCTGCCAGTAGACAGGTGAACTCGAAATGCTAACTCAACTTTTAATCGGCTTGTGACTCAGAGATCGCGCTTAACTCGTGGGTCTACTGCGATCGTCCCGTCGATTCAGATCCTGATCAACGAGTGATCTCGACAATGGATTGAATATACCCCGGAACGCCAAATTGTAACCGTTTGCCGATGCAAGTAAATCGTGACGACCTCCGGTTCTCATCTCAGCAAACAAGTCGATTTGCAGCGCAATGTCAGGGCTGGCCTCGTCAAACGATCGCTAGTCAATTTTATGATCATTGTCATTCGCACGACAACCGTGTCGGCTCGAGGTTTGACGATGAAACAGACACTACACAACAGTCCGCCTTGTCAAAATCATATGCTCGATGACGTTCATTGGTCGGCCCCTTATATGATTGAAGTAATATGTAATCACAGATAACAGGGCCCCGAGTGAAACACACTGTCTCGATGGGACGTTTTATCCCTACTGTACTTCATGCAACCAACTGTGAAACCTCTCGATGACGTCGTAGAATTTTTTCTCAAACAAACCTCTTTACCACAGTTCGGTTTCGCAGGCTGAAACGACTTGCTTGCCCGGTAAACCCGGTCCGACCTTGTCCGCCGAGAGTCACGTGACCTAACCCTGGCTTAATAAGCCAAACCCTCGTTTCCTCCTAACGCCGGTCGACGGAAATTCGGATTGCGAGTTGCGAAAATCGGTCAAGTCGGATGCGAAGAGAGGTGAGGTTGGTGGTGGTGGTCGCTGCTCGATCGACCAGGACCAGGAATATTCGAATCATGATTTCCTGGGCAGAGATCTGGTCTGTCGTCCGTGACGGTGATATACAGACAGAACCGTTTAAAATCAAAAGCAAACGCCATGATCAACCAACCATCCCGCGTGTCCTCTTCATCGCATCATTCGACAACTCCCACAACAGTCTCGAACTCGTCTTGCTTTCCACCTCTACCTGACACCTCATAGTCTCTCTCACCATGTCCCAATCAACTAGCGACACTCAACAACAGCTTCATGTCATCATCGTTGGCGGCGGTATCTGTGGCATGGCATGTGGTGCTGCTCTGCGTGGACACGCTCGAGTAACCATCCTCGAATCGGTCAAGATCGTCAGGGAAATTGGTGGTGAGTCACAGTCGTCGAAACAGTACCACCTTGTTCGTGACGAGTTTCTGATACACGCCTCGCTCACTTCCAGCCGCCGTCCATTTGGCCCCAAATGCCACCCGTATCATCAAGAACATGGGAGGAGACCTCAACAAGTACGGTGCTCCCAACGTCAAGATGTTCAAGACGTTCGCTCAAGACGGTAAACCCATTCTCGCCGTGCCATCCGGTACCGACGACAAGGAGAACCAATGGGTGAGTTGAGTTACCGACGCATTCCCTAACCCCCGACTCACTCTCAAACTTCCTCTAGCTCCTCAACCACCGAGTCGATGTTCTCGAGGAACTCAAGGATTTGGCGACTAAAGAGGATGGTCCTGGAAAGCCCTGTGAATTGGTTCTCAACACGAGAGTGACTGGTTGTGTGAGTGGATCGTCCTGTTCAAGATACAATCGCTTCGCGTACTGACCAAGAGACGTACCATGTGACATCTGTCAGGACCCTGAAGCCGGTACCGTCACGACGGCAACCGGCGAAGTCTTCACCGCAGACGTCATCATCGGTAAGTCGCCCTTTCCTTCGTAGTATCGACGCCATCACGCTCATACAAACACTCCCCTCCCAGCCTCTGATGGAATCAAATCCGCCGTCCGATCCTCCATCGTCGGAGACGCCCTCAACTCGGTCCCCTCCGGTCACTCTGCCTACCGAATGCTAGTCCCCGCCGAGAAGATCCGCGCTGATCCCGAACTCGAAGCCCTCGGAGTCCTCGATCCCAACTTGACCATCATCTACGGGGATGGAAGGAGGATCATCTGTTACCCTTGCCGAAACTCGACCATCCTCAACTTTGTCTGTGTCTTGCGTGAGTCTGGCCAGTGCGATCCATGTCCCGTGATGGATGGACATCTAATGAACCCCGCCTGCGATCCCACACAGCCGACTCCGAGTTGAACGAAATCTCAGAGGAAAAGTGGACCGCCAAGGGTGACGTCAATTCTCTCGTTCAATCGTATAGTACTTTTGCACCCGTCTTCCAAAAGTTGCTTGGGTACGTAGTTGGAAGATCACTCCCCCGCTACACCTCGGCTCCCTCGACTAATTCATGTTCACGTTCTTCTCGACATTTTAGAACCGCCGACGAGGTCGGTTTGTGGCAGCTTCGAGACCAAGAACCTCTTGACAGGTGGACCAAAGGCAAAGCCATCTTGCTTGGAGACGCTGCTCATGCCAGTAAGTCGAGTCGTCTCGGTCTGGCGTCGACAAACTTGCCCGTCTGACCATCCCATTCGCCTCCAGTGCTTCCTCATCAAGGACAAGGAGCTTCCCAAGCGATCGAGGACGCCGAAGCTGTAGGCTCGATGCTCGAAGGCGTCCGCCCAGAGGACGTCCCTGCCAAGCTCGAAGAGATCTTCCGGGTTCGATACAAGCGGGCCACGATGACCCAACAACAGAGCCGGATGGCCGGCCTAGGATCCGCCAGTCGACTCCCCGACGACGAAAAGACCAAGCAGATGGAAGCTCACGCGATGGATCAATTCAAATTCAAGAACTTTACGTGGATTTACAAGGGTGCCAAGGACTGGCAGGAGAACCACTCCGAGTTTGTTTTGGCAGCCTGAGCTTGTAGCGATTTGAGCCCTGTTCTGTAGCTAGTTGTATGTCATCACAATGCATCATCATCCTCACGATCGATTGGGCTTCTATTCAGCACCGTAGGATTGCCTTGAAAAAATCCGGATTTTCACTCCAATCTTCCCTTGCCAATATTTCTAGATCACTTCGTATCCATCGTATTCCTGTTCAATCCGTCTCTCATCCTTGGGCCGAACATACTGGGCTTCCCTGATTCACCTCT
>Ga0308160_10004864_pt1 | contig 14151 bp, 17 predicted proteins | sample PhyFR1_FD_201036 | JGI IMG/M metagenome (GOLD analysis project Ga0308160, IMG submission 201036) | Phyllosphere microbial communities from UC Gill Tract Community Farm, Albany, California, United States - DLSLF.R1 | ecosystem: Host-associated > Plants > Phyllosphere > Unclassified | place: USA...
GTCCAAGGCCAAGCTGCTCAAAATCGACCTCGCCCAAGCCTGCGACGAGATTGGCCGCTCGACAGGGGCCGGGGCTGGTCTCCGGCCACCCGCAGAGGAGGTAACAACCTCGGAGGAGGAAGAGGAGGAGGAGGAGGCACCGAAGCGCCGAAGGCGGGTCGTCAAAAAGAAGCGGCGCGTTGGCGCGGCTGTTGAGGCCGAGGAGGGCGCGCTTGGGCTTCGGCTCAGCGCCAACCTGCTGCTCGGCGTCGCGCGGTCAGTCTCTCTCCTTTCCGAGGCTTCTCGAGCTTTGCGCGGGCTGAGTCTTGTCCGATTTGAACGCCCCTTTGGTAGGGTATATGACCTCCAAGTACACGCTGCATCTGTTCGTCCAGCCGTCGCTATCCTGCGCATGTCTGGCTCCACAAGAGACTCTCTCGCTGACCGATCCTCACTGGCTACCGACTCTCTTCACCGACAACCATACGCAGAGCGAAGCCGTCCAGATCTTCCTCAGCCTCCGACCTGGCTTCATGGACGAGTATTTTGCGCCAGCCGGTGCCGCTGGCCCAGGCCCGCGGGGAGGCAAGGGCCGGCCGAGCGCCGCCGGGCTCGACATGGCCGAGACGTGCGTCCCTACGCGAGCTACCGCTCTTTGCATGCGACTTGGCTAACGCATGAGGACATCTTGGACGCCTGGAAGAACGATCAACATCGACGCTCCGCTCGAGGAGGAGGTCGGCGATGACCTGGCTTTGGCTTTCGATTTCGGCGGCGATGTGCGTGCCCCCTGGTTCCCCTCACGCGGTCACTTTGGCTTACTGATGAGGCCTGACCCTCTTCGCAATTCATCACCCTTCAGGCCTGGGAGGATCTCGGATACGGCAGCGTGCCGAGCTGGACGACCGTCCAGGACGAGCCTTCGGCTGCCGGCGTCGAAGAAGAGGAGGACGGTGCGGCCCTGTTTTTCCTCGCGTAGTCTATCCTTTATTCGACTCCTGCTGACCGCTCTTCACTCTCGCTTCACCTCATCTGATGAGCAGTCGAGATCGGACGCGAGCGAGCCCGTGGCATGACGCCTCTCGGCCGGCCGTCCTCCATGTGTGTAGCGTCGAGTCATCACGATTGGAGGTCCAACCCCCCTGCACGTGCTGATCCCTCGACCATTGTCACATTGATCGACCAGCCTGAGCGGCCTTCGCTCGCCCGGTCTGCTCTCTATCGGCGAACGGCGGCCATCCGAGCCGCCTTACGGCCTCCCGGCCGAGCCAGAGTACGAACCGCTCGATCTCGGTCTCGACCTCGGGCTCGAGGAGCGGCCGTTTGACGGCGTTGGCCGGCCGAGCAGCGTTGCCGGCCCCGAGTATGAGTTCGTGCTTGTCGTCTCCTTTCAAGCATGCGCTCTGATGTTGTCTGTTGACCCAAAGATTCTTCTCGATACCGTTGACCGCAGATACGGAGGTGGCATGGAGTACCAGCCAGACGAGGGCGCTGCTTTTGCCGACATCCCCGAACTGCCGCCAGTCGGCCTCGCCGAGGTCCCTGCGCCTGCCCCACCCGAGGAGCTTGTGCGTCTGACACGGTGTCGTAACAGGAAACTCAGCCAGTGCGCTCGCTGATGAGAGTACTCTGCCTGCACTTCGACCAGGTCGGCCCTGCGCCCGAAGCACCGGCCGTCCCGCCCGCACCCGAGCTGCCCGCCCGGCCGCGGCCGATCCTTAAGCCCGAGGGCGCCATCGCCGGCGCTGGCCCACGCAAGCGCAAGAAGACGGTCCGGCTCGCTGTGCGAGATGAGGCGTTGACGTATGCCGACGAAGGTGCGCACTCTCTCAAGTGATCGCTCGTGATCCACTGTTGTCGGCTGACGGCTATGCTGCGTTTTATTCTTGTCTGCTTGCAGAGATCCGCGACTGGCGGGCGACGTATGTCGACCGCATGATCGACCAAGGGTGCGTCCGCCGCTTTTGCTGAAACGCCGTTTGCAATCTCCTTGCCCGCTGACGCTCACCAAACGCCGTCGCTCCTGAGCAGGCAGGCTGAGCGCCAACGGCTCGACGAGCGCGCCGCCCGCCGGCAGGCGGACGAGATGCTGCTTGGCATGCCGGACCTCGTCGGATGTGCGTCGCGCGAGCTTCGAGTTTTAGTGGCACGAAGCGAGAGCGCTGACTTTTGACTTACAGTCCGAGACCGGGACATGACCGACTTGTGAGTCTCCAGCTGCTCGCGTCTACGGAAAGGCCCTTCTGACCGTCAATTCCCTTTATAAAGATTCCTCGAGCAGCAGAACCGGCGGCGGGCGTTTGCACAAGCCGAGCGTTCGTCCACGCACAGCCGACCCCGCGACCTGTCTGTTGCTGACCCCTCCCCTTCCCGATCTGCTGCCGGCGACAAAGCCGTGGAGGGCGCGCCAGCCCCGGGACCGCCTGCGGCTCCAGGCCCGCCGTCACCTGCAACGAGCGAGGAGGTACGCCGTCGGCAGGCAGAAGAAGACTTCTACGCGCAGCAGGCGATGGGAGGCCCCGTCGAGGAGGAGGAGCGAGGCCAAGGTATGGAGTACATCGAGTACGAGTATCGTCCGTCCATTTCCCTGCTGCGTCTATCGCGTCCGCCCGGTTCCCGAGCTGACACCCATGATGTCCAACAGCGCTCGCTCCCGAGGTCTCGCGCGAGGAAATCGACGTCGAGCTCGGCCGGCGCGCGCCGAGCGTGGAGAGGCGGCTGTCGGCTGCTCCGGTGCGTACGAGCGCATACATCCCCACTTGCGTCGGTTGACATCCTTACTTCTGCAGTGGGAGGTCTCTTCGATCGGAGGGCGGGAGCCATCGGTTGGTCGTGTGTCCTCATATCTGTCGCCTGCCGCCCGTGAGATGCTTTCGCTGACAATCATGCGCTTGGGCATCGTAACACAGTCGAGGGCGTGGGTGCCCCGCCGTCGGTCGGACGCCCAAGCAGCGTCCCCGAAAGCGAGTAAGTAGGCAAGAAGCGTCCGAGACGCCTGCAGCTGCCGCTCCTGATACGCGTCACCTCCTCGCTCGCAGCATCCTCGCTGGCCGGCGCCCCAGGCCTCGAGCTCTGTCGCGCGCCTCGGTCGAACGGGAGAGCGTCGCCGGTCTTGAAGGTGCGCCGTCTACCTCGGCCCTGAGCACTTGATTCTGTTTGTGCGCTGATGCTGCAGGGTGACTTTTCGACAGGCATGGAGGGCGAGGGACCGGTCAAGGGCCTGATCGAGCTGGAGCGCGAGTCGGTCGCGGCGACTGCAATGACGGCCTCTCGTGCCCAGCAGCAGTTCCTCGAGTGCGTCCGGCCTCGTCCACTTGCAGCTGTCCAAGCAAACACTGATTAGTCGTCTGCTCTGCCCAGCTACCTCAAGACGACCCTGGCCGGCGAGCCGTCGCCGTCGCCGCCTCCTTCGCCTCCGGCAGGCGAAGCTCCGCCGCCGCCGCGTCGCAAGGAGGTCGCCTTCTCGACGCTCGTCCCGACCGAGACGTGCACGCCAATTGTCGCTGCCAAGGGCTTCTACCAGCTACTCGGTACGCTACATCTGACCCGACTCCCCTCCAGCCCAGTGATGCTGATCCTTTTTCGCCTCATCGCGTGCGGCGCAGTACTCGCGACGCGCGACACGATCGCCGTCCGCCAGCCGGAGTCGTTTGGCGAGATCTTTGTCGCCCTCAAGGAGCAGCCGGCTGACGGCGACGGCGCGCCGAACGGTCAGCATCCATCGCCGCATGACGATGACGACGATGACAACCACGAGGCCGAGGGGATGGACGTCGACTAAGGCCATGGATTCGCTCGCGGCTCAACAACTGAAGCCCGACGTTCTCGCCGCCGTCGCTGGTCGTGGCACCCCTTTTCTCTCCTCCCAGTTTCCTCGCCACCCCGCCTTCCGATCGATCCGCGGCCCTTCTCTCGTTTGTACATCTGTCCCCTCCGACCTGAACGACCCTCCGCGCCCCATGTTCCTCGTTCCGATCCTCTCCGTCCCGTACCGTTCCTCCCCTCGTCTCCAGTCCCGTCTTCCGTCTTGTACAGATGCCACTTTCTGTGTGCGCACCGGGGAAGGGGTCATTAGGAGAGCGAGAAGTCCGTGAGCTACAGCGGAGGGGTCGTAAGAATGTCCGGGGGATAAGTTGGCGGCCGTCGGGGATTAAACAGGGCTGTAGGATGAGCCGGAAAGGAAACGAAGGGAAGCGCGAAGGAAATCGAGGAGTAGAGCCGAGCTGATCGAAAGTGGGCGGGCGATACTGTCAGCATCGGCCGGGCAAAACGGATCGCCGGAGGAGAATTAAGACGCACACTTGGAGAGCGGAAGGACATCAAAGAGAGCGAGAGCGGGGGCGATGGTATTGCGAGACGGGAGAGGGATCGTCCAGAGCAGAGTAGGCCGAAAAGCAGCCGACGCCATGCGAGGTCGACAGCCTAGTCGGACCGGACGTTTGACGGCGAGGCATATAGGTGGCCGGCCGAGGGCATGATTGGACGGTGATGGTGATGGTGGTGGATGGCGTAGCTGCCATAGACGTGGCTGCCGCCGGTCGCGCCGTAGGTCGGAGGATGGACATACGTCGTCGGATAACTCGCACCGACGCCGCCTGGGCCGCCGCCGAAGGGGTTGTTGCTACCTCCGCCGACGATGCCGAGGTTGACGGGAGGAAGTGAAGCGTACCCTCCGACAGAGCCAAGCGGCGATAGATGGACGGCGCCATCGGCTGCAGAAGGCGCTACCCCAGCCAAGAGAGGAGCCTGCGAGGGCCCAGCACTACTCGTGCTGAGTCGTCGGCTGCCGTCGATCTCGCCATCGTGTCCACCGCTGGCGCTGACGTCGACATAGCCCGACGTCGTCGAAGCGTCCATCAACAGCCCGCTCGGGTCCTCCTCGAGTTCGTACTCCAGCTCGTCGTCGTCGTCGTCCTCGGCGTGGCTGGGTCTGCCGCCGTCCACCGAGGAGCCGGAACCGTCTGACCGCTGGGCGCCGCCGTCGTTGTCGCCGATCGGCACCGACGCGGAGGAGACAGCGGTCTCGACCTTGACGCCCATCATCATCGCCGGCGCGGTTGAGCCGCCGCCGACGCCCCCACTGAGCACGATCCCGCTCTCGCCCTTCCGCTTACGACTCCTTGCCGGCACGCCACACTTGTACACGCACGTCCTTCCAGCCCGCAAGCAAGGCGCGCAGGGCGTCCCGCCGGGACACTTCTTCTTGAGGGAGCGGCAGGAGGTGCAGGCTGGATCGCGGAGCGTGCGCGCTTGGCGGTTGTTGCGCACCGGAGGGGGATGATTCGACGACGGGTCGCCTTTGCCTGAGCCCCCACCGACGCCGCCGGAGCTGGCACTGCCGGAGCCAGAGGAGCCGCTGGACGTGCCACGGCTGCTGCTCTTGACCGGCGACGACTTCTTGCTTTTGCCTTTGCTGCTCGAAGCCTGGGCCGATCGGTCGCCGCCAGCACCGTCGACGGGCGCCGACTCACCTCTGAGGCTGGCAAGAGGCTGCACGCCCAGAAGCGAGGTGACGGCCGGCGGCGAGCGGAGGAGAAGAGCGCTGGCTCCGGCCGGAGGAGAGAAGAAGCTTGCATCGGCGAGGACTGCCAGGGCTGTTGATGCTGACGACACTGACGAGAAGGAAGAAGGCCCAGAGGGAGGCGACGAGGGGCTCCGCTGCTGGTCGGAGATGGGCAGGGGCGGGCTGGGATCCGGAGGCAATGTGGAGTAGCTGAAGTCTCTGAAGGCGCCTTCTTCTGCTGATGCTGTCGCGGCTGCTGGAGGCGGCGGCGGGAGAACGGCAGCCGTACCCGCCCTCGGCGACGTAGCGATCAGGGCAAAAGCGGCGAGCGGATCGGACACGAGTCGGTCGAGGCCGCCGACAACGTCGTCAAAGTCGAGCTCGGCATCGACGTCCATCGCTTCGAGGGCGGGAGGGGTGAGGTCGGGCTGGATGACGACCGATGGCGGAAGGGTAGGAACGAAGGCCGCGGGAGATGCGGTGTTTGGTGAGAGGAGCGCGTCCTGGATCATGGACGGATGGATTGAGCGAGGCAGATCGAGGGGTCAGTCGTCGGGCCGGGGTTGGGACGACTGCGCGCCGGGAGGGCGCAGACTGCAAGCGGTAGGAAGCGACAGAGGACACACATCGACCTTCGAGAATCCGCGTGTACTCTTGCTCGGAGTATTTCCGTCCTCAACGGCCTCGCCGTCACCGTCGTTGTGCTCGTTGATGCGACTCGCGTTGCGTCGCTGGCCCCTCTGTTCGACGGTCTTGGCCAGAGGGGCGCAGTCGAGCGCGAGCGTCGAGCATCGCTTGCAACTCCGGTCGGTTGGGCAAGCCTCCCGTCCCGACCGGCAGGAGGGGCACGAGTCTGCTGCCTTGACGAGCTCGACTGTCTGGCCGCGAGAGACGGAGCGCAGGGGTGGGGGGGAGGAGGAGTTGGCGAGACGCGTCGAGAGTGCATGGTGGTCCGGGCGGCTGGTTCCGGCCGGTGCTGACGGCGGCGGCGGCGATGCAGGTCGCTTGCTTCCCTCGGCGGTCGTTGGCGGCAGTGATGTAGGGAAGGGACGCCCTCGCCTGGCGACGCCGAGCAGGTGGCTACTGCCGGATCCCTGCTGCTGCTGCTGCTGCTGCTGCTGCTGATGGGAGGCTGCTCTCGCGCCACGCGCCGCAGCGGCCGCTTGCTGTGCCCCTGCGGAGCTGGCCGCCGTCGCCGTCATCGACTTGCTGCCGCCTGAGGCCTTGACCGATGCCGTCTGGCGGGGCGGGACGAGCGGATGCGAGATGCCTCCCGAGCCGGGGAGACCAGCATCGTCGCTCTCGTCTGCGCTGCTGCCGTCGTCGGCGGCCAGTGCGAGGGGAGGCGGGCCGCCGGGGCCGGAGTTGTCGGCGGCCAGGCCGAGGACCTGGGTGTCCATCGCGCGCTCGTGGCGACTCAAGGGGTGGCGAAAGAGGTGGAAGGCCGGCGAGCGATGGATCTCGTGCAGGGGCGGTTCGGTGTAGGGGTAGAACATGCTGAACCCAGGAGATTGGAGGTAGCGGTCCAAGGGAGATGGCGACAGGCGAGGCAGGGGACGGGGTGAGCCGACGGCCGGCCGGACGCGGAGTCTCAACGGCCCAGCCAGGACGGTTGACCTACATACACCCATCCCCCTCCCTGCCTATCAAGATGGCACCCTCTGCCGTCGATCTGCTCGCAAAGGCTCAGAAGAAGGTCGCCAGCTCGACAGGCTGGTTCTCATCCTCGTCGACAAAGTATGAAGAGGCGGCCGACATGGTCCGTCCGCCGTGGCTCGCTCGGACAGGGGCTCGCGCCTCCGCAGGCCTCAGGCTGACAGGATTCCTTGCCTCGCATTCAGTTCCAACAGGCGGCCAACTCGTTCAAGATTGAGAAGAACTGGGACTCGTCCGGTCGGGCGTTCGACAGGTCCGTCCCATCTGATTGGGTTGGGCCGGCGGTGGCGAGGACGAGGGGGCGCTCTCATCTCCGGGCGCGCGGCCGGAGGGCGAGTTCGACGGATTCGGTCTCGGAGGACGATCGAGCGTTCAGGGGAGATAGGAAGACCCGCTAGGTGCTCCTGTCTGACTGGCGGATCTGGGCGGGCGAAGCTTGCTGGGATGGGAGGCGGCAGCTCGGCTAGACGATATCTGTGTCGTCGAGCTGGCTACCGACTTGGGGGTCCTTCATCCCGCGTCACCGCCTTTCGCCTCGCCCGCTTCCGCGGCCGGCCATGCTTCCAGCCGATCTTGACCGCTCGCCGCGCACCAGCAAGCGACGTCCGCTGATGCACCCGCCTGCTTCCCTTGTACGACGGTAGCGAGGCCCAGGCCCGGCTCAAGGCCAACGAGAAGGACGACGCGATCCAGGCGTATTGGAACGCCTCAAAGTCGTTCGTCCCCTGGCGCCGCTTCGTGTTCACCCTGCTCGTCTTGGTCGTCTGACACACACCCTTGTCTCGTTGCTCGCCCGGGCTACTGCTGACAGGTACAAGAAGTCGACCTCGCTCAGTGCGATCCCGGACGCCGTCAACTCGCTCACGCTTGCCATCTCGCTCCTGACCGAGCAAGGCCGCTTCCGGCAGGCGGCCGACCGGCAGAAGGAGGTCGGCACGATCCTCAAGGAGTCGGATCTGCCGGCGGCGAGAGATGCGTTTGAGAAGGCGGGGGAGTGGTACCAGATGGAGGACGCTCATGCGTGGGTCCCTTCCCGCCCAACCCCATCGGCCTTGCCCCGATGCGTTCTCGACTGACGATGCCCAACCCTGCCTTGCCTTGCTAGGACGGCCAATGCGATCCTCAAGGAGGCGGCCGAGATCAGTGGCACGCTCGGCGACTACAAGCGCGCGGTCGACGTCTTTGTCCAGGTCGGCGAGTGGTCGTTGACGAGCCCGCTGACAAAATTCAGCGTCAAGGAGCTCTGGCTCAAGGCGGGCCTCTGGTGCGTCTGAACGGTTCGCCAGTGCTTCTTCGAGGCGGCGGGAAGAGAGGCTAAAGGCTTGTCCGACGGTCTTGCAGCGCCCTCGCGTCGGAGGACGTCGTCCTCGCACGCAACCTGCTCGACAAGTTTGCTCAGCAGGGTCCGTCCTCGTCTTAGATCACACCTCCCCTCGATGGTTCGCTTGGTCTAACAACGTACCTGCTTGCGTTTACACCGACAGACGTCACCTTCCCTTCGACCCGCGAGGCTCGCTTCCTCAATGCCATCACCAACGCTGCCGCCGACGGAGACGTCGAGGCCTTCGTACGTCTGCCGGCCGCCAATGCTCCTTCTACACGCCGTACTGACGGAGAGCCTCCCCCCCTCCCCCTTCTCCCCTCTCCTCGATCGTCAGACGGCCCACGTCGTAGAGTATGACCAGGTGACGAAGCTCGACAACTGGAAGACGGCGCTCCTGCTCAAGATCAAGAACCTCTGCGGTGGAGGCGACTCTCTCGCCTGAGCTGCTGCAACAAGCAGCAAGAGGGCGATCGAAGACGACGACGGCGCTCGGAGGAGGGAGGGGAACCCCGCTGGTGGATACGCGGGGGCTGTGGTTCCCCCGGCTGTGGGTTGGCGGCCTCGGTGGGGGGCAGGTCGCTCCCTCTGCACCCTCGCCGCTTCTCCCTCTCGAGCCCCTGCGCCCCTCCTCGTGATCGCGCGCTCTCATCTCTTACCTCTCTGCTCCTCCCCTCTTGACGATCGCCGACCCTTTCCCTTTGCCTTTCGTTTCTAGCGATGGATCTGTGCCCCTCGAGCGCGGGGGACTCGGGCGCGGGGGGGTCGGCTGTGGGGAGCCCGAGGGGCGACGCCAGCTCGCCGTTGCACTTCCCGCCCGCGCCCGCCGCCATCTTGGCCTCCGCACGCTCGGCCGCCGCCTGCTCTTGCCGACTGACCCTTCTACCATCCCTTCCCTCTCTCTCTTTCTCTCTCATCTACACCCACTCGCACTTCAGTCAAAAGATGGCCCCCGTCCCGACGAGCAGCACGTCCAACCTCCCGGCCGAGGCTGAGCGCTTCAGAGACGACTTCCACGCCAACGAGCAGCGGCTGAGGACGATCGTCAAGGCCTTCCGGGAGGAGTTTGGCAGAGGTGCGGGTCTCGTCTCGGCGCCGTCGTCAGAGCAAGGCCCGGGCACGGCCAGCTCGAGACTGACGCCTTGTCACGCGCCTCTGCGCTCGCAGGCCTGGCTACCTACGGCCAGGATGTCGCCATGATCCCGTCGTACATCACCGGCGTCCCGAACGGCAGCGAGCAGGGGTGCGTCGGTCGTCGTCGTCGTCGTCGTCATCGTCTGCCGCTCTTGGCTAGCCGCCAGCCAGCCGGTCTTCCGGCCGAAAGGGTCTCTGCTAGATGCTGACGCTCTGACCTCTCTCTCTTTCTCTCTCTCTCTCTCTGCTCGTTCAGCACTTTCCTCGCCCTTGACCTCGGAGGTACCAACCTGTCCGTCCCCGTCTTGTTGCTCGCCTCACTCGCATGCGCGTGCGCGTCTCAGCCCAGCTGACGTCTCCTCCCTCACCCTTGCCGCCGCCGCGCTTCGCACCTCCCTCCTCCTCACCCGGCTAACGAAGGCGCGTGTGCGAGGTCAAGCTCGAGGGCAACAACACGTTCTCGATCAAGCAGCAGAAGTACAAGGTGTCGGACGCGCTCAAGCGGGGCGACGCGCGCGACCTCTTTGGTGCGTCCGAGCTCGAGATTCGGGCGACGTCATCTCCGTCCTCCCCCAACAGCCTGCTGACCTCCCCCGTCACCTCATGCCTCGACTTTCTTGCCCCGCTTGTTGCGCGCAGACTACATCGCCGAGAGCGTCGACGAGTTCCTGACCGAGATCGGTACCGAGGCCGAGGCCGGCGAGGAAATTCACCTCGGCTTCACCTTCTCGTACGCTCACCGCGATGCCAGCTCGTCTCAAGATTGCTTGGGCTGGCACTGACGGCCAATCCTCTCGCTCTACCGCGTGCCTGCAGATTCCCTGTTGAGCAGACGGCGCTCGCCTCGGGCAAGATCCTGACGTGGACCAAGGGCTTCAGCGCGACGAACGCGATCGGCAACGACGTCGTCAAGCTCCTTCAGGACGCGCTCGACCGCAAGCACATCCACGTCCTCGTCAGCGCGCTCGTCAACGATACGGTCGGAACGATGCTTTCGGCCTCGTACCAGCACGGGCCGGCCATCGTCGGCGCCATCTTTGGCACGGGCACCAACGGCGCCTACCTCGAGCAGGTCAGCAAGATCACCAAGCTTGGCGACGATTTTATCACGCGCCAGCGCGAGAACATTGGCCCGTACATGGTCGTTAACACCGAGTGGGGAGCGCTCGACAACGGCCGGGCCGTCCTGCCCATCACTCTCTTTGACGCCAAGCTCGACCGCGAGTCGATCAACCCGTGCGTCCCTCGAGTGCGCCATCCGAGGCGGCGGAAGGAGCTGACTCCTTCTGACGCGACATACTCTCTCTCTCTCTCTCTCGCATCAGGCACAAGCAGGCCTTCGAGAAGCTTATCTCCGGCATGTACCTCGGCGAGATCCTGCGCAACATGCTTATCCACTTCATCGACTGCGACCTGCTGTTCTCGGGCTGGTCGACAAAGACGCTCAACACGCACTACGCCATCGACACATCCTTCCTCTCCTTCGTCGAGGCTGCCATCGACACTCCCTCGTCCTCGTCGTCGTCATCGACCGGCCTGAGCGCGGCCAACCAGGCGGTCAAGGACCTGATCGTCCGCGACCTCGCCGTCGACGAAGCTGGCATCTCCGAGGCCGACATCGAGCTCGTCAAGTGGGCCGTCCAGGCCGTCGGCGGTCGCGCGGCTCAGATGAGCGCGTGCGCGATCGCGTGCATCGTCGAGCACACAGCGGATGACGAGGGCGCGGACCCGGAGGCGATCCTCGACGTCGGCATCGACGGCTCGTGCGTGCTTCTCTAGTTCCTCAGGGCACGCGTGTGCCAGCAGCAGTCGCTCTAGACTAATGCACCGTCCTGCGCATCCCGACCCCCTCCCTTCAGCGTGGCCGAGCTCTACCCGCATTTCCGCGAGCGTGTCAACGCGACGCTCCTGACCCTCCTCGGCGAAAAGACTGCCAAGCGCGTCCGTATCGGTCTCGCAAAGGACGGCAGCGGTGTCGGAGGTGCGTTCCCTCGCGTGCTCTGGTTGCACTTTTGGAAGCTAACGCCCGAAAACGGACCCGCCCTTTCTAACGGATGACCAGCCGCCCTCGCCGCGCTGCAAGCCAAGAAGGACCTCGATGCCATCGCGCTTGCCGCGAAGAAGTAGATCTGCACGAGGTCGCATACACTCGACGCCAGAGCGAGAGGGAGCGAGAGGGGGAGATCGAACGAGGGCCGCCTGCATTTGCTTTTGCCAGCTTGTAATCCGAATTACATCCATCATCATGACCCGTCCAGAAGAAGCTGCGCCGGAAGGAACCAGCTGGGCGAGCGTCTAGTATTTGGGCTGGGTGATGTTCTGCGGCAGCGGCGGAGCGCTGTACGGCTGAGAGCTGGCCTCGGCAAACTGCTGCTGATGTCCGTGCGGCGGGACGGGCTGGAAGCTCGGGCCCTGGCCTGGATAGGCGGTAACGAACGCCGGGTCCTGGTACTGGAGATCGATAGGGGGTCAGGACAGGCACGAACGGGGACGTCGGTAGGACATGCGAGTCACGCGACTGACGTTCGCCTGCTGCTGTTGCTGGAGCTTGCGGACCCGCTTGCGTTCGTCCTTGCCGCTCGTGTGGCTAAAGACAAGGCTGTCGTGAGCCCAGCCGATGCAAGATGTAAATCAGCACAGAGCTCGCTCGACGAGCGGCAAAGGGGGGGGGGGGGCGCTGGACGCACATGAACGCATGGATGACGCCGGGGATCCCTGTAGACGCAGGCTTGTGAGCAGGTTGAAACGGACTGTAAGATGGGAGCTGGGGGGTCGGAAGATCACGTACAGGCGCAGAACGTCAGAAGGATGTTGAGGATCAAAGTGCCACCGCAGCCGCGGAGCACGAGCGGCACGGCCGGGGGAAAGAAGATGGCGCCCACGCAGAGAAGCACTGGTCGCAAGCGGCGCGGCCAGTAAGAGGGAAACCTAGGTCAGCTGCGGACGAAAATGAAACCGCCGGCGAGCAGGAGAGGCGGTGGACGCACGAGAGCTGACGCCGTCGTTGACTATAGACATGATGTCGAGAGGGTCGGGTAAGGAAGTTGTGCGGAGCGAAGGGAGAGCTGCGAGTTGTAGACGGGTGGGCGGGTGAGCAGAAGACGAGCTCGGTTGAATCGGGTGGGCTAGCCGTTTTAAGGGGCAGTCAGCGCTTCGTGCCTCGGAAGGAGCTCTCGCCAGGATTGGCTTGCGATCATCAGTGCGAGGTCGCCGGAAAGGTCACTGGCCGTCGGCGGCGAGCGGCGAGCGGCGCGGCGAAAAACGTACGCTGCGCAGACTGCCCGCCGTCGCCGCGCATCTATTCTCGCCGACGGCGCGCTTGCGTTCGCCGCCTTCGCACGGTCCGGCCAGTGCGACGTGTTTTGATGCTGTGTAGGATACGCAAGCAGAGGTAGAGGGCGTTGTTGGGGGCGATGGAGAAGGCGAGGACGAGCGAAATTCAGCGGGCTCTGCCACAGAGCCATCGTTCAGGCTGGGCTGTTGACGGCGGGGTCGGTCGCTGGGCGCCAGCTTGGAGCCACTAGCGCAGCCTCCCGCGAGCGCTCGTCCGGGCAGGGTCAGGGTCAGAGAGGACTGGCGGCAGAGGCGTTGCAGGGGCTAGGATTAGCGCCTGCAGAGACGCGCTGGCTGGGCTGGCGACGTTAGGAACAGGATGGCCGCTCGAGGCGAGCGCCAGCCAAACATCATCGCCAGCATCAACGCACTGGGTCATTGCAATCAGAAACGCAGGCATACAAGACCTCCCATCAAGGACTGTTGACCGATCAGAGAAGGGCGGGCTGGGAGGTATGTTTGATTGTGTCCTGTTGCGGGCGGTCGAAGTGATGGGGGTCGCGCTAATAAGCTCCAGCTGGTCGGCCCGCTCCGCGCCACTGCCAGAGCTGCTATCGGTTGCGGAGGATGGGCATCCGGGGGTTGTTGCAGTAGGGTCCGCGAGAGACAGAGGGGGTGGGGGAGTGGCGGCGTGCGTTCTGGCTCGACGAGCGAGAGAGAGAGGGCAGTGGGAGGACGGACTCCGGAGCGCGACAGGCTGGGCGGGTGGGCGGGGTCGTGCGAGCTCGATGGCCTCGGGGGTCGCCTCTCGGGCTGCAGAGCGGGCTGACTGGGCGAGTGTGGGCGGGTAACCGGGGGAGCAGGCGAGCTGGGAACGTAGCGACCGGGGCCGAAGCGAGCTGTCGGGCGGAGGGAGAGGAGGGGAGGGGTCCAGTTCCTGTCCCTCTTGCGAGAGGGGGCTGTCTCAACGCCGGCGAGGCCGTGCACCTTGGCAACCTTGATCCTCGTCCTGGGTGTCGTATGGTACCGACCCTCGGCCTGGTAGCGAGGTCGCGAGCTTGTCGGCCGTCACCTGGGCTCGTTCCTAGGGAGGTAAGTCGCGGTGGGAGCGGGGTTCAGCTCGAGACGCCGTCGCTGAGCCCCTCTCAGAGTCACACCGGCAGGGCAAGGCACCCACTGAGGGCCTTCGTTCAAGCCATTGACGGCCGCATCTGGCGAGAAGCTCTTGCTGCCGGTGGTGGTTGGTGCGCTCGGTGAGGATGCCTTCGCGTGCGTCCGGGCGAGC
>Ga0308160_10004866_pt1 | contig 14150 bp, 10 predicted proteins | sample PhyFR1_FD_201036 | JGI IMG/M metagenome (GOLD analysis project Ga0308160, IMG submission 201036) | Phyllosphere microbial communities from UC Gill Tract Community Farm, Albany, California, United States - DLSLF.R1 | ecosystem: Host-associated > Plants > Phyllosphere > Unclassified | place: USA...
CTGGGCGGCCTGATCAGTTTCTTCAGCTTCTTCACCGTACTGACCAATACCCTGGTGGTCGTGGTGCTCAGCTACGCGCTGGTCAAGCGCGACTCAGCCGCCAAGCGATTCTTCCTCGCGCCCCGCATCAGTAGCGCGATAGCGGCGAGCATCGTGCTGGTGAGCCTGGCCTACAACCTGCTGCTGCGGCATCTGTGGAGCCCGCAAGGCTTTCAATTTATTGCCGATGAGTTGCTGCACGACGTCATGCCGTTGCTGTTTGTGGTGTATTGGTGGCGGTGTGTGCCCAAGGGCACCTTGCGGTTCAAACACATTGCCGGCTGGGTGATTTACCCATTGGTGTACTTCGGATATGTGCTGCTGCGCGGGCATATGCTCGGGCAGTATCAGTACCCGTTCATGGATGTGGACAGCCTTGGTTATCCACAGGTGTTCATGAATGCCGGGGGGATTTTGGCAGGGTTTATAGTGATCGCTTTGGCGATGGTGGGGCTGGATAAGCGCCTGAAATCATCCTCGTCTTAAAGTGAGCACCGTCAATGTGGGAGCGGGCTTGCTCGCGAAGGCGGTGGGTCAACCAATACATCTGCTGCCTGACACTCCGTCTTCGCGAGCAAGCCCGCTCCCACAGTATGAGTTGAGTCAGCTCTGTTCTTCCTCGCTGCCCTCTGCACGCCAGTAACCCACGGCCTTGAGGTATTGCTCGTCGACCTTGTGCGTGTCCAGCAGCACCCGCCGTACCTGGCGTGACAGCTTGGTTTCGGTGGCGACGAAGCTGTACAGCGTGCCGCTGGGCAGGGTCAGGTTGCGCACCACGTCGAGCAGGTCATCCTGGCCGCGCAGCACCCAAATCACTTCCACCTCGGCTGCGCTGCTGAGCACCTGCTGTTCCGCCGCATCCGCGATTTCAATCACCGCCAGCACCTTGCGCCCCGCGGGCAGCTCTTCCAGGCGCCGAGCGATGGCCGGGATCGCCGTCTCATCGCCAATCAGCAGGTAGCTGTCGAAGATATCCGGCACGATCATCGAGCCACGTGGCCCGCCTATGTACAGATGCTGGCCGACCTGAACCTGCTCGGCCCAGGTGGAGGCAGGGCCATCGCCGTGCAGCACAAAGTCGATGTCCAACTCGCCAATGCTCAGGTCGTAACGCCGTGGCGTGTAGTCGCGCATCGCCGGTTGCGGGCCGTCGCCCTTGATGCTGAAGCTCGGGCTTTCCAGCGCCGCTTGCTCTTGGGCGTTCTGCGGGAACAACAGCTTGATGTGGTCGTCGCTGCCCAGGCTGACAAACCCCGCGAGCTCAGGGCCGCCCAGGGTGACGCGGCGCATGCGCGGGGTGATATCGACCACCCGCAGTACTTGCAGGCGGCGGCGTTTGATTTCGTGGGTCACGCGATGAATGGTTTGAGTGTTCATTGGTCTGTCCCGTCGGCAATGGCTTGAGCGGTGCGATTGAGCAGCGCCGCGACACGAATGATTTCTTCCGGGCTCCAGTGCCCGTTATGCGAATGCAAGGCGTGGCGCAGGTTGTGCACCGCCTCATGGATCTCGGGTGGGCGGTCGTGGCCGCGCAGCGAGCGCTTGCTGACATCCAGGCGCCTGCGCACACCGTCCAGGGCAACGGCTTGTTCGCTCAAGAAGAGACGACCGGGGTCGGTGATTGTGTAGCGTTTTTTTCCACCATCGGCGTCGCCGCTGATCAGCTCGCTCTCTTCAAGGAAGGTCAGGGTGGGGTAGATCACGCCGGGGCTGGGGCTGTAGGCGCCGTCGAACAGGCCCTCGATGCGGCGGATCAGGTCGTAGCCATGGCAAGGTTGCTCAGCGATCAATGACAACAGCAGCAGCTTCAGGTCGCCAGGGGCGAACACCCGTGGGCCGCGGCCGCCGCGTTTTTCAAACTCGCCGCGATGTTCGTGTTTCATGGGCAGGTCCTCTGTGCAGGTTTAGATATAACGTAAGATATATCTTAATGCTAAGGATAGTGCCTGGCGACCAACGGTCGTTGGCGGCTGCACAGGCTTGGTTCGCAAAGCAACTAACAACTATTGGACCCGATTGGATTTTAGAGCTATAACTTTAATTAGAGTTGTGGCTCGAATTTATATCCGGACTTGTTGTTTGGCAGGCGCTGCTTCGTCTTGTGGTACGCGTCTTACAGCAACTTCTTTAGCGCATTTTTAACGTGTAGCTTATTTCCTACGGATACTTTTAAAGTTTTGGCGAAATGCCATCTTTTTCGCTCAAGCCCTGTTTACAAGGGCTACGTGCGTTTTCGAATGTGCCTGCATACCTGCTTTTAGTTTCGGTTGATCATTGTCTGGCAGTGCGTAGTTCAACTAACCACGCCTGCTAATTCTTTGTTAGGGACCTCCTTGGCAATGAACCACTCACTGTTGTCAACTACAGGTATTGACCATGTTCAAGAAGTTTGCTGTCGCTGTTCCCCTGGCTGTACTCGCGCTGTCTTCCTCGGTAACGGCTATCGCTGCCGGTGAAGCCAGCCACACCGTCAACCTCAAGGCAAACATCCCCACCACCGTGTTCCACGCCCAGCCACGTGACCCGAACTGGGGCCGTGACGAAACCATGACCTACAACCTGGTCAGCGGTGAGTTGGCGCCGCTGAGCGCTATCTACGACGTCAAGAACACCAACGGTTCGGTTGCTGCCTACATCGAAGGTGGCCCGGCTGTACTGTTCAACGGTGATGCCGCGCAGAACATTGCGCTGACCACCACCTTCAATGGCGTGACCCTGACCGGCTCGCCGCAGGAAGTGGTCAACGAAGCCGACTCCACCCCAGGTATTGGCGCGGAAATGCGCATCGTCGCGGCCAAGCCTTCGGCGACTCAACGCGGTTCCTACACCGCGGTGATGCCGGTGGTATTCGACGCGGTATTGCCAACGCCTTGATGCCAATGAATGCCCGTTGAACACGGGCATTTACTTGCAGGTCGGCTGACTTTCCCTCCTCGGTCCGCCGGCCTGATTTTCTCTCCAGTCTTTTGGCATACAGAGTGTTCCGTTCATGTTTCCGATGACGCCTATCGCGGCTGCGCTTGCGCTGTTGATGTGTACGAGTGCCCTGGCCGCACCTGCTGCCTCGGGCGCTTTGACGACGGGTAGCCTGCTGAGCCAGGCCCAAGGCCTGCCGGCTGGTTTTACCGATCACTTTTTCGACGTGCCGCTGGCCGTGCGCATAGACCTTGACCAGCAGTTGCTGGGCGAGGCGCTGATTGTGTTGACCCGGGATGATCGCGTCACCTTGCTCGAATTCACCGACACCGCTGACAGCAAAGTGCCCGCCGCTACCCGCGACACCTGGCAAGCGCTGTTGGAAAAAGGCGTGGCGCTGGGCACCTGTACCCAGTCCTGCCCGGAAAAAATGCTCTCGGCGTTCTACAACCTGGAAAACTCCCAGTTGGCGATCATCACCCAGAATGTCGAGCTCAACGACGATGCACCGCGCTTCTACGCGCAACCGGAAGGTGGCAGCCTCGGGCTGATCGTCAACAACCAGCTCAACCTCAACGGTGGTCAGGACAACAAGCTGGGCGGGCGCTACGGGTTGCAAGCCAGTTCCAGCGTCGGCAACTGGAGCCAGGTGTTCAACCTGCAACTGGCGCGACAGAGTGGCGATAACGAACCGATGCGCCACGCGATCCATGAGCTGTACACCCAACGAGAAATGCAAGGGCAGTTTTTCCGCCTGGGCCATTTCACCCCCAATTCCGATGGCCTGACCCGTCAACTGCGCAGCTTCGGCGCCAGCCCCGATACGGCGCTGGGCCTGATGTATGGCAGTTCCGACAGCCTGGCCATCAACAATGCCAAGCCCAGCGTGTACCCGATCTACGTCACCGCCAACCGCCAGGCGGCGGTGGAGATCTACCGCAATGGCCTGTTGATCAATACCCAAGCCGTGGCAGCCGGCCTGCAAACCCTGGACACCCGGCCATTGCCCGGCGGTATCTATGAAGTGGAAGTGCGCCTGGTAGAAGATGGCCTGACCACCAGCACCACCCAGGAGCTGGTGTACAAGCCCAGCAACTGGCGCAACGCCGAAGACCCGTGGCGCTACAACCTGTTCGCCGGGCGCGAGACCAAGCTGTTCAGTAACTGGGACGAACAAGCCTCTGGCGCAATGACCGCCGGCGCGTCCATTAACTACCTGCTGCACCCCCGGGTGATCCTCGGCCTGTCGGCGCGCCAGGTGCGTGAACAACTGCAGTACGGCGGTTCGGTGGACTGGACGGTGGCCAACAACACCAGCCTCTACACCAACCTGTATCAAACCCAGGACCACGGCACCGGCATGGACCTGCAAGCGCTCTACACCTTGGGCGCCACCAACCTGGTGTTCAGCCACAACCGCAGTTGGCTCGACACCCGCGACACCTACGAAACCCTACCGGACGGCACCCGCCTGCGCCGCAATACCTTCGTGGGGCAGGCCAGCAACACGGCGCTGTCGGTCAACCACCGGCTCGATGCGAAAAACACCCTGAACATGCGCCTGTCCCACAGCGAAGGCAATGTCGAGGGCGCTGGTATCGACCTGGGCTGGAGCCGCCACGACAACCTGTTCGGCAGCGATGCCAACTGGCGTTTCTCGGTGTTCGACCGGCCCGGTACCTCGGGTACCAACGACGCGCGCAATCGTGGTGTAGACGTAAGTGTCAGCATGAACCTGGGCCGCGATGGCCGGCAGATCTCCGGCAGCATCGGCACCCGCACCGCCCGTGACGGCGGGCGTGACAACAACGCCTCGGTGACCTTGCGCCAAGACCTTACCGACCACTTCCTGCAAAGCGTCTCGGCCACGGCGATCACCGACACCTATGGCGTCGGCCTGTCGGGCATGGCCAGTTTCAGTACGGACGCGGTCAGCGGTGACGGTTTTGTGCAGCGCAGTTCCTTCAACGGCGACCTCAGCGGCGGCTTGAACCTCAACAGCACCCTGGTGGCCGGGGCCGGCAAGGTATTGCTCAGCAGCCAGTACCAGGGCAACGGCGCCGGCATGATCATCGATGTAGAAACCGACCTCGACGAGATCGCCCTGCGCGCCGACGACATGGGCGGCGGCAGCACCCTGCTGAGGCCTGGGCGCAACTACGTGCCGGTCTCGGCCTACAAGAGCAGCAGTGTGGCGTTCGACTTTGAAGGCAACCACCCACCGGCGGCCAATATCCAGCCGGCACGTTCCAGCTACCACCTGAACAAGGGCGGCGTGGACTATCGCAAGGTCAGCGTGATGAAAACCGTCACCGTGCTGGGCCGATTGCTGGATGAACGCGGCGCACCCTTGCGCGGCCATCACGTGATCAACCATGCCAGCCGCGGGGTCAGCGAAGTGGACGGGTTCTTCTCCATGGAAATGAGCTCCAGCTCACCCACCCTGCAAGTGCGCTACCAGAACCAGTTGCTGTGCCAGTTCCGTCTGGACCCGAGCAACGCACCGAGTGAAAGCGACGTGTTGATGATCGGTGATCTGCGCTGTACGCCGGATACCTTGGCCGAAGCCGCCCACACGTCTGAAACCGCCGGTTGACGGCGGCTTGCACTGGAAACTCTATGACTTTGTTAAGCACGACAAAAAAACTGTTGGGGCCCTGCGCCTTGGCGCTGGCGATGGGAAGTATCAGCCTGCCGGTGCAGGCACTGATGCATAACATCACGGCGGTGTTTCGCCCTGACCCCATGAACCCGATGGTCAATAAATTCATCAACACAACGCCTCAGAGTGGTATTTGCCCGGGGCACATATCCGCTCGGTGTGAAGCGTTGAATATTTTCAGCATTCGTGATCATGCGTTCAGGGTCAATTCGGTAGAGCCCATTGAAGCCAATCATGAGGACCCGCGAAAGGGGGCTTATTTCAAGGTGCCTTCGTCATGGCGCGACTTGCAGGTGACTCATGTCGGGACGGGTCAGGTTGAAACCGTGCAAATGCGCATCGCGGGTATCGGAACACGCTGGGATGTACCTCGTCCGCCTGGGGTCAGCGGCTGGACCAACGCCAGCGCGGCTTGGAATTACTACTGGTACAACGGCGCGCCTCCTTGCCAGGGTATTAACTACCTGGCGGCATCAGTTTCTTACGCATTGTTCTTCTGGATCGTTCCAGAGGGCGCGGGAGCCTGCACGGTGACGCCCGGTACTACTTTCCCCTGGATGATCTATAGCCACCTGGAGTACGCCTATGAACTCAAAACGCCTAATCCATTGGGTATGTCGAGCGGTGAGTACCGGGGCTCACTGACCTACAGCATCGGGCCAGGCGGTGATTTCGATTTGGGTGATGTGATGGTGGCGTCCACTGACAACGCAATCACCTTGAATTTCAGCCTGTCGGTCGAGCACGCCCTCAAAGTAGACCTGCCGCCCGGAGGCAATCGCATTGAGCTGCTGCCCGAAGGCGGCTGGCAAGCCTGGCTCAATCGTGGCCGGCAGCCGTCGAAACTGTTCCGTGACCAGACCTTCGTCATCTCCTCCAGTGGGCGTTTCAAGATGCAACTGGAATGCAGCCTGGCCATCGGCAACACCTGCGGCCTGCGTAATGACGCAGGGGATGAGGTGCCGCTGCAGGTCGGCGTGACCCTGCCTTTCGGCCTGCGTGATCAGTACGGCCAGGCGGTGGACAAGCTGCCCCTGCGCCTGGACGGCAGCGGCTCCGAGCTGTTCCAGCCCGGCCACTACGTTAATAACCGCCCGGCCAGCCTGCACTTTGCCGTGGAGCGCGACGACGTCAAGGAGATGCTCAAACACCCGGGCAGCACCTACAACGGCGTGGTCACCGTGATCTGGGATTCGGAAGTCTAGGCGGGCACTTACCGCATATCAGCCCCTGGGCTGGGTTCAATCATTGAGGCGTAATCAAACATGAAACATGCAGTGTTATCGGTCGGGCTGTTGCTGCTGTCGTTGACCGCTCAGGCGGGGCCGGCAATCAATGTCGGCGTGGTGTATGACTACCTGGAAGGTGATCGCAGTTCCTACCTCAAGCGTGTCTACAACGGTGGTACCAGCACCGCGTTTATCAAGGTCAATGTGCTGGAGATCGTCTACAACGCCGATGGCACGTCCCAAGAAGTCCCCGTTGCCTCGATGACCGACGCCAAGGGCGCCGCCACCAACCGCGACGGCCTGATGGCCAGCCCGGCGCGGCTGATCGTGCCGGCCGGTGGGCGCCAGGGCACGCGGTTGCTGTACATGGGCCAGCGCGACAAGGAGCGTTATTTCCGCGTGCGCTTCATCCCGGTGGTGCCGGAAAAAGAAGACGACTTTGCCGTGACCGACGAAGAACGGGCCGATTACAAGGACGCGCTGGCGGCCGGGGTCAACGTCATGGCCGGTTACGGCACGGTGTTCTTCGTACGCCCACAGAACACCCGTTTCGACACGCAGATCAGCCAGACCACCAGCCAGTACACCTTGCGCAATGCCGGCAACAGCGTGGTGGTGCTCGATGAGTTCCGGGACTGTTCGGTGGCGAAGAAAACCGACTGTGAAGCCACCACCAAGCACCACATCCTGCCCGGCCGCCAGCTGGTGTTCGAGAAAAAGCCCGAGCGCCAGTTCAGTTTCCAACTGATCGAAGGCCGCGACAAAAAACCGATGATGGTCAACAGCAACGGGTGATGACAATGTTCAAGCAACTGACGGCACTGGCGGTACTGATGACCCCTGTGTTCTTGGGCGAGCCGGCGCAGGCGTTCCAGGAACGCCACAGCTTCGATGTGTCGGTGACCATCCCGATCGAAGAGGCCTATGTGCTGCCTTCCGAGCCGGACTGGATGGGCCATGACCAGGTTTTGGCCTGGGACTTGGCGACGGCGCGTCTGGGCCGCCTGCGCAAGAATTTCGACGTCAAGAACATCAATGGCGGCGTGACCGCGCGCCTGGGCGACACGCCGTATTTGCTGAGTGGGCGCAACCGTATCGACTTGCAGGTGCTGTTCAATCGGGTGCCGTTGACGTTGGACTCGACCCAGGTACTCAACGCCGACGAGGCGCGCGCGGGCCGGCGCGCCGAACTGGAGATCTCTGCCATTGAGCCGCAGGACGGTTACAAGGGTGGGGATTATTACGGCACGGTGCACTTGATGTTCGATTTCCCCGCGCCGTGAGCTCGGTGTGTGAAACCCACAGCGCCGCAGATTCGGAGTGTTTATGCAGTTGATCACCGCAACCAAAAAATGGCTGGGGCATTGGGCTTTGGCGCTAGGCGTCGGGTGGGCGAGCCTGCCCGTGCAGGCGCTGGAACAAAATATCTCGGCGGTGTTTCGCCCGGACCCGACCAACCCCATGGTCAATAAATTCCAGAACACCACACCCCACAGTGGCATCTGCGCCTGGCACGTGCCGGCGCTTTGCGAGTCACTCAACACCTTCAGTATTCGTACCGACGAATTGGTGTTCAACTCGATCGCGCAAATCGAGGCGGACCATGAAGACCCGCGCAAGGGCGCGTATTTCAAAGTACCGTCCTCCTGGCGCGATGTGCAGGTGACCCATATCGCCACGGGTCAGGTTGAAACGGTAGAGATGCGCATCGCCGGTATCGGCGGTAGATGGGGCCTGGGCGGGGGCGCCAGGGTGACTGTGTGGAGCGCCCCAGGAAGGCACTGGGCGGATCCTTGGCGTTACGGCGTGGATTCTTGTCGAGGCGTCAACTACTACACGTCGTCCGGCACTTACTTGCTGTACTTCTGGATCGTCCCGGAAAACGGAGGAGCCTGCAGTGTGGTCCCCAGCGCGCCTATTCCGCAAATGTGGTACCAGCCGGTGGAGTATGGCTATGAACTCAGAACCCCTAATCCGTTGGGTATGGCCAGTGGTGAATACCGCGGCTCGTTGTCCTACAGCATCGGGCCCGGTAGGGATTTTGATTTTGGCGATGTGATGATACCCAACGACAACGTGTTGACCTTCAACTTCAATCTGTCCGTAGAGCACGCCCTCAAAGTGGACCTGCCCCCCGGAGGCAACCGCATCGAGCTGCTGCCCGAAGGCGGCTGGCAAGCCTGGCTCAATCGTGGGCGGCAACCGGCGCGGCTGTTCCGTGACCAGACTTTCGTGATCTCTTCCAGCGGGCGTTTCAAGATGCAGCTCGAATGCAGCCTGGCCATCGGCAACACCTGCGGGCTGCGCAACGGAGCGGGCGACGAGGTGCCGCTGCAGGTCGGGGTGACCTTGCCTTATGGCTTGCAAGACCAGTACGGCCAAGCCGTGAACAAGCTGCCCTTGCGCCTGGACGGCAGCGGCACCGAGCTGTTCCAACCCGGCTATTACGTCAACAACCGCCCCGCGAGCCTGCACTTTGCCGTGGAGCGAGAGGATGTGAAGGAAATGCTCAAGCAGCCCGGTAGCACCTACACGGGCGTGGTGACGGTGATCTGGGATTCCGAGGTTTAGATTACAAAATTGCAGTGGCTGATCCATTGCTTTCGCGGGCAAGCCCGCTCCCACATTGGTTTTGTGTCGTGCCTAAGATTGGCGGCGCACACGGTCCCTGTGGGAGCGGGCTTGCCCGCGAAAGCGGTCGCCCGGCCAATCACTGACTTGACTGACACATCATCCCACCCGACCCTTGCAGATAAGGCATCAACAACGGCGCCATGCCCTTGAGCACTTGCACCGGCAACGCCGAGGTGAACTTGAAACCTTGCGCCGAACTGCCAGGCACAAAAGCGGTGAGCGTGCCGAAGTGGTGGTCGCCGATAAAAAACACAAACGTGGCGGTGCGGTTGATCGACTTGGAACTGATCAAGCGCCCGCCCGCGCCCATTGCCTGGATGCGGTTATCGCCCGTGCCGGTCTTGCCGCCCATGGCCATTGGCGTGCCGTCGGCCTGGGTGAAACTGCCCGACACGCGCTTGGCCGTGCCAGCGTCCACCACCCGTGACAACGCCCCGCGCAAGGCACTGGCGACTTCGGACGGCATCACCCGTTTGCCGGGGTCGGGTGTGTTGACCACGCGGGTCTCGTAAGGGGTGCCGGCGGCAAAATGCAGGCTGTCGATGCGCAGCACTTTGCCGCGCACCCCGTCGTTAAGGATGATGCCCATCAGTTCGGCAAGCGCGGCGGGGCGGTCTCCCGAGCTGCCAATGGCGGTGGCCAGTGACGGCACCAGATGATCGAAAGGGTACCCCACCGCTTGCCAGCGCTGATGAATATCCAGGAATGCTTCGACTTCCAGCATGGTGCGGATCCGGCTGTCACGCGCGCCTTGATGACGGCTCTTGAACAGCCAGCTGTACACCTCCTGGCGCTCGAACTGGCTGGCCTTGACCACTTCGGTGAAGGTGGCCTGCGGGTGGTTGAGCAGGTAACCGAGCAACCACAGGTCCAGGGGGTGGACCTTGGCGATATAGCCCTGGTCGGGCAGGTCGTAGGTGCCGGGGCCGTAATCCTTGTACAGGCGTTGCAGGCGCTCGTCGCTGAGGGCAGTGGTGGTTTTTGCACCGGTCAGGTGGGAGCGCACGAAGCGGTTGAAGGTGTCCGGGTTTGCTTCGGGAAACAGGTAGCGATGCACGGCCGCCAAGCGGATCGCGGTGGGGTGCAGGCTGTCGAGGAAGGTTTCCAGGCGCGCCTGGGTGTCTTTTTTCTGGTACTTCTTCCAGAACTTGAGCAGGAAGGTGGTGCCTTCGCGGTCGGCGAATCGGGCCAGGTATTCCTGGCGGCGTGGGTCGCCATCATCCTTGAGCAATTGCGCGCTGTTGTTGGCGCCCGCGTAGGTGACGTAGCGCGTCAGGTCGCGCATGAGGCGAATGAATGGCAGGTTGATCGACTCGCGCAGCGCGTCACGCAATGTGGGGCTGCGGCCGTTGTCTTCGTTGCGAAAGTTGTGAAAGTAATGCATCCCGCCACCCGTGAAAAAACCTTCGTTGGGGCTGGCTGAATAGGTGCGGTCCAGGGCCGCCTCTAGCATGGCTGCCAGGGATTTATCCGGGGCCTGCAGCAAGTAATCGATGGCCCAGCGACTGAGCCGGTCCTGCTCGGCGATGTCGGCTTTTTTCAACGCAGCCGGGGTTTGGGTGGCGTAGCGATCATGCAGTTCGCTGATGATTTGCAGATAGGTGGTGAGCACCCGCAACTTGGCGGTGGAGCCCAGTTCCAGCTTGCTGCCTTCGTTGATATCGAAGGGCTGGTCGGTGTTGTCGGTTTGCACCCGCACCCGTGAGCCGTCGGCGGTGCGTTCGAACAGCGTAAAGCTGTAGCGCACTTGCGGCGTGCTGGCAGGCGTCAGCAGGCGTTCGCCGAGCAGGCCGATGTTGCCCGCGAATACCGGGTCGGCCAGTTGCTTGAGGTAGGCGGTGACCTGGGTTTGCAGCTCGGCCTGCAAGGTGCTGGTGGCTGCGAGGTCAAGGCGGTCGAGGTCGTACAGGGGCCGGTTGAGCAGGGCCGCCAGGCGGCTGCGGGCCACGCTCACGCCCTTGTTGCTGTCGATCGGTTGCAGTGTGGGCTGTTGCAGCCAGTCGCGATAAGTGACGCGCGCGGCCAGGGCGGCCTTGAGCAGCGGCGGGTCGATCACCGCGTTCTGCGCCAGCAGCCGCAGGTGGCTGTCGGTAAGTTGCTTGAGTTCGTCGCGACCGTTGGCCAGGTAATGGGAAGGGCGGCGCTGGGCGATCATCAACGACAACACTTCACGCAATGCCAAGCCCCGTGCCGCCAGGCTGGCGGGTGTAGTGGCGGTGTCCTGAAGCGCGCGGTTGACCTGGGCGAAATCGGCGCCGTACCACACCCGCAACCCTTCGGCCATGCCATGCACTTCGCCATGGCCCGGCACGGCCGACAGAGGCACGCTGTTGAGGTAATCGCGCACTATGTTGCGCCGCGCCGCAAGCGTATCGGGGCCATGCTGGTAAGCGCGCACGCTGGCGGAGAGCATCTGGCGGATTTTTTCGCTGCCCGACAGGGTCAGGCCATCGGGCGAGTGGCGATACTTTTCCAGCTGAGTGGCCAGGGTGCTACCGCCCGCCGCCTGCCCTGGCAGGTGCAACTGGCGCGCCACCTGCGACCACGCCGCCTTGGCAAAGCGCGGCCAGTCCACGGCCGGGTTGGCTTGCGCGGGCTCGGGATCGAGCAGTGCACGGTTTTCGATAAACAGCAGGCTGTGGATCATCAGCGGCGGAATGTCATCGAAGCGGGCGTACAGTTGGGTCGGGTAATTGAATTGATACAGCGGTGCTGCGCGGCAATCGGTGAGGGTCAAGCCGGCCTGGATTTTCTCGGCGTAGGGGATAAACAGGCCGTGACGGCTGTAGTCCATCAACGCCTCGGAAAAGCGTGCCTGGGACTCGATCATGTAGTTGCGCTTGAGCAACCGCGGCAGGAACTCGCCCAGTGCGCTGTAGCCCAGGCGCTGATCGAAGGGGCCTGCGCCTGGGTACACGATTGCATCGCTGGCGCCGGGGGCCACCTGGTAGGTCAGCTTCGCCGCCCATTCGCTGAATACGCGGGCCTGCCAGCGTGAGGTCTGCACCTCCCGATGCACGGCGAAAGCCAGGGCGATCAAGGCCATCAACACAATCAGCCAGCCCACGCGACGCCAGGGTCTGGTTTTTTTCGGCAAAGGCGCTGGTGACGGGCTGTCGGGGTCGAGGTCAGCCTGGGTGGCATTGGTGTGCTGCAGAGCGCCCATAGTCGATTGATCCATTCCTACAGATTGATCGGACTTGTCTGAAGCGTAGACGCAGTTTGCCTGCGTCACGAGGTTTGTCGGGCAGAGGATTTTTCTGTGGGAGCTGGCTTGCCTGCGAAGGCGGCCTGGCAGTCGACACTCATCTACCTGCCGCCCCGCGATCAAGTTGTGGGAGCTGGCTTGCCTGCGATAGCGGCCTGACAGCCAACGCTTATCTACCAGACGCCCCGCGATCCAACTGTGGGAGCGGGCTTGCTCGCGAAGGCGGCCTGACAGGCGACACAGATACCGAGTACATATCCATTCCTGCCGTAACGGCCACTTAGGGTTCCGCCCTGACGGCGGCTCACTTTTGAACAGCGCAAAAGTAAGCAAAACGCTCTTGCCCCACCACTCGGCACCTCGCTTGGGCTCGGTGTGCCCGTAATCCGCCAGTGATTTGGGGGGCCGCCGCCACGCGCCATCCATGGCGCGGGGCGGCTAAACCGGCATCCCTGCCGGTTTACCCCCCAAACCCCTGTCGAATTCCGGCCAGCGTGGTTTGACGGGGCGCCTGAGATCAAGATCAAGAGCAGATCAAGAGCGACTCGCTTCGCATCGTGGTTAGTGTTGTGTAGATACCTATGGCTATCGCTAGCAAGCCCACAGTGGTCGTGTACAGCCCACAAAATTAGCGCCTGGCACATCTCCCGTAGAGCTAACTGTTTACAGCCACCGGTCCTGCGCCAGCCAGTAGCGTCTGCGATTTAATCGCATATCGAGCCCCTCATGACCCGCTCCGAGACCTACTTGGACTCACCCCGCCAAACCACCCTCGAGCAAATCGAAACCCTGTTTCGCGAGCCGCCCTCATTGCGAGTGGTTGCGCAAGACAGCGCCCAGGGTTATTTGGACCAGTACCTGGGTACCGGCATATGGCGAGCCGGCCTGATCTACATCGACACTCCCAACGACAGCGACGGCACGCTGGCTTACCAATCTCTGGCCGAGTTGGAAGCGCAGGCGTTCGCGCGCATCCGCACCGGCCAGACCGGGCGCGTGCGACAAACCCTGGAAATCGAGCGCGCGAGCATTTCCCGACGCCTGGCCCGGCGCCTGTTTTTCAGCGTGGACTGAGGCGCGCTGGATAAGCCTGGCTTTTTAAAGTTATGTAATACTCTGCGCCGTTTTGCCCTGGCAGGGCCGGTCTAGACAGCGGGAAGCCCATCCGTCGAAGCCGATTTTTCCGGGGCTTATCGCCAAATTTTGCCGTTTATTGAGTGAAAAGCCCTATCGGTAGCTTTTTATACTGCACGCCCCGCTGTCCTGGCCGCGCATTTGCGCCAGGCGGGTTTGCCCACGAGGCAGGCCCGGTCCGGCCGGTGTATGAGCCCACCCGCTGATACGCCTGAGACTCGGTGGCTAAATCCAATAACAAAATGAGGTTGTATCCCTATGCCTGTTGGCAAACCACTGCCCCCTGGCGAGACCGCTCAAGGCGGCCCGCTCAAACGTGAACTGGGCG
>Ga0308160_10004868_pt1 | contig 14149 bp, 14 predicted proteins | sample PhyFR1_FD_201036 | JGI IMG/M metagenome (GOLD analysis project Ga0308160, IMG submission 201036) | Phyllosphere microbial communities from UC Gill Tract Community Farm, Albany, California, United States - DLSLF.R1 | ecosystem: Host-associated > Plants > Phyllosphere > Unclassified | place: USA...
CGCGACCGGTTCCGAGCGCGGCGGCGCCGACGTCTCGCGCGCCGGCGTGCAGCGCGACCTGCTGCCGCTGGTCGAGGGCACCACGGTCAATACCAAGTACGGCATGATCAAGACCGACCACATCCTGTTCATTGCCTCGGGCGCGTTTCACCTGTCCAAGCCGTCCGACCTGATCCCCGAGCTGCAGGGCCGCTTCCCGATCCGGGTCGAACTCGAGTCGCTGTCGATCGAGGATTTCAAGAGCATCCTGACCTCGACCCACGCCAGCCTGACCAAGCAATACCAGGCGCTGCTGGCAACCGAAGGCGTGACGGTCGAGTTCCTCGATGAAGGCATCCATCGCCTGGCCGAGATCGCGTATTCGGTCAATGAGCGCACCGAGAACATCGGTGCGCGCCGCCTGTACACGGTGATGGAAAAGCTGCTCGAGGAAGTCTCGTTCAGCGCCGGCGCCGAAAAGGATCAGCTGGTGCGCATCGACGCGGCGTATGTCAACGATCGGCTCGATGCGCTGGCGGTCAACGAAGACCTGTCGCGCTACGTGCTGTAACAGATAGCGGAGGCGCGCATGGCAAACAAGGCATTGGCGACACGGCAAAAGATGCGGCTGCGGGTCGAACCGGGGCAGAACTTCGGCAAGCCGCGCAACCCCATCGCGGCGCTGGCCAAGGCGCGCGTCGCCGGGACCCACGTCAAGCCCTTGTCGAGCGAGCGGCATGCGGCCAACCAGGCGCTGAAAAAAGCCAGGCTGGTGGCGGACGACGACGACTAAGTTGCCGGCGCGCCAGTGTATGCTCAGGGCGGACACGTTTTGTGTCCGCCTTTTTTACGTCTCTATTCGACTGATCGCATGAGTTCACCCGACCTGATCCTCGACGCCCTGCGCGCGCGCCTGCGCGCGGCCGGCATCACCTACAAGGCGCTGGCCGCGCGCATCGATGTCAGCGAATCGAGCGTCAAGCGCATGTTCGGCCAGAAGGACATGGCGCTGTCGCGCCTGTCCGAGATTTGCCAGGCCACCGGCATCACGCTGGAAGACGTGCTGCGCGGCGCGCTCGAGCCGCGCGCGCATCCCGACGCCCTGACCCTGGCCCAGGAAACCTCGCTGGTCGCCAACCCGCGCCTGCTGCTGGTGGCGATCTGCTGCCTGGGCCACTGGAACCTGGAACAGATCGTCGAGACCTATCGCCTGACCGAGCCCGAGTGCGTGAAGCTGCTGGCCGAACTCGACCGGCTGGGACTGATCGAACTCAAACCGCTGAACCGTTACCTGCTGCGGGTGTCGAACGCTTTCAAATGGCTGCCGGACGGGCCGGTGCAGCGCTATTTTCGCGAGCACGTGGTGGCCGATTATTTCGCCGGCCGCTTCGATGGCGCCGGCGAGGCATTGATGTGCCTGCCGGCACGGCTGACACGCGCCGATGCGCACGAGCTGTCGCAACGGATCGCGGCGCTGGCCGAAGACCTGGCGCGCCTGCACCAGCATAGCCGGCGCGTGCCGGCGGACGAGCGCGAGGGCTATACCTTGTTGCTGGGATTCAGGTCGTGGGAGCTGGCGGCGTTTACGGCGCTTAGACGTTGATGCGGCGAGACCTTGATGCGTTGATGGTGATGGGTTTGATACCTTGAGGCGCTGACAAACCCGGGGGCCAGAACGGCACCTTGGTCAGCGAACCGGATTCTGCTGCGACGGGGCATTCATCGGCATCGCGTTCGGCGGCATCTGCGGCTGACCTTGTTGCTGCTGTTGTTGCTGTTGCTGCTGTTGTTGCTGCTGTGGCGGCTGCAGCGACGGATCAGGCGTGTTCGGATCGTAGCCGGGGTCCATTTGCGGCTCAGGCACGGTCTGCGCGTTTTCAGGGCTGGTCGGCATGCCCTGCGGCCCGGCGCCGGCCGGCGGCACGCTCTGCATCGCTGGCGGCGCCGTCACCACGCCGGGCGCGGTCTGTTGTTCCATGCCGGGCGGCAGCGCCATCGGCGCCGGCGCGGCCATCGGCGCTGCTGCGTTTGCGCCGTTATTGGCGCCGCTATCGGTGGCCAGGTCGACGCGCTTGAGCACGCCGCCGTCGGTCAGCATCACGTAGCGCTGGTGCACTTCGGACACGACCACGCCGGGAGCAATCTCGCGTCCGATCCGTACCGCCACCGGCGGCGCGCCATCGGCCACGATGATTGCCGCGCTGTTGGCCGAACCGGCCGCCACCACGCCGGTGAGCTGGAAGTTGGAGATCGCCGCCGCCAGCGGCTGGCCGCCGAACAGGGTGGCGGCCGCGTCCTGGGAAGGTTCAGGCTGGCTGGCGACTGGCGCCGCCGCCAGCGGACGCTGCTCTGGCTGGTACAGCTGCAGCACCCAATATGCGATCGATGCGGCCAGCACGATCAGGGCAAGCAGGCTGATGAGAATAGGTAAACGCTTGTTCATGGCTTCTTTCGGGATCAGCGCACCAGCTGGTTGATTTCAATGATCGGCATCAGCACCGCCAGCACGATCAGCAGTACCACCAGGCCCATGGCCAGGATCAGCACCGGCTCGAGCAGGCCGGCGATGGTCAGCGTGCGGCGCTCGAGGTCGGCCTGCTGCGAATTGGCGGCGCGCTCGAGCATGGCCGGCAGCTCGCCGGTGATTTCGCCGGCGCGGATCATGTGCACCAGCATCGGCGGGAACAATTTCTGCGCCGAGAGGGCGCGCGCCAGGCTGACGCCTTCGCGCACACTGGCGGTGGCCTGCTCGACCAGCTCGCGCATGGCGACGTTCGACAGCGTCTCGCGGCTGGTGTCGAGCGCGCGCAAAATCGGCACGCCGGAACCGGTGGTGATGGCCAGCGTGCTGGCAAAGCGCGCGGTATTCAGGCTGCGCTCGAACTTGCCGTAGATCGGGGCCGTGAGCAGCCAGGTGTGCCAGCGCCGTTGCAGCACCGGGTTGCGCAGCGCGCGGCGCCACATCCAGAATGCGCCGACGATCAATATCGCGACATAGATGCCATAGGCACGCACGAAGTCGGACACGGCCAGCATGATCACGGTCAGGATCGGCAGCTTCTGCTTGGTATTGGCAAACACCGACACGATCTGCGGCACCACATAGGTGAGCAAGAAGATCACGATCGCGAACGCCACCACGGTGACGATGGCAGGATAAGTGAACGCCAGGCGGACTTTCTGCACCAGCGCGTTGCGGCGCTCGATGTAGTCGGCCAGGCGCGACAGCACGCGCGACAATTGGCCGATCTGCTCGCCCGACGACACCAGTGCGCGGTAGATCTCGGCGAAGTCGCGCGGGTGGTGCGCCAGTGCGGTGGAAAACGACGAACCGCCCATTACTTCAGAGCGGATCGAGGCGACCAGGTCGCGCAGGTAGGCGCGCTCGGCCTGCTCGAGCAGGGCGGTAAAAGCTTGCTCGAGCGGCAGGCCGGCCTCGAGCAGGCTGGCCAGCTGGCGCGTAAACAGCGCCAGTTCGTTCTGCGACAAGCGCTCGCCGATGCCGCGCGCGCGGGTGGCGCCCGAGGCGTCGACCTGGGCCGAGATGGCGTCGACGCTGAGCGGCGTCAGGCCCTGGGCGCGCAGGTCGGCGCGCGCCGCGCGCGGACTGTCGGCATTGACCACGCCCTTGCGGGTAGCGCCGGCGGCGTCGACCGCTTCGTAACGAAATGCCGGCATCAGTTATTTTCCATCGGTCGTCGCATCCTGGGCAGCCTTTTTCAGTCCTTGGTCACGCGCACCAGCTCGGCGCGCGTGGTGGTGCCATCGGCCAGCCAGCGCTCGCCATCCTCGCGCATGGTCTTCATGCCGGATTTCAAGGCAGTGTCGCGGATCTCGGCTTCGGACTGGCGGTTGTGGATCTGGGAGCGGATCTGCTCGGTGGTTTCGAGCAGCTCATACACGCCGACGCGGCCGTGGTAGCCGGTGTGGCCGCAGCGCTCGCAACCGACCGCGTGCCAGCTGCTGCCGTCGAAGGTCTTGCACTGCGGGCACAGCTTGCGCACCAGGCGCTGCGCCATCACGCCCAGCAGCGAGGACGACAGCAGGAATGGCTCGATGCCCATGTCCAGCAGGCGCGTCACGGCCGAGGCCGCGTCGTTGGTGTGCAGGGTGGCCAGCACCAGGTGACCGGTGAGCGAGGCCTGCACCGCAATCTGCGCGGTTTCGAGGTCGCGGATTTCGCCGATCATGATCACGTCCGGGTCCTGGCGCAAAATGGCGCGCAGGGCCTTGGCGAAGGTCATGTCGATGCGCGCGTTGACCTGGGTCTGGCCGACACCGTTCAGGTCATACTCGATCGGGTCTTCCACCGTCATGATGTTGGTCGAGGCCGCGTTCAGGCGCGACAGCGCCGCGTACAGCGTGGTGGTCTTGCCCGAGCCGGTCGGGCCGGTCACCAGCACAATGCCGTGCGGCTGGTTGATCAGGCGGTCGAACTGCGGCAGCATCTGGCTGTCCATGCCCAGGTGCGACAGATCCAGGCGGCCGGCTTCCTTGTCGAGCAGGCGCAGCACCGCGCGTTCGCCGTGGCCGGTCGGCAAGGTCGAGACGCGCACGTCGACCGGCTTGCCGCCCACCCGCAGCGTGATGCGGCCATCCTGCGGCAGACGCTTCTCGGCGATGTCGAGCTGCGACATGATCTTGATACGCGAGATCAGCGAAGCGTGGATCGCCTTCTTGGGGCGCACGATGTCGCGCAGCGCGCCGTCGATGCGAAAGCGCACCACCGAGGTCTGCTCGAACGGTTCGATGTGGATATCGGACGCACCTTCGCGCAGCGACTGCGTCAGCAGCGCGTTGATCATGCGGATCACCGGCGCATCGTCGGACGACTCGAGCAGGTCTTCGATGGCAGGCACGTCTTGCAGCAGCTTGGTCAGGTCGAGGTCGGCGTCGAATTCATCGGCCACCTGCGAGGCGTCGCCGCCGCCGCCGGCATAGGCGCTGGCGATGGCGTTGTCGAGTTCGTCGCGCTCGAGGCGGCGCAGTACGATGCGGCCGAAACGCCGCGACACTTCGGCGATCGCGGCCGGCGCGGTGGCGCCGGAGATCAGCACTTCGATGCTCTGCCCCGGCTCGCCGCTACCGCGCGCCAGGACGCCGTGGTCACGGGCGAAGCCGTAGGGCAACAGGTTGTTCATGATGCGCTCACTTTGCGAAACGATTGCATTATTGGCCGGTGCTGCGCGGCCGGAATTGCGAGGTTGGTGCGGCGGCTGGCACGACGGCCGATCCTTGCTCTGACCCCCTGGCGCCAGGAACAGTTCCTGCGCCCGGGGCGGTGGACTGCGCTGCGCCCGGCATGCGTGCGCCCGGGGCCGTCTGGCTCGGACGCGCGCCGCCATCGAGCGAGGCGCCCGGCGCCGACTGGGCCGGCAGTTGCGGCTGCACCGGCACCGTGGCCATGCCGCCGCCCGATGGCGGCTGGCCGCCCGTCAACGGTGGCAGCAGCGGCGCGCCGAGGTCGCGCAGCAGGGCCGAGTTCACAGGCTGGCCAGCGGCGCCGGCGGCGCGCATGTATTCGTAACGGTCCATCGCGATCGAGTTCGACGCATCCTTGCTGCGCACCACCACCGGACGCAGGAACACCATCAGGTTGGTCTTGTTGCGGGTGCGGGTACGGTACTTGAATAAATTGCCCAGGATTGGGATATCGCCCAGGCCGCGCACCTTTTCTTCGCCGTCGCCTTCGGTGTCTTCGATCAGCCCGCCCAGCACGATGATCTGGCCATCGTCGGCCAGCACATTGCTCTCGATCGCGCGCACATTGGTCGTCAGGCCCGAGGCGGCGTTGCGGGTAGTCGGATCCACGCTCGAATTCTCATGGTAGATGGCCATCTTGATGGTGCCACCTTCCGAGATTTGCGGGCGCACCTTGAGCAGCAAGCCGACGTCCTGGCGGTCCACGGTCTGGAACGGGTTGCCGCTGTTGTTGCCGGACGTGGTGTAGGAACCGGTAATGATCGGCACGTTCTGGCCGACCTTGATGGTGGCCAGTTCGTTGTCGAGCGTGATCATGTTCGGCGTCGACAGGATGTTGGCGTTGCCGTCGTTCTCGAGCGCGCGCGCCACGGCGCCAAGGCCCAGCTCGCCGCCGACCTGACGGAACAGGCCGAAGGTCAGGCCGGTCGGGATCGATGGCGTCGTGGTGGCGCCCGTGCCCTGGCTTGCGGCCAGAGCCAGATTGACGATGCTGTTGCTGGAACCGCCGCCGGTGTAATTCTGCACGCCGCCGAAGCGGTATTTGCTGTCAGAGTCGCCGGTGGCGCCGATCCACTGCACGCCGAATTCGGATGCCTTGTTGGAATTGACTTCAACCACCAGCGCTTCGATGTACACCTGGGCCCGGCGCACGTCGAGCTGGTCGATGACCGAGCGCAGGTTGCGGTAGATGGCGTCCGGCGCCGTGATGATCAGGCTATTGGTCGAGGCATCGGCCTGGATGAAGCCGGAGCCCTGGCCGCCACCGGCGCCGGTGCCATTTGCGGTGAGCTGGCTTTGCTGGCCAAAGGTGTTGCCGGTGCCGCCCATGCCGGTGCTGCTCTGCTGGCCCTGCTGACCGCCCAGGCCGCCGTTGCCCTGGCCCTGCTGGCTGCCGGTGGCGGACGTGATCGAGCTGCCCGAGGTGCCCTGCTGCTGCACCGGCACCGCCGACGAATCCTGTGACACCACCGCGCGCAGGGTCTGCGCGACGCGGCTGGCGTCGGCGTTTTTCAGGTACACCACGTGGATATTGCCCTGGCTCGAGCTTTCCTGGTCGAGGCGTGCGATCAGGCTCTTGGCCAGGTTGGCGCGCGCCTGTGACGGCGCGCGCACCACCACCGAGTTGGTGCGCGGATCGGCCAGCACCGTGACCCGGCCCGAGTCGCCGCCGGCAGCCGGCTCCATCAGGCGCGACACCAGTTGGGCGACGTCGCTGGCGATCGCGTTGCGGATCGGGACCACGTCGAGTTCGGCCGCCACCGGCGCGTCGAGCGCACTGATGATGCGCGCCAGGCGGCGCAGGTTGTCGGCGTAGTCGGTGATCACCAGGGTGTTGTTGCCCGGGTTGGCCATGATCGAGTTGTTGGGCGATATCAGCGGCCGCAGCACGGCGGTGAGATTGGCGGCCGATTCGTACGACAGGTAGAACACCTGGGTCGCGATCTGGTCGCCAGTGGCCTTGCTGGCGCGCACGCCGCCGATCTGGGTCGGCGACGACTGCAGCTTGGCCTCGGCCTCGGGCACCACCTTGGCGTAACCGTCGCCGCTGGTGACCACTGCGAAGCCCTGCAGGCGCAGTGCCGAAGTCAGCAGGCCAAATGCCTGGGTCTTGCTGAGCGACTTTTCGGACACCAGCGTCAGCGTACCCTTGACGCGCGGGTCGATGATGAAGGTCATGCCGGTGTAATGGCCGATCGCCTTGATCACCGACTCGATGTCGGCGTTCACGAAGCTCAGCGCCGCGGCATTCGCGCTCTCCTGGGCCAACGCCGGCAACGGCAGCGCCAGGGTGGACGCTGCGCAGCACAGCATGGCGCCGGCGGCAAGGCGGCGCAGGGCCGGCAGTTCAAGGTGCGCGAAGGTGGTATGGTTGGTTTTTTTCATTATCTGAACTCGAGTGCGATTACGTTTTTGCCATTGACCATCCGGCGCTGTCCCAGCAGGTTCAGCATGTTTCCCAGCGTATCTTCATAACCGTCGGCAGCGCTGGCCTGGCCGGTAAAGCGCAAGCGGCCATTCTGCAGCATCCCCGCGCCCGACAACTGCAAGGCGCCGCGCACGGTGCGCAACGTCAAATCGGCCTGCGGACCGCGCCAGTCCATGATCATTTCGTAGCTGCCGAGCGGCTTGATCGGGGCCATGCGCGCGCCCATGTCGCTCATCGACAGCACCGTGCGTCCCTGCACCGTCACGTTCTGCGGCTGGCGCAGCAGATCGAGTGTGTTCCATGCCAGCCGGATGGTGCCTGACGGCGCCAGGGTATTCAGTGGCGCACCCAGGCCCGACAGGCCTTCGGCCGGCAGCAACAGTTCGCCGGCATTGACCTGCCATTGCGACCAGCTGCCGGTAATCCGCACCGGATTGGCCAGCGCCTGCGGATTTTCGAGCGTGACGTCGACCTGTCCCAGCACCACCAGCGGCGACAGGCGCCAGCTGAAGCGTCCCGGCAGCAACGGCGTCACCGCCCCGCCCTGGCCTGGCGACCCGCCCACGAAGGCCGAGCCGCGCCACAGCGTACCTTGCGCATCCCCCAGAGTCAAACGCCCGCCGGTCTGGCGCTCGACCATTGGTCCGAGCCAGGCCGCCGGCAAAAAAGCCAGCACGGTCGCCACCACCGCCAGTGCGATCAGCACGCCCCACGTCAGCGCCCGCTTCATGAAGCGGGACTGCTCTGGCGCAGCGTCAGGGTGGCGTCGACCTGGCCCAACGCGGGCAGGCCCTTGAACTGGGCGTCCTGCACCGTCAGGCGGCTGTCGCGGCGCTGGGCGTCGAGCCAGGCGATCACGTTGGCGAACGAAACGTTATTGAGTTGCACGCGTGCGAATTCGCCGGTGATGGTGAGCGATGCCGGATCGAGGCCGCGCGCAGTCATGGTCGAGGCCAGCGCGTCGCGCGTCAGCGGCGCCACCTCGATTGCCGGCTGCGCCGCCAGGGCCTGGGCTTCGCCGGCCAGTGTCTGCAATTGGGCGGCTTGCTGGCGCAGCTCGGGCAGCGAGCGGCGCAGCTGTTCGCGCCCTTCGAGCGCCGGCGCCAGCAGCACCAGGTACAGCAGCGCCAGCAGCACGACGGCGGCGCCAACGGCGAGGAACTTGCGCTCTTGCTCGCTGCGTGCGATCCAGTAGGCGAGCGCGCGTTCGCGCAGTTCGCCGGCTTTGGTGGCGATGCTCATGATGTGGTTCCAGGTTGTGCTGCGCTTGCAGGTACGGCAGCCGTAGCGCCACGGATGACCCAGGTGGCGTTCGCGGTTTCTTCAAGACTCAGGTTGCGCTGCGCCAGCGCGGCCTTGAGTGCGCGCGCCGCGCCGGGATCGAAGCCCTCTGGTTTGAGGCGAACCGTGAGCGCGCGTTCACGAAACTCGATTGATGCAATCGCAGGCGGGGTCGGCAAACCACGTAACGCTTCGCCGAAGGCGGCGGCAACCCAGGTGAAGTCGTCGGGCCCGACCTGGCCGCTGCCGGTGCGCGCACGCGCGATGCTCTGGCGCATTTGCGCTACCGGATCAATCGCCGGCTGGTTCGGATACACCGAGCGGAAGGTTTGCGTCATCTGCTGGCGCACCGCGTCGGCTTCGCGTTTCAGGCGCAGCCATTCGACATTCAGGCCAATGACATTGACCAGCAGCGCCAGCAGCGCCAGGCGGATCGGCCAGCGCCAGCGGCGCCAGTCGCGGCGCGCCACGCCGGCCGTGCCCAGGCCCGGCACCAGGTCGAATGCCGCGCCACCGCTTTTGGCGCCAGCGATCCAGTGCGCCCAGTCGTCACTTTCGAGCGTGATGCCGGGGCCGGCCTCGGCCAGCAGCATCTGGTATTCGCCGAGTTGCTCGTGCGCCACGTACAGCACCAGCGGCGCGTCGCCGGCCAGCGCGCGCGCGGTCTGCAGCGCCACCTGCGGGTTGCCGTCCAGCGCCAGGCCCAGGCCCTGGTACTGGCTGCTACGCAGGATCAGCTCGCCATTGCCGATGGCGGCGCTGACGCTGCCCGGCTGCAGCGGCAGGCACAATTGTTCGGGCACGGCCGCGACCGCGCGTGCGCCCATCGACAACAGCGTGCGCACCATCGGCTCGAGCCAGGCCTGCTGCACCACCGCCACCGGACGGCGGCCGTCGGGCAAGGCCGGGCCGGCCACCAGGACGCAATCTTCAGGGTCACCCAGCACGTGTTCTTCGACCAGCGCCGGCAACGCCGCGCGCAGACGCGCGCCGGCCAGCGGCGGCGCCTGCACCGCCAGCAGCGTGACGTCGCTGGCGGCGAGCACCAGCACCACGCGCCGGCTGGCCGCGACCAGGTCGGCCAGGTTGCGCAACTGGCCTTCGCCCTGCTGCCCGATGGCGCCGTTGTCGAGCGCCAGCGCGAAGCGGCACAGCGCGCCTTCGCCCTGGGCGCGGGCTGGATGCCGAATATAAAGTGTACTCAAACCGTCTCGCTTTCTTCTAGTTCTGGCGGGTCCAGATCACCGTCACGCCACCACCGCCCATCATCGGCGGGCTATTGCCGCCGCGCCGCACCAGCGATTCGGCGTCCAGCGCGGCGCGGTCGAGGCGGATGCGGCTCTGTACCAAAAAGTACTGGCTGTCGACGCCGAACTGCGCGTCTTCCATCTCAGGCGAATCCTTCAATTCTGTTCGCAACTGCTCCACGCTATTCCACGGCACCCGCTTGCGCTGCTCGACCAGCGTGTTTGCCTCGGACAGCGAATACCCCGGCAGCACGGCGGCCAGCACCTCGGCCGGCGCGGTGTTGGCGTTGATCTTCGTGCCGCCCACCGGCAGCACGATCACGAACGGGCGCAGGCGCTCGACAGCCTCGGGCGTGACGCCCTGCACCGCCAGCAAGTCGTCGACCCGCAGCAACGGCATCAGGTTGCCCGTGCGCCCGGCCGGAATCACCACCGGCTTGGCCGGGTCTTCTTGCGGCGCCAGCGGCTGGCCGTTGGCGACGAAATCGGCGATCGGACGCGCCAGGCGCGCCTCGAGCCGGGCGTTGGTCAGCAGGCGCGCCAGCACCGCCGTCTGGGCAACGTCACGAATGCCCTGGCTGGCCAGGTTGTTCAGATTGTAACGCGAGGATGCGTCATAAATCTGGCCCGACAGCGTGGCTTCGAAATTTTCACCTTCAATCCGCTCACGTTCGATGTACTGGTCGAGCCGGGTCTCGGCCAGTGGCGTGGCCCACACCTGGTCGAGCGAGATGCGCGGGCCGTAGTTCTGGCGCAGGATCACGCTGGCCCAGTCGAGCGCGCCGCGCTGGATCCATTTGGTCTGCAGGTGCAGGCGCTGGTTTTCCATCGAGCGCACCTGCACCTGCTGCTGCCAGAACAGGCTGGCGACGATCGAGATCGCGAGCGTGGTGAGCAGCATGGCGGTGACCACGGCCACGCCGCGCTGGCGGCCCAGGTTCGGGCGGCGCATCGGTAACAGTTGCATCAGGTGCCTCCTACCAGGAACGCCTTGAGCATCGGCGTGGTCACGCCCTGCACCGTGAGCCCGACCCGCACCCCGGTCGGGGTCAGCGTCTCGTTGCTCGGCAGCGAAGGCTGCGGCGGCTCGTCTGGCGGCGGAGCGCCGGCGCCGGCGGTACCGGGATTCGCGCCGCTGCGGGCCAGATCGTCACGCCAGGCGCCGTTCAGCCAGCCCTGCACCGCCATCCCGGCGACGCCGTTCTGCAGCACCACCGCCGGCGAATTCTCGGCCGGGGCGTCGGACAACAGCGCCTGCCACAGCTGCTCGAGCTGGGCCAGGTCGCGCGTCGAGGGCGATTCACGGCGCAGCAACTGGCCGCCAACCACGCGGTAGCTCACCACCTGCAGGCGCGACGGTTCGTGTTCGACATACGATTTGCGCACCAGCGTCAGGCGGTCGACGCCCCACAATAGCGCCGGGCGGCGCACCATGATGTCGACCCCGGCCAGGTGCTCGCAATCGCTCTGCATCTGGGCAAACGCGAGCTGCATGCCGCGCGTGGTCTCCATGTCGGCCACCAGCGCCACGCGCGCGCGCACGATGCCGTCGAGCCCGCGCCAGCCGAGCACCGCGACCATGGCCAGGATGCCGATCGCCACCAGCAGCTCGACCAGCGTGAAGCCGCGGACGCGCCGCTGCTGCGCTCTGGTAACACGCCAATTGTGCTTGCCGCCGTTCATACCGGAGATGGCCTCAATACCAGTTGAATCAGTTTGACAATGCGGCGGCCGGGATTGTCGGCGTCGAACACCGATACTTCGATGCGGCGCAACAGTGGGTTGGGGCTGGTCAGGACTTCTTCTTCGCAGATCAGGTTCAGGTCACCTTGAGCGCAGGGAAAGCTGCGCTTGCCGATCTCGGGAAACTCGCGGCCGATGCGGATCTGCACCAGCCGGTTCTCAGCCGACCAGGTCGCCATCATCGAGGCGCGCAGACCGGCGCTGTTCGAGGTCAGGCTACCCACCGCGCGCAGGCCGGCGGCCAGCGCGGTGCCGACGATGACGAGCGCCACCAGCACTTCGAGCAGGGTAAATCCGGAAGATTTGCGGGCGCACATGATGTTCATTCGACAGTGAAATGGCCAACGCCATCGGCCCGGATCGCCACCGCGTTGCCGCCGGTGGCCAGGGTCAGTACAAACGGCTTGTCGACCGGTTCGCGCCCGAACGTGATGCGCAGCGAACCGGGACTGTTGGTGCCGGCCGGTTCCAGCACCAGCTGCAGCGGCGCATTCTTGAAGGTGCGTTCGCGCAGCAGGTCGTCACGCGTGACCGGCTCCCAGCCAGTGTCGCCGCGCACCAGAAAACGGTAGCGTTCGCCATTGGCCTCGAACGACACCAGGCGATTGCGCACGATGGCTTCGTCGCGCGCCAGCTGCAACAGCAGGGAAAGGCGCTGGGCCTCCTGCTGCAGATCCTGGCGCGGGCTGGGAATGGCGTTCAGCGTGGCCAGCCCGAGCGTGATGCCGATGATCACCATCACCACCAGCAGTTCGACCAGCGTGAAGCCGCGCGCAGCCCGGCTGGCGGCTGCGCGCGGCAAACGTGGCGCGGACCAGGCCGCCATGGAACGGCTTATTCCCAGGAGCCGACGTCGGCGTCTTCGCCGGTACCGCCGGCCTGGCCGTCGGCGCCGAACGAGAACACATCGACTTCACCGTGGATGCCGGGCGACAGGTACTGGTAGGGTGCGCCCCACGGGTCCTTCGGCAACTTCTCGATGTAGCCGCCGGCCTTCCAGCCATTGGCGGCCGGGCCGCCGGTCGGCTTGGTGATCAAGGCGTTCAGGCCCTGCTCGGTGGTCGGGTAGCGTTGGTTGTCGAGCTTGTACAACTTGAGTGCCTGCATCATGGTGGCGATGTCGACCCGCGCGGCGGTGACGCGCGATTCGCCGGTGCGGCCCAGCAGCTTGGGCACGACCAGCGCGCCGAGGATGCCGATGATGACCACGACAACCATGATCTCGACCAGGGTGAAACCACGAGCGCGGGTGCGGCCGGGGCGGTGTGAAGAGCGCTGCAAAGTGCGTTGCGAATCGATATACATAAGTTTCTAGGCAGGGGAGTCGGTGGAACCGGAACAGTATAAGCCCGAATTATGACAACCGTACCGGCCATGGAAGTGCAATTGTAAGTCACCTGCGGCGTGGCCGACACCTTTAATCGGCCCTGTTAAGACCCGCTTAATCGGGCTTACTGCCGGGCTTGGCAGACTGAACACACCGCACAAGCCGGGTTGCGCGCGACGCCGATCGCGGTCCATTCCATGGCGCGACCGTCGAGCAGCAGCAGGCGTCCCGCCAGCGACTGGCCGATGCCGACGATCAGCTTCATCGCCTCGGCCGCCTGCACCGCACCGACCACGCCGACCAGCGGCGCGAACACGCCCATGGTGCTGCAGGCAACGTCTTCGGCGCCGCTGTCTTCGGGGAACACGCAGGCGTAGCACGGCGCATCGGCGCGGCGGGGGTCGAACACCGACAATTGGCCGTCGAAACGGATCACGGCGCCCGACACCAGCGGCACGCCGGCCTGCATGCAGGCGCGATTGACGGCGTGGCGAGTGGCGAAGTTGTCGCTGCAATCAAGTACGACCGTGGCCGAGCGCGCCAGTTCCAGCAATCGCGCGGGACCGACCCGTTCGCGCAAGGCGACCACGTCGATGTCGGGATTGATGGCCAGCAGCGCTTCGCGGCCGGACTCGACTTTGGATTGGCCGATGCGCGCATTCGTGTGCATAACCTGGCGCTGCAGGTTGGTGAGCTCGACCGTATCGTCGTCGACCAGGGTAATGCGGCCGACCCCGCCCGAGGCCAGATACAGCGCGGCCGGCGAACCCAGGCCGCCGGCGCCGATGATCAAGACGTGCGCTTCGAGCAGGCGTTGCTGGCCTTCGATGCCGATCTCGTCGAGCAGGATGTGGCGCGAGTAGCGCAGGAGCTGGGTGTCGTTCATGGGTGTGAGACTGGAAGAGCGTGGGGTGTGCTGGCGGAACTTGGGTCCATGCCTGC
>Ga0308160_10004870_pt1 | contig 14147 bp, 7 predicted proteins | sample PhyFR1_FD_201036 | JGI IMG/M metagenome (GOLD analysis project Ga0308160, IMG submission 201036) | Phyllosphere microbial communities from UC Gill Tract Community Farm, Albany, California, United States - DLSLF.R1 | ecosystem: Host-associated > Plants > Phyllosphere > Unclassified | place: USA...
GCGCTGCGCGACGCGCTGGCCGCCACGCTGATCCTGCCGGGCCTGCAGCACGGCGTGCGCCCGCGCATCGAGAGCACGGCCCGCGCGGCCGGCCTGGCCACGCACGGCGTCATCGAAATCAATTCGATCGCGATCCTGAAATCGGCCATCCTGGCCGGCATGGGCGCGACGATCCTGCCCGTGGCGCCGGTGCAGGCGGAAGTCGACCGCGGCGCCATGCGCGCCCTGTCCATCCACAGCCCGGCCATCGCGCGGACCGTCGTCCTGTGCACGTCGCGCAATATCCCGCTGACGAATGCGGCGGCGGCCGTCAGCCGTCTCGTGGTCCAGGTCGCGCACGACCTGTGCGCCGACGGCGCCTGGCCCGGCGCGCGTGCACTCGCACACTGACTGGCCGCCCGGCCCATGCATCAGGCGTTTTTGACCTGCATCAAGGATTTCCAAAAAGGAAAAATCTAATCTTGCGTCATCGTTGCACTACTACGTTTTGAGCAAAGTGTTTTGACTTAGCTCAGGGATTGCAGATTTTTGAAGACGCATATGGATACCACTGCACCACTCCAAGCACCGCGCCGCGAGCGGCTGGCGCGCATACTGCTCGTCACCGTCGCCATCAAATGCCTCGTGCTGTACGGTCTCTGGAGTACCTGCTTCTCGCATCCGCAGACCCGCCACATGCTGCTGCCCGCCGCCGAGGTGGAACGCCACCTGTTCGCCGCACCGGCCGCGCCCGATTCCTCCAACAAGAAATAAGAGTTCGACATGCCTCCGCTCGACGATGTCGTAGCCCTGTCACGGCTACAGTTCGCAGCCACCGCGCTGTATCACTTCCTGTTCGTTCCCCTCACCCTCGGCCTGGCCTGGATCCTCGTGATCATGGAATCCGTCTACGTCATGACCGGACGCCAGATCTACAAGGACATGACCCAGTTCTGGGGCAAGCTGTTCGGCATCAACTTCGCGATGGGCGTCACCACCGGCATCACGATGGAATTCCAGTTCGGCACCAACTGGGCCTATTACTCGCACTACGTGGGCGACATCTTCGGCGCCCCGCTCGCGATCGAGGGCCTGATGGCCTTCTTCCTGGAGTCGACGATGGTCGGCCTGTTCTTCCTCGGCTGGAACCGCCTGTCGAAGGGCAAGCACCTGCTCGTGACGTTCTGCGTGGCGCTCGGTTCGAGCCTGTCGGCGCTGTGGATCCTGATCGCCAACGGCTGGATGAACCACCCGGTCGGCGCCGAGTTCAACTTCGACACGATGCGCATGGAACTGGTGTCGATCGCCGACGTCATCTTCAACCCGGTTGCGCAAGTGAAGTTCGTGCACACGGCTGCGGCCGGCTACGTCACCGCGTCGATGTTCGTGATGGGCATCTCGGCGCTGTACCTGCTCAAGGCGCGCGACGTGCAGTTCGCGCTGCGCTCGTTCGCCATCGCCGCCGCGTTCGGCCTGGCGTCGACGCTGTCCGTGATCGTGCTCGGCGACGAATCCGGCTATACGGCGGGCGAAGTCAACAAGGTCAAACTGGCCGCCATCGAAGCGGCCTGGGACACCGAGGCGGCGCCGGCCGGGCTGACGCTGTTCGGCTTCCCGGACGACGAGCGGCAAGTCACCGACTACGCCGTGCGCATCCCGTACGTGCTCGGCCTGATCGCCACGCGGTCCACCGATGGCCAGGTCACCGGCATCAAGGAACTCAAGCGCGAGAACGAAGCCCGTATCCGCAAGGGCATGCAGGCCTATGCCGCGCTGCTGCGGCTGAAAGGCGGCGACAAGTCGCCCCCAGCCCGCGCCGCGTTCGATGCCCTGAAGGGCGACCTCGGCTACGGCCTGCTGCTGAAAAAATACACGCCGAACGTGACGGACGCCACCGAAGCGCAGATCAAACAGGCTGCGAATGACACGATCCCGAAAGTCGCGCCGCTGTTCTGGTCGTTCCGCGGCATGGTCTTCCTCGGCTTCCTGTTCCTGTTCATCTTCGGCGCCTCAATGTATTACCTGCTGCGCCGCAAGCTCGCGCCCCAGCGCTGGCTGCTGAAGCTGTGCGTGCTCGCGATTCCGCTGCCGTGGGTGTCCATCGAGCTCGGCTGGATCGTCGCGGAATACGGCCGCCAGCCCTGGACCATCGCCGGCGTGCTGCCGACGCACCTGTCCGTATCGAGCCTCAGCGCGGGCAGCCTGTGGTTCAGCCTGGCCGGCTTCCTCGGCTTCTACACGCTGCTGCTGATCGTGGAGATGGGCCTGATGATCAAGTACGCCAAGCTCGGCCCGGCCAGCCTGCACACGGGCCGCTACCACGGCGAAACCGCCCTGCCCCATGCGGACGACCACGCCGCGGCCGCCTGACCCCGAAAGGAACGACAATGCTGTTCGATTACGAAACCTATAAATTCATCTGGTGGTGCTTCGTCGGCGTGCTGCTGGTCGGCTTTGCGCTCACCGACGGCTTCGACTTCGGCGTAGGCGCGCTGCTGCCCTTCGTCGGCCGGGGCGACACCGAACGCCGCGTCGTCATCAATACGATCGGCGCGACGTGGGAAGGCAACCAGACGTGGCTGATCACGGCCGGCGGCGCCCTGTTCGCCGCGTGGCCGCTCGTGTACGCGGCCGCGTTCTCGGGCTTTTATATCGCCATGCTGCTGTGCCTGTTCGCGCTGTTCTTCCGCCCCGTCGGCTTCGACTACCGCAACAAGCTGGCGGATGCCCGCTGGAGAAACACCTGGGACTGGTGCCTGTTCGCCGGCGGCGTGGTCCCGCCGGTCATCTTCGGCGTCGCGTTCGGCAACCTGCTGCAGGGCGTGCCGTTCCGCTACGACGACATGCTGCGCCTCGAATACACGGGCAGCTTCTTCGACCTGCTCAATCCGTTCGGCCTGCTGTGCGGCGTGCTGTCGCTCGCCATGCTCGTGCTGCACGGCGCGACGTACCTGCAACAGAAGACGGAAGGCGCCGTCGCCGCGCGCGCCCGCACGGCGGCCCTCGGCGCCGCCGCGCTGACCGTCGTGCTGTTCGCCGTGGGCGGCTTGTGGATCGCGAGCGGCATCGAAGGCTACCGCATCGCGGCCATGCCGGATGCGAACAGCGTGTTCCTGCCGGATGCGAAAACCGTCACCCGCGCCGCCGGCGCCTGGCTGGACAATTTCGGCCGCTGGCCGCTGCTGTGGACGCTGCCGGGCCTGGGCTTCGGCGGCGCCCTGCTCGCCTTCGCGCTCAGCGCCGCGCGCCGTCCGCTCGCCGCGTTCCTCGCCAGCGGCACCGCCGTCGCCGGCATCGTGACGACCGCGGGCGCCGCGATGTTCCCGTTCGTGATGCCGTCGTCGCTGCTGCCCGCGCACAGCCTGACGGCATGGGATGCCGTCTCCAGCCACCGCACGCTGTCCGTGATGTTCTGGGTCGTGATCGTGATGCTGCCCATCGTGTCCCTGTACACGGGCTGGGTGTACCGCGTCATGCGCGGCAAGGTCACCGAGCAGGACATCCGCGACAACACGCACACCGCGTACTGAAGATCGAACTGAAAGGACGACAACATGTGGTACTTCTCCTGGATCCTGGGCCTGGGCTTCGCGCTGACCCTCGCCATCATCAATGCCATCTGGCTTGAGACCAATTACGCGTTCGGCCAGCGCGAGGAAGCGACGACCGTGGCGCGCTTCAAGGATGCGCGCCGCAAGAAACGGCGCTGAGGCCACGGTCACGAAAGCCGCTGCCATGCCAGCGGCTTTTTTCATGGGGAGCCATCATTTTTTCTTATACCCCTATCCCCATTCCGTATTTCCGTATACGTCAACTTGTCTCTACACTGTTGTAAAAGCCGCCAAAGCGGCATCGGCACCCGTCCCGGCCAGCGCCTACCCGGCGCAGCGCCATGCGGGTGCCATCTGAAAACAACAGTTTTGGAGACACCATGCCTGACACCGTCCTGGGCCAGGGCGCATCCGCGTCCCTGCCTGCCGCCCCTGCCGCACCCGTTCCCCTCAAAGACGTCAGCCTCGACGACAAGTACACCGCCACCACCGGCAAGATTTTCCTGTCCGGCATCCAGGCCCTCGTGCGCCTGCCGATGATGCAGAAGCTGCGCGACGAGCGGGACGGCCTGAACACCGCGGGCTTCGTCTCCGGCTACCGCGGCTCCCCGCTGGGCGGCCTGGACGAGAACCTGTGGAAAGCCAAGGGTCATCTCGAAGCGAAATCCATCCGCTTCGTGCCGGGCGTGAACGAGGACCTGGCCGCGACGGCCGTCTGGGGCACGCAGACCGTCGACCTGATCGGTCCCGCGAAGCACGACGGCGTGTTCGCGATGTGGTACGCGAAAGGCCCGGGCGTGGACCGCTGCGGCGACGTCTTCAAGCACATGAACCATGCCGGCACGGCGAAGCACGGCGGCGTGCTGCTCGTCGCGGGCGACGATCACGGCGCCTATTCGTCCACGCTGCCGCACCAGTCCGACCACATCTTCGCCGCCTGCATGATCCCCGTGCTGTACCCGTCCAACGTGCAGGAGTACCTGGACCTGGGCGTGCACGGCTGGGCGATGTCGCGCTTTTCCGGCCTGGCCGTCGCATTCAAGGCGCTGGCCGACACGGTCGAATCGAGCGCCTCGGTCGACGCCGATCCGTTCCGCGTCGAGGTCAAGCTGCCGCAGGATTTCGCGATGCCGGAAGGCGGTTTGAATACGAAACTGTCGTCGATCCCGCTGGGCCAGCAGGCGCGCAATCAGGAAGCGCTGATGCAGGACTACAAGATCTACGCGGCTCTCGCCTACGCGCGCGAAAACAAGCTGAATCGCACGACGATCGACAGCGCGGATGCGAAGCTCGGCATCATCGCCTCCGGCAAATCGTACGTCGACGTGCTGGAAGCGCTGGAAGAACTGGGCATCGACGAGGCGATGGCCGCGCAAGTCGGTCTGCGCCTGTTCAAGGTCGCGATGATCTGGCCGCTGGAGCCGGAAGGCGTGCGCGAATTCGCGCAGGGACTGGACGAGATCCTCGTCGTCGAAGAAAAGCGCCAGGTCGTCGAGTACCAGCTCAAGGAACAGCTGTACAACTGGCGCGACGACGTGCGTCCGCGCGTGATCGGCAAGTTCGACGACAAGGGCGAGTGGGTCGCGCCGCGCGGCGAATGGCTGCTGCCGCCGAAGGCCGATTTCTCCGTGGCGCAGGTCGCGCGCGTGATCGCCGGGCGCATCGCGCGCCTGAACCTCGACGACCGCACCCGCGACCTGATCAAGGCTCGCCTCGCGTTCCTGGAAGCGAAGGACGCCGTGCTGATGAAGGCCGTGACGACGCCGTTCCGTCCCGCGTTCTACTGCTCCGGCTGCCCGCACAACACGTCGACGAAGGTACCGGAAGGCTCGTTCGCGCTGGCCGGCATCGGCTGCCACGTGATGGCGACGTCGATCTATCCGGAGATGAACAAGCTGACCACGCACATGGGCGGCGAAGGCGCACCGTGGATCGGCCAGACCGCGTTCTCGACCGTGCCGCACGTGTTCCAGAACCTGGGCGACGGCACCTATTTCCACTCCGGCTACCTGGCCGTGCGCGCGGCGATCGCGGCCAAGGTCAACATCACTTATAAAATCCTGTACAACGACGCCGTCGCGATGACGGGCGGCCAGCCGGTCGACGGCACGACGTCCGTGCCGCTGATCGCGCGCCAGATGGCGGCCGAAGGCGTGAAGCGCATCGCGCTCGTGACGGAAGACCTGTCGCGCTACGAGGACCGCTCGGCGCTGCCGCCGGAAGTGACGCTGTACGACCGTAGCAAAATGGACGACGTCCAGCGCGAACTGCGCGAGATCCCGGGCGTGACGGTACTGATCTACGACCAGACCTGCGCCGCCGAAAAGCGCCGCCGCCGCAAAAAGGGAGAATTCCCGGACGTGGCAAAGCGCATGGTGATCAACGAAGCCGTGTGCGAAGGCTGCGGCGACTGCGGCGTGCAATCGAACTGCGTGTCGATCCTGCCGAAGGAAACGGAATTCGGCCGCAAGCGCACCATCGACCAGTCCGCGTGCAACAAGGATTATTCGTGCGCCAAGGGCTTCTGCCCGAGCTTCGCCACCGTCGAAGGCGGCACGCTGAAGAAGAACAAGGCCGGCGCCGGCAAGAAGGACGCCGACGACGGCTGGGGTCCGCTGCCCGCGCCCGCGCTGCCGTCGATCGCGACGCCGTACAACATCCTCATCAACGGCATCGGCGGTACCGGCGTCATCACCGTCGGCGCGCTGATGGGCATGGCGGCCCACCTCGAAGGCAAGGGCGCGTCCGTGCTGGACATGACGGGCATGAGCCAGAAGAACGGTTCCGTCACGTCGCACGTGAAGATCGCCGAGACGCCGGAACGCCTGCGCGCGCAGCGCATCGCCACCGGCGAAGCGGACCTCGTGCTCGGCTGCGACATGCTGACGGCCGGCGCCGCGGACGCCATCTCGAAGATGCGCCCGGGCCGCACGATGGTCGTCGTCAACCTGCACGAACAGCCGACCGGCACGTTCGCCCAGCAGAGGGACTGGGAATTCCCGGCGGCGCAGGTGCGCGAGCTGATCGTCGAAGCGGTCGGCGGTGTCTCGGGTGCCGACTTCCTCGACGCGACGAAGCTGGCGACGGCACTGATGGGCGACTCGATCGCCGCCAACTTGTTCATGCTGGGCTATGCGTGGCAGAAGGGTCTCGTGCCGCTGTCGGAAGCGTCGCTGCTGCGCGCCATCGAATTGAACGGCGTCGCCGTCGCCTCGAACCAGCGCAGCTTCCTGTGGGGCCGCCGCGCCGCCGTCGATCTGGCGCGCGTGGAACGGCAGGCATTGCCGGCGCAGCCGGTCGTACTCCAGATGCCGCAAAGCCTGGACTCGGTCGTCAGGAAACGCGTCGACTTCCTGACCGGCTACCAGAATGCCGCCTATGCCGCGCAGTACGAAACGCTGGTCGCGCGCGTGCGCGAGCGCGAGTCGGCCCTCGGTCTCGGCAACAAGCTGTCGATGGCCGTGGCGAAGTCGTACGCCAAGCTGCTGGCCTACAAGGACGAGTACGAAGTCGCGCGCCTGTACACCGACGGCCGCTTCGTCGAACAGCTGCAAAGCCAGTTCGACGGCAAGTTCAGCGTCAAATTCAACCTCGCGCCGCCGCTGTTCGCGAAGAAGAACGCCGAGGGCCACCTGGTGAAAGCGGAATTCGGTTCCTGGATGTGGAGCGCCTTCAAGCTGCTGGCCAAGCTGAAGGGCCTGCGCGGCACGGCGCTCGACGTGTTCGGCTACACGGCCGAGCGCAAGATGGAGCGCGCGCTGGTCGCGGAATACCGTGACACGATCGAGACGCTGCTGCCGCAGCTGGATGCGGCCAGTTACGCCGTGGCCGTCGAGCTGGCGGCGCTGCCGGAGCAGATCCGCGGCTTCGGGCACGTCAAGGAAAAGGCCGTGGCCGAGTATCGGGTGCGCCGGCAGGAACTGCTGTCGGGCAGCGTGAAGAAACGCGCGGCCTGATGACTTGACCAGCTCATGCACCGTCATCCCTGCGCAGGCAGGGACCCAATTTTGCAGCGCAGCCATCACGTTGCCGCCAGTCCGCACAAATACTTGGGTCCCCGCCAAGGCGGACCGCTAGTCGGGGGATGACGTATGCAAATACGTGAAGACACATTCTTGACGTTTACGTTAACGTCATATACCGTACCGAACACCCCCAGTTCGCTTCCGATTTCCAAGGAACACCATGAACGACATCACGCCCGCCGCCAAGCTCGACCTGCCGGAACACGCCAAACTGTCCAACAAAGTCCGTTTCGTCACGGCCGCCTCGCTGTTCGACGGCCACGACGCGTCGATCAACATCATGCGCCGCATCCTGCAGACGAACGGCGCCGAAGTCGTCCACCTGGGCCATAACCGCTCGGTCGACGACGTCGTCACCGCGGCGCTGGCCGAGGACGTGCAGGGCATCGCCATCTCCAGCTACCAGGGCGGCCACGTCGAGTATTTCAAATACATGATCGACCTGCTGCGCCAGCGCGGCGGCGCCCACATCAAGGTGTTCGGCGGCGGCGGCGGCGTCATCGTCCCGCACGAGATCGAAGAACTGCACGCGTACGGCGTCACGCGCATCTTCTCGCCGGAAGACGGCCAGCGCATGGGCCTCGTCGGCATGATCCGCTCGATGCTGGAAGCGTGCGACATCGACCTGTCGCCCTACGCGCCGACCACGCTGGAGCCGCTGCAGACCGGCCCGATCGAAGCGCGCCACCGTCCGCTCGCACAGCTGATCACGGCGCTGGAAAACGGCAAGGCCTCCGGGGACCTGCGCAAGCGCCTGGTCGACACGGCCGAAAGCCTCAAGGTGCCCGTCCTCGGCATCACGGGCACGGGCGGCGCCGGCAAATCGTCGCTGACGGATGAACTCATCCGCCGCATCCGCCTCGACCAGGGCGATCGCCTGAACATCGCGGTCATCTCGATCGACCCGTCGCGCCGCAAGTCCGGCGGCGCGCTGCTGGGCGACCGCATCCGCATGAACGCGATCAACCCGTGGAACGGGCAAACCCGCGTGTTCATGCGCTCGCTCGCCACGCGCGAAGCGGGTTCCGAGATCTCGCAGGCGCTGCCGGACGTGATCGCCGCATGCAAGGTCGCCGGCTTCGATCTCGTCATCGTCGAGACGTCGGGCATCGGCCAGGGCGACGCCGCCATCGTGCCGCATGTGGACGTGTCGATGTACGTGATGACGCCGGAATTCGGCGCGGCGTCGCAGCTCGAGAAGATCGACATGCTGGACTTCGCCGACTTCATCGCCATCAACAAGTTCGACCGCAAGGGCGCCCAGGACGCGCTGCGCGACGTGGCCAAGCAAGTCCAGCGCAACAAGGAATTGTGGAGCAAGTCGCCGGACGAGATGCCCGTCTACGGCACGCAGGCGTCGCGCTTCAACGACGACGGCGTGACCGCGCTGTACCTCGGCCTGCTGCCGGCGCTGGCCGAACTCGGCCTGCACATCGACACGCCGAAGCTGCCGCAACCGGCCACCAAATACTCGAGCGGCAAGAACGTGATCGTGCCGCCGGCGCGCACGCGCTACCTGGCCGAGATCGCCGACACCGTGCGCGGCTACCACCGCAACGTCGGCCGCCAGGTGAAACTCGCGCGCGAGCGCCAGCAACTCACGGAAACGAAGCGCATGCTGGCCGCCGCCAACCGGGAAGTCGTTCTCGACGACCTGATCACGGAGCGCGAGAACGCGATGGAGGGCGAGGCGAAGAAGCTGCTCGCGGCCTGGCCGCAGCTGCAGCAGACGTACGCCGGCGACGAGCACGTGGTCAAGATCCGCGACAAGGAAATCCGTACGAGCCTCACCTACACGACGCTGTCGGGCAACAAGGTGCGCAAGGTCGCCCTGCCCCGCTTCGAGGACCATGGCGAGATCCTGCGTTTCCTGATGCTGGAAAACGTGCCGGGCGCATTCCCGTACACGGCGGGCGTGTTCCCGTTCAAGCGCGAGGGCGAGGATCCGACCCGCATGTTCGCCGGCGAAGGCGATGCGTTCCGCACCAACCGCCGTTTCAAACTGGTGTCGCAGGGCATGGACGCGAAGCGCCTGTCGACGGCGTTCGATTCCGTCACGCTGTACGGCGCCGATCCGGCGCTGCGGCCGGATATCTACGGCAAGGTCGGCAACTCGGGCGTGTCGATCGCCACGCTGGACGACATGAAGGTGCTGTACGACGGGTTCGACCTGTGCAGCCCGAGTACCTCGGTATCGATGACGATCAACGGCCCGGCGCCGACCATCCTCGCCATGTTCATGAACACGGCGATCGACCAGCAGATGGACAAGTTCGAGCGCGAGAACGGACGCAAGCCGACGGCGGAAGAAGCGGACAAGATCCGCGCCTGGGTGCTGGCCAACGTGCGCGGCACCGTGCAGGCCGACATCCTGAAGGAAGACCAGGGCCAGAACACGTGCATCTTCTCGACCGAGTTCTCGCTGAAGGTGATGGGCGACATCCAGGCCTACTTCGTCGACAACCAGGTGCGCAATTTTTACTCGGTGTCGATCTCGGGCTACCACATCGCCGAAGCGGGCGCGAACCCGATCTCGCAGCTGGCCTTCACCCTGTCGAACGGTTTTACCTTTGTCGAAGCGTACCTGGCGCGCGGCATGTACATCGACGACTTCGCGCCGAACCTGTCGTTCTTCTTCAGTAACGGCATGGACCCGGAGTACACGGTGCTGGGCCGCGTGGCGCGCCGCATCTGGGCCGTCGCGATGCGCGACAAATACGGCGCCAACGACCGTTCGCAAAAGCTCAAGTACCACATCCAGACGTCCGGCCGCTCGCTGCACGCGCAGGAGATCGACTTCAACGACATCCGCACCACGCTGCAGGCGCTGATCGCGATCTACGACAACTGCAACTCGCTGCACACGAACGCGTACGACGAGGCGATCACGACGCCGACCGACGAATCCGTGCGGCGCGCGCTCGCGATCCAGCTGATCATCAACCGCGAATGGGGCCTGGCCAAGAACGAGAACCCGAACCAGGGCTCGTTCATCCTGGAGGAGCTGACGGACCTCGTCGAGGAAGCGGTGCTGCAGGAATTCGAGCGCATCGCCGAACGCGGCGGCGTGCTCGGCGCAATGGAGACCGGCTACCAGCGCGGCAAGATCCAGGAAGAGTCGATGCTGTACGAGCACCGCAAGCACGACGGCTCGCTGCCGATCATCGGCGTCAACACGTTCCGCAATCCGAAGGGCGCGGCGGCACCGGCAACGATCGAGCTGGCGCGTTCGACGGACGACGAGAAGCAGTCGCAGCTGACGCGCCTGGACGACTTCCACCGCCGCCACGCCGGCGCCGCACCGGCCGCACTGGCCGCGCTGCAGCAGGCGGCAGTCGACAACGAGAACGTGTTCGCGCGCCTGATGGACGCCGTGCGCGTCTGCTCGCTGGGGCAGATCACGACGGCGCTGTTCGAGGTGGGCGGACAGTATCGCCGGAATATGTAATTCGGGGTCAGAGCATATTTTGGTTTAAATTCGGGGTCAGAGCACATTTTCGGCGCCGCCAAAAATGCGCTCTGACCCCTGGGAGCCATGCATGCCGATCAAGCCGCAAGAACTCGCTGCCCTCATGCGCGAAGTCGAACAGGAAGATCCGATCGACTTCGCGGACCTGCCCTTTCCCGATGAAGACCTGCGCGAGCTGGTCGCCAACCATCTGTGCGAGATGGCGGCTTCGATGGAAAATTTCAGTACCGAAGATCGCCTGATGACCCTGCTGGCCGTCTCGGCCAAGCTCGTCCTTGAAAACCTGGTGTTGCACGTGCAACTGCTGCGCCGTCACGGCCTGCCTGTGGGCGACAACGTCGACGTCCTGCTGAGCCGCCTGCGCAAAGGCGACACCGGCCACGAGGAATGACACCCATCATGTTCGGGCACAGGCCGTTGTATTGACGGCGCAACCGGTGTTCCAGCGAGAGCATTCGCAACAAGAATGTCAACTCGTGCGGTTTTTCCGCTATTCCTTCGGTTATTATTGTTAAAGAGGAACTCGCATAGACTGCGAGTACGATTCAAATCGAGGAAATGTTCAGATGTCGCGTCGCCCCCACAAGCTCAAACTTACCGCCGCCATCCTGTCGGGCGCTTTCCTGGTCGCGGGCTTGTCCGCCTGCAGCCGCACCCAGTCCACGGAATCCCTGCTGACGGAAGCCAAACAGTATCAGCAAAAAGGTGACCTGAAAGCAGCGCTGATCCAGCTTAAGAATGCCGTCGAAAAAAGCCCGGAAAACGGCGAAGCGCGCATGGAGCTTGGCGGCCTCGAATTGGCGATGGGCGATTTCGTTTCGGCCGAAAAGGAATTTGGCAAGGCACGCTCGCTCGGCGTGCCGGCCGACCGCGTCCTGCCGCAACTGGGCAAGGCCATCGCGCAGCAAGGCAAATTCAAGGAATTACTGACGGAAATCACGCCGGAACAGGCCGCGCGCTCGGCGCCGCTGCTCGTGCTGCGCGGCGATGCGCTGCTGTACACCGGCAAGAACGACGAGGCCAAGCAGGCCTATGACCAAGCCCTGGCGCTGAACCCCAATTCCGGCAATGCCCTGCTCGGCCTGGCGCGCTACGCCGCCGCCACGCAGAACGCGGAAGCGGCCGAGCGCTACGTCAGCGACGCGGTCGCCAAGGATCCGAAGAACCCGGACGTCCACATGGCGCGCGGTACGCTGCTGCGCACGCAGGGCAAGTCCGACGAAGCCCTGGCCGCATTCGACCAGGTGCTGGCGCTGGACCCGCATCACCGCACGGCCCACATCGAAAAAGCCTACGTCGAAATCACCCGTGGCAAGTACCGGGCCGCAAAGGCCGAGATCGACGCGGCCGACAAGAATTCCCCGGGCAGCCTGCTCGTCACGTACACGCGCGCGCTGTATGAGTTCTCGCAAGGCAAATACGCCGCCGCGCAGGATGCCCTGCAACGCGTGCTGAAGGCCGCGCCCGACCATATGCCGAGCGTCCTGCTGGCCGGCGCGTCGGAAATGAACCTGGGTTCGACCCAGCAGGCGGAACAGCACCTGCGCAAGTATCTGGAAACGTACCCGAACGACGTCTACGCCCGCAAGCTGCTCGCACAGACGCTCCTCAAGAGCTCGCAGCCTGCGGATGCGGCCGCCACCCTGGCGCCGACGCTGGAAAATGCCGGCAACGATCCGCAACTGCTGGCGCTGGCGGGCGAGTCGTACATGCAGGTACGCGACTTCGGCAAGGCCAGTTCCTACCTCGAGAAAGCGGCTGCGCTGGCGCCGAAGGCGGCCAGCGTGCGCACGTCGCTCGGCCTGTCGAAGCTGGCGCAGGGCGACCAGGCACGCGGTCTCTCCGAGCTGGAACTGGCGACGACGCTCGATCCGAAATCGACGCAGGCCGCGATGGCGCTGATCCAGACCGAAGTCGGCCTGAAGCATTTCGACAAGGCCATCGCCGCGGCCAAGACGCTGCAGCAGCAACAGCCGGACAACCCGCAGGTGTACAACATGCTGGGCGCCGTCTACATGCTCACCGGCGACAAGGCCGGAGCCCGCACCGCCTTCGAAAAAGCGGTGGCCCTGCAGCCGACGTTCTTCCCGGCCATCACGAACCTGAGCCGCCTCGACCTGCAGGACAACAAGCCGGATGCGGCCAGGCGCAATTTCGAAAAACTGCTGGAAAAAGACAAGACCAACTACGGTGCCATGGCCGCACTCGGCGAACTCGCCATGCTGCAGAAAAATACGGCCGAGGCGACGAGCTGGTACGAAAAAGCCAGCGCGGCCAATCCGGACGCCGTCGTGCCGGCACTCAAGCTGGGCCAGCACTACCTGCGCATCAACGAGCCGCAGAAGGCCATGACGCTGGCGCGCAAGTTCCAGACCGCCAACCCGACCAATCCGGAACTGCTCGAACTGCTGGGCCAGGCCCAGGTCGCCAGCAAGGACACCTCGGGCGCGCTGGAAACCTACAGCAAGCTGGTCAACCTGATTCCGAAGGCGGCCGCACCGCACCTGCGTCTCGCCGGCGTGCACATGCTGATGCAGAACAACGCCGCCGCTGCCGACGACCTCAAGCGCGCCGTCGAACTCCAGCCGAACCTGATCCCGGCGCGGCTGGCGCAGATCGAACTGGCCGCACGCATGGGCCGCATGGACGATGCGCTGAACGCGGCGCGCCAGATCCAGAAACTCAACCCGGACGCGGCGGTCGGCTATGCCGCCGAAGGCGATGTGCTGATGGCACAGAAGAAGCCGGCGCAAGCGTTGCCGCTGTACGACAAGGCGCTGGCGATCGACAATGCGCAGCCGCTGCTGTTCAAGTCGCTGCAAGCGCTGATGCTGGACGGCAAGGCCAAGGAAGCGCAGGCACGCGCCACGCAATGGATCAAGCAGCATCCGAACGACGACCTGATCAACATGTTCGCGGCCGAGTCCAGCCTGGGCGCCAAGGACTACAAGGCGGCGATCGGCCTGCTGGAACCGGTCGTGAAGCGCAACCCGAACAATGCGGCGGCACTGAACAACCTGGCTTACGCCTACCAGCAGAACAAGGATCCGCGCGCGCTGGCGACCGCCGAGCAGGCCTACAAGCTGGCGGCGAACAACCCGGGCGTGATGGACACGCTGGGCT
>Ga0308160_10004871_pt1 | contig 14146 bp, 12 predicted proteins | sample PhyFR1_FD_201036 | JGI IMG/M metagenome (GOLD analysis project Ga0308160, IMG submission 201036) | Phyllosphere microbial communities from UC Gill Tract Community Farm, Albany, California, United States - DLSLF.R1 | ecosystem: Host-associated > Plants > Phyllosphere > Unclassified | place: USA...
TTCTTGACCCTAAAAATGATTATGACTACAAAAAAATTATGTCATTAGATCTTTTGAATATTATTAAATTCTTTGATCTTAAAAATTATAAATATTTAGTCCCTACTTTTTTTAGAAATGATAGATTTCGCAATTTTCAATTTCATACATGTGAACTACAAAGTAAACAATTAGTAACTCTTAAAGCATTTCGTTTTTATCCTGACGAGTCTGGTATTTACCGAGAAATTACAGTCAATGAAGAACTGCATATTCCCCTGCATCAAATTCCAGAGGATATTAAACATACTTATATAGACTTTTTTATTGATAAACAAAAAAATATCCATATTATGGAAGAAGGCATTAAATATAATAAAGAAAATCTCATTTACTTTGTTGCTCATTTTCTTGAAAAGCATGATAAAGCAATTATCAATGAAATTAACATTTCTAATCTTTTGAATTTTGCATATCAACTTTCTCCAGATCTTGAGTGGGAGAAAAATCTGCAAGATAAATCTATCTTAAAAAATATATTTTGTAACTTTATTAATAGCGTCATTATTAAAGATTCAGAACATTACTTTAAACCTGAATCTGAAAAAGATGATTTAAAATTTAAATTTATATCCAATTCAGCACCTTCAACCATGAATGACTTTATTCCTTTAGAGGATATTTTGATATGCTTTAAGGATGGCTGGTTTTACGGATTAATTGAGAAGTTCACAGAAGTTCATCTGGAGCTTTATGAAATTCCAGCTTTTTGTTTTGTTGAAAAATATAATGATAATAAAAAAAGTGAACGTTGTTTTACTATGTTTGCAAAAAGCAGTTATTCAAACAAAGAGTTAAACTACCCAAAAGTTGTTGAATTTTTATATAACGAAAAACAAAAATATATTGAAGTTAAATATGATGATGTGGCTCAAAAACTTTCATCGGATAGTATTTTCAAAAATATAATTGATATGATCGAATATCTTAAAGATGATATTTCGAAATATTTTTATGAAAAAGATGAATTTTATCAGGGCATCGTGATTGAAAATACTCTTGCTCTACTTAATGAGCAAGGTTACACCCATATTGATCTACTTGATATTGAATGCTACCCGAAATTTAATAACTGGTGTAATGAAATCTATGTCGAAATTTCAGTAAAAGATAATGATGGTGTTGCATTACACTCAATTAAATACACTTATCCATCGCAGAATTTTATAAATTTATCTACTAATATTAATACATTTAATATTTTAACTGAAAGGAAATTTATTGAATCTATGTCATTAAAAAATTCAGAGCAAGGCAATTTTACTCATAAGAAAAGGCTTTAAGTTATTTATTTATTTTGATATAATATCACTATTAATATTTTATGAGACTAAAAAATGAAAAATGTATCACATGATGTCAAAATAGATTTAGAAGAAGAGTTTTCTGCTCTTATTGAATTTACTCAATCTCGCTGGTCAGTTCCTGCTAATTTATTTAATTTACTTAAACCAGTGTGGGATGCTGCTGTAAAGTCTTTGGATGGAATGGTTATTGTTAGTTCAGAATCAAGCGTTAACATTATGAATAATGTTTCAGCAAGACAACAAAAAGGCTATAAAGATATACCTTCAGAGGCTACTGGTTTAGCAAGTCGCTTTGATAAGCTTCATAATCTTCATATGAATACTATTATGACAGCAATGCGAACAAAACAGAATATGGCTGGCTCTGTTGAAAAAGAAAAAATCACAAAAAAACTTTATCAGAAAATTCTTTTTGACAACCAGAATATTGATTTTGATGATTTTAAACCATTGGGATGGGAATCTCTTTTAAAAGATTATGTTGAGTATGCTGGTTTTGAACAATATGATAAAATTTCAGCTCAAGAAACAGCCGTATTTTCAGGTCATTATGATAACTATCGTTCTTTTCCAAGAGTTATTTCTTTACCTAATGTAATGTATTCTGCTGTTTATCAAAACCAAAAACCTTTTTATTCGTTAGTTCATGCTGTATATGAGCAAGCGCTTTTTTGTGCTGAACATAATAGTTCTCTGGAGATTGAAGCGGAACTGAATAAAATCAATGATTACTATTCTCAAAAGAATCCAGAGAATAAAATTATTTTTGATATTCCTGTTCAACAATTCACTAAAAACAAAGCTCTTATTAATGTTTATATTGATAATGATTTTACAGTGGATGAAGTAGAGTTTAAGAAATCTGTAAAAAGAGCAGTAGAAAAAGCAGAGCAGGATAAAGATCTTTCAGAGGAAGAACGCGCTCTAAATAAACAAAATGCATTAAAAAACGTTATTGAAAATATTCAGTCCAGAAAAAACAAAATGAAGCCTTAATAAGGAAACTACTATGCTAAAGAAAAGTGATGCTCATCAGTTCTTTGATAATATACAGATCTCTGAAAAAGGGATGATTAAACTTATTCGAAATGGTGGTAAGGATTATGTTTTTCCAGCCAGTGAAATCAATGATTTTCAGGCTTGTGAACAATCTCAAAACTATAACAGTAATGATCTTTCACCTTTATTTAATTTAGCTGGATTTTTTATTGGCAAAATGCTTAATATTGAGAAAACAGAACAAAAACCAGCTCATAAACTGATGCTTATTACAGACAATGGATATTTGTATGTTGATGTATTATACAGGGATAAATATCAAGGAATTATGGAGGCAATTGCCAAATCCAGAGCTATTTATAAGAAAAAATATGGTACATTCAGGGATATCTAAATTAAATAATCCTTGTATCTTTTAATCATACCTGGTAAAATGCCTTTATTCTGAAAAAATAAGGGCTTTTTTATGATCGAGAAAATTGAATTTAAAAATCTGAAGAAAAATGAAATGTTTTCTTACCTGACAGAACAAGAATTCTTTAAAAAGAATAAATCCATTGAATTCAAAAAAGGTCTGAATATTATTTTTTCGCCAAATGGTACAGGTAAATCTTCTTTGCTTCGTATGTGTGCTATCGCTTTAGCAGCCGAGCAGGGCGGCGTTTCTGCACCTACTAATAGCTGGCGTATGCAGCTTCATTCATTTAACAAAAAGGATACTGGAACTAAGATGGATGGCATTAATGTTGTTCATGATGGACAACCTATCCTTTATGGCAACCCTCGTAATGCTGTTGGTCTGGTTGGTGGACAGTTTGATGATGACTTCATGATGCAGGGGCTTCAAAACTGTCTTTCTAAATACTCAACGGGCTATGCAACTATGAATAGACTGAATGAAATTATTCATATTCTTTCCGGTGAGGGAAAAATGCCTGAAAAATTTGATTTCAAGCTTCCTAAAAATCATCTCACACCAGGAATGTCTAAGCTTCTGGAACCTCAAATTGAAAAAGGACAGAAAACCATTCTTCTTGATGAACCTGAGTCTGGTCTTGCCATGCATGTTCAGGCAAATCTTTTTGGAATGATGCACAACGCTGCAAAAGAAAAAGATCTTCAGATCATTGTTGCTACTCACTCACCATTCTGTTTTACGACTATTGCTAATTTTATTGAACTTGTTCCAGGACACATTGAAACCAGTAAAAATGCACTAAGACTTCTACAGAAATTTATTTGATTTTTTCAAGCCTTACTAAAAAAGACCTCATTCAGAGGTCTTTTTGTTTTTATTTATCCAAGTTTACGACTTATTTTCTTTCATTCTCTTGTATGTCAGAAAAGAAACAAAACCAATGCAAATCATACAAGTTATATCATTTGTGTAATAAAAAACTTTCTCTATATCCAGAATATAATTGGAAATAAAACTATAATTATTTTTTTCCATTAAAGCTATCGGAATAGTTATAAATAAAGACAGAATTCCTGCCAGTATTACCGGAACCAACATACCTAAAAAAATCCATTGAAATAAAACTAATAAAAGAGCCAGCCCTAAAAAAATATTGGTAGCGTTTGAGTGAGTCTGGAATAATTCAATTAAGTATTGGGTTATCATTATATAGAATCCTTATTCTTCAAAACTGCTTTGCATCATTGGAATATTAATATAAGAATTTACTAACATTCCATTTCCTATACACCTTAGCATGACAATACTGTTTTTTGCTTCAATGAGAGTAGTATAACCATCATTTCTTTTTAAAACGTTTTCTTTTCCGTAAGCTTGCGCAAAAACATTACTTAGATTATCGGAATATTTGTAACATTCTTCTCGCGTTTTATATTGTTTTGAGCCACTTATAGCATAAATTTTATCATTATCTTTATCTACCATCACACTATAGGAAGAAAAATATTCAGGAATAGGGGTAGGAGGATTTATCCTGACCCAACCTTTATTTATTTCAGCTTTATTTATATTCTGAGCAATTTCACCAAATTTTAAACCAAAAGCACCTTTTACTTCTACATTACTTTCAGCAAAAGAATGCAATGATACGGACATTAAAGATAAAGCTAACAATATTCTTTTCAACATTTTTTTATCACCTGTCATTTATATTTTAAAAGGATTATATAATGTATTTTTATTTATAAGCAAATTTATGTTTTATATAAAAAATCACTCTTGATAAAATAACAAATTTTATCTTTTTCTTTCTGTGAATTACCAGATATGGTAACAGAAAAAGAAAATAAATATGAGTATTATCAAAGTTGTAGAATTTCTATTATATAACTAAAAAAAGACACTCCAGGGGGAAAGTGCCTTTTTTATATTCAATTGTTTTTGATATTGTTATATTCCTAAAGCATATGTGTATTATTCACAAAAATTAAAATACAATCACTTTCTTTTTATCCTTAACTAAATATTAAATACAACCAAATCCTCCCCAAAAAGTGATAGCTAAATTACATTTTTCTCTTTCTTACACTAGGTTTTGATGTTTCAACACTTAAATTTAAACCAAAATTCGTATAGATAACATTATCTGACCATTTTCTAACATCGAAATCCTCAATTAATAAATCTTTATTATTCTTAAATTCATTTTTAAAAATATTCAAAACTTCTTCATTTATGCTATTTTGATGGATTGTATCTTTTGGATAATTTTCAAAATCTTCCCTTTTGTAAGATTTTTCGCTATTGTAATCTTTATACATTTCTTTGAATTTTAAATCATTAAAATAAGAATTAATGGTTAAAGGTCTATCATCTTCTGGTAAATTAACAGTCACATTATGTATATATAATTGCTCCTCAATTATTTCATCCAAATAATACATATTATTACCTTTCTTATCTTTTTCTTTTTTAACATATATGTCCATACTATATAAATTGTTGTCAGACTCTCTGTATAAATAAACCTGACCTTTATGTGTAACTTTTATATCGATGTCTTTTCCAGAGGAAGATTCAATAAAATCTTCTTTATGGTTTTTAAATATTACATCTTCTCCTACTTTATATTTAATACCATTAATGAATAAAGAGTTTCCTTTTTTTAATAAATCCTCATTTATTTTTAAATTTTCTGGTTCTATGACTTCCTGTTGTGGATATTTTTCGGTATCAGGTGAATAAAATAAACGACTCAATTCATCATATTTTTGTTTATATATTTCATCAGCATTTTTATTCGTATTTTCATTGGTCTTTTTATTAATATCTTTTAATACTTTATTTTTAGATTTAATTATTTCAACATTTTGAAAAGTGAATGTGTTTTTTAATAATTCTTTTTCCTCTTTTTGGCTATAATGAAGATAATCATTTATCGTATAATAAAAATAAGAAACATTTCCTTTTACTACATCTTCGATACTCCTTTTAATATCCAAAACGAAAATATTGTTCCTATTATTTTCTTCTTGTCTGTTTAAAAGAGATTCAAGCATAAAACCTAAAGCATCTTTTTTGAAAATGTCATCATTATTTATAACACTTTGAAGAGAACAACCCCCAATAGGTTCTACATAATCTAGTGTTGATATTCCAAAACAAAAATACTCATCATTATATGATATATGAATTGCACTACTAAAAATTTTGTCATTTTTATAATTGAAAAAAGAATCAGGCAATGGAATCCAGTCACTTTGGAATACAAGATTTCCATATTTATCCCCATAGTTTTCTATTGTAAAAGTAATCCACTCATACAGACTTTGTATATTAACTCTCTCTTTATTATTCATTTTATTTCCTTTTTTTGCTTATTTCAATATATTATCATAATGGTAACAATATTCAATATTTTAAGAAAACAGATGCTAATAGTAATAATTCTCATTGAAATATTATACAAAAAATAATTTCATAAAAATATAATTATAAGAAAAAATACATATTACATTTGCCAGTAAAATCCCACCCAAACTGAACAAGACCAGATCACCTTTATAAACTTTTAATAATATCAAAAACAAACTCATTGATAAAATTAAAGCAAAAAATACAAAGATTATAGTTCCAGTTTCACTGATTAAAAAACCAAGTGCTGGATGTTCTTCTATTGATTTTTGAGGATCTTTATAAATAACATCACTTATCACATCAGGATATTTATTATTTGCAAACCCTATTTCATTATTATCTATCAACTCATTCATCGCTTTGTTAATATTATCATTATACTTATTCAATAATACATTATCTTTCACTATAGTTATTTTATCTTGTATTTTTTGATTTACTGTTTCAAGATAATCTAAACTGTATTGGTTTTCATTATCTGATACTTTTTCAAAATATATCTCTAATGGTTTATTATTGAGGATTAATTCATAGTTTTTATTCACATTAATCATAGATGTATTATTAGCATTAACCATAGTTAATACCATTGCCCATAATATACCGAACATTATTAGTATGAAATACATGTTTGTCTTTTTCTTTTTGATATACATAAAAAACCTCCAATATTTTTTTATATATTACATCTTTTTTTATATTTAGCTATTCAGCTAATTAATATTACTATAATCCTTGATTCAATAACTATAAGACTTATAATATAATAATAAACTAAAAAACGGTGGAAATAATGAGTAGATACGGAAACGAAAGCAGATATATCACTTCAAAAGAAAAATTAGAAATATTAAAAACAGGTGATCGCAGAAATATACTTGAAGATTATAAATTTGGTGAGATTGTACATGAATACACCAGTGAACCTTTTGATAAATATGATGAAAGAAAAGTAAATGGTTCTTCTATTACTTATAAACTTAATTTATTTTCTCATTTTATGATTAATGAAAAAATGAATGATGAGCTTTTTAATACAGTAAGAGAAAGTATTCCTCATATTAATTATGATACGAAGGCAGGGTATTATTACTATTTTGGCATGGGTTCTACTTCTGATTACAGAAGAGCACCTGATATACTTGCTAAAGTCATCATCAGACCAAATCAATTCACTTATAATAACTCTGCTTATATAAAGCAATTATTCGAAGATGAAAATTTCTACAAGTCAAAAAAGGATTCCGAACTTTTTGAGTTTAAAGATTCAGAACCTGCCAAGAAAAATAAAACTGAGAGAAACATAGATTTTGGTCGCTATGCTTTTATGAGTGGAAATAAATTAGCATTAAATCATATTTACGAAGAGCTTAAAAATAACAAAAAAACTTATCAGGAGTTTGTTTTTGATGAGCTTAATGCGAATCAATTCGCTTTGGCTATACAGCATTACAAGAGTAAAAACATTCACTGGCCAAATAAGAATGATGAACAAATCAAACCTGTAGATAATATTTTTTATAATCTTGATTTTATTATGCTTTTTGCATCTAATCCTCTGGCTCTTAGTAAAAATCAGAAGAATCTTTTAGAATTCGTTTTAAAAGATAAAAAGTTAATTGAAAAATTAGAAGCTAATGCTGGTAAAAATAATATATATTCAAAAGACTCCTTTACTCAGAAAGGTTCAAGAGATCCTTTTGTTGTTGCAGTTAACAAAAAAAATGCTGATTTTATTAATATTTTATTAGCCAGTAATTATAAAGCAAATCCAAATGAAATAGCTTTACTTAATACAAGTGATATTTCTAACAGAATTACTAATTTGAATAAAATTGAAGTTGATAATATAGATGTTATTACTCAGAAATTTTTGAAAGAAATTTCTGCTAATTATACTAAGAGTAGTTCTCTTGATTATGTTTATGATTTAAGCGAACAAGATATTAATTCATTACAGAAAAATTACGATGAATTCAAACATTCATTTTCTTTATATAAAATAATTAATGAAGATAAAAACCCTGTTACTAATATTTATGATGGTAAGCATGGCACTATTGTAGATACTTTAGTGTTAAAGGAACCGTATGCTTTACCAGCACTTTATGCTAAAGGATTTAATCATATTAACCCTAAAGTAGAAGATGTTGTATTTAAAAATTTATTGATAGTTAAAAGTTCACGAAATACATCTTTTAATTCCATGAATGATTCTATTAAGTTTATTGATGATTATTTAAATCGTAAAAATGATGGTGGTAGAAATGCTATAACTAACGTTTTGTTTAGTCTTGATTCTACTAATAAAGATATTTCACCAGCTCTTGATTTTTATGTAACAAGAAAAATTGAAGAAGTTGGTTATGATGAGGACGACAAAGCCTATTTTGCATCTTCAAGTTTAGCTTTCTTTAATACTCTTAGTGCAGATGAAAAAAATGAATTTTTTGGTTCTGAAATTGCTAAAATGGTTAAAGAGTTTACTAATCGTTATCTTGATACATTGGTTAACAAATTTAATCCAGCACCTATGCCGCATGAGCACAGACAACAATTAATAAATGAACTGGCTAAGTTAAATATAGCCCATGATCAGGTTTTGGATATTATAAAAGAAGTTGCCTCAAGAACTATAAAAGAAAATAGTGATAAATATAATGAGTTGGCTGTTTCAGTAGAAAAAGCCCATTTGAAATTATTAACAGATGATATCGGTGACATTAAACCAAAACAACAAAAAAGATTATAAATTACATAAGCCCATTAAATTGGGCTTTTTTATATCCTTTTCTTTTTTATTTAAACATATATTATTAACAGATTCATTTTAATTAAAATATTATAATATATTAGTCTTTTTTTATTCAAATATTTGTAAGTATGGTCATAAGAATATGAAGAATTATGAATTTCATTACATGAGAACTATTTTTTATTGTTCTTTTGATTGTTATTTGATATATAATTAACATTTGCAATAAAAATAATAGAGAGGTTTACAATGACCATACAAAAAGAACAAGTATTGGATGAAAAAACAAAAGAAGCTTTAACTAATTTCTTTCAAAAATTAGAACAACAACAAGAATCATTAGGTAGGGAGTGTGAAGAAGCTCTTGCTAATAACTTATGGAATCTTTATCTGGATTAATTAAAATTAACAAAACTAAGGACAAAACAATAATGAAGACAAAATATAAATTAACTATACTTGCTTTGGTAGTTGCTACTGTTGCAGGTATATTTATTTTTAAAGACCAGGGAAATACGGAAACTCAGTATATTACATCTCCTGTATCAAAAGGTAATCTTTCCAATAATGTATTAGCTACAGGTTCTGTAAGCGCGTATCAAAAAGTATCTGTTGGTGCTCAGGTTTCAGGTCAGATAAAAAAATTAGCGGTTAAGCTTGGTGATAAAGTAGAAAAAGGGCAGCTTATTGCTGAAATTGATGATACAACCCAACAAAATGATTTAGACACAGCAATGTCTAACCTTGATATTTATCAGGCTCAATTAAAATCTAAAAATATAGCTTTAAAAATAGCTCAAAGTCAGTTTACCAGACAAAATAATCTTTACAGGCAAAATGCTGGTTCTAAAGAAGATTTTGAAAACGCTCAAAATACTTTAGCTTTAACTCAATCACAGGTAGAAGAATTAAAGGCAAACATCAAGCAAGCTCAAATTGCGGCAAATACTGCAAAGGTAAATTTAGGATACACTAAAATTTTAGCGCCTTTAAGTGGAGTTGTTGTTACCGCACCTGTTGAAGAAGGTCAAACTGTTAACTCAAATCAAACAACTCCTACTATTGTAGAAATAGCAGATCTTGATAAAGTTTTAATAAAATCAGAAATTTCAGAGGGTGATATTACCAAAGTTAAACCAGGGCAGGAAGTTTCTTTTACTATACTTAGTGACCCAACTAATGTTTATCATACTACTCTAAAATCAGTCGATCCTGGACCTACTACATTAACTGATAATACATCTACTTCTTCCAGTGGTTCATCAAGTTCAAGTAGCTCATCTAATGCTATTTATTACTATGGTAATTTAGTTGTAGATAACAAAGATAATAATTTAAGAATTGATATGACTACTCAAATTTCAATAAAAGTTCAATCAGTTAATGATGCACTTTATGTACCTAAAATAGCTGTCAAAAAAGACAAACAAGGTGAATATGTTAATGTTTTATTACCTGATAATAAAGTTGAAAGGAAAAATGTTAAAACAGGTATAAAAGACGATATGAATATAGAAATTATTTCTGGCCTTGATGTTAATGATAAAGTTATTACTTCTCAGCTTCAGGCTGGCGAGAAAGTAAGTGAAGGTCGCCCACCTCGTGGAATGAGGATGTAATTATGACAAATAATAATATCATAGAAATAAAAAAACTTTCTAAAATATATGGCAGTGGTGCAAATGCGACTACTGTTCTTAAAGAAGTTGATTTAGATATACAAAAAGGTGATTTCGTTGCAATTATTGGTGCATCTGGTTCTGGTAAATCTACTCTAATGAATATTATGGGTTGTCTTGATATTTCTACTCATGGTTCTTACAGCATTAATGGTGAGGAAACGAGTAATTTAGATTCTGATGGATTATCCAAACTTCGCCGTGAAAATTTTGGTTTTATCTTTCAGAGATATAATTTACTTTCAACTTCTGACGCTTTAAATAATGTTGCTCTACCCTCTATATATCTTGGAGTTAAAAAAGAAGAACGTTTACAAAGGGCTAAAGAACTCCTTACAAAATTAGGTTTGGGGGATAAAATTCATAATAAACCTAATGAGCTTTCTGGTGGTCAACAGCAACGAGTTTCTATTGCCAGAGCATTAATGAATGGGGGAGAGGTTATTTTTGCTGATGAACCAACAGGAGCATTGGATTCTAAAAGCGGTGAAGTTGTTATGGATATTATTAATGATCTTAATAAAGAAGGTCATACTATTATTTTAGTAACGCATGATATTAATGTAGCCAATCATGCTAATCGTGTTATCGAACTTAAAGACGGCGTTATTATTTCCGACACGAGAAGGAAACCTCTTCCTGACCACGCTAAAAATATTGGAAAACAAGAAGATAAAATTGGATTTTCTTTTTATAAAGACCAATTTATTGAATCGTTTAAAATGGCAACGAATGCTATTACTGCTCATAAACTAAGATCTTTTCTTACCATGTTAGGCATTATTATAGGTATTGCTTCTGTTATCTCTATAGTAGCTTTAGGTAAAGGTTCACAAGAAAAAATCCTTGAGAATATACAGTCTATCGGAACAAATACCATTGATGTAATGCCAGGAGAGGGTTTTGGTGATATGAGATCTTCTAAAGTTAAAACTTTAACCGCCAGCGATTCTGATTTATTAGCTAAACAAAATTATGTTTATAGTTCAACTCCTAATAGTTCAACATCTGGCACTGTTGTATATAAAAACTTAGCTATTTCAGCTCAGGTTAAAGGAGTTGGTGAAGATTTTTTTAATGTCAAAGGATTAGAAATTGAATCTGGGAACATTTTCAATGTTAATGATGTTATTAATAGTTCTCAAGTAGCCGTGATTGATAATAATACCCGCAACAAGCTTTTTGTTGATAATGAAGAACCATTAGGACAAGTTATTTTTATAAACAAGATACCTCTGCGTATTATTGGTATTACTAAAGAAAAAAATAGCAGCTTTGGCGGTAGTAATGATTCCTTAAATATATGGACTCCATATACTACTGTTATGAACAGAATTTCTGGCAATAAGTACATTGACTCTATTACAGTTAGAATAAAAGATGAAGTTCCAACAAACATTGCTGAAAAAGAATTAACAGAATTACTTACAGTGAAACACGGCAAAAAAGATTTCTTTACTTTTAATACTGATAGCATTAAAGAAACTATCACAAAAACAACAGACACTATGACATTGCTTATATCTTCTATTGCCGTCATATCTTTAATTGTAGGTGGAATTGGAGTGATGAATATAATGTTAGTTTCAGTAACAGAAAGAACTAAAGAAATTGGTGTGCGTATGGCAATTGGTGCAAGAGAAAATAATATATTACAACAATTTCTTATTGAAGCTATATTAATTTGTCTGATTGGCGGGATTACTGGAATATTAATTTCATATGGTATTAGTATAGCTTTTAACAATTTAGTTAAAGATTTCGCTATGACTTTTTCTATGTATTCTATTGTAATGGCCGTTTTGTGTTCTACTCTAATAGGAGTTATTTTTGGATTTATTCCAGCAAGAAATGCTTCTAAACTCAATCCTATTGATGCGCTTGCAAGGGAGTAATTATGAATCGCTTTAATAAAATATTTTTATCTGCTTCTATGATTCTTTTAATTAGTGGATGTTCTTCATCCCATTCAGGTTTTGAAAAATATCCCTATAAAACATTAAATGAATCATATCCCTTAAACTCTTCTTATAATGTAAATAAAGAATGGTGGAAAGGATATAATGATCCTGAATTAAATCAATATGTAGAAATAGCTTTAAGAAATAACATTGATTTAGCTCAGGCCGCTATTAAGGTTAATCAAGCCTTATATCAGGCGAATTTAGTTGGCTCTGATTTAACTCCTACATTTAATGGCTCTCTTGGAGCTTCTGCCAGTAAGAACATAAAAGATGGCAGCAATTCAAATCAAAGTTTTAATGGTAGCGTTGGCGTAAGCTATGAATTAGATCTATGGAGAAAACTTGCTGATGCCACAAGTGCTAAAGAATGGACTTATCAAGCCACTCAACAGGATTTGGAAGAAGCTAAACTTGCTCTTATTAATAGTATAGTTGATGTATATTTTAATCTTCGTTATTTAAAAGAAATATACTCTATAACTGAAAGCAATCTAAATACTTATAAAGAAATATATAAAATAACAGACTTAAAGTATAAGAATGGTGCTGTAAGTAATCTTGATGTCATTCAGGCTCAACAAGCCATAGATAATGCAAAAAATAATTTAAATTCTCTTGCATTACAGATTAATAATCAAGAAATGGTAATGAAAAATTTACTTAATTATCAACCAAAAAATACTCTTTATTTTTCTAATAAAAGTATAATGGATGTAAAATTACAGGGGGTTGATTTAAATATACCTGTATATGCTATTTCTAACAGACCTGATTTAAAATCAAAAGAATATGCTTTAGTCAGTTCTTTTAAAGATAAAAAATCAGTAGAAAAAGAAATGTATCCATCAGTGTCTATAAGCTCTACATTGAGTTCTTCTAATAATAAATTTAATAACGCACTCAATATTCCTGTAGGTGGAATTAGTTTAAACATATCACTTCCATTTCTTGATTGGGAGCGTATAAAATGGAATAACAAGTTATCAGAGGAAAACTTTAAATCTGTTAAACTTGATTTTGAAAAAAGTATCACCACTGCATTAAATGAAATTGATAATTATTATTTCACATATCAAAATTATCAAAATAATTTTAATAATGTTCAGAGTCAGTATGATGATGCTGTTAAAATAGAGAAATATTATAAGATACGTTATGACCAAGGGGCAAGTCAGATGTTAGACTGGTTAAACGCTATACAAACTACTAATAACAGCAAACAATCTATTGTTGAGGCAAAATATAAACTTCTTAGTGGGGAAAACAATGTTTATAAAGCTATGGCAGGTAAATACAGATAAAAAATAAGCCTCGTCAGGGGCTTTTTTATTACAATTATTTTAATACAACATAAAATACTTTTAATAATCTATTCGAAATAATTTATCCAAAAACAATTTATGGTATAATCATTCTATATAAACAGATAATATAAATGGATGCTCTCATGTTAAATAAACACTCTACTGTTTTAAAGAATAATAAGATTAATGTATGCGCGAAAGGCAATAACATACAAACGTATATAAATAAATTAAAAAAAATTCAAAATGAAGATGAATTTAGTG
>Ga0308160_10004872_pt1 | contig 14146 bp, 5 predicted proteins | sample PhyFR1_FD_201036 | JGI IMG/M metagenome (GOLD analysis project Ga0308160, IMG submission 201036) | Phyllosphere microbial communities from UC Gill Tract Community Farm, Albany, California, United States - DLSLF.R1 | ecosystem: Host-associated > Plants > Phyllosphere > Unclassified | place: USA...
AGATGGACCTGCGCGTGGTGCTCGGCGACCAGGTCAAGATGGCCGGCTTCGGCCTGAAGGGCGCGCTGACCGGCGCCATGCAGGTGCGCTCGCGCCAGGGCCGCGAGATGACCGCCACCGGCGGCCTCGACGTCAGCGGCCAATACAAGGCCTACGGCCAGGACCTGACCATCAGCCGCGGCCAGCTGACCTGGAGCAACAACATCGTCTCCGACCCGCGCATCAACATGCGCGCGCAACGCAAGGTCGGCGACGTCACCGCCGGCATCGACGTCACCGGCCGCGCCACCGCCCCGCGCGCCGACGTGTGGTCGGACCCATCGATGTCGCAATCCGAAGCGATGTCGTATCTGGTCCTGGGCCGCAGCCTGAGCAACGCCAGCAGCGACGAAGCCGACCAGGTGACCGCTGCGGCCAGCGCGCTATCGGCCGGCAGCGGCATCCTCGCCTCGCAACTCGGCGCCAAACTCGGTTTCGACGACGCTGGCGTCAGCCAGTCGCGCACCCTCGGCGGCTCGGTGGTCGGCTTCGGCAAATATCTCTCGCCGAAACTCTACGTCAGCTATGGGGTGTCGTTGGTTGGCAGTGGTTCGGTGTTGACCCTGAAATATCTGCTCGGCCGCGGCTTCGACGCGGAGGTGGAATCGAGCACGGTGGAGAATCGTGGGTCGCTCAATTGGCGGAAGGAGAAGTAGGCAAAAATCGGCACCAACTGCATCGAAAACTGTCTTGACAAGTTCTTCACGCCTCTGCGAGATTGGGCACCTCTGCCAGCGCAACGCTGGTGGCCAAAGGGGCAATGAATGTTCACTCAGCGGCAGGGATGGCGCAGCGTCGTCCTATTGGTGTGCTTGTCGTTTTTGGGCGTAGAGCAAGCGGCGGCAGTAACTCCGGAGGACGAGTTCGATAAGCGGATTCGGACGTCGCAAAATATCCAGCCGCTCGGCGAAACGCCTTTTGGCGAGAATATTAACCTTTATAATGGGGTGCTGAACTTTAGGCAGCTGGATATTGATCAGCCTGGAACGGGACTGCCGATTCAGTTGATGCGCACGTTTGATTTTTCCGATTCAAGTCCAAGGGAAAGTGCTGCCCGCGCATTTGCTGACTGGCGACTAGAAATTCCAAGTATTCAGACGCTGACAACCAGCGAAAACCAATTTTTCACTGGAAATCGTTGCAGTGAATTTGGCAAGGCGCCTTCCGTAGTTTTCAACCTCGGACGGCCTGCTCCAGTTATTTATAATGCGGAGCAATGGTGGGGCGGATATCAGCTGATCATTCCTGGGATCGGGCGCCAAGATCTACTGCGCCGCGATGCCTCCAACACACTTTCGCCACAGATGGTGGATGCCGCCGGCACGCAGATGACGTTTCCTATCGTCACGCGTCAGCACTGGATGGTGACCTGCCTTGCTCAGACATCCAATGGTCAAGGTGGACAAGGATTTTTAGTAATTTCGCCAGAAGGTACAAAGTACTGGATGGACTGGTTAATTTATCGCGGCTATGACAATGTTGGTTTCGCGCAACCTGGCTTTGGCGGTGTTGCGCGGCGGATGGCCATGATGATGGCATCCCGTGTCGAGGATCGTTTCGGTAATTCGCTTTCTTATCAGTATGATGGTTCGGGCAACCTTGTCAAAATCCAGGCAAGTGATGGCAGATTGCTAACTTTAAACTATGAAGCCTGGCAGGGTAGCAACACTTCCGAAGCAGGTAACAGGATTACAACCGCTACACTCCAGGCATCAGATACAACTTCAAGGACTTGGACCTATTCATACGGAGCGCTTTCCGATTCCAAGATTCGTTTAACTACTGTCACTCAACCTGACGGCAGTTCTTGGGGGATGGATTTTTCCGGACTCTCGAATTTCAGTGGTGCAACATCATACGTAAACTATGATCCGTACGACGGATGCACGTTCAACATTTCCTCTGGCTCCGGTAGCGCTAATATCTCCTTGCGGCATCCTTCGGGATTGGTGGGGGTTTTTACTGTAGGCACGCTTATCCGCGGTCGCTCCTATGTGCCGTATCTATGCGACTCCAGTTTTTCAGGAATCAGAAATCTTGAAATTCCAAATGTTTATAAGGTGATTGGCAACGTATTGGCTAAGCGTGTTTCCGGGCCTGGAGTGCCCGAGCAATCCTGGACCTACTCCTACTCCGGACCAAATAACAGTTGGAGCAAGGATTGCAGTGCCACTTGCGCAACGACAGTGTGGACCGATGCAAAAACCCCCGCCGGTGCGGTAACACGCTATACATTTAGTAATCGATACGACTCTACAGAGAGTCAGCTGGCGCGAGTTGAAAACTATTCTGCTGCAATCGGCTCCACCTTACTGCGCAGCGAAGATTCAAGTTATGCGGCCTCCTCGTCGGGTCCCTGGCCCAAAACAATCGGCAGCGTGTTGCTCAACAACATCAATAATGCCCAAGTAGGTTCGCTCTCGCCTCTCTCCAGCAGGGTGATCTCGCAAGACAGCACGCTATACACCTATAGCGTGAGTAACTTCGATGTCTTCGGCCGGCCCATTGTGTTCACGCGCTACAGTCCCTGGCATCGCCGCAGCGACAGCGTGGATTACAGCGACAACACCGCAAAGTGGATACTCGCGCAAATCGCCAAGCGCACCAATAGCGACACTGGCTTGGTCGAGTCGCAGGTCGACTATGACGCATCGACCGCGCTACCGGTAAAGTCCTACGCGTTCGGCAAGTTGCGGCAGACCTTGGCCTACAATGCAGACGGAACGTTGGCGACGGTCGCTGACGGCAAAAACAACGTCACGGCATTCTCCAGCTGGAAGCGTGGCGTACCACAATCAATCCGATTTGCGGACAACACCTTGATCTCGGCTAGTGTCAACGACCATGGCTGGATCACTGCGGTCACCGACGAAAACGGCTATACCACGAACTACGGCTACGACACGATGGGACGCATGGCGAGCATCGCCTATCCATCCAACGATAGTGTTGCATGGAATGGGACGACACAAGCTTTCGAGCGCGTCAACGATAGCGAGTACGGGCTGGCGGCAGGACATTGGCGGCAGACGATCGCGACAGGTAATGCGCGCAAGCAGACCTACTACGACGCGTACTTCCGCCCGCTCGTGACCCGCGAGTACGACACCGCTCAACCGGATACGACGCAGCGGTTTCGGCGCTTTGCCTACGACGAACAGGGTCGCGTTATCTTCGCCTCCTACCCAGGCACAACAGACTCGCTGACGTCCGGTTTCTGGACGGGTTACGACGTACTGGGGCGGACTACGTCGACGTCTCAGGATAGCGAGTTGGGCTTGCTGACGACCTTGACCGAATACCTGGCAGGTAACCAGACGCGGGTAACCAATCCGCGTGGGCAGAAGACATTGACCGGCTACCAGGTCTTCGACCGGCCCGCCTACGACAAGCCGGTCTGGATACAGCATCCAGAGGGAGCCTATACCGATTTCTCGCTGGATGTGTTCGGCAAGCCGTCCTGGATTCGGCGGCGGAACGCCGACGCCAGTCAGTCGGTTGCGCGCAGCTATGTCTACGACGGCAACCAGCAGTTATGCAAGACAATCGAGCCAGAGATCGGTGCGGCCGCCGCTGGCTACGACGCTGCAGGAAATTTGGCTTGGACGGCGAGCGGTTTGAATCTGACCTCCGCTAGCTCGTGCGATGCATCGGCGGCCTACGACTCCGGCCGCCGCATCGATCGCACCTACGACGCTCGTAATCGTTTGAAGACGCTGACGTTCCCTGACGGCAACGGCAATCAGTCCTGGACCTATTCTTCCGATGGCATCCCTTCTCAAGTGGTGACCCTGAACGATGCGGGGGCGAGCCAGGTAATCAACGCGTATTCCTACAACAAGCGGCGTTTGCTCACCGGAGAGAGTCTGCAGCAGTCGGGTAGCACCTTATCACTGGGTTATGGCTACGACGCCAATGGTGCGTTTTCTGGGATCTCCTATCCTACTGGCTTGTATGTCGATTACGCACCCAACGCCTTGGGCCAGCCTACCAAGGCAGGTAGTTACGCCAGCGGTGTCAGCTACTATCCGAACGGAGGAATGAAGCAGTTCACCTATGGCAATGGTCTTGTACATGCGATGACGCAGAACGCGCGTCAGTTGCCGACCCAGATATCCGACGGCAATAACGTTCTGAACAACAGCTATACTTACGATAGCGCAGGCAACGTCACCCAGATCGTTGACGGTCTAAATAATTCCAACACGCGCACGATGTCCTACGATGGACTCGACCGCCTATCCCAGGCCGCCTCCAGTGCCTTTGGCGGTGATGGCACGCTGCGTTACACCTACGACGCATTGGACAACATGCGCAGTGCCAAGTTAACAGGCGTCAAGCAGCATAACTATATCTACGATGGCAGCAATCGCCTGAGCAATGTCACCAACGACAGTGGTGGCTCGACGATCGGCCTGAGCTACGACACGCAGGGTAATCTCAGCAACAAGAACGGGCAGGCATTCCAGTTCGACTACGGCAATCGTCTGCGAAACGTGCCTAACAAAGAGTCCTATCGCTACGATGCAGATGGCCGCCGTGTAATGGCGGCGAGTTCTACGTTGGGCAATATCCTGTCCTTGTACGGGAAGGACGGCGTACTAAGGTTTCAGGACGACGCGCGCCGAAGCAAACAGATTGTCTATGTCAGCCTCAATGGCAGTCTAGTGGCACGTGTTACCCACAGTTTGCGGCCGCTTGCACCGACGGTTAGCGCACCCGGCTACAACGGTGGGGGCAGCTACACCGTGAGCTGGTCGATGGTGGATGGGGCGAGCCGCTATGAAGTGGAAGAACAAGCCGCCGGTGGCACTTGGCAATCCTGGTACTCAGGCACCGGTTCCAGTAAGGCGGTTTCCGGTAAGGGTGGCGGAAGCTACAGCTACCACGCCCGTGCTTGCAACAGCGGTGGGTGCGGCGATTGGAGCGCGGTGGCCACGGTGTCGGTGGAACTGGCACCTACCGGCTCGCCTGGATTGTCTGTCCCGTCGCTCAGCGGCAACGGTAGCTATACGGTGAGCTGGGGCACCGTGGCGGGAGCGACGAGCTACAACTTGGAAGAAAGCAGTAACGGCGGTAGTAGCTGGATCAATGTCTACAGCGGCGGCGGGACTAGCCAGTCGTTCAGTGGCAAGGGGGGCGGCAGCTTCAGCTACAGGGCGAAAGCCTGCAATCCAGCAGGATGTGGCGGCTACTCCGGAGTATCAACGGTTCAAGTCACCTATCCTCCAGCGTCGGCTCCTACATTGAGCGGCGGCGGTACTTCGTCCAATGGCAGCTACACGCTTTCGTGGACCGGAGTAGCCACAGCTACAACCTATACTCTGGAACAGAGCAATGACGGAGGTAGCTCTTGGGCAGCCATCCAGGCTTCGGCCTCTACGAGTCTGAGCGTAAGTGGTAAAGCAAACGGGAGTTACGTCTATCGCGTCAACGCATGTAATGTGTCGGGATGCAGCGGATATTCCGGTAGTCAAACGGTGACTGTCGCGATTCCACCGCCAGTACCCTCAAATCTGAGATTGGTTGGGAAGTCGCCAACCGGTACCTACACCAACTATACGGCGACTTGGTCCCCAGTCTCGGGTGCGACGCGTTACGAACTCGGAGGTGCGGCGAAATATAGCGGAACCGCTACCAGCTACGGTTGGACGCAAAGTGGTCCATTCAGCTCGGTATGGCAGGTGGAGGTCCGCGCCTGCAACGCTTTCGCTTGCTCTTCGTGGTCGGCTTCGGTGAGTGGGGTCAAACAATGAGCTCGCTTAATGTGGGAAAAACACTCAGGGCCATGCTTGCGCTCTCGCTGTCTTTGTTCGCAAACCAAGCTGTAGCTGCTGATGTTGTCGAATATCTTCATACCGACGCGCTTGGGTCGCCGGTGGCCGTGACTGATGCCGCAGGGAACGTGGTGGAGCGTACGGTGTACCAACCATATGGTGAGGTGGTGAACCGGCCTACGACTGATGGCCCTGGTTTTACCGGGCATGTGAGCGATGAGCTGACCGGATTGGTACAGATGCAACAGCGATATTACGATCCGGTGCTTGGCAGGTTTTTAAGCGCGGATCCTATAGCAGCAAGCAGCAATATTGACGCTGGATTTAATAGGTATTTGTATGCTAATAACAACCCCTATGGATTTATTGATCCTGATGGAAGGGCGCCAACGTCTGAGATACTTTATGGTGCGGGTGGGCGAGGCGATGCCGACGCAACCGCATATTCTAATTCGGATGAGTATTCTGGCAATAGTGTTGTACAAGGCCGGCGTAAAAGAAGTAAACTAAATGCGGAAATTGTGGTTAAGCCCTATCAAGAGGTGGATGGAAGCGGTGGTGTAGAACGAACTTTTGGATTAGATAGCCCGGCTGCGGGGGATGGTTGGGTGGTTCAAGAGGTTAACATTGATCTAATTGGGCGAAAGAGTGGGGCTGTTGTTACAAGCCAGAATCAAAAGTACTGGGAAGCTTTTCGAATATACCAAGGAGATAAAAATGCTACTCCAAACGATGTATTCCATATACCTTCACCATTAGGAGTATCGCCTCAGGGAACTGTTACTATTAGAGCAACTGCACGTTATTATGAGGGGCTGATCCTTCCGGCGGACTTCACAAGGGGTGGGGCTAGACAGGCCGGAAACCTTTTTTCAACTTATAATGACCCGCATTTGGATTTTTCCGCGGCGTCCAATTCGGTTGATTACACCTTTAAGTTGAGCTGGCCATGAAATATAATATATCTATTTTGACGTTTATCTTGTGTGTTGTTTCTGGAGCTCTATACGCTGATGAGCGCGACCATCATTCTGAATTCGGCAATCTTGTAGCGGCTTCCGTAAAATTTTGTAATGATCCGAGTAGTTCAGAACGATCCTGTTACGAAAGACTTGATAATTATTTTAACGAAATTTATGACATGGACAATGCAGCCCTGCATGCCAAGCTGGATGAGAGTGCAATAATTTCAATTTCTTTGTTGTTGGATAATGACAACTACATAATTAGGTATAGAGCTGCCAGAATTTTAGGCGCAATAGGAAAAAAGGCTAGTATCGTGCTTCCGAAGCTGCGTATGGCACAGGCTAATTCCAAGCCGAAATTTGGCGATGATGGGGTTATGGAAAGCCCTATCGCTGAAACTGCTATAACATTGGCAATTCAGAGGATAGAAGGTGGTCGCTAAATTAGGTGGGCGCGTTTCGGAATATGTAATTAATCGGGGTGAACCTAAGGCGATTTTGGCGGTCTACAGTCTATTGCTTGTGCTGTAATGACGCCCGGTTAAGGTTGGGTCTACGCTCTTTGCCTTGATCCGTATGTCCAAGCCCAACTCCCTCGTCGCCTGGCTCACCCTGAGCCTCACCCTCGCCCTCACCGCCCATGCTGATGAAGGTATGTGGATGCCATCGCAGCTGCCCGAGCTGGCCAAGCCGCTGCGCGAGACGGGGTTTCGCGGCGATCCGAGCGACCTGGCGGCAGTGACGCAGCCGCCGTTGAGTGTATTGGTGAAGGTCGGGGGCGCGATCGGGCGTCGTATCCGGGGAAGGGTTGTTGCTGACCAATCACCACGTCGCCTATGGGGTGATCCAGTACAACACGTCGGCCAAGGAGAACCTGATCGAGCATGGCTTCATCGCCAAGAAATAGCGGCGACGAGCGCGCGGCCAATCCGGATCTCCGGGTGCTGGTGGCGGTGGGGTTCGACAAGGTCACCGACGCCGTGCTGGGCTCGGCCAAGGGCAAGACCGGACGCGCCTATTTCGATGCGGTGTATGCGGCGAGCAAGCGCATCGTGCCGATGCGAGCCTAAGGCCTGGGTACGCTGCAACGTTTCCAAGGTGCTGGGTCGCGGCTTGAGCAACGCCAGCAGCGACGAAGCCGACCAGGTCACCGCCGCGGCCAGCGCACTATCCGCGGGCAGCGGCATCCTCGCCTCGCAACTCGGCGCCAAACTCGGCTTCGACGACGCTGGCGTCAGCCAATCGCGCACCCTCGGCGGCTAGGTGGTCGGCTTCGGCAAATATCTGTCGCCGAAACTCTACGTCAGCTATGGCGTGTCGTTGATCGGTAGCGGTTCGGTCTTGACCTTGAAATATCTGCTCGGCCGCGGTTTCGACGCGGAGGTGGAATCGAGCACGGTGGAAAATCGTGGGTCGCTTAATTGGCGGAAGGAGAAGTAGGGGTTCGTCTTTCATCTCTGAAAGCCTTCTTGCTCACGCGACGATGTCGCCGAAGCGGATCGTTGCGCCAGCCGCTGCCCTGGGAAACAAGTTCTGCAGCGCGCTACCACGATGACATCTTGTAAACTCGCCGGCCGGTAGCGGGCCTTGGGCACGACACTCGATCTGCAGGCATGGATGGAAGTGCCGGGCCTTGCTGCACCTTTCCTACGTAGACATGGATGACACCGTGGACTTGATTTCTTCCTATTCGCGCTTCTATGCGCTCCCGCTTACCGAGCAGATCGTTGCGGCGATCATCTCCGATTTCGCCGCGCTGGATGTCCCTGATCTGGTCCAGGCGCATCTGGGCAACAATCCGCGGTACTTTGGCGGCATCGACAAGACGCTTTCCGGCTTCGTCGTGCTGGACGACGCGGGCGACAACTACACCCTGCTGGATCTGCGGGGCGGCGGCCAGGTGTGGTGGCAGGACCACGAGACCCGGCGGGTGGAACCGCGTTTCGCCAGCCTGGCCGATTACCGGGCCTTCCGTGCGCGGATGTGGGAAAAAGAACTGGAGTTGGACGAGCTCGACGATTGGGAGGTGGGCGACGACAGGGAGGATGCGGAGGCGGAGCTGTTGCACGAGTACGCATGGACGCTCTCCCCACAGGACTTCGTCAGCGCCAATCTGCTTACGCGCTACCAATGGCTGATGCAGGCGCTTTCGCAGCCAGCCTGCGACGACCAGTGCCATCCCTTGCAGGGCCCGGATGCGCTGGGTGCCGAGGCGTTCAACCACTATCTGAGCACCTTCCCCACCAAGGAGTACGAACAGCGCGAATTCGACACGGCGCTGCCTGCGATGCGCGGGGATGTGCACCTGACCATCTACTGGCTGCTGCACACCCGCCTGCTCGGCCAGGATGCACGGCTTGCGAAGGTGCTGGAGCAGGTCGCCGGGGTGGAGACGCCATTGCTGCGCGCGTTCGTGGACACCTTCGGGGCGATGGCCGACGACGCGGACGTGCCGGTCGTTCCGGATTTCCGCCACCGCCGCGCACGCATGCTGGTCTGGGCGCAGATCGACACCAAGGCGCCGGTTGCGCAGCGGCTGCGGGCGCTTGCGGTATCGCCCAAGTCCGTCGGCGCGATGGTTCTGGATCATATCGACAGCGCGCTGGAACGCGATCCCGACGCGCTGGACCCGGCCACCACCCTGCAGGCGCTGGATCGCATCAGCGACACCGATGCGCCGGCGACATGGGCCCTGCGTGCGCGCATGCAACTGCGCCTGGGCCAGGATGCGGGCGCGGCTGCGGATACCGCCACGCGGTTGCTCGCCGCGTCAACGACCGTGGATTGGCAGGTCATCACCATCCTCCTGAACCCGATTCACCAGGCCATCGGCGACGGTCGCGCCCTGCTGGCCGTCGTACAGCCGCTGCTGGAATGGGACGACCTGATGCTGCGCGTGCTGGACCTGGCCGAGCACGCGCAACGGTTGCTTGGCGACGAGGAACCGTCGCTCAGTGCCGAGGCGTTGGCCCAGAACCGTCGCCTGGCCGAGGACCTGCTCACCATCTGGGATGCTCCCAGCTTCGCCGAGGGCGTCGCCCAGGCCGCACCGGCTACGCGCGATGCGATGGCGATGCGCCTGGCCCGCCGCCCGGACCTGGCGGACGACGATGATGAGCGGCGATGGGCAATCCGCCATCTGCTTGACAGCACGCTGCCGACGCGGATCGCGCTAGTGCAGCGTGCCATGCCGCAGCTGAGCGGCGCGCTGCAGATGTCCCTGTTGCCGGAACTGTGCCGCAGCGTTACCGATGCCGGCGACGCGCTGGTTCCCATGCTGTTGGCGATGATCGGCGAGCCGCCGGCCGGCGACTATCTTGCCGAATTGGACGCCGATGACCGGGTCGACGCCATCCTTGCGGGCCTGCGGACCTTCTGGAGCGACGCGCGCCTGTTCGAGCCGCTGATGGCCCTGTTGCAGGACGCACCGGTGAAAAGCGTGCTGACCGATCGGGTCGGCGAGGCCGTCAACCGCCTGCGGGAGGTGCTGGACACGGCACAGCGCCAGCGTCTGTTCCACTGGGCCTTGGCCCGCGTGCAGGCCCGCGCGGCGGCGCTCGCGCCGGATGGCAGCGACGACTACCCGGCGAAGCGCGTGCTGGAAGCAATGACGTCGGCGGACATGGCCGACACGATCCGCATCGCGCTGGAAGACGCGGCGGCCGCGGTGCAGCGCGGCGAGCATGCGCACAAGGAAGTGCTCGATATGCTGTACGGGAGTCTGGGCGACATGGGCCCACAGGCGCCGGGCAACACCGCCTACCTGTTCTCGCGCCTGTGGGACGAGAAGAGCTTCCCGCGCGGCCTGTGTTTTGCAGTGCATAAGTGCTGGACGCCGGCATTGCATGCCCAGATCCTGCAGCGCCTGCGCGAGCAGCCGTCCATCGCCGCGGCGGCCCTCTACTGCGCAAGTCATGGCTGGGAAAGCCGCCACAGCGAAACGCTGGACGTCGCCGAGCTGGTGCTGGCCTGGCCGCTACCGGAGGACGCGGCCGAGCGTGGGCTGCGCAAATATGTGCTGCTGAAGGGCTGCGTTGCGGCCCTGTCGCTGAAGAAGTACGCGCAGGTGCGTACCCTCTATCCGGCCGCGAGCGCCATCGACGCCACCGCTTATCAGGTGGGAGCGCACACCACCACCGTGTTCGACCCGTTCGCCGACAGCGACTTGCAGGCCAAGTTGCGCAATGCGCTGGATGGCAAGGGAGAGCAACAACAGACTGCGTTGCTGTCACGGCTGCAGAAGGCACGCGGCAAAGGTGTGCCCGTCACCGGGCTTGCCCTGAAGGCACTGGGCGAGCTGGCCGGGGCCGACGTGGCCTTCCTGTGGTTCAGCCATCCCGACACCGGCGCCACGCTGTTCCAGGACGTGCGCGGGGACGTGCACTACTTCGATGGCTACGGCCTGGCCACGCCGCCGTTCGAGGTGCACGCGGAGCAGGCCATCGGGCCGGACGTCTTCCACGACGCCGTGGATGTTTCCGCGCGACTGACCTTGTGGCGCGGCGAGGCGCTGTACGACTGGACCCGCCTCGGCGCGGCGATCAGTGCGGTACACGGCAAGGCAGGCCTCGGCCAGGTGCGCATCGCCATCCGCTGCGCCACGGCGGACGACGCGGCGCGCCTGCTGGACAGCATCGCCGCCCACCCGCCGCAGGGGTTCGTGGCCAGCGACCCCTGGTATCGGCAGGGCCATGGCGCAATCGCGCGCTCCCTGGCCGATCCGCGCCGGAAAAATCTCCACTCGCTGCGCCTGCGCTACAACGCATGGGACGACCCCAGCGACATTTGTCTGGTGGGCGCGCACGCCATTGCGGCGATGGACGCGCTGGAAGCGGACGCGCGCCGCGCCGGCGGGTACACCTGCAGCATCGAATACCTGGACGTCGACAAGCGACCGCAGGACCTGTCGTTGCTGGAGGGATTCGAGTACCTGCGCCACCAGCAAGCCGACACGCTTGCCCAGGCCGTGGCGCAGACGCTGGAAGGCCTGGCCGGTTATCTGGCCGCCCATGCGCTGCAGCCGGCCAGCGCCGCGCTGGAGTCGCGTTGCGATGGCCCTGCTGCGCAGGCGGACATCGCGGCTCTGGCGCAAGCCCGCGCGCATCCCCTGCCCGATGCGCTGGTGGCGCTGTGGCAACAGCATGCCTCGATCGGCTGGCGCTATTCCGAGCGGGGCATGCGGTTGCTGTCCCCGGCCGAAGTGCTGGCCGCCACGCCGATGGCCTCGCGGCAGCCGCTGGTGGTCGACGCGCAGGGCGCGCCGCGGTGGCTGTTGGGCGATACCGATGAGGTGTCCCGGCAGATAGTGCCGGCCGACACCGACACCGATGACGACGAAGACCTGGGCGACATCTCGGCCGGCGATACGCTGCGTCAAGCGCTGGTGGACACCCTGCTGGATGCCCTCGAGCGCGATATCGCCGACGCCGCCCTGCTCTGGCATGGGCAACGTGGCGACGCGCGGATCGAGCGCCTGCAGCTCGGCAACGCACGCAACCTGACCACCCTGCGCCTGGACCGCGATGCCGCCATCCTGGCGATTCGCAAGGGTCCGCGAAGCTACAAGGGCGATGTGTCGTTCAAGCATTTCGATAGCCTTGCCGCAGCCGAGGCGGCATGGGCCAAGGCTCGCGCCACCGCGGAATCGGCCGGCCAGGTGCCCGAGTCGGCGAGCTGACCTTGTGCAGGGGGCGACAGTTCCGGACCAGGCTCTGCTCCAGGTCCGGTGCTGGCGCGGCAAGGGTGTTCGCAGATTGCTACACGCGCAGTGGCCGGCTAAGGTTGGGATTCGATTTGTAGCGAACCACCTGCATGCCAGCACCCAGCACTCTCGCCGCCTCGCTCACCCTGGGCCTCGCCCTCACCGCGACCGCCCATGCCGACGAAGGCATGTGGATGCCGTCGCAGTTGCCGGAGCTGGCCAAGCCGTTGCGCGAAGCTGGCTTTCGTGGGGATCCACGCGATCTGGCAGCGGTGACGCAGCCGCCGTTGAGTGCGGTGGTGAAAGTCGGGGGCGGGACCGGGGCGTTCGTGTCCGAGGACGGGTTGCTGTTGACCAATCACCACGTCGCCTATGGGGTGATTCAGTACAACACGTCGGCCAAGGAGAACCTGATCGAGCATGGCTTCATCGCCAAGGATCGCGGCGACGAGCGCGCGGCCAATCCGGATTTCCGGGTGCTGGTGACGGTGGGTTTCGACAAGGTCACCGACGCCGTGCTGGGGCCAGCCAAGGGCAAGACCGGACGCGCGTATTTCGATGCGGTGGATGCGGCGAGCAAGCGCATCGTGGCCGATTGCGAGCGCGAGGGCGGGGTGCGCTGCAGCGTCGCCAACATGTACTACGGCACGGACTTCTACCGGATCCGCCAGCTGGAGTTGCGCGATGTGCGCCTGGTGTATGCGCCGCCGCGGGCGATCGGCAATTACGGCGACGAAATCGACAATTTCATGTGGCCGCGGCACAGCGGCGACTTCACCTTGCTGCGCGCCTACGTCGGCAAGGACGGCAAGCCGGCCGACTACAGCGCCGACAATGTGCCGTACCAGCCGCCGGCGCACCTGCAGATCGCCACGCAGGGACCGCAGGCCGGGGACTACGCGATGCTGGCCGGTTATCCGGGCATCACCTACCGGCATCGCACCGCGGCGGAGTTCGACGAGCAGGCGAACGGAGCGTTGCCGCAGCGGGTGGCGGTGTTCGACCAGATGATCGCGGTGATCGAGGCGGCGGGCAGATCCGATGCGGAGGCACGCACACGCTACGCGTCGCAGCTGCAGTCGTTGAAAAACAATCGCAAGCGTGCGGCCGGCGAACTGGAAGGGATGCAGCGCAGCGATGCGGTGCGGCTGCGCGGCGAGGACGAACGCGGCATGCTCGCTGCCACGCATGGCGACGATGCGCGCGACATCGCTGCGCTGCAGTCGCTGCTCGCCGATGCCTCGGCGCTACGCGAGCGCGATCTGCTGCTGACCTTGCTCGGGACCCAGACCCAGCTGTTGCGTTCGGCGTTGACGCTGGGGCGGTTGCGGTTGGAGTCGGCCAAATCCGACGATCAGCGCGAAACCGGCTACCAGCAGCGCGACCAGGCGCTGATCGAGGGTACACTGAAACAGGTACAGCGGCGCTACTCGCCTGCGGTGGAGAAAACGCTGCTGAGCGCGTTGCTGACCCGCTACCAGCAGTTGCCGGATGCGCAGCGCGTAGCGGAATTCGATGCGGCGTTCGGGCGCACGCCGGCGCAGTTGCAGCAGGCCTTGGACAAGCTCTATGCCGGGACCAGGCTGGGCGAGGAAGCCGAGCGCCTATCGCGCTTCGCTGCCGCGCGCGCCGCCAAGCCGATGGCGGCCGATCCGCTGATGACG
>Ga0308160_10004873_pt1 | contig 14146 bp, 18 predicted proteins | sample PhyFR1_FD_201036 | JGI IMG/M metagenome (GOLD analysis project Ga0308160, IMG submission 201036) | Phyllosphere microbial communities from UC Gill Tract Community Farm, Albany, California, United States - DLSLF.R1 | ecosystem: Host-associated > Plants > Phyllosphere > Unclassified | place: USA...
TAACATTTAAATCGTCTAGAGACCCTCTCGCTCCCGCCCGTCTCGCTTCGCTCAACGAGCTACGAGCTAACATACAGGAAACAAATGCCTATACTCCGGTTCAAACTTCATAACAATGATAGTAGGAGGACCAAACACACGAGTCGATTTCCATATAAATACAACTGAAGAATGGTTTTATCAATATAAAGGAAGTATTGTATTGAAAGTGGTCGATGAGGGCAAGATACGGGATATTGTAATTGAGGAAGGAGGGATGTTTTTGTTACCTGGCAAGTCCCCTCTCTATCTCTATCTCTCTCTCCCGTCGTCACCTTACTTCCTCTCCTTTCATTATTTTGGTCAATGCATTGTGATAGAATGAGACTGACCTACAGCCAACACTCCACATTCACCTAGGAGAACATCCGATACGATCGGTATCGTCATGGAAATGGTCCGACCAGGTGATGCAATCGGTACGTTCCTTGGTCTTTTCCTTCAAAACACCTCTCTCTAGCATAATTTTTGTCCTCGTCGTTTCAGATCTTCATACAGAGTATAGAGACTCAAGATCTTGCGCCTATCCTAGCTCCCCCTACCCATCCAACTAAGCTCGCTAACGCTCGCAGACAAGATGAGATGGTACTGCCCCTCCCCAACCCACGCAGCCGATAAATTAGTCTTGATAAAAGAAGTAACATTCCACTGTTCCGACCTTGATACTCAACTCAAACCGGTCATCAACGAATGGATGGAAAATGAGGAAGGGAGGAGATGTCCTGAATGTGGGGAGGTTGCTGATGCTAAACCTCCTCAGGTCTAGGCGACGAGCGAGCGAGGCGAGTGAGCAGGGCGAAGCGATTGAGCAGGGCGAGGCGATTGAGCAGGGCGAGGCGATTGAGCAGGGCGAGGCGATCGAGCAGGGGAGGCGAAGAGAGTGAGCTGTGGGCGGCTAGATTCGACCAAGAACGAGATGAGTGGAGGCAAGATTAAGAGGATCCAGTATGAAGAGGTGTTGTCGAAGGGGCCAGAGTCAAGCAGTTAGTTATGCAGTATCGATGTATCCATACACCCAACATCTTTTGTCAGTTCAAACGCAATGGAAACTCTTAAAACGAGACTCTCATTCCAAATGAGGCTTGAACGAGCGGAAGAATCGATTCATGCATATCGTACCAAGTTCAAATCGAACCAACACCAAGTCCCAGTCTAGTTCTACCCTGATACCAACTCTACTTCTTGCCCTTCTTCTTCTTTCCACCCGTAGAAGGTGTAGAGTCTGTTGATCAGTTTCAGATCGCATTGGGGGGTAGGAAGCGAGCATTTAAAGGGAGAAGATGTCGAGGAGGGCTGAGGGAAGGAATGGATCATGACGTGTAGAAAGAGAAAGACGTACCATCACCATCCCCAACAGCTAGATCTTTAACCTTCTCAACAAGTCCCTCGACCTTATCTTTGGCATGTTCGACTTTCTCCTTGACTTTCTCACTAGTCTTCTTGTGCCCCTCCTCCTCCTCAGGTTGTGTCTCGGGTACATCCTCACCCTTGGTAGAATCGGCCATATCGACATCCGTAGTTGTCGAAGGTTCCTCCTTCTTGGCAGAAGATTCCTCCTTTGCAAGATCATAACCCTGCTGAGACTCTCCTTCATTTTCCACCATTATCCCACTTCCCTCACCCCCATTTCCTTCAGGGAATAAATCAGAGTCTTCTTCTGGATCAGCGATAATCTCCGCTACCTTTCCCTTTCCAGCACCCTCCAATTCCTTTTTCCATAACTTAACGACCCGAGGGACAGCTTTGCTATGGTGCGACCTAGCAAAGAGAGCAGCTTCAGGTAATCGACCAGTTTTAGCTAGGATATCGATACATGCCTGAGAATCACCCAATTGGAGGTAGGCGGCGAAAGCGATATTCGTTGCTCCCTTTTCAGATGCTAGTGTAGCGAGCTTGTTTAAACCGGTTCGGTCGGATAGAGAGGTGTATAATAGAAGGAGAGCGGGGAGGTCATTTGCTTTTTCGAATGATTCTTGTGCTAAATCCATTTGCCAAGCAGATAATGCCTTGTCTCCAACAAGCTTCCATTTAGCCTGGGAACCAGCTTCCGGAGCGGATCGGACCAAATCAAGGGCGGTTTCAAGGTCATTCAAAGAGATTGCCAAGTCGAATCGATGGTCGGGGTCGGTAGAGACTGATAATGCCAGTTCCTTCAAATCTGCCAGTCAGCAAACAAAAAACCAAGGGGGACTCACCCTGAGCTTCTAGAAACCTAGCGATCCTGTTCCGTTGATCAGCGGGAATATCAGGCAACATCCCCTCTGCAGCTTCCATATCACCCCTCATGATTGCCGTTTGGTATTCCACAACAGAAAGGGCAAGGGCGTAGGAGAGGATATTCATATCCTTGTCAGCGACATAAATTCGGTTGTGGGCGGGTAGGTATCCCAACAAGTAAATCCCCTGGTCGAAATGGTTGATTACGTGGGATTGGTCGCCGATTAGATAACTGAGTCGGTTCGTAGCGTTGGTATAGATGAAACAATCGCCTATCCATTTACAAGTCTTGACCCTATTTGTCAGCCTCTACTTACATACTCGGGGATGTAAAGGGGGACATACGCTTCAGAGACCTCTGCAACGAGATCAAATGCCTCCTCTACACCTTCATCCCCGATAACCTCACCAGAATCAATCCGGGCATTATACGCCTCCCGATCGAATCTCAGGACATAAACCGTATCCTCCCCAGTGATAGCGACGAGATTACCACTACTACTCCAAGCGACATTAGTAGCATCCACTTCAATCCTCCTCACAACATTTCCAGTTTCCCAATCCCAAAACATCACAAAGCCAGTACCCCTAGCAGCAAGTAATGTTCCACCATGAACACCTTCTACAGCCCATGTTCCAGAGGACTTGATGAATCCAGGACGTTCTTTGAAGGATCTGTAGACTCGGATCTTGGATTTCCCTTCTTGGATGGCGTAGGTGTTTGAATCGGCTGCCCAGGCGAATGAAGTTCCGGAACCGAATGCCTTGTTTCGCCATGCTAGAGCAGTGTAGATGATGTATTCACCGTCTCCGCAGACTGTGACGAATCGACCGTTTGGACTGTGTTGCAGGGATTGAGGGTAGACTTCGGTTGTTCCGAGATCACGAAGGGGGATGTGGAGTCGTTGGCCGTCTTCCGCGGTCTCCCCTGGGATGTCAGCTCAGAGCACTCAAGGGCACAAGGGAAGTACCATCAGCACCTAAGTTGGAGACATTGGCAGTGAGGATCTCGGTATTCTTGGCGTATACGATCTTTCCAGCAGAATCCATCGATACAGAAGGTTCATCCCGGCCGAGCTACAGATCAGTTCAACTCCCAATGATTCCAGTCCCATAGGTAAACTGACCTTGACAACAACAGCACCCTCATCGAAACCAACAGCAACCTCATTCCCAGTCTTCTTGTACGCAACACACCAAGCCCTCTCTAATCCATAACTGAGAGTATTTTCAAGTCGATAAGTGGATGAATGCCAGATTTTGATGGTCCCATCTTCAGAACCGGATAAAAGAATAGGTAAGGAGGGGTGGAAGATTGCGAATGAGACGTTCGCAGTATGAGACTCAAGGGTTTGAACACATGATTTCGCGTGGTAATCCCAGATCTTTACTAGTCTGATCGTTAGCGAGTCTGAATGACGAGATGGAAAGGAGAGAAGGGACATACCGATCATCACCCGTCGTAACCATATATGGTCTATCACCACCATGATAATAATCCACATAATTCACACCTTTTTCATGTGCTTCCAATGAGAAGTTCGGTACTGGATTCCCAAGAGACCAGACTTTGACTGTATGATCCAAACATGCGGACGCAAAGGTTTGGGGGTCTTTGGGATTAATAGCTAAAGCCATGATGTAGTGTGTATGTCCTTCGAAGATCTATCATCAGTTCTCTTCCTCTATCGAGGCTCTTCCTCTTGTGAGAGATGGAGAAGGAGAAGGAAGGGACTCACTTGAACACATCTCCATCCTTTATCCCAATCCCAACATTTTACCGTCATATCATCTGAACCAGTCAAGACGAGAGGTAGAGTAGGGTGAACAGTTAGACATCGAATGTAATCTGGATGAGCTTCGAATGAAGTTATTTTCTCCCCTGTAGAGATATTGTATACTCGGAGTTGGAAGTCGTCGGATCCGGATACGAACTGATTGTTAGTTACGCTCAGCGAAGCGAGAGGCGAGCAAAGTCAAGTGGTGCGGACATAGGTGGAATGAGAAGGAGGAGATAGTATGAGAAGGAGGAGATAGCATGAGAAGAGGAAAGAGAAACACGTACCCAGTTCTTTCTGGCGATATAACGAACACATCGAACAGGTACATCCGTAACTTCAAACGTCTTTAGATCCGTCTGAGTCTCGTAGTTCCAAATCTTGACTTGTCCATTACTGTCTGTCAGCTTCTATTCTTACCTCTCTCATGTCCGAACATGAAATTGAAGTAGCAAGATGGGGTATAGAGGAGAAGAGCACGTACTATAGACCACAAATGACATGTGGTTCTGTAGGATGGAAATCAACTGATTTAACCCTATCCGACCGAGCTAGGAGCTTTCTCTATATCATCAGGTTGGCCTCTGTAAGGGAAGTCTGAGCTAACGTTGATATCCAGAAGCATAGGCTATATTATTAGCTTAATCACATCTCAATCCGGATAAAGGCATACCATCTTGAAGTAGCTCCTATTCTAGTCTAATGTTAACTTCGGGAGCCGAGGCGCGTTGTTTAGATGTACACGAGTCTATTTGCTCTTGTTTGTATGAGTGGCCGAGCTAGCAGGTAGAGTAAAGCAGTCTAAATAGAGTGGATGTGGATGATGAGTTGGAGGTTAGCTTAAGGTTAAGGGTGGGTAACGCGCCTGGAGCCTGACACTCGAAAGAACGTGGCATATGGGATTGTTAGGCTCATCAGCGTGAGTGCAATGGAGACAGATGGTATAAATGCTATGCATACAGAATACAGATACGAGATACTGATACAGTATGCAACATTAGCTAGTCAACAGTCTCTACGTGAACTTCTAGCACCTGGCCAGAAGATACCTTCCCGTCTTTCTCACCTCCCACCGTATTGTGACACTTAGCTGATGACTTCTGTTTCTGCTGATCATCAAGCCATACACCCACAGCCTCAGCCGTAGAAGGTGGACTATCACAAGAAAATGAGAACATCGGAGTTTCTTCCGCTTCCTTCTTGCTAACCCCCTTTTGCTCGTCCATCTCTTCCTGGGCATGGAAAGGGATAGGACTCGGACCCCTGTATATCGGGGAAGTCATTCCTTGTTCTGCTTCTTTCAATTTCCTCATTGGCATAGGGGAGAGTGGGAGTTTGAACTTGATTCCAGTAGGGGAGTTGAGGTGTGACATGTGAAGAGCGGGTGCTAGGAGTCGGGCGTGGTCCTACTCATCAGCTATCATACTCGCGCAGGCAGTAGCTGGGAAGTGCAAAGAAAGCAATAGGCCGAAACTCACGGCTCGATCTCTAGCACCTGGAGACATCGCATTCCCATTCTCTTCATTGAGATTCACTTTCACCCCATCCTCTGCCTCCTCCACATCATCATCGGTGTTGCCGTTGATAGAGGCATTCATTGAATATGCGGAGAAAGCGGGTGAACTAAGTGGACTAGGTTCTAATGAGGACGTATCGGGATAAGGTGTGAGGCATCTTGGTGGTCTAGGTAAGAGCGGCGTTGGGGATATCTGATCATCAGTGTCTCTCACTTGGTATGGAATGGGAGTAAAAAGAGACTGACCTGACCGGCAGAATCTGTCCTTGTTCGAGTAAGGATACCCCTTACTGGAACAGGGACCTTGAGGGAGGGTACCGCAAACGTAACTACAGGTGCCGAATTGGCGCGCGACATAGAAGGGCAGAGCATATCTAAATCATACAGCAGGAGTGTCTTGGTACAGATGGCTGATTACCTGAATCAGAGATGATGATGAGTTGGCAGGTGAGCATAGTACTGGGTGGGATATATATCCTATCCGGAAACATAATCGTACCCAATGATCGACATATTAGGAGATCAGTTGAAAGGATAGTTTACGTTGATGGATGTCACTAAAGTGGATGGGCCCCTTGGTCACAAAGGTGGGATAGGGATGTAACGTTTAGTGAGTGTTGTCCTTTTGAGACCGAGAGAGATGGTGGGTATGCTTGACCGGGATTGATTCTGATACTTCAGATTAGAGGGTTCGAATGGAATGCAGAACCAACCATAGTACGATTGGAAGGGTTTCACGGAACTATCGGCGATATGTCTAAGGCTTTGCTTATATCCGACACGCCACAACCTATCTCTCACTCTCCCACGGTCCCTTCTCATACTCCTCCCAGATCCTCAACCCCTTGTCCATCAGCCAGCGAACCCACCTAACCTAACCAACCCATATATATCCAAAAATGTCTCAAGATCTCCAGTGGCTCCTCGTCCGAAAGTGGAACTCTTTCATGCACGTCAGCAAGACTGGCCGAAACTTCACCAAGGAGCCCGTAAGTCGCGTCAGGTTTAGCTGTGGGGATTGCATTGGAAGGGAAGGGAGGGGTATATTTGGAGGAGGGTGGAATTGGACATTGTCGGGATTGATAGTGCCGGAACAAATGCAGAGGGACTGTTGTCGTCGGAGAGAAGAACTGGAAGAAATCGAAGGGAGGGTTTGAGGTTGATTGGAGATTGAACCGACTTCATGGGATCAGTACTGACTTGATAGGGAAATTTGACCAACTTCCACTCCCAGAAGTACTCTGGTATCACCAACAGCAAGGTGTGTAATTCAGAAACAGGAGGGAAGGAGAGGAGCTAACGTGTAGTCTGTCGGTATCCACGCCAACGAGGATGGACAGGTTGTGATCACCAAGATCAAGGCCGATGTCAAGCCTAACCAGGTGAGCTATCTCTCCCTATACATGCAGGGACAGGAAGAATGCAAGGGAACAGGAAGCAGGGATTGCAACGGACAGATTGTTGGAAATGTAGGATGAGGGGATGGATGGATCCCGAGGGACAGGAGACGGAAGTTGTCAATATACAAAAGGACACCACTAACTCCAGGTCGCTGGTGCCCGAGTTGGTACCACCCTCAAGCGAGGAACTGGACCCCGACGAGCCAACAAGATCGCTGCCGCCGAGACTGCCGGTAAGGGATACCGAGGTGATCTCCGACAGGTGAGTGATTTCTCGAATTATCCTGTGTCTCAAGCTCTGTTGGGTTTACACCTTCATCTCTACCCACTTAATCCCCCCGCAGCTGCGTTAGAACTCCCCGGACCAAATATATGAAGGGCCGAGCGTATTAGGTCTGCTACATTACTCTACATGCCCGACCTATCCGTACCCCAATCGATAACCACATTGGGTGACTTAGTGCTGGTCGGGCACATCCTTCCCCATCGTCCTACCTTGTCTTGGAACTGTTCTGTTTGCACAGAAGCTGACATGTAGGCTGCCGTTGCCCGAGCATCCGCCTACGCACGAGTCCAGAAGTTGACCGCCAACCCCCCAAAGACATTCCCCATCAAGACCCGAGGCCCCAACAGCAAAAAGTCTACATCAGAGGCCAAGGCTGACGATGTCATCGAGCTTGATTAGGACTAGGAGGCTTTTTGTAGTTACGTAGACTGGATATGTGACTGCACTATACGAGCAACAGCAGCGAGCACTTGAGGTCATGTCTGACGTGTCAATTGTTGCGATACGAGTCGCGTAAATGTTGAATTGAGTTGTCTACATGATATCCTTTGGTTATCTCTCAACTGTAATTGGTATATGCTTGCCCGCTTTAGACCTATAACTTCTACAGTCTGGTCATTATCGCGTATACCTAACATCCTATCTAGTCGAAACCTCAACACAATCCCAAACATGTCTGCCATCACCGATAACGATATCATCGCTAGATTCGAGAAGCTCTCGCTCACCAAGCCTCAGATCTACGAGCACGCAGCAGTTGCCAACGGAGCTCAATGGAAAGCTGAGCTAGAGAAGATCGGCAAGGGAAACGCTACTTTGACCAAGACTGTGAGTCCACATCTAGACTGGCTGGAGAGAAGAGGTCAAAGCTCACACAACAGCTCCTATTCAAGCCAAAGACAGCTAAAACAGCTACCCCAACCCCGGTCCTCGTCATTGCCCAAGAGTCCACCGAGACCAACTCGGGCGCAATCGGCAAACTCTTAAACCTAAAAGAACTCCGACTAGCCTCGGAAGATCTCATCAAATCAGTCCTACCCTCCGCCGCATCCAAGGACGATGTTTCCCCACTTCCCCTTTCCTCTATCCCAGAGACCCTACATTTGGTTTTGGATCAGAAATTGGCAGAATCTCAAGAAGAACACGCTGTTCATCTTACTTCTTCTTCCACCACAGTTTTGATTAAGGGTGGGGATCTGAAGAGTTATTTGGAGAGTTTGAAGGAAGGCGGAGATGTTAGGGTTGTGGATTTCGAAAAGGTCAAGGCTGAGCCTAAACCTGCTGCTTCCTCTGCGTAGGTTATGCTTTGGCGCATAGAGCGTGCTGGATTAAGCTGATGATCAGTCCCAAGGCTGCTACTCCTGCTGCTCCCGCTGCTGCCCCTTCCAACAGGGACGATCTATACGAAATGGCAATCCAGTACAAGAAGGAGGAGGACTTCTCCGGATGGTACACCGACGTCAGTCCCCTTTCCTGCGTACATTATCACTGAAGCTGACATGTAGGTCGTCATCAAAGGTCAGATGCTTGATTACTACGATATCTCAGGATGTTACATTCTCCGACCAGGAGCTTTCAACATCTGGCAAACTATCCAGGGTACGTGAATGAAGTTTGGATGGTGTTGATGGTAGAATGGTTCGATGCAGAGATCAAGAAGCTCGGAGTTCAGGGATGTTATTTCCCAATGTTCATTTCAGCTGGTAGATTGGAGAAGGAGAAGGATCACTTGGAGGGTTTCTCTCCCGAGGTCGCTTGGGTTACCAGGGCGTGAGTCAGCTCCAATTTCCTGAAAGATTCAAGCTGATATGTAGTGGACAATCTGATCTTGAGGAACCTATCGCCATCAGGCCCACGTCCGAGACTGTCATGTACCCTTGTAAGTCATGCCCGAAAGTCGGATCAGGGGCTGATGGTAGACTACGCAAAGTGGATCCAGTCTCACCGAGACTTGCCATTGAAGTTGAATCAGTGGAACAGTGTCGTCCGATGGGAGTTCAAGAACCCTCGTAAGCTTTTGCATTCACAGTATGAGATGGACCTGATATCAGAACCATTCCTCCGAACACGAGAGTTCCTATGGCAAGAAGGCCATACTGCTTTCCTCCACAAATCCGAGGCCGATGCTGAAGTTCTCGATATCCTCGAGCTTTACCGAAAGGTCTACGTCGACCTCCTCGCCGTTCCCGTTATCCCAGGTGTCAAGTCCGTCAAGGAGAAATTCGCCGGAGGAGACTACACCACCACTGTCGAGGGATTCATCCCAACCACCGGACGAGGTATTCAAGGAGGAACATCCCATCACCTCGGACAGAACTTCTCTAAAATGTTCGACATCACCGTCGAGCATCCCGACAAGACTGGTTCAGGCGAGGATAAAAAGACATATGTCTACCAGAACTCTTGGGGATTGAGTACTAGGACGATCGGTGTGATGGTCATGATTCACGGTGATGATCAAGGATTGGTCCTTCCCCCCCGGGTCGCTATTCAGCAAGTCGCTATTGTTCCCGTCGGTCTATCCAAGGCAGAGGGCAAGAACCAAGCTATTTACGATGCTTGTACCAAGTTGGAGAAGGAGTTGGTTGCTTCCGGTATCAGGGCAAAAGCAGATTTGAGGGAAGGCTACACTCCCGGATGGAAGTTCAACGATCACGAACTCAAGGTATGTCCACCCCACCTTATGCAAGCTGACAGAAGGGAATCCCACTCCGACTCGAATTGGGTCCAAGGGATATCGAAGCCAACACAACCCTAGCTGTCCGTCGATACGATTCCAAGAAATGGTCCATTCCCCTGGACGATATTTCAACTGCAATCAGGCGTACACTTGATGAGATTCAGGTCGAGATGTACACTAGGGCCAAGAACATCCAGGACGAGAGGTTGAAGTTGGTTACGAAATGGGATGATGTTGTTCCTACACTCGATGCTAAGAATATCTTGGTATTGCCCTGGTGTGAGCAAGAGAGCTGCGAGGATGATATCAAGGAGAGGTCGAAGTCTCAGTACGTCCCTTCTCCTTCCACTTCATCCATATACTACCTCATCTATCACTTTCCAGGAATGGATTCACAAGGAATGGACAATACTGACAATCAGGGCAAACAAGGGAGAAGCAGAAGACGTCAAAGCCCCCTCTGCAGGTGCTAAATCACTTTGTATCCCCCACGATCAAGCTCGATTTGGGGAATTCCCAGATGGTGAAAATCAGAAATGTGTTCAGTGTGGTGAAAAGGCAAAGAGGTGGACTTTGTTTGGAAGGAGTAAGTTCTTTTCTTTGATGTTGGCGTGGTGCTGATGATTAGGTTATTAGATGGGGAGAGTATAGTTGGTCCGAGTATATCATGCATCTCATGCTTCGCCTCGATTGATTCTTGTGCTCAAGTCTAAACAGAGGGGTGAAGGAAGAGAGTATGTTTGCGGCGTCTTCGCTTGGTCAGATCTACAAGTCTTCGAGACCGTCAAATAGGCTCTGTGATCCTTCATTACCTCGATGGAAGGCTTGCCGGCGTCCCATTCAGTCCTCTCCGGGTCTGGCTCGGTGGCCGGCTTGCAAGATACGTCGATAAAGGATCTACGCCCTGCTACATTTGCTGCGTACTGACCATTCATTCAGGGGCCGGAGGAGCTTACTTCGGAATTCACCCTCACTTGGCCCAGGGCAGGACGGCAGTCAGGTCACGGAAGGCCGACTTGAGAAGAACCACCGTGAAAGGGTGACTATACGAAACGCTGACCACTCAGGCCAATCTTTGACGTTGCTGCGGTCTCGGCAGGGCTTCCACCAACGCTCCTTTGCCCTTCTCTGCCGTGTGCGAAAATTCCGGTGCGCCTATTCTACTGGAATGGGCATGCGATGCAAGGATAGGCTAGTCCTTGGACGCTCCCTCATGAGGGTGGGGCGTCAAGGAGGATGGGTCCAAGGTTCAAACGGAAAGAGCTGGGAAGATGACGATCCCTTCATGAACCATACGGTATAAGAACAAGACACAGTCTTCTTCCTACCACGGATATTCCCTGATCATCCTCTCGCCAATAATCACTCACACGGTATCTGCATCCCACCGGCATGCCGATTCCCTCTCGCACACCATGGGATCCGCCAAACGAGACTGCTCAGGCACTGAGTGATACCACCACTTTCACGGACCATCGAACAGGTGAGTCACCGTGCTCTCCCGACCGCATGTAGACAATCTGAATGCTCATAGCAAAGACCTATGATCACAACACTCTACAGCAGGCTCTCTTGGGGAACGTCTCCAGCAGACTAAAGACTTTGAGCCACGCTGCGCTATCTCAGGTCAAAGCCGACATCGGGGACAACATCTTGTTCCCAAGACGACAAAGCACCCACCCTGCCTCAGAATTGACATCGGCGCTACTTCGGGCATCCGGAAGCGTCTCTCAGGCTCCCACCGAGTTGCAAAGGAGGATGGCTGCCGTCAGAATGGCTCATGACCTAGGGATCATCTAACCTCCATGTGACGGACAAAATCCCGCCGAAATGAGTATTGTTATGTTGGACACCCAGGACCAAGTGAATTCTCGGGAAGAATGGTTGCGCAGACAGGACTTGGGACAATCAACCGCTCCAAGCTTGGCTGATCAACATGCTGAATCGCAGCTACTGAGTGCTATGTGCCGATCCATCGATCCAGATAAGGTGCGTTTGATCGATCAGCATCTCATCAGCCTCTCCCTGCAAAGAGCCGCTACTCCGAGGCGAACGGTGGATGACGGGATCATCAGGGGCGAGATTTGGACCGACCAGCAGTTTGACGACCCTGGGCCTCCCGATGCATCTCGACGCCCGCTTCGAGTGTCGACCATTCACAGAGAACTGTTAGAGATGATCTCGAACACCGTCTTTCTTGATCCTGTGAGTCTTCAGTTCAGTGGAGGCGCTACGGAAGTACCGATCTTCCCAACATCTCGATGATCGGCAGGAGCGATCCCGATCCCGCTATAACAACAGTTTAATCGGGATCAAGCCAAAATGTACGACCACGAGGGAAAGGTCGGCTCTGTCAACCCTAAGTAGGATTTCGAACACGACCTTTGATTCTCCTGGAAGTCGAGTGGAGCGCTCCACAGGCCGCCCCCCGAGCCACGCTCCCTGGCAAAGTCTGAACCTGAAACGCTGAGTGTAAAGGACGCCCATGAAAGGTTTGTCGATTCCTCTCATCTCATCCTGCCTCAGCTTCTACGCGTTGAGAGGGGCCAAGTGGCGTAAATGCCGGTTCACATCGGAGCACACGGTGTCCTCTGTCGAGAAAGGAGGCCGTCGAGACTGCTTCAACCTTGATCATATCACGTCGGCATCGACTGTCATTCGAACCTGATATACACCTCAATTACAAACCGGATCTTCAAACCAGCGCACCACCTCATCAATAATACCATTCATGGAAGACGATCAAACAGCTCGCTTCCGCGAACGTCCGGAGCCGACTCGGGCCCCATCTTGGAGTCGCAGTCCGAATCGGGAAGCGCGTAGCCCGCGAAGCTACCGTACGTCATACATCATATCAGAACGGGTGGTAATGATACCATACTGATGACAAAAGGAGCGATTAACTCGGCAGAAGGGGAGCGAGCCTTGTGGCGTCACGTGCGGGGCAGGACCCTCAATCTGTCCTTGACGACTCTTGCATCTCTCAGACAAGCCCTGCCCGACGCGGATCCGTCAAGGACTGACTCACTTGACGATACAGAAGTAGGGAAGATGATCGAAGCCCTGCGCAACGAAAATCGCCCAGTAATTGCCCATGCTGTGGAATGTCATATCCTCATGCCCGCCTTCCCCGGCAACCCCAATTCGGTTGTGTTTTCCCTCTTGCCTCCAGGCTTTGGGCCTAACGCCGCACGCAACTACCTGCAGCAAGTCTGGAGTAGAGCAGGAACTGGACAGATGGAGGATAAAACACTAAATTCACTTTGCCAATCGATGCTGAAGGTACTTGGCGCTGATGATTTCAATTCGCAGGTGTATACTCAACACTCTGCCCTTCTGAGCAGGATCTCCAGGGATGTAAGCACTGCTGGGGAACTTGCTGCGATAGATTGGAGACAGTCAGGAGAAAGTCTCGAGGACGGTTCTCCGGTGACTCTGATTTCCATGTACCGAGATTTGTGCTCCAGAGTGCATCAAGGAGCCTTTGTGGACATCAGAGTGAGTGAATTACACCAATCACCTCTGATTCCCTGTGTGTAGACTGCTGATGGGCATAGAATGAAGACAGAGATTACGTCCCAACTTCGATGCCTCTCCAGTCCACTCCGGAGGGTTTGGCTATGGCTGACTCAAGTGGGCAATCATAAAGTCCGATGATGCCATGTCAATGCAAGCCTTCTCGCGTGGTCCAGATTTGGTGCTATATGACACTCACTGTATCGTGTATAAACTACTCTTTTACCCGCTCCATGTGCTTAATGGAAGATGCGCGGTCCAGCTCCAATACAGGGAGGCGATATGTAAGGAACTCATTGATCCTTTGCAATGTGCAATCCTTTGAGCCCATAGCTCTCGTCATAAGTAGTAGCATTGGGGCTGTCCTTCTAATCCTATCTTACTTATTGTTTCTAGGGCGAACACAAATTCGCTGATTGAATCGGACACTATTCACCAGCTCTCGACATGCGACAAGTCTATCAACCCTACAGGTTCACCATGCAGGATGCGGCAAAGGAAATATACGATTCTCGTAAGTCTCGTGGTATATACGGGCGCATAATCTGATCTGACATGGCACAGTCCCCGAGAACAATATTTATGGCCAACAGGAAGCAGTATGGGACATGCTCAAGCTCGCCAGCACTCTGTCCCATAAGATGAAGCAGTGCGGTGGTACTTCCACACAAGAGGACCAGGACGTTTTACTCAAGAAACTGTGGTCTCAAGAGG
>Ga0308160_10004874_pt1 | contig 14145 bp, 6 predicted proteins | sample PhyFR1_FD_201036 | JGI IMG/M metagenome (GOLD analysis project Ga0308160, IMG submission 201036) | Phyllosphere microbial communities from UC Gill Tract Community Farm, Albany, California, United States - DLSLF.R1 | ecosystem: Host-associated > Plants > Phyllosphere > Unclassified | place: USA...
GATGAATATGTAGGACGTCTTCATATTAGAGAAGACATGCCGTCGGGCACGTGGAAACCGAGCTCGATATTTATATACGACAAGGCAGGAAACGGTGCTAGCATATATAGTTCTGATACGCGTTTAAAAGGAGTTGGTCAATTTTATTTAGAAGATTATCAAAACGATAAGATACCGCCTGTATTCAAGACGATATCACTCAGCCAATCATTTCTTGACCAAACACAGCCTTTAAATATAAAGGTTATAGCAGAGGATGACACTAAAGTAAAAAGTATTAAGGTGACATACCAACATAGTTCTTCTCTGAAGGAACAAATCGTTGGACTCTCTCCTTCAATAAATCTAGATGAGTACCAAACATCTCTTCAATTGACTGCAGACCTAGATGCTGGTGAGTGGAAGATTAGTTCTGTTGAAGTGGAAGACTTAAACGGAAATAAAACAATTGTAACTGAAGGGTTAAGCAGCAATATATTTACAGTATTTAAACGGATCGAACCTTTACCTAAAACATTTTATAATGAAAATACATCTTTAACATATAGAACAATCTCTGGAGATCTTTATATCGGACCAAAAGCTATTGCGACACTAAGTGGAACTACTGTCTATGGAAACGTTTATGTACTTGGAGCCATGCGGATTTATGGTGGTGTCCGTGTCACTGGTACAATTTACGCTAATAGTTTTAGCTACGGTTCGGGTTCGCTTTACCAAGGTGGAGTCGTGATGAGTGGGAGCAATAATGTATCGAGTATGACTGCAAGTAATAATCCGCTTAACAAAAAGTTACCATTTGAAATCTATGATGAGCCACTTGTCGAAAGCGATGGGAAAATCACTTTTTCGGGTGCTACTGTTCCCGTAGTAGATGTGACATTGGAAGGTGAAAAATTAAATATTAATTCGGATGGTACATTTCGTGTCAAGGACTATCCGATTGGAGAAAAACGTCAGTTAGATTTTGTGTTCCAAGATATTTTTGGAAATACATGGACTAAATCGTATAACGTTTTAGATCGTACCAAGCCTGTTGTTACGTCTTCATTATCTAGTGGAATCTATGTTGAAGGAGAAAAGATTGTCTTGAGCGCAACAAAAAATGCAAAAATCCACTATACGACAGATGGTACGACGCCTACGGCTTCGAGTCCGGTATTTATTAATTCAATTCCGATTAAAGGTGATATGCAGATTCGATATATTGCAATTGACGCACTGGGAATCCATTCAGATATTGGGATGCAACAATTTTATGTTTACAGCATAGAGGCTTTCTTAGAGAAAGAAAGCATACTTAAAGGGAGTGGTACTCCTGGAATGAGTATCAATGTGATAAAAGATGGAAAAAGTATTTCGGAAACGGTAATTAATGATTCAAAGCGATTCGAATTAAAACTAGACCAACAAAAAATCGGAACACGATTAACTGTAGTTGCTGAAGTAAATGGCTTAAAAAATAAAGAATATAGCTTCCTTGTTGAGGATCATACACCACCCGCAATACCGATGATTGATCGTGTGACGAATCGTTCAACTACTGTCACAGGTCAAGCTGAACCTGGTGCTAAGATCACGATGCTCATCGGAGAAACGACAGTTGAGTTTATGGCAGATGCATCTGGTCGCTTCTCACATCCGGTTTCTCAACTTGTGGCCGGGACGATAATTAGTCTCCGCGCAAGTGATGCTTCGAACAATCAAAGCGAAAAAGTAGAGCATCGAGTAAGTGATGTCATCAAACCAATTATTTTGGGTGTGACGAAGAAAACCATCAACTTAGGACAAACATTTAATCCATCTGATCGCGTAACTGCTACTGATGAAACCGATGGAAACTTGACGAGTAAAATCAAAATTACTGGAACCGTTGATTCAAAGCGAGTAGGTAACTATACGTTGATCTACACAGTGATGGATCAAGCGGGTAACATTGCGAAAGCAAGCCGTGTCATTACGATCAAAGACTCGATTAAACCAGTTATCAGTGGTGCTAAGGATATAACGATTGCTCTGAATCAAAAGTTCGATGTCCGAAAAGGTGTATCCGCTAAAGACAATGTCGATGGGACGTTGACGAAATCAATCAAGGTGAGCGGCAGTGTCAACAGTAAGAAAATCGGAACATACAAATTAACGTATAGCGTAAGTGATAAGGCGGGGAATCAAACAATCGTCACTCGTAAAGTCATTGTTAAAGATATGACGAAACCAGTCATCATCGGGGCAACTACAAAGACGATTAAATATAAATCTTCGTTCAATCCGATGATGGGAGTAAGTGCTAAAGATAACGTGGATGGCTCTTTGACGAAGAAGATAAAAGTCAGCGGAACAGTCAACACAAAAAAGAAAGGTTCCTATTACCTGACTTATCGTGTATCAGATAAGGCGAGGAATCAAATAAGCATCAAACGTAAAATCATCGTTAAATAAGTAGGTAAAAAAACACCTTTCAAAAGTCGCTTGAATCGCTCAAGCAGACGATGAAAGGTGTTTTTGATAGTCTAGAAAATTGTTGATCACGTACATTCCTTAGATATATTCAAGTAGAGCCGGTTTGATTTCCATCTCTTCAAGTGTCGTCCATAACGATTCCATCGCTCGATCAGCATCTTGATAAAAATGACGACCACGGACACGCCAGAATTGCCAACCTGCGCGTTCCAACACTTTTTGTCGGAACATATCTGCTTCATAAGCGTCTGGACCGTGCCAGCGTTCTCCATCACATTCGACAGCAAGGCGATTGTGTTCACCTTCAACGACGAGATCGATGCGGTAGCCATTGACTTGTACTTGTGGTGTGACGAGGTAACCACGTGCAACAAGGCGACGATAGACGGCTTCTTCGAATGGAGAATCAAAGCGATGTTTCACACTATCGAAGGATGCTTGGTCACCGAGGGGATTTTGACAATACCCAAGTAATTTGTAGCGCATACAGTTGTTGTTTCCGATATCGTTTAACGTCACGGAATGGAACAAAATCATTTGATCACGGGCTCGACTAGCCGCGACGTTGAAGCGTTGACTATCCGTCTCTTTTGTCATCGACATGAAGCGTTTATTGGGTGCGACGACCATTGAGAGAAGCATGACATCTCGTTCGTCTCCTTGGAACGTATACGCATCTCCGAAACGGACTTGATGCTGCATCAAGACATCGATTCCGATTTCCGATGTTGCGATCCGCTCGATTTGCGTCGCTTGCGCATTTCCAAGTAAGGAGACGACACCAAACGTCCGATTGTGATAGAGCGGATCTTGAATCATTCGTTTTAATTCAGCAACAATGGCACGAGCTTCCGGAATGTTGACTTTATCCGTCGTCGTCTCGTCGACATATCCATCACTGACGAAATGATTTTTTACCGCAGGATTCAGTCGTTCAGCTCGCTGTGGTAAGCGGAGTGGAACAATCGTACCTTCGTAAACATGAGCGTTACTGAAGCCGATGATTTCCGGAACGCAGCGGAAGTGTTCCCGCAATCCAACTTTTGTACTGAACTTAACGGAAGCGAGTGAATAGAGACTACTCGTTCCATCGAACAACGCCATCGTGGAATCATCCCCAAAATAGGTTTTTCGCTTTTCTTCGACGTTATCCCGATTATCAAAGCTCGTCGGACTAATTTGGCGATCATCTCCAACGATGATGGCTTTACGTGCCCGTGACAAGAGAGAAATCGCGTCCATCGTGCTTTGAGAGCTCTCATCAAAGATGATGACGTCAAAGAGATCATTTGCTGCCTTGAAGGATTCAAGCACACGATTGACAGGCATGATCCAGACCGGGATCGCGTCTTGCGCCTGCATCATTTGTTTAGCTGCTTCTTTTCGATAACGTGGGGCATGTTTCCCTGTCCCTTTGCCGACTTTACGAATCAAGGTCGCCCAGCTGTTCAGTTGCTCTTGTTTCGAAGGCGTCATCCGCTTGAGTTGTTCTTTCCATGCCAGTGTGGCACATAGTCGTGCGACAGTTTGACCTTCTTCCTGCTCGAGAAGGTGCAAGTGTTCACGCTCGTCCGCATCACTTAATGCTTCAAGTCGAGTTTTAACATAGGCAAGGTGCCAAGCATCTCGAAGTTCGAGCGCGTGGAACGTCGGTGCACTGTTCGTCCGTAACGCCGTGATCCAATTTGGTGCTGCTTGCTCGAGTGTGTCACTAAGGGTTTGTAGACGGTTCGCTCGGTGTTCGTTTGTTTCTAGAACTCTTAGTTCTTCATAAATAGCTGCATACTGATCCGTATCCCAGTCACGAATTGCCTGTTGTAAAGGTAGGGTGATGGGATGAGTCAATTCTGCCACGTCAAGTAATGATAACCAGTTCTGCTGCTGCGCTGTTAACTCATCTAAACGATTCAGCTCGAATAACGTTTCGAGTGCATGTGTTTGCGTTGTCAGCCAGTCCGCTTCATACATGAAATCATGTTGTTCATAGCTTGCCTGCAATGGACGAATGACTTGTGTGAAATGTTGCATAATATCGTCTAGAGAGCGGAAGACATCAAGTGCTTTTCGGTACGTTGTGATTTCAGGCATCGTCACCTCAATCGAGTGATGCTCGAATCGATGTTTAAAGGTACGTTCCAATTTTCGAAGTGAGTCGATATACGTCAGGTGCTGTAAAAGCAGTGTGACATCAGTAGCATTTGTTAATCGTTTTTGATCAATCATCACTTCGTCTAATAGGAAGGCGTATTTTTTTCGTTTTGTCCACTTGAAGAACACACCATCGACCTTATTGCCTTCAAACAACGGCAAGAGTTCTGTTGCGAGCGCAGCGACATCTTGATCGTTTTCCGGAATCGTGAAGTTGTGAAGAGATACGATTCGTTCAAGTTGCTCGATCTCATGCAACGCCTGCTCGAACGATAAGCAATCTTGTTCGAGTTCATCGAAATCAGATGGGTGTGCCAACCAATGACGATACAGATTCACTGTCCATTGCTCAAGAAGTGGATATTTTCGAGACGACTGACGCAACCAGTCTAAGAGTTGATATTTCGTATCATCAGAGGCAGATTTCATCCAGGCTACTGATGAAGCGATTGGTTCAAGTTCGCGTAGTGTTTGTACTTCATTGACAATCTCTTTAAAAAGTAATGGTTCGGCAAAAGACGTTCGTGTAGGACGACGCCCTAAGATTTTAAGTTCAGCCAATGCCTCTTGGTCTTGCATCAATTCATATAATTCTTGAATATCGATCGCACTCATCGGTGCCTCTTCTGTTAAGAGTGGCGTTGGGATGTGTGTTGAAAGTGTTGATTGACTGATCCACTTGGCCCATTCGAGTGGTGTTTTTGTTTCTTGTCCAATCGTTAGACCATCATGTTCGACGATGGCTTGATCGAGCATCGTCCGACGAGTCGATGCAATCTCTTGACGAATCGACTCTAACCGCTGGCGAATCATCGTAGCACTGGCTTCCAGTTCTTCAGCAGACGTCTTGTTCAAATAACTTGAGATTCCATGTAAGGATGTTTCTGTCTGTTTGATCGTCTTTGAATCTGCCCCAAGAACGGAAACGGCAAGTTCACGAATTTCAGCAGGTAACTTATCACGAAGAACAGTCAGCGCGTGCTCTTTTTCACTTGTGACAAGGACCCGCTTACCATGTGCCAACAGGTGCGAAATCAAATTTGAAATTGTATGGCTTTTCCCGGTACCGGGAGGACCTTGAACGACGACACCGGCATTGTTACTGAGTTGTTGTAGAATCCGTTTTTGTTCTTCGTTATACGGAAGAGGGAATAGAATCTCTTCTCCGACCGCTTGCCACTCTGTTCGATCTTGTTGATCGAGTGCGGCGATGGCAGCATCGTCAGAAGTAAAAAACTGCTCGAGTGCTGGTGAGAGCGGTAGGTCCTGTTCAATGGCTTCAGCCAGATGCTCATGTTCTTCTACCCAACTATGATTAGATTTAGGACGACGGTAGAGACAGATGTTTGGCAAGACGTAGACATCTGCTTCCTCACCATAGGCATGATTCGCATGCAATAAGCGTAAGACTTGTTCACTCCGCTCTTGGAGTTGTTCATTGTCCCATGGATTAAAGTCAAAAGCATGATCTTCTTTAAAGGCAAGCTCATACTCGGAAAGCTCGGCTTTCATCCAAACACTATCCCAGTTCAACATGTCCAACTCAAGTTTTAGCAAGGTCGGTGTCGTTTCGATGCGGAAGACACTCTTTTCTGTATCAAAATCAATGACAGCCGGTCGAACGAACAAAGGACGTTTGATGGATTGGGTTGGCCAATGAAGATGACCGAACGACCAGACGATTTCGTGTGTATCATTATCTGTCGTTTGGAATTGATACATGCGGTACATCAAATCATAGAGGGCTTGGGCTTTTTCATGTTGTCTTTTTTTCTCTTTCCAGTCTCGAACGGCTAATTCATAAGTCGTCCAAACGGAAGTCAATTCAGTAGGGAGAGAAGCCTTTGGTGTGACGTCATCGCCATTAATGACAGTCCATTCAGTAAGTTTATTGGGAAGTATGGGACGATCCGTCGCGAAAGCAGGCTGGAACTTTACTTCGACTACGGTTTGTTGACTTTCATCAGACGTCGAGTTGACGTTCGGGAAAGCAAGTGTCGTCTCGTCTAAAATCGCGGTATAGGTCCTCGTATCGCGTTGCGTTTTTAATCCTAGTTTTTTGACGGAAGCCATGAATTGAAACAGATTGATTGCTTTTGTTCGAGTAGTGCTCATTACTAGATTGCTCCTTGTATGTAAATTTAAAAGTTAGGAAATTAGAGACTGTTTATTGAAAAATAAATCGATTAATTCCTATTTTTTAGGACAGTATTAGTATACAAGGAAAGGGGATAGAGAGAATAGTGCAAAGCAAAAAAGACTTTCCGAATTGTTTATCAGAAGGTCTTTTTAAATTCCTTTTAAGGTGTTGTCTGTATCTCTTGAGATGCATATTTTGTTAAATCTTTTTGTAAAATAGCGTTCATCTCTCTTTGATGCTCATTGGCTTTTTCTGTCGTCCATTTCTCTTTACTAGATGTCGTTATGGCTTGCATAATCGTTAATTTTAGACTTTGTTTGATTAAATTTGGATAAGAGTCGATTTTACTGAGCGGAGATAAATTCGAGAATTTCGAGTTTCCAGAAACGGTAATTAAGGCGAGATTACCGAATCCGTGCAAATCGTGATTTTTCCACACTGCACCGTCAATCGGATGTTGTGGATAGAAATGCTCGATTGAGTTTCTGAACTGAAATTGCCAGTCGTCAGATATGAGTGACTTGTTTTTGTAAGAGTAGCCATCGCGGAAGATTAAGTAGTCTAGGTAAGAAAATACGATTCGTTCTATTTCAAATCCTAATTTCTTCTCGTAATTAGATTCTCTAATTTTCTCACAACAATACTGCTCTAGTAATTCAATGAGATCCGTTGATTCATCATCTAGTAATTCAGAAAGGACTAGTGATATCCAGTGCATCGTTTTCGGAGAAGTGTAGGTGATACGCAAACACGATTGAAGCGTTCTTAATTTTTGATTCTGCTCTTCAAGTGTTAATGTTCCGACATATGCTGGTTTATCACTTGTTCTTTTTATATCCCGGTACTTTTCTAACCGTTGTAAAGACCACTTACCTGTTTCTTTATAATCTTTGGCAAATTCACGTTTTACAATGTATTTGTCATACAAGACACGACATTTCAACAAAGTGAATAAAAAGTACTTGGCGTTGTCAGGACTTGTCCAAGACCATTCTAAAGTTTGGAGAAAGTGTTTGTCGTCTAGACTAGAGTTTGAGTTAGGATCCTTTAAGACAGCATTCACTTGTAGTAAGAAATTAGGGAAAGAGATCGTTGATTCGAACCGCTCATTTTCGTCTTCAAGTTCTTTGCTCTTCGTGTCCGGTGTTTTGCTGCTAGTTAGGATATTGAGTAACGACTTTTTAGATTGTGAGGTACTCTTTTTATTATCGATCTGATCAACGATCGTATCAAAACTCTCAATTTTAGATTGAAGACTACTCCAATTATCAGTGAAGAGAAGCTTTCTGTGATTTGGATCAAAATTCATTTGTACGTAAGAATTCATATTTGAACACTTGTCCCAAATCATTGCCCCAACGTATTTATCTTGATCGGTTTTAAGCACTTCGAGTAACTTTGCTTTTGCGATTTCGTGAAGTTCTAATTGCTCACCACGCGTATTCATAATCTCGAAGTAATGATTTAAATCAATATTTTTTGGAACTTGGACTCGAATCAAAAAGACGGATTCTAGTTTTTTAGCAAATTTTTCTTTATTGATTGGATTCGTTTCGAAGTAATTTTGAATGATATGATAACCATTTAAAATTTCAGCGGAAGCTAGTTCTTCTGGTAATGTGTAAGCTTTATCATCACTAAGATAAGCAAGTGTACGATTTGATGTATTACGCGCTTCGAAGCGAAGGGCGTCTTTTGAAAAAGAAAACTTCAGATAGCGTTCGAGTAAATACAAAGTCGTTAAACGTTGTTGACCGTCAATGACTTCATAGACGTTATTGTCGGTCTGATTGACGATTAGGTTTCCGAGGAAATATGTCTGGTCATCATTATCAAAAATTGCACTATCAATATCCTCAATCAATTGGAGGATTTGAAGTTCGTTCCAAGCATAATTCCGTTGATAAATCGGAACTGAATAATTAGTATTTGCGAATACATTTGCTACTGGTATGACTTTTAGATTATCGGTCATATTAGCACCATCCATTCAAGTGAGAGAGTTTGTCATAAACTACTTGATAATTCTCTTTGTTATTTGAATTAACGATTGGTTGTTCTAGTACATATAAATCTAATTCTGTCGGTGTATTCATTTCACTGATGATCGTAAAAATATCGAGTCCCTCGTTGAGACGTTCATGCTTACCTTTTGCGTACTTGTTAGTCGTTTCCTGATAAACAGCATTCATGACTAATCGGAGAGAGTAACTCCAAGTATAAAAGTAATCGAGTACCGATTTATTCAAGCTTTCAATCCCAAAACGATCAGCAAAAAATAGCAATGAGCATTCAAACAATTGCATGATGTAAGTATCGCCGGTTCCTTTACGTGGTATTTGATTTTTGTATTCTGCATAGGACTGTTTAATGAGCTTCTGGATTTGTTCTAGTAGCTGTCCATAATGAAGGATGTAGTCAAAAAAACGCTTTCCGGCAACTAAAGGTTGTGTCAGTTGGAACTGATTCAAAGAATTCGAAGCGAGCAGTTCATGATGACCATTTTTATTAAATTGTTCTATGAATAAATTACTAGCTTTATGGTATAACGCATAATTGTAGACGTGCGTGGCGTCGATTCCCTTGAAAGCATCAATTTTACTCGTGGAATAACCAAGACCATGTTTTCCTTTATACCATTGAGTTAACGGATATAAGTAGTTTTTAAATAGGTTACTTAAATCCTCTTGATTGAAAGCTTCCCAACGACTAATGACATTCACCTTTTGTGACTCATCTTCGGCTGTCATTTCACGGAGATGATAAGATTTGAGGAGATCATGAGGGGCTAATGATTTTCCTCGTGAATTTTGAGAATCAAAAAATTGAAAAGCTTCTTGTTCCTTATCTGTGACGATTTGAACGGTTGTGCATTTTTCTAAAAGATAATTTTTAAAGCGAGTTTGTTCATCAGGGTTCAATTCATTCGTTTTTCTAGAGAGAATGCTGTGATTCGTCATTATTGCATTTGTAGATAGTTCGGAATATTCTTCTTGCAATAATGATTGATCTGTATCACCTAGACAATAAAGTAATATCGAAAGTGTAGTGAGTCGTTGTTGACCGTCAACGATATTGTATGTATTGCTTTGATCTTTTTGAAGAATGACAGATCCCAGACGATATTCATCTAAATCATTTTGAAATGCTTCATAAGTATCGATGAACAAAAGATTCGTTGAGCGTGCACTCCATTTATAAGGTCGTTGATACGAAGGAATACGGAGAGGAATATTGAACAAATCACGTAATGGAAGTATTTCTAGCTCGTTTGTTAGTAAGGCCATTAAGAATCTCCTTTATTTTTTTTCTTTTTAATTATACCTATTTTTTACATATATACCTCTTTTTTATTATTTTATGTACTATAAAGATGAAGTATCAAAAAGTGAAGCGAAAATGATTTGAGGAGTGTACAGTATGAAAGCCAAACTTTATCTAATGGAAGGGCTCCCGGGCTCAGGTAAAACAACAACAGCTGAAGCATTAACTCGTCTATTGCAAAAGGAACAAATCAATACACGCCTTCATATCGAAGGTGATCTCAACCATCCTGCGGATTATGAGAGTGTCGCTTACTTAAAGATGGATGAATGGACGGATTTTCAAAGCAAGTATGCTTCACTCGATGTCTTACGATTTGCTGAGGTGTTCAATGACTACGTGCTAATATCGTATCGTCAGTGGCAGTCAAAACAGGATGTTCCTGAAGCAGTACTTGCGTTTCTGCAAGCAAGAGATATCTATGAACTACCATTTGAGTTATATCAGTCAATGATCTTTAAAAAGTGGGAAGCGTTCGTCGCTCAAGCGTTAACGACGGATACAACATATGTTTTTGAGTGCTGTTTCTTGCAAAATCCGTTGACGATGGGGCTCATCAAATACGATCTACCGGAAGCGACGCTTCGAGCGTATATTGGATGCTTAGCGACGATCATCGCGCTATTGCAACCCGTTCTCGTTTATGTTGATCAACCGAATGTAGAACGAAGCTTTCTTAAAGCACTAAACGATCGTCCGACAGAATGGGCGGATGGATTCGTAGCTTATTACACCGAGCAAGCATATGGTGTAGATCGCTCTTTATCAGGAGTAGATGGAGCGATTGCGATTTTACAGGCGCGAAAAGCATTAGAGCATCAGTTGTTAGAAATACTTCCGTTCAGAGTAGAGGTATTCGGAAATGAAGATTTTTCAGTAGAGACAAGACAAGTCTGGTTAAAGCAGTTGATTCAGTCAACTGTGCGTTCAACTTCTTTAAGCGAGAGCTAACTAAAAGGCGATTCCAAGTCACGGAATCGCCTTTTAGTAAATATAAAATGTGAGGTTACACCGCTACTTCACTCTCTACATGATTGACCTGCCACTGGACACCAAACGTATCTTCGACGATTCCGTATGCTTCACTCCAGAATGTCTTTTGGATCGGCATGATGACGTTACCGTCTTTTGCGAGTTGATCAAATGTCTTCTGTAACACATCCACGTCAGATAAGTGGAGCGCCAAGGTAACATTCTGACCGATCGTGACCGGATCATGTGGCATTGCGTCTGAGAACATTAAGCGGGTACCATGAACGATCAGTTCAGCATGTAGAACAAGCGACTGCATCTCTTCTGGGTAGGGCTGACCGTCAGGACCGGGACCTGGTCCGAACTCCATGATGTCCGGTAGTTCTTGACCGAAAACGTGTGCATAGAACGTGATTGCCTCGCGCGTGTTGCCGTTGAAGACAAGATACGGATTGATTGGCATGGGAAAGCTCCTCTCTAAAAAAGGCGAAGTGTGTTTTTTTAAGTATACCAAACATTTGTTCGTATTAAAAGAAAAGTCGATTTCTTTTTGTATTGAATCCAGTATAAATGATAACGTTTTCAATTTATCTGATTTTTCATTAAAAAATAGGTTGCAACTTCCAGAGAGACTTCGTATACTAAATTTATCGAAAGCGCTTTCGGTGAAATGGAGTGAGTAGCATGGGAACAATTTATGATTTAGCGAAGATGACCGGTTTTTCGATTACAACGGTCTCAAAAGCCTTAAATAATTATTCGGATGTCAGCGAAAAGACGAAAGCAAAAATCGTCCAAGCAGCAGCCGAGATGGGATACTTACCGAACGCGCACGCCCAGTCGCTCTCGACGAAACGTTCGTGGACGATCGGTGTCATGTTCTCGGAAGCACATGGCGTCGGAATGATGCATCCGTTCTTCAACGCGATCATTGAGAGTTTCCGAAAAGCAACAGAACAACAAGGGTATGACCTCATCTTCGCATCGCGGAACTTACGCAATCGCGATATGAGTTACCTCGAGCATTTCCGACACCGGGCAGTCGACGGCATCGTCGTCATCTGCTCCGATCAGATGGACCAGCACGTCCAGGAGTTGATTCAAAGTACGATTCCAATCGTCGTCGTCGACATGGATAGTGCCGATTGTAGTGTCGTCTACTCGGATAACATTACCGGGGGCACACTTGCCATCAATCATTTGCACGAACTCGGTCATCGTCTGATCGCCCACATTGCAGGGGATACAACGACAGATGCCGGAAGAGCGCGGATTGAAGGCTATCAGCAAGCAATGGAACAACTTGATTTGCCGATTCCAGACGGCTATCTCGTCAATGGCGGATTCTTTTCCGGAGAAGAAGGCAAGCGGGCAATGAACGAGTTGCTAGCACTACCTGATCGACCGACAGCCGTCTTTGTTGCTGGGGATGAAATGGCAATCGGTGCGATTGAGGCGATTCATGAAGCCGGTTTACGGATTCCAGAAGACATCTCAGTCGTTGGGTACGATGATATTTACATGGCGCAGTACATCACACCGAAGTTGACGACGGTCCGACAAGATACGGAAACGATCGGTCACCACGCAGCATCAGTCTTGATTGAACAGATCGTCAACAAAAAACGGGTTACGACACGTGATGTCATTCCGGTTAACTTGATGGTTCGTCAATCGACAGGTCCAGTACCTGAATAACACAATGGTTGTTTCGGAATCGCTCTCGCTCGTTGTCAGTGAGGAAAAGCGAGAGCGATTTCGAAATCATTTTTTATCACTTTTTCCGAAAGGGCTTTCGGGAATTTTCTTTAAAGCCTTTTCGAAAGCGCTTTCGATATTTTTGAATAACAAATTGAAACCGCTTACCTACGAGCGGAATACTTAACAAAAGGATGAGATGAGATGAAGAAACAGTTAGTTAGCGTGTTAACAGTCGGTGCGTTAACAGCAAGCGTCCTTGCTGGATGTTCAGGTAGCAGCGAAGAAAAAACGAGCGGCGGGAAAGAAGTCTTGAAAATCTGGTCGTTCACGGATGAGTTAAAAGAACCCATCAAAAAGTTCGAAGAGAAAAACGGAGTCAAAGTCGAATTGACAATCGTACCAATCGCCGACTACCCGACGAAATTGAAACCAGCTCTTGAAAGTGGCGTCGGCGCACCGGATATCTTCACAGGTGAGATTGCGTTCCTCAAGCAGTGGGTCGATGCTGGATACTGGGCGAACCTCTCTGAAAAACCATTCAACGCAGGCGAAGTCAAAGATGACTACATCCCGTACGTCTATGACATGGGGAAAGATAAGGACGGCAACGTGCGTGCGCTGTCATGGCAAACGACACCAGGTGGCGTCTACTACAAACGAAGCATCGCGAAAAAAGTTCTCGGTACAGACGATCCAAAAGAAATCGGCGGCATGATGGACTCGATGGACGGCGTCTTCGAAGTCGCTGAAAAAATGAAGAGTAAAGGCTACAAGATGTTCCCGGATGAAGGATCAATCCGTTGGTTCGCACAAGGGAACGACCCACAACCTTGGGTCAACGATAAGCAAGAGCTCGTCTTGACACAAGACAAGAAGGATTACATGGATTACGCAAAAGAACTTCGGACGAAACAATATACGGCACTTGCACCAGAATGGTCACCATCATGGTTCGCAGGCATGGATAAACCGGTCAAAGTCAAAGAAAACGGTAAAGAGACGGAAACAGAAGTCTTCTCTTACGTCCTCCCGACATGGGGTCTTCACAGTGTTCTCAAAGAAAACGCGAAAAAATCAGCGGGTGACTGGGCGGTCACAAGCGGACCAAGCCCATACTTCTGGGGCGGTACGTGGTTAGGTGTCTACAAAGGTTCGAAGAAACAAAAGCTTGCGTATGATTTCGTCAAGATGATGACGCAAGACGAAGCGTTCCTAACGGATTGGGCAAAAGAAACAGGTGACGTGTTAGCGTACAAACCAGTTACTGAAAAGATCAAGACAGACTTCAAAGATGAGTTCCTCGGCGGACAGAACAACTATGAGTTCTTCCTTGATCAAGCAGATAAGATTACTCCAGGGATCGTCACGAAGTATGACCAACAGCTCGATACATTATACGG
>Ga0308160_10004875_pt1 | contig 14142 bp, 13 predicted proteins | sample PhyFR1_FD_201036 | JGI IMG/M metagenome (GOLD analysis project Ga0308160, IMG submission 201036) | Phyllosphere microbial communities from UC Gill Tract Community Farm, Albany, California, United States - DLSLF.R1 | ecosystem: Host-associated > Plants > Phyllosphere > Unclassified | place: USA...
CGGCTGACCGAGCGCGACAGGTGGCCCCAGTGCGGGCGGGGCCGGCGCGCGACCGCCGCCGGATGCCGGTGCTCCGAGGGCGTGAACCGCTGTTCCATGACCATGGGTCCACCCTGCGCCGCCGCCCAAGGCCCGGATCGGGTCCCTACGGAATGCAAACGGGCGCGGCCCGGATCCCTGCGATTCCCGTACGGGTGCGGGTCCGGCGGGCGGGTGGTGCTCCCACGTCGGCGCACGCCACCCGCGACCGGGGATGTCGTCGCCCGCCCGTAGGCTGGATCCATGCGCCTGGCCACCTGGAACGTCAACTCCATCCGCACCCGCGTCGCCCGCACCGTCGAGTTCGCCGTGCGCGAGGACATCGACGTGCTCGCGATGCAGGAGATCAAGTGCAAGCCGGAGCAGTTCCCCTACGCACCGTTCGAGGAGGCCGGCTACCACGTCGAGGTGCACGGCCTGAACCAGTGGAACGGCGTCGCGATCGCCAGCCGCGAGCCGATGACCGACGTGCGTACGTCCTTCGACGGCATGCCGGGCTTCGCCAAGGGCCACGAGGGCCCCGATGCGCCGCTCGAGGCCAGGGCGCTCGGCGCGATCGTGAACGGCGTGCGCGTCTGGAGCCTGTACGTGCCCAACGGCCGCTCGCTCGATGACCCGCACCTCGCCTACAAGCTGCACTGGCTCGACGCGCTGCGCACCTCGACCGCGGCCGAGCTCGCCGCCGCCCCCGGCCTGCCCCTCGCGCTCGTCGGGGACTTCAACATCATCCCCTTCGACCACGACAACGGGGATCCGGACATCGTCGTCGGACGCTCCACGCACGTCTCCCCCGAGGAGCGGGCGGCGTTCTTCGCCCTGGAGTCGGCGGGCGTGCACGACGTCGTGCGACCGCTACTTCCCGAGGGCTACACGTACTGGGACTACCAGCGGCTCAAGTTCCCGCGCAACGAGGGCATCCGGATCGACTTCGTTCTCGGTTCCTCGGCCCTCGCCGACGCCGTGAAGGGCGCCTCGATCCATCGCGAGGAGCGCAAGGGCGAGCAGCCCAGCGACCACGTGCCGGTGGTCGTCGACCTGGACCTGGGTGGTGCAGAGGACGACGGCGACATGCCGATGATCTTCGCCTGATGAGCACCGTCGCGGATCCCGCTCCGGGACCCCTCCCCCGGTCCCTGAGCGAGGAGCGCAGCGACGAGACGAAGGGCGCCGCGGTCGATCGAAACCCGGTCACCCGCCCCCGGATCCGCCTGATCGCGACGGATCTCGACGGCACCCTGCTGGATCCGGCGGGCCGCGTGAGCGCGCGCACCCGCGCCGCGCTCGACGCCGCCCGCGCCGCCGGCATCGTCGTCGTGCCGGTGACCGCGCGACAGCCGATCGGCCTGCGCGCGATCGCCGCGGAAGCGGGCTTCGACGGCTGGGCTCTGTGCGGCAACGGGGCGTACGGCATCCGCCTGGACACTCACGAGCAGCTGTTCGCCACGGAGATCGCCGTGCCGGTGCAACAGCGGATCGCGCGCGAGCTGGGCGCGCGGATCGACGGACTGCTGTTCGCGAGCGTGCGCGAGGCCGGTGAGGTCTTCGTCGCCCAGGCGGGCTATGCCGAGGTCGCGGCGCACGGCGACCACAAGCGCGATCCGGCGTCGATGGGCGCGGCCCCGCTCGCCGAGGTGCTGGCCGCGCCGAGCCTGAAGCTCGTGATCCGTCACCGCTCGATGCCGCCCGCGGAGATCTTCGCCGCGTTGCGCACACTGGACCAGAGGGGCTTCGCGGCGACTCTGTCCGGGGCGCCGTTCGTCGAGGTCATGGCGGAGGGCGTCACCAAGGCCACCGGGCTCGCGCACCTGTGCGACCGGCTCGGCATCGACCGCAGCGAGGTCCTCGCTTTCGGCGACGCCCTCAACGACGTGGAGATGCTGCGCTGGGCCGGCCGGGGCGTCGCGATGGCGAACGCCGAGCCCGAAGTCCTCGCCGCCGCGGACGAGGTCGCCCCCGCGAACGCCGAGGACGGCGTCGCGGTCGTGCTGGAGCAGGTGCTCGCAGGCTGACGGGGCCGCGACGTCCGGAGGCGAGCAGGTCACCGGCACCCCCTGGTGTCACACGACGAGCGTCGCCGCGACGAGATTCACTGCCACGAGCACGTGCACGTTCTTCTGCGCCAGCATGATCGCCGAGGGGATGATCGCGAGCAGCGTGCCGAGCAGCAGGGCGACGAGCACTGCAAGCGGGAACCGGACAGCCTCGGCCGTGCTCGCCACCGCGCCGAAGAGCAACCAGGACGCCAGCAGGGCGGCGCTCGTCAGCAGCACGGTGCTCGGCGGGAGCCATTCGCTCAGCCGGCGCTGCAGCATGCCGAACAGGAACCATCGCCAGACGACGGCGACCGCAACCCACCACAGCACTGCCAGAAGATCAGGGCCCGCCCCCGTGCGGATGACGAGCACCACGACGGCGATGGGCACGAGCGCATAGAGCCAGGTCGCCTTCGAGTACGCGAACAGGGCGCGCGCATCATCGGGATAGACCAGCGTGAGAACGAGGGCCACCGCTGCCGCAACGCACCCCTGCAGCAGCAGCGCCTGCGGCTCCATCACACGCGGATCGAACGCGGACAGCGACGGGGTGAGCTCCTGCACGGCGACCCACCCGATCATCGCGGCGGCGACGCTCAGCCAGCGGGTCATCCCGCGACTCGGCTCGGACGCCGCGACGCCGTCCTGTCCGGAGAGCTCGCTCCCACCTCGAGGCAGAGACACGGCTTCAGCTCGAGCTTCTCGGCGCGAAGTGCGCCTCCAACGTGCGGATGTCGTCCTCGGTGAACGCCTTCCGCGGCAAGACGATCGTGGTCGGCGCTGCGGCGTGCTTCAGCATCACACTGTCGGCCGTCAGGCGCAGCTTGCCGTAGACGCTGAGGATCGTCCTGGCACTTCCGAGCGCCGCTGAGTGCCACAGATAGCCGTCGTCCGTCCCCGCAACCACCCGGGACGCGATCGGATAGGACGTCGACACCATCCTCCGCGGCGCCGTCCGAAGCTGGACGAAGATCCGGATCGGAATGAGCAGGCCGAGGACGACCGGCACAGCCACCACCCAGATCACTCCCGTTGCGGCGAAATCCCGATAGAAGCCGACCAGCGTGAGCAATGACAGGAAGCCCACCAGACCGAACAGGACCATTGTCGGCATCGCATCCTCGGTCAGCTTGCTCCGCAGGTCTGCGATCACGCGCTCCTGGGTGTCTTCATCGACGATGACTCCGCCCTGAGCCCCGAGCCGTCCAGCACTGCCGACTTCGTCCCCACGTTCCATGTCCCGATCCCCCTCCTAGACCATGGCGCCCGATCACGCCGCTGCTGCTACTTCAGTGCCAGTGAATCGAAAAACGCATCATCGCGCTGGCCACCGCTCTGCAAGACCGACAGGGCGTGACTGCGGTCATCGGCGATTAAGGCAAAGTCGCGGAAGTAAGTATCTCCCGTTGGCGCCGATCTACGCAGAGAATCTTTGCTGCATTCGTGTTTGGCGATCATATGATGATCTGCACGTAATCACGATCCGTAATAGAACGACTGCAGAAGCAACAAGGCGAGCGTGCAGATCGCTTGACGCCTGTCTCCATCGGCTGGACCTCGCGCCCAAGACCGGGCAAGTGACGCTTCAAGCTGCCCCCGGTGGGGTCCGCGGATCTGGAAGCCAATGTCTCCCGGAGCAGCAAGCTCCGACAATTCAGTCGGAGAAATGGACGGCGCGACTATGTTTCGTACAGTCGCCGCAGAAGATCAATCGCTTCGTCGCTCGCCACGACACCGTCTACAAGGTCACCTATCTCATCCAGCCTAGAGACCACTTGCGATATCGCGTCCTCAGGTTCCAACTCAAACACGATATCAACTGGCGTAACCGGCCCGTCCGCGAGCGCCCCTTCAACATACCCGCGTCGGACAAATGAGGCCCAACTCTGAGCAAGCTCTGGCGTGATCTGCCGGTCGATCAGTGCACGTAGTACCCGTGCCGCTGCATCCCTTCTCAAGACGAGCGGTCTCGCATTCGCCACCTGGGTTGCGAGAAGCGACTCATGATCCGCGGCTCTCAGTAGGGTCATGGCTGATGGGTTGCCCGCCAAGACCTGCTGAAGGACAGCTGATATCTCAAGGTTCACCATGCACCCACTTGGTCTCGATCAGGCCATCGGGCCCTATCGTATTCTTGTACTCGCGTAGGGTCCGGCCTGATCGATCTCCCGCACGTAGACCTCTCCGCAGGCTGGACTATTCGCGGGCAAGAAGACCTGTAGATGGTAGCCACCCTGGTCGAATTCTGTCGCCCCGAACTTTCCGGCTCTCTCGCCCGAGAAGAACCGGTTGCGTGCCGCTTTGAGGTCACCCGGAAGGCCTTCATGGGCGGCGGCCCGACTCCCGAACTCGAGCGTCGTTGGGGCGGCCTTCGAGCTTGCCGAGCTCGCCGCACCTTCTGCTGCGGGCGCAACCTTGGGGCCGCAGGTGGCGGCAGCTTCTTCCATAGCTCGAGCGGCACGGATTCCCGCGGTCATGACGACACATGCGCCGATTGCGCCGAGTTCAACCATGCCGAGAGCGATCACCGGCGATCATCCAAGCCTCGTGATCCCAGCTCCATGAATTGAATCACCGCATTCTTCCTGCTCCAGCCGAGGCGAACCACCACGCTCGCCACCGCGACCGTTGCCCACGAATGGCGGCGCCCCTCCATCCGCCCCCTCCGGGGACAACTGTGCTGGAGCAGGTGCTCGCGGACTGACGCCGTCAGCCCCGCGGGATCCGGTTCTCGTTGATCTGGCTGGGCCTGGTCGTGTTGAGCACCGTCGGGGTGCCGCTGGAGGTGTCGATGAAGTAGATCCCGTCCTCGCCCGACTCAGTCACCGGGAACGCCCACGTGCCGCCGACCGTCTCGGGCTGCGGCCCCTGCACGACCTGCATCGGCGCCGTCATCGTCCCCTTCAGCACCTCGATCGGGGTGAGGGTGGCCGATGTCGAGAAGTCGGTTCGCGGAGTGCGCAGCGTCACGTGATCGGAGGCGCCGCGGGCGGTCGCGAACACGATGATGTCGGCCCGCGCTGCCCAGTCCTTCACCTGCGCGTCGGTCGCCGCGGGGGCCTGCTCGGGTCGCCCCGCGAGCACGCGCTGGAACGCCGGCAGCGCCCCGGCGTCGTCCTGCACACCGGTGTTCCCGAACAGTTCGTAACCCGTGCCGTTCTTGCGCAGCGTGAACACCCCCGCCCATTTGGCGTCGTACGACTTCTGCGTCGCGTCGGCGAGGAAATACCAGGTGCCGGCCGGCTTCGTCACCGTGATCGTCGTGGCGGCTTCGCCCTTCAGCACCTGATCCACCGTCACGGTGGCGGTCTGCGCCCTGCGCGGACGCGGTTGATCCGCGTCGATGGCGACGTCGACGGAATCGACCTTCCCGACGACGACGAGATCGGCTTCTGCGAGCAGCTCCGCGACCGGCTCCTGCGGGTTCGGATCCGCCGCGGCGGACGGCGAGGGAGTGGACGAAGTGCGCATGGTTTCCTCCTCGGGATGTGCGCTGCACGCGGTGAGCAGAAGGCTCGCGACGATGACGACCACGCCGGTGCGCACGACGTGCCCGCGGGTCATTTCTGGATCTCCACGGCGGTGAAGGCCTTCGCGAAGTCTGCGAACGTCATCGTGAAATAGCCGTCGTCCGGGTCGTGCAGAGTGCCGCCGGCGTCACGGATGACGCCCTCGTGCTGGCTGTTGTTGCCCCACGGATTGCGGATCTGCACCATCGCCACGCCGTCCTTGTCGTAGGCCCGCGTCACGGTGAGGGCGTGACCGCCTCCATCGAAGCCGAGCGCACCGTCCGAAGCGATCGCCACCACAGGACGCCCGTGTGAGAGGGCGTCCTTGATCTGGTCGCCGCTGTCGTCGATGTCGTTGCCACCGGTCAGCCAGTCGAACGGGCCGCCCTTGTTGTCCTTGTAATCGACGTCCCCGCCGTAGATGGCCTTCATCACGGCCGCGGGGTCGCCGCCGTTGTCGAACTCCTCGAAGCTTCCCTCGTGGACCTGATACGCGCCTTCGATCACGCGCACCCAGTCCGCCTGACCGTCGTTCGGCAGCTGATCGCCGCGCACCGTGATGTCGCCGTCCTTGAAATGGACCGTGTATGTGCCGTCCGGGTTCGCGGTGATCAGATCCTTGATCCGGTCCGGGTCGCCCTTCGCGATGCCCGCCAGCGCCGACAGCAGATAGCAGTCGCCGACGCCGCCCTGATGGACGTCGGTCGGCTCGGGCTCGCCGTTCGGGAAGAGCGTGAGGGCGGCGACCGGCGGCAGCTCTCCCTTGCGGATCGTCTCCAGCTGAGGATCGGACAGGCTCGCCACCGCGGCAGTGTAGCGCCCGAACCACTCGACATAGGCGTTGTTCCACTGCGCCGAGCTGCGGGACCACGAGCTCCCCGCGTCCATCGCGGCGTTCTCCGCGTCGGTGCGCTCCTGCTGCTTCTGCTCGTAGTCCGGATCGCCGGGCGACGGGGCAGGGAGTGCCTTGTACGCGGCGACCCGCTGCTCGTGCGCCGCCCACTGCTCCTGGCAGATCTGCGCCAGCTTGTCGAGCTCGGTCTGATCCGCGCTCGTCCCCGACCCGTAGTCGGACAGCGCCTGCCCGATCGGCGCGTACAGGGCGCTGGCGATGGCGAGCATCTGGGCGGCACCGGAGACGTTCGCGCGCAGCGTGTCCGCTGCCTCGCCGGCGAACCGCCACTGCGACATCTCGGCCGCTTCGATGGCGAGCAGTTGCCCGCCGACCTGCGCCATCAGATGCCCGTAGTCGGCCATCTTCTGCCCCGCCTTGTGCACGACATCCGGCTCACCCGCCATCGACCGGATCTGCTGCCCGGTGCCGAGCGCGACGCCCGCGGTCCCCGGCTCGACCTTTCCCCCCATCAGAACCACCTGTCCAGTCCGAGGTACGAGTCGATGACGTCACCGATGCGCCGCGAGACGTCCTCGAGCGACGCGATCAGGTCCTCGCGTCTCGGCTCCCAGGATCCGCGGAACTCTGCCGCGAGCGCCTGGAGCTGCGCCTGCTCGAACGGCTGGTCGATCGCGCCGGCCGCGTCATGGCTGCGCTCCGGCGCGTCTTTCAGCTCGGCGATGATCGCGGTGATCGACGTGCGCACACCGTCCAGCATGTCGTAGTCGATGACGACCTTGTCCGCAGCCATGCAGCCCCCCTGCGTCTCTGTCGGGATCGAACCTACCGAACGCGACGACGCCGTGCGATGGGGAGCTCTCCCCATCGCACGGCGGACGTCGACGGGCCCGCCGCCGACAGCGCTGGCCCGTCCGGCCCACGGGCGGGCAGCGCAGCCACGCGGCCGCCCTGCCGCCCGTGGCCCGGAGTCAGGCCCTGCGACGGATGCGAATCACGGCGACACCGATGAGCAGCATCAGCGCGCCGAGCAGCAGCATCCCGTCCGGGAGCTCCGCACCGGTCGCGGCGAGCTGCGCGGAGCCGGATGCGGAGCCGGACGCGGGCGTGGAGCCCGTGCCCTGCCCTGAGTTGCCCGGATCCGTCGCCGATCCGCCGGGAGCCGCGACGGTGAGAGGTGCGCTTCCCGTGATGCGCGAGTAGGCACCGGTGAGCGTGATCTCGTGAGCTCCGACCGGGGTATCGGACGGAAGGGTGACGGTCGCCTGCGCGACCCCGCTCTCATCGGCCTTGACGGACGCGAGTTCGACCGGCGTGGAGTGCAGAACGACACTGACGGGTTCTCCCGGCATGAAGCCGGAGCCACTCAGAGTGAGGGTGTCTCCCGGTCGCGCGGAAGCGCCGGGCAGCGAGACGACGGCGGGGATCGAAGCCAGATCGAAGTCGATCCCCGTGGCGTCGCTCGTTCCGAGCACGACCGGGGTCGCATCCGCCTCGGAAGCCGCGTACGCGTAATACTGCGGAGTGTAGGTGTTGGCCTGGCTCTCCGCCCCCTGAGCGACGAGTGTGTACGTGCCGGCCGGGACCTTGATGCTGTAGGTCCCGTCCTGATGCGCGTACCCCATGCCGACCTGCTTTCCATCCGCAGAGGCGACGACCGCGATGCTGGGCTCAGGTCCGCTGCCGAGCCCCGGCACGCCGTCGAGGCTGACAGTGCCCCGGATGAACAGGGCCTGGTCGAGGTCGGCATCGACGCCGGTCGCGTCGTGACCGGAACTGACGGTCACCGGCGTCGCATCCGCGACGGTCACAGCGTTCTGCCAGTACTCCGAGAGCAGACTCTCGCCGTACGGCCGGAACTGCACGGCGTAGGTTCCCTCAGCGACCTGCAGGCTGTACGATCCGTCGCTTCCGATCGGGGCGGAGAACCACCCTGCAGAGCCGCTCGCGGTCACGGAGCCGCTCACGGGGCTCCCGTCCGATGCAGCGAGCACGTGACCGCTGATCGTCGCGCCGGTTGCCAGAGCCGCATCCATGCCGGTCGTCCCGTAGCCCGCCTGCACTGCCGCCTGCCGGTACTGCGGCAGCAGCAGACCGGCCGGATCGGTGAATCGGAGCTGGTACGCCCCGGGCATCATGCCGGACAAGCGGTACGCGCCCGAGTCGTCCGTCGTCGCCAGGTATTGACCGTTGGCCAAGCTGGTGGCGCTCACCTGGATGCCCGCGATGGGGAATCCGTCCGCCGCTCTCGTCACGGTTCCGCTGATCGAACCCGCAGAGACCAGGGCGACATCGACACCCGTGACGGCCTGATCGGCTCCGACGGCCACCGGGGTGGACGCCGCGGAGTTCGTCGTGCCGCCCCACCATTGCGTGATGTATTCGCTCGAACCCTGTGCGAACGACACGAGGTAGGTCCCGGGCGTGAGCCCCTCCACGGCGAAAGTGCCATCCGGCGCCGTCGTCGCGGACTCGCCGGCGCTGAAGTCCTGGAGCACCACGTGCACCAGGACGCCCGCCGCGGGCTGTCCATCCGCGGCTCGCGTCACCGTTCCGCTGACGGAACCCGTCCCCGGCGTCGGGTCGGCATGGGCCGCTCCGGCTCCTGCGAACATCAGTGCCGCGGCGAGCAGCGCGGTGAGCGCGCCCTTCCAGCCGCGGCGTCCGGACACGCCTGAAGACATCCTGGTCCCCCCATCGGGTCAACGGCCGCCCGCCATAGGGTCGGACCGGAGCCTGGAGAACCAGGCGTCGATGCAATCTATCGGCATAGGGTTCTCTCAGGAAAGAGGGAATTCCCGCGACCTGATCCGGACAGGGGAACAGCCGCACCCCTCAGAGTGCGGCTGTTCGGGTCAGCGTCCCCGCGCGTTACGCCTGACTGTAGTTTCGCGGCACTCCGCCAGCTAGACGGATCCGCGATATTCCGGTCACGAATCCGACACGGCCCACCGCTCGGGCGACGTGCCGCCGCCCGTCCTCACATCGTGCCGGTGGTGGGCTCCCCCGGCAGCGGGGCGTAGCGCAGGAGCAGCGTGCCGCCGTCGCCGGACTCGGCGTGCACGAGGCGCATGTTGTGCGGTGTCGCACCGTCGGGGAAGACCTTCTTGCCCTGGCCGAGCACGATCGGATACACCCACAGCTGCAGCTCGTCGTAGAGCTGCTCGTCCAGCAGGGTCTGCACGAGGTCGACGCTGCCGATCACGTGCACGTCCCGGTGGTTCTCGCGCATGTCCGCGATCTCCGCGGCCAGATCCGCTCCGACCCGGGTGCTGCCCTGCCAGTCGAGCTCGATCCCGGCGTCGCGGGACGCCACGTACTTCGGCACGCGGTTGAAGAGCTCCCCGATGAAGCCCTCAGGTCCGGTGGTGTGCTCGGGCCAGTAGCCGGCGAAGATGTCGTACGTGCGCCGTCCCAGCAGCAGCGCGTCGAGGGTCTCCATGCCCTCGGTCACGCTGCGCATGACGGCCTCGCTGGGAAGCGTCGCCTGCCAACCGCCGAAGCGGAAGCCGTCGCTCGTGTCCTCCTCCGGTCCACCCGGCGCCTGGGCGACGCCGTCGAGCGTCGTGAACAGGTCGATGATGATGCGTCCGGTCATGATGTGCTCCTTCGTGTGGTCCGGGCCCGGGGACAGGCTCGGGGTCGACGGCCGCGTGTCCCGCCCCTCGGCGACGCTACGCCGCGAGCCGGGGGATATGGAAGGTCTGTGCGAACGCGCCCAGGATCCACTCCTCGCCGCGCACCACGGCGACGAGGTCCTGCGCGATCGCCTCGGCCGGCGAGACCTCGCCCCCGATGAGGCGCCGGATGCCCGGGCCCGCGACGAGCACGGCCTCGGGATCGCCCGGCGGAAGGACGCCCCCGACGGGCGGGGCCGGCGGGGCGAGCTGCGCGACCGTCAGCGTGCCCTCCTGGACGATCGCCCGCAACGCGACGTCGCCGACGTGCAGCTCGACGTCGAGGTCCTGCGCGTGGTCGGCGCGGAACGCGGTGCGCAGCGCCATCGTGAGCGAGTCGGGCGTGATGACATCGCCCTCGTTCGGGTCGCCCATGGCCTGGAAGCCCCAGCGCCCGAGCGCGAGCATCACCGGCTCGAGCGCGCGGCCGTACGGCGTGAGCTCGTAGACGAGTCCGCAGCCGTGCAGCGGCACCCGGCGCACGACCCCGCCCTCCTGCAGCTCCTTGAGCCGGGTGGAGAGGATGTTCGTCGGGATGCGCGGCAGCCCCTGCTTGAGATCCGTGTAGCGCCGCGGTCCGACGAGCAGATCGCGCACGATGAGCAGAGCCCATCGCTCGCCGATCAGCTCGACGGCGGTGGTGACCCCGCAGTACTGGCCGTAGCTGCGTGCGGCCATCTCAGCGCAGCCCGCCCATCAGGAGGTCGCGTCGCTCACCGCAGCCACCGGCGCGTCGGCTCCCTGCTCTCCCGCCGGGACCATGTAGAGGAAGCCGAGCGAGTTGCCGTCGGGGTCGTCGAGGTCGCGCGAGTACATGAACCCGTAGTCCTGCGCGGGCTGGGGCTCGGTGCCGCCCGCCGCGAGCCCCTTGGCGATCGCGGCGTCGACCTCTTCCCGCGAGTCGAGGGCGAACGACGCGGACGTCTGCAGCGAGACCTTCGGATCCACGATCGGCTTCTCGGTGAAGGTCGCGAAGAACTCGCGCGTGATCATCATGAAATAGACGTTGTCGTCCCAGACGACGCAGACGCCGTTCTCGTCGGACATCTCCGGATTGATCGCACAGCCGAGCGCCGTGTAGAAGGCCTTGGTCCGCTCGAGGTCGGTGATGGGCAGGCTGATGAAGACGTTCGTCACGATGACTCCTCTGTCGGTGGGTCCGCCGCCGGGCCCGTTGAGACCAAGCTTGCTTTTTACAAGCAAGCTTGTCAATAGCAAGCACCGGTTCCGCGCTCAGCGCTGCCGAGGGGCCCGCAGCCCCCAGACCGCGAGCACGCCGGCACCGGCGGTGAGCCCCGCCACGACGACGAGCCCCACGCCGGGGAGCGTCGCGGTCGCCACGGCACCGGCGACGAGAGGTCCTCCGGCGTCCCCCAGCTCGCGCCCGAGCTCCGCGGAACCCATCGTGCGTCCCATCCGCTCCGGCGGCGTGGACGCGGCCAGGTGCGAGAACGCCACAGGAGTGGCGAGTCCCACTCCTGCGCCGATGAGCACGGCGGCGACCAGCAGTGTCGGCAGCTCGGGCCACAGCCCTGCGACCAGGATCCCGCCCGCCAGCAGCGCCAACCCACCGACCGCTCCGAGCCGTACGGGAAGGCGGCCGCGATCGTGCAGGGATCCGGCGAAGGGCTGCACGATGCTGCTGACGACCGCCAGCACCGTGACGAGCGCCATGCTGCCGACCGTGCCGATCCCGCTTTCCCGACCGAGCAGCGGGAGGAAGCCGACCGCGACCGCGAGGCCGCCGGTCGTCGCGGCGAGCACGAGGGTCGGCACGAGGAATCCGGGGGCGGTGAGCTCGCGCGCGAGATCGGCGACGGTCACGCGCTTGCGCGGCAGCACCGGCACCGCCGGCACGCCGAATCGCACCCAGGCGGCGGCGACCAGCGCCACCGCGGCGAGCGCCCAGAACAGGGCGGGCAGGCCGGCCCAGACGACGAGCCCGGCGCCGAGCAGCGGGCCCAGCGCGTAGCCGAGACCCTTCCAGGATCCGTAGCGTCCGAAGTAGCGGCCGCGGGATGCGTCGTCCGCGAGCCGCGCGACCGCGGCGGACGAGGCAGGCGAGAACGCCGAGGCCGCCGCGCCCTGGCCGAAGCGCGCCACGATGAGCCCCACGGTGCCGGGCACGAGCGCGCCGAGCACGGAGAACGCGGCGAAGGCGAGGAGCCCCGCGACGATGACCGGGCGCACGCCGATCCGGTCGCTGAGCGCACCGAACACGGGCTTCAGCAGCACCTCGGCGAGGTCGTACAGCGCGAGGGTGAAGCCGAACGCCAGCAGGGTCCAGCCGATGTCCTCGGTCTCCGCGCCGAGGGCGGCGGCGATGCCGTGCGCGCCGAAGGCTGTCGTGAAGCCCGCGAGGTACAGCGGGGCGAGACGCGGGCGCGGAGGTACCGGCGAAGGCGAGGTCACCGCTCCAGTGTCCCATCGTGGCGCATCCGCCGTGCGGGGGATGCCCTCCGGCGACGCCCGCCCTACGGTGGAGGGATGCCGCCGTTCACCCGCACCCCGACCGCGCGCGAATTGTGGCAGGACGTGCTCCTGGCCGGCGTCGTGCTCGTGGGCGGGATCCTCAGCGCCGGGCTGTCCTCGATCGCGAAGGTCTACGGCGCGGACCAGGCCGAGCTGTGGACGGCCATGCCGTACGTCGTCGTCATCTCCGCGGCGCTCGCGGTGCGGCGCCGGTGGCCGGCCGCCGTCGCGATCGTCGTCTCGCTCGCCTTCGTCGTCGCGACCTCGCTGAAGGTCCCCGAGATCTACGCCGGCAACATCGCGATGTTCATCGCCCTCTACACGGTGGGCGCCTGGATGAACGCGCGCCGGACCGCGTTCCTGGTGCGCGCGGGGATCATCGTCGTGATGGCCGTGTGGCTCGTCATCGAGATGTACCGGCAGGCGATCGACCAGGCGCACAAGGCGGACGTGGTGGCGGGGATGTTCTCCCCCCTCGTGGCTTTCCTCATGCTGCAGGTGCTGCTGAACGTGCTGTACTTCGGCGGCGCCTACTACTTCGGCGAGCGCAGCTGGAGCGCCGCCCGGCAGAGGGCCGCGCTCGAGCAGCGCACCGCCGAACTCGAACGCGAACGCGCGCTCAGCGCCGCCCAGGCCGTCGCTCTGGACCGCGTGCGCATCGCCCGCGAGCTGCACGACGTGGTCGCGCACCACGTCTCGGTCATGGGCGTGCAGGCGGGCGCCGCGCGCATGATGATCCCGCAGGATCCGCAGGCCGCCACGGCGATCGTCGCCGGCATCGAGACCGCGGCCCGCGACGCCATCCGCGACTTCCATCAGCTGCTCGACACGCTGCGCGCGCCCGGCGACGGAGACGACGCGTCCTCGACCGTCGGGATCGACGACATCGCCGAGCTCACCGCGGCATCGACGGCGGCGGGACTGCCCACGCGGCTGCAGGTGATCGGCGAGGCCGTGCCGGTGCCGCGCGTGACCGCGGTCAACCTCTACCGGATCGCCCAGGAGTCGCTCACGAACGCCCGTCGTCATGCCGGCCCCGACGCCGTCGCGGACGTGAGGATCCGCTATGAGCAGGGATCCGTCGAGCTCGAGGTCGTGAACACGGGGCGGGTGGTCACGGGCCTCCGGCCCGGCCTCGGTCAGCTCGGCATGCGCGAGCGCGCGACCGCGTCCGGCGGATCGATCGAGCTCGTGGCGCGGCCGGCCGGCGGATTCCGGGTGCGGGCGACGCTGCCCGTGCCCGCGACGGCCTCCGGCGCCGCCGTGGTGGACTCCGCAGGCAGCGCCCTGAGCGACCGCGGGGAGACCGAGTGAGCGCCCCGACCCGCGTGCTGATCGTCGACGACCACGCCATGCTCCGCGCGGGGTTCCGCACGATCCTCGACCTGCAGCCCGACATCGAGGTCGTGGGCGAGGCCGGCACCGGATCCGAGGCGGTGGACCTCGCCGCATCCCTGCTGCCCGACGTGATCACGATGGACGTGCAGATGCCCGACATGGACGGGCTGGAAGCGACCCGGCGGATCAGGGCGGACGGGCGGATCTGCGCGTCGATCGCG
>Ga0308160_10004879_pt1 | contig 14138 bp, 15 predicted proteins | sample PhyFR1_FD_201036 | JGI IMG/M metagenome (GOLD analysis project Ga0308160, IMG submission 201036) | Phyllosphere microbial communities from UC Gill Tract Community Farm, Albany, California, United States - DLSLF.R1 | ecosystem: Host-associated > Plants > Phyllosphere > Unclassified | place: USA...
CGCACGCGATTACGCGCCGCGTGACCGTTGCAGTTGCTGATCTGGCCAATGAAGCGCGGCGACTCGCATGCTCGCTGCGCTGGATGTGGCAGCATTCGGTAGAGCACTGACGGGGCGGGTGCGGCCGGCAGCGGGAACGAGAGCGTGTCGACGTGGTCGAACGATAGCGCGACGTCGCCGGATGCGGGGCAAAGCGACAGATAGGAGGCCAAGCTCTGGGGCACGACTGCGGGCCGACCAGCGAAAGGATCAGCAGCAACTCTAGAAGAGTGGTCTCAAGGGAGTGGGACGCACACGGAGTGACCCTGCAGTTGGACGCGAAGCCAAAGCGCTCCTGGAGGTACTCGCTCACTGCTGCACTTGACTCGCCATCGACCCGCCGAGTGACGAGGCCCAGTCGCTCCCGCAAGCCGACGCCAGCGTCCGCTCCACCTGCGACGAGGTCGGTCGACTTCGTGCTCCACTCGCGCGCCCGAGCATCCCACAAGCCGCTGACCTCGGCTGCGGTGCTCTCCTCCCAGCCGACAGGCCTGCCGACGAGGAGGCTTTCAACGAGCCCGGCAAGAGGGATGATATCCTCGGCCTTCTTCCACGGCAGCCGGAGGAGCTGGACGGCGCCTGACTGGAGGAGCAGCGGGTTCGGGAACAGCTGCAGACCCGCGGACGTCGTTGCTGCCGCCTTGAGCAGGACAGAGCGCTGGCCGGTTGTGGTTGTGTCGAGCGCGGTCATGAGGCTTGGGGTGACAAAGGCGTTTGAGTCGGCGAAGTGCGTCCGGAGGGCCGAAGAGGTGGGAATTGTCGCGAGCGCTGGGGCGAAGTCGGTTGTGAGGAGGACGAGCGCACTCTGAGAGAAAGGGAGAGAGAAAGCGATGTGGGACGAGGGTTCGAAGTCTGTCAGCCGCAGGCGATGACATCGAACATGCACGAGGAGACGGACGTGAGCGCAACCGCCGATGGAGGCCACCCTGCCGAGGTCGCACGACATGCTGAGCTGCTCGAGGACGCCGTCAAGACCCGCGAGGACGAGCTCGAGCAACTGGGTCACTCTGCCATCCGACCCACGTTGCAGCCCATCGGCCGTCCTGTCGCCCGCACGGGTCGCGGAGCGTGATGTCGGTCGTCAGCGATGCGTTCTGCTGCGGTCGCGTAGCGCAAGGCGAGACGCAACGAGGAACGTACGGCGGGCTAGCTTGGAGCGAGCCGAGCTCGAGCTCGACCGAGTGGGCGATGCCGAGCTCGCCGTCGAGCACGACCGCTCGGACCCGGTCGAGTGCGACCTCGAGGCCGAGGTAGAGCGGTCCAAGGGCGGCAATGCCGTTGGCGGTCGGACCTCGGCGGGATGCCGAGCCGTTGGCGTGACCGTTACCGTTGCTCGAGCTGTCGTGGTCGAGGAGAGAGGTGGGGAGGGAGTGGCGACGAGCAGAGGACATCGCCAAGGGGAAGCTGGGAGGCGAGAGGCTGTCGAGAGCAGAACGGAGGGAGGGAGCCGGCCTGTCAGCGGTAGGACCAAAGAGCATGAGCGCCGCAAGACGTACGTTGAGAGGAGGAGCTCCTGAAGGCGACAGCTGACTCGAGGCTCAGGCCGGGATGAGACGAGACGAGAAGGCGAGAGAAAGCGACCGGTCGACAGGTCAGAAACAGGAGGAGGGCGGCCGAGCTAGCGTGTGATGGTCGACGACGGCAGCAGGCGCTCGCCTTTTGCTTGCGGAAAGCCGCTCGACCGGCCGGAGCTCGGCCTCTGCGGGGGATCCGGCCGGGGGGCCGAGCGACAGAGGGAATGGTGGCCGAAGCGGGGGGGGGGGGCGAGCGAGCCGGCGAAGGGTCGAGAAAGGGGCAGAGGGGTCAAGCCGCGCGCGCCCGGCGCGGGCGACGTCACGCGCAGCTACTGACAGGCCTCCCTCCTGTGTCGATGCCTGTCTGTGCTCGTCGAAACAAAAGTGAGCGGTCATTAGCGCTCTGGCTGACTGAGGAAAGGCACTGAGCGGGATTCAGGTCATCGTGAAGCATGAAAAGGGTGGGTGGGGGGAGATCGCAGGACGATCCGGCCTTGATGGGAAGTAGACCGTGGGGTATCAAGAGGGACGGGGAGGGGGCAAGTCGAGGGTCGTGAAGGGCGCGCAGGGCAAGCGGCGAGATGACGTGCGCGGGGGTGATGGGGATACAAAGTGCCGGGACGTGAAAGTGCGTCGGAGGGAGAGGCGACGGTAGTATGCGCAGAGATGCGTGCTCAGGGAGGCGACTGACGATCGACGCGACAGCCCTTTTGACCAGGGTGACTCGACGGGCGCAGTCAAGGACCGCTCGAACGGAGCCGTGCAGAGGCTGGCCAAGAAGGGGTGAGCATTCTATGGGTTAGCAGGTGGGGCGTACGCGCTCAGATCTGGAGCCGGTCGAGGTGCGAGAGAGGGCGGTCAGCAGGAGCGGCAGATGTGGCACTCGTCGTCGACAGGGGAGGCACGCACGATATTGAGCTCGAGCGTCCAGACACGTCGAGCCCAGACCTTGACGGATCCGCCAGCGGCGTCCTTGCCGTCGTCGGCAACCTCGAGCTCGACGCCGTCCCACCAGCACTTGCGCGCCGGCTTGCGCCAGAAGAGGAGCAGCTTCTGGGCCGTCACCATCTGGGCTGAGTCGAGCGTCACTCTGGGCCGTCCCCCACTGGTGGCAGCGCTCGCCTTCGGGTCGTCGTCATCGTCGTCGTCGGCGTGGTGGACAATGCCCGTTTTGAGCAGGACGAGCGCGATCGACGAGATGGAGCAACGGGCGGGCTCGAGGTCGCGATGGCCCCAGGTGTCCTCGCGGTCGAAGCCGCTGTTGGGATCGCAGCGGGTGAAGGACGCAAGGAGGAGTCAGCCCGAGGTGTTCGAAAGGAGAGTGCGAGCAAGAATGAAGGGGGGACGGACGACATGCAGAGCATGTCGATCAGGTGCTGCTCGGCGACATTGTTCTCCTTGTTGACGTTGCGCTGGAGGGCGGTAAAGATCTGCCTGCGGCCGAGGAGGCCTTTGCCGGCCACCCGCTTGAGCCTCAGAAGCTCGTCGTTGGCGTTCCCGTCCGGGTCTGTCCGTGCCCGGCCGTCGGCGGGCGGGATGACAAAGTACTCGAGCTCCTCGCGGAGGACGATGACGCCCTGCTTGAGGAGGAGCGGGTTGGCGACGCCGTCGTCCCAGACCCCCGTCTGGACGAGGGCGTGCTGGGCGGCGAGGAGCCCACCGGGTTTCGAAGGCGTGCCGTAGAAGTTGTCGGTCGCCTGCTGCCAGAAGTCGAGCACGAAGCGGAAGGCCCGGGGGTCGAACTGACGCGAGTGGGCGGGCGAGCGAGCGGGCGGGAAGAGGGTGGCCGTCAGCTACTGATGCTCGCTGCTGCTGCTGCTGCTACTGGCTGCTGCGAGCAAGAAGGCGGAGCACGCACATCGACGCCGTACACGTCCTCGCCCTCCGAGTCATCGATGCCCATCCCGGCTGGGCGCGAGAGGACGAGACCGTTTGGAAAGAGGCAGAGGAGAACCGACTCGGGCAGACTCATCAGTCGCTCGCGGTCGACGACGAAGCGCTCGGACCGGACGTCGAGATGGAGTCGGGCGAGAAGCGCGCCTTGCTGCTGCTGCTGCTGCTGTTGGTAGGATGGATACTGCTGCGGCGCGACCGAGGTGATGGGCGAGGACGACGGCGGAGCGACAGAGGTGATGGGCGAGGCGGCGGACATGTTGGGCCGGGGGGTCGTCGGGTCCGGACAGGAGAGGGAGAGAGATGGGGACGAGGGACTGGCGGGTGCGCGCTGCTGACGCCGGCGCGAGCTCGAGTCCAAAGAAGATCTGGCGAGCTTGCGAGGAAGGAGAGCTGGACGAGGGCGAGCCCGAGCGCGGCTCGGCAAGGGCGAGGGCGGGCGGAGGCGAAGGAGCGAGGCGCGCGGGGGATGAGAGGAGGAAGGGAGCAGATGCGTCTGGCTGCTGCTGCTGCGATCCAGACGGGCGGGCGGCTGTTGGCTGGCGTGGCCTCTGTCGGGAGGGAAGGAGGGCGGTACGGTCCGGTCGGCCGGGAGAGAGGGTCGGATCGTATGCGAGCGCTTTAGCGTCGTGGCTGAGAGTGGTGGTCGGTCGGCCCGTCAGGCTGGGATCGTCGTCGTCGTTGTTGACGGAGAGAGAGAGAGGGTCGACAGCGCCCGGCCGTGCTCTTGGCCTCCTCCTGGCTTTCCCTCCGTCCCCCCCGTCTGGCTCACAGCCACGCGTACGTCGTCGAGGACGGCCGTCCTCGTCCGTCCGGCGGCTGTTCCCTCCTCGAACGACGACGACCAGAGTGCATGCATGCTGCCCTTCCTTCCTCCTGGGCTCCCTCCCGAGCTCCCTCCCTCCCGAGCTCCCTCCCCCCGACGGCTGCGCTAGAGGGGCAAACGCCTCTCGCGGTCGATCGGGCGTGAAGGACGGCGGCGGCGCCGGGCGTTGGTCTCGAAATTGGCCGCCGGGGCTCTCGGCCGAATGAGGCAGGGCCGCGCAGTCGACGAGATGTCGCCCGCGCGTGGTCGCCCGCCCGCCCCGCGCGCGCCCACCACCACCGCCGTCCCCCTCCGAAGCCGCCGCTCGCTCCCTCCTCCTCCTCCCGCTCTCTCAACCTAGCGCCCTCTCCTCTCCTCTCCTCATCTCACCCCTCTCCTCCCTATCTCCCTCGCTCCTCCCATCTCCTACCTCTCCCCAGCACACACGCAACCCACTCGCAGCAGCCAGCCAGTCATGGCCCTCCTGACGCTGGCCAAGCCGGCGACGCTCAGCCCTCAGCCCACGCTAGCCGACCCGAACCTGACCGAGGCCGAGCGGGCCGGCCCACGCCGCGTCCAGCCCGAGAAGGGCTCCAAGGAGGCTCGCAGGCGGGAGCTCTCGCAGGCCTCGGTCCGCCAGGGCCGGAGACCCGACCGGACAGGTACGTCTCCTCTGTCCTCCTTCCGGCGGTGAAGCGAGAGAGACCGGCTCGTCCCACCCCCCTCTCCCGCGAACGCGGTTTGGTCAGCCATGAGCCAATCGAAAAGAGGGCTTACACCCGTCATCCCCCTTCGTTCCACGTTGCCTCCTCAACCCTCGCTCGCCGCTTCTGCATCCCGCTCTCTCCGCTATCCTTCGCCTGCTCGCAACGGTCGTCATTTCTCCCAGCCTCGCCCTGCCCGTCAACGTCGTCCTCGGTCTCGCCGCCGGATGGCCGCCACCCGGCGTCCGCAGCAGCAGGCGCCGGCGGCGCCGGCAAGCGCGACGGCTCGTCGACGCCGACCCTTTCCTCCTCCTCCTCGATCCGGACACCCTCGCCCGCCAGCTCACTCGCCGGCATTAACAGCACGCCCGCCACGCCCGGCTCGTCTGGCTTTTCGGCACATACGGTCGAGCAGCTCGTCGCTCTCCCGCCGCTGACGGCTCCGCCGACGCCCGCGGCCGGCGGCGGCTCCCAGTTCTTTTCGACCGTCAGCCTCATGCTCGAGGAGCCACACGCGGCGTTGCCCAAGGCCCTGTGGAAGGCCGATGCCGATGCCGACGTCTGCGACCGCGACGGCTGCAACGTCCGCTTTGGCATGTTCACCGCTCGCAAGCATCATTGCCGCAAGTGAGTCGCTTCGTCCTCCGGTCCGGACCGGCCCTCTTTTCGGGCCCTTTAGCGTCACACCCCCGGAGGAGTCGGGAGTCAGCTAAACCGGAGCTGACCTGTTCATGTCATCCCTTCCTTGTGCAGATGCGGCCTCATCTTCTGCTCGTCATGCACGGCCGAGACGCACCCGCTGCTGTTCCCCCGGACGCTCGCCTCAGCCTTGACATCGCCCCTCCAGTCGCGCAACCCCTCACCCTCGTCGTCCTACACGGCCGCCGCCAACCACTTTGGCGCGCTCGGCCTTCCCCCGACTGCTGCGTCTGCTGCTGCCTCGTCCGGCTCGACCTCGACCGCCTCGTCCCGGCCGCCGACGCCACCCCTGTCCGACGCAGGCGGCACCGGCGGCTCAGGCACGCCGACCGCTTCCGTCATTCCCTCAACGACCCTGGCCGCCGCCGCCGCAGCGACCACGCCGACGCGCCAGGTCGCCGTCGTCACCTCGCGCGTCTGCCTCGACTGCAAGAAGTCACTCTCGAGCCCGGCCTGTATGCGTCCGACCATCGCCTCGCGCCGGTCCTCAGCCCGGTCGACGACGCCGTTGCGGACGACATCGAGCGCCGACCTCGCCAACGGCGGCGGCAAGGACGCACTGACGGCCAACGGCGGCATCATGCAGCCGCTTCATTCGCTTGCAGATGCCATCCAGCTCTGCGACGTCTCTGCCGGCGTCGGCTCGCGCGGGCTCGACTCGCCCGACCTCGCTAGCGGCAGCGGTCGCTCGCGCCACCGCTCGCTCTCGCCCGCAGCCGCCTCCCTCTTCCCCTCCGCTTCGGCCAACACCTCGCCCCGGCTGTCGAGCGCCCTTCCCTCGTCCTCCTCGTCTGCTTCCTCGACGGCCAACCCGAATGGCGGCGGCGGTCTTCCACGACTCAACCTCGCCTCGCTCCCGGCGCCCTCGCCGTTCGGCACGCGCTCGCCGGCCGTCACGCCCCATGAGCCGTGGATGGATGGCCCGCTCGGCGAGTTCCCGCTCGCCTACGCCCGGCGCGACGGGCCCATCTTCGACCCCAACGTTCACCAGGCCGTCGTCGTCCGCTCGCGGAGCCAGCTCCGCATGAAGCCCGGCTCGGCGTCCTCGGCCGCCGGCAGCGTCGGGGGACGGAGCAGGCAGGGGAGTATCGCAGGCTCGGCATCGTCCTCATCGGTCAAGGAGGAGCAGTCCCTCAACAGCAGCAGCAGCAGGATGACCCGTCGGCGGCAAGGAAGCCACGATTCGGCCGCAAGCTTGCAGCAGCAGCACAACCAGCAACATTCGCCACCGTCCCAGCCGCCGTCCATCTCGCCAGAGTCCAACTCGACCGTCCCCGAGGACGACGCGGCGGCCGACGACCGCGAGGGCGTCCGGGCCCAGTACAATTGGTCGACCTTCTGAAGCGCTCTCCGGACCCCTTTCTTCGCCTCTCTTCGACTTCGCCTCCCTCTGGCGACACACACCTCCTTCACGACGACTCCCACCCCTTCCGACCTGCGCGCGCACACACGGACCGGCCGTCTTCCGACTCAAGACGTGCCCTCTGTGCGATAGAGCGGCCATCATACACGGACCCTCGCTTCCCGCCTCCTTCTTCCCGACCCTGCCCGGCCCTCGCTTGACCTCCTTCTTTGACGCCTTTAACGAATTCTTTCTCACTCTCACCCTTCTTTCATCCTTTCCCGTCTCGCCTCCCATCTTTCCTCCTTCAAGACCCCTACCTTCTGTTCTCCCATCCTAGATTGCCGCTTACATTACATCTCCCTTTCACGCCCCCTCACCCCCCCCCACCTTCCGTCGACCTGCTTCCCTCCTCTCCTAGTCTTGGCACGTCCGCTCATCTAGCGCGACCAGCGCCACTCCCCGCCCATCCATGACGTCTTCCTCTCGACATCAGAGCAGAAGCGAGCGCGCGCCTTCTTTACCACTCAGTACTTGCCGTCGCTCCAAATCTAAACGAACGCGATGGTGACTCCTCCAGCCCCCAGACCAAGCAAGAGGGGTGGTGACGTTTAGACGTGCTCGCTCAGCGGCGAGTTCAGCCACGATCCAACGGACGCCGTCTCGCGGCTCGTTTGCCTGCCTACCTGCCTGCCGGATGGGACGGGGGGTGAGGGCCACACATCGGCTCGGGATAGTTTGCGTGCCTGCTCGGCTCGAGAGTCGTGCGACCTGAGGTGTATGCGGCGCCTCCTGCCGCTGCTCAAGCCAGCGAGCGCTCTCTCTCGCTCATTAACACTGATGGTCTCCGGAAGCGTCTGGTCCCCTGTTCTGTCGCTCGCTCGCAAGAAGAGCCGCCGACAGCAGAGGAGACAGACGACCAGCTCTCGCCCAACGGCCCCGCGGAGCGACTCCTCCGTTTCCCCCCTTCACATCTCTCCCCGGGGCCGGCTCGCACTCTTCGCGCGCGCGCGAGAGGCAGTTCTGCTCCCGCTGTTGCAGAGGGGATCGGCGGTAGCGTAGGCTGCCGCCGGCCTCTGCGGTCGAAGCTGGGTTGACGGTCGGGGCGCCGTTCAGAGGGAGCGGAAGGGCGATCGCGGGTGAAAAGGCCGAGACGCCAGGCGGGGAGGCGCCAGGCTGAGAGGCGTTTCACTGCTCGCTCAGCCCTCGCCCGCCCAGCTGCTGCTTGCTCCTGCTGCGTCCTGCTCGCTGCGAACGTAGCTTGCCTTGCCATCTCCCTCTCGCTCTCTCTCGCCATGGGTCAGCAGGGCAGGTTGAGCCTGCCGCCGACCGCGTCGTCGTGAGGAGCGAGCGAGAGACCATGGCCGCATGCTGCACGACTGGCCCCCATGCCCCGACGCCACCGAGCTCCTCGACACCCGCCGTGGCGTCGACGCTCATGCGCACAACCACCGACCGACCACCGACCGTCGACGCTTCGTCGTCGGCCTCGACGGCAAAGACGCCTCGATGAGAGCCCCATCGGCGTGGGACTGACTCCCCGAAGGCGAGCGCCACCCTCTTCGGGACCAACAGCGAGCGGCCGGTAGGGGCCTCCGAGGGTCGCGGCCCGGGGCGAGGAGCAAGGAGCAGGCCCAAGCGCACCGCCGGCCGACGACCCCTTTCACTCCTCGGTCGTTAGCGCGGAGGCGTCGAGCGAGCGAGCGGGCGTCCGAAGGCAAGGCGTCGAGGAGACGAGCGAAGGGTCGACAGCACCCCCTCTCTCCCTCTCTTGACCTGCTTGACAACCCGCTCTCCTCCTTCTCGACCAGGATCCCAGCATCCCTCCCATCCTCTCGTGTCATCTTCAAGCCGGCGTCCTGGCTACACTTCGCATCGCTCCCTCCCGTTCAGCCCGCTCGTTTCCGCGCAGTCGCCCGAGCTCGCGCTCTCAGACGCGCCTGTCTTCGCCTCCCGCTCCAACCGCCACAGACGGCCGAAGAAGGACGGACCACCCCGGCCAGCCAGCTCGCGTTCTCGATGGCCGACGCTCAGCTCCTCTGCTCGTCGTGCAGGTGCAAGAGTACCTCCAACGGCCAGCAGGCAAAGGCGGCGGGAGGCGCCGGACGCTCCCCTCGCGCCTTGTCGACAGCCGATCAAAAGGATGGCGGGGTGCGTCTACAGGAGCCGGCTGTTGCCCATCATGTCTCTGCATCAGCGACTGATTCTCCCCTACCTGACCTTCCCTGCCCCAGGCTGACCGTCCGCTGTCGGTCGGCTCTCGCATCTCGACGAGGGCAGCCCCTCCCGCGCCGCTCGTGCTCCGTCTACCTATCGGTGCCGACGTCCAGCTTCCTTCCTCGCCCCAGTCCCCTCTCTCCGCCCGCCAGGGCTCGACTCGCTCCTTACCCGTCTCCCCGCGGACGCCCACGACGCCAATCGGTGTCGACGCCGTCCACTCTGTTCGGCCTCGGCTCGTGCTCCGCAAGAGCGAGCCTGGACCGTCAGCCTCGGCCAGCCTCATCCCAAAGAGGGGCATCCTCAAACCGACGACCTCATCGCCTTCCTCGCCCCAATTGCCGCCAGGCGCAGGCGCGCTCGTCCGACCGGGCTCGTCGCTCGCTTTGCAGAAGTCGAATGGCTCGCCGTCTGACGGCTGGACTCCACCGACGCTGCACGGCATCTCGGCCGAACCGGTCGTCGGCCGCCTCTCGTCCTCTCGGCCCTTGCGCGTCAAGCGCTCGACCCCCTCGCTGCCCCAGCTCTCATTCGATGCTCTCGCCCTTGAGCTCCGTCCGGCGGCAGCAGCGGCAGCGGCGGTGACGGTCGCCATGGAGCCTCCCACGCCGTCGCCGCCCGTGCCTGCGCCAGCATCATACTTCCTCTCCTCGCTCCACCGCCGCATGAGCGATGCCGATCTCGCCGCTCTGACCGAACGCACCAAGCTTCAGTCGTCGCCGCCGCCTCCGTCACCCTCTCTCCTCAGTGGCCGACTCGACCTCTCTTCCCTCCGCCGCCGTGGCGGGATCGGCGAGACGCCTCGAATCGAACGCAATTCGCCCCCTGTGGTCGGCCGCACCGCCGCGGTCCAGTCCCACCTCGCTCGGAGCGACAGCATCGGTTCGAGCGGATCGGGCGCGGGTCAGAGCGTTCGGAGCGTCGCACTTCGTGAGAAGCGCATGGCGAGGGTCCGAGCTCGCACCGTCGGCGCATACGAGTGAGTCCGCAGGTCACTCACGAACGTCTGCTCGTATTCGCGAGCGCTGACGTCTCGATCCTCAACGCTTCGCAGTATCAACGAGGAGCAGACCCTATGCGAGGTTGTCGGTAGCCCCCCTCGGACGCTACCCGTCACATCCCCCTCGCGCCACGCCCGACTCGCGCGGCCCGAAACCCAGCTCTACCTTCTACCGTCGTCCAGCTCCGCGTCCTCCTCGGCGCCCGGCAGCCGGCCAGCGACGCTCAACACCGTCTGGCGGCACAGCCTCTTCGCCGAGGCGGTCGGCCAGAGCCTCCGAGGCTCGTCGGCCGGGTCGAGCACGTCGAACCTACCCTTGCCGCCAACCCCGCCAGAGCTCTCGGCGGTCCCATCAAAGAGCCCGCTCAAGATGTGCCGGCCGTTCCAGTCTCGGCAGGCGACACTCTCGGGCGCTTCGACTAGGAGTCCCGTCGGCGGCGAAAGCGACCGGGCCGTGCTGGCCCCGACGCCTGACCTCTTCGGCGAACACCCGACGGTCCGCCGGCAGGCTTCCCGGCCGCTCCTCTCGGACTCACTTCGTGACTCCATCGCAAGCTCGCTCCTCGGCGACGACGGCGGCCATGTCGCCCGGCGGTCGCTCGCCTCTCAGCACCCCTGGACCGGCATTGCCCCTGGCGCCGAGTTCGACCCGGACGATTTCGAGGATGCCGCCCTGTACGCGAGCGTCGGGAGCAGGAGCAGCGATGAGCCTTCGACGCTTTCGAGCTCTTCTTCGGGTCGGACGCTCGAGGACGACCTGCCGACGATGGCCGCGGATGCGACTGGCCTCAGCGTCTGCGGCGACGAGCTCTCGGAGCGTGGGACGCTCGGTGAGCGCCGCACCAAGGGTGGCCCTCCGACACTCGTCGTCGAGGTCGCCTCCCCGCCTGCGGTCGCCGCCTGTAAAGATTCGGCCCACACGCCTTGGCTGCGAAACGCCAGAGTCCGGTCGCCCTTGACGTCCCGATTCCGGCGGAGCATATCGGGCCTGCCGTCAAACGCAAGCGATAGGTCGACGACGGGCCGCGCCCCTGTCGAGGTGGCCTGGGCAAGCCGGACGCCGTCGACGGCGACCAACGGTAGCTTCTACGGCATCGCCACCTCAACCTTCACCTCTTCGACGCCCGACCTCCCTAGTCATGTCACCGTTTCGGCCGACGTCCCGCCCGTCCCGTCGCCGTCGTCCTCGAACCCTGGCTATCAGCCTGCGACACCACTCCTCCAGGACCTCGACCCCCGCCTGCCAATCACCAACACCGTTCCGCGCCTGCCGCCTTCGCCCTCGGCCGTCTTCAAGGGCATGTTCAGCCGCCGGCGTTCAAAGTACCACGCCTCGTCCGGCCTCTCGTCGGCTGATCCGGCCCCGAGCCTCGGGACCGTGCTCAAGCGCTCGCGGCTGGCGACGATCCCAGTGGCAGCCTTCTCGTCGTCGTCGGATGAGCCTGGACCGCCGATGCCCCCGCCGACGCCGCGGACGTCGGCCGAGATCGAGGACCGGACCGTCGCTGCCTGGGCGGCGACGACGGCGGCCCGCGACCCGTCGATCAGCCGACTCGAGGGTCTCCTTCATCAGCACCAGGAGCTCGAGCGCGAGCGGCTCAGGCTCATCATCGACGGCCCGGCTCGCCCTCCTCGCTCGACGCGCAGGATCGTCGTCTGACCCAGCCGCCGCTATAGATCGGCCACCGTGTTCCCACACCGTCCGAGCCACCGCATACCCCCGCTCGCCTGCCTACTATCACATCCCTCGTCCGTCGTATACCATGCCGTTCCACTCTGGCTCGCCGGTCTGCGGATCAATTAGCAGAAGCGTCCATGAGATGTCGTGAGTGCGGGACCGGGGTCGTAAGAAGGAGGGGCCGGGGCGCCCCCGTCTAGAGGGCGTTTCTAGCGGACGAAAGTCGCATCGACCTGCTTGAGCTGAGGAAGGCCGAGGATGACCTGCGCCCCGGGCGTGTGGATCACGGATAGCCGGTGGTTCAGCACGATGGCAACTCCGGGGCATGACGGGCAGAAGTGCGGTGCGTCGCACCTTGCGACGGTAGCCGCCGCGGTCGTTGGTCTCGCAGGGGTTGCCCTCGAGATAGACCGTCTCGAGCTTCGTCTTCTTCTCGAGGTGCGCGAGCGAGCGCAAGTCGGGAATCTGGTTACCGCTCGCCTGCAGAGAAGTACCATCGAAGCAGAAGAATGTCAGCACGAGCCAAGACACCGGCCAAGCAAAGTGAAAGATCGACGTACCCAGAACTCCTCGAGCTCGTCGAGCCCTTCGAGGCCCTCGATCTTCTCGATCCGGTTGTTGCCGACATCGAGGACACGCAGCCGCTTGTTCTGCGCGAGACCCTCGATCTTGGCGATGCCGTTGTGCGAGATGTAAAGCTCCTCGAGGCTCTCGAGCTCCTCAAGACCCGCCAGGACCGTGATCCGGTTCGACTGGATCGACAGAATCTTGAGCTTCTTGAGGGACGACAGGTTCTGCGAGCGGCAGCAAGTGGAGAAGTTTAGGCTGGGAAGCGAAACGAGGGAGGCCGTGGTCCGACGCACCTCGAGCGTACGGATCTTGTTCTTCCCGAGCCAAAGCTCCTCGAGCGCCGCCAGATTGTCGAGCCCTTGGATCTCCTGCAAGGGACGGGCCGTCCAGGCGGGCATTAGCGAATGCGCTGCAACGGATAGAGCACCGCAAAGGGGTGGCTGACCCGGATCCGATTGCCGCCGAGCTCGAGGCTGCGCAGGTTCTGCGCGAGCCCGGGACCGGTCAGGCCCTCAATCCTCGAGATCTTGTTCTGGATCAGGTAAACCTGCTCGAGCTTGGCGAGCGCCTCGAGCGGCGGCGTTGCGGCGGCGGCGTGCGACGGCGGCAGGAGAAGCGAGCGCAGGTTGTTAAACGAGAAGTCGAGCGACCTGCGAGCGTTCAGCGACGAGCGTCAGTAATCTGCTGCTCGGCAAAGATCGGTGCGGCGATAATTCACGTCAAGCCGGTCAGCGGGCCGAGGCCGTCGAGCGTCGTCAGGCGGTTGTCGTACAGGTCGAGGTCCTCGAGCTCGGCCAGGCCACCAAAGACCTCGGCCGGGAGACACGTCAGCTGATTCTGCCGGAGCCCGAGCCGCTTGAGCTGCTTGAAGCGGGGAATCTGGAGCTGGAGCAGAAGCGCGTCGTCGAGGCTCGAGTGGGTGAGGTCGAGGTCCTGCGCGCGCGCACGCACGAAGGGCGACTGTCAGCAGTGACCCGGCCGCCAAGGAAGCTTCCCCTCGCTCAGCCAGACGCACCTCGGTGTCATCGGGAACGTCCCTGAGCGAATCCTTGTTACGCGTGCGAGGCTCGCCTCCAAGCTCGGTCGCACCGTCGTCCTCGGCGTCGGTCTCGTCGTCGGACGACTCGGCGTCGACCGGGTCGGGCAGCTGGACGATCTCGGGCCCGACGAGCCGTGCCTTGCGGGTCAGTTCTCCGCCGGTCGATGTCGACGCCGTCGGGTTGTTGGCCGAGGTCGACAGGATGCCTTGCGGCGGCGGCTGGGGAGGAGAGGTGGCCATGCGAGCGAGCAGGCTGGCTTTGCGGGTCGTGGTTCGGGGTGGCAGGACTCGACGACGACGTTTCGTCCAGGTTCGAGCCGCCGACGATCACCTGGCAGCCCGCCCAGGATGAGGCCCTCCCTGCCCTCCGGGAAGCCTGCATTGACGACGTGCCTCCCTGGCCATCCTACTGCATACCGCTCATCATGCTCCCCGAACGGGCCCAGCTGCAGTCGTCCGAGTTGGCTCGAGGTCGGGTCGCAAAGGCGGTGTGCGCCAAGCTGAGGCTCTTTCCTCTCAAAGTGCCTCAAGGAACCCGTCCCCTTGCCCATCGCCCTTTAAGGTACAGAGAGAGCCGCACCTGCTCGCACCCTCTCCCATTCAGCCCTTAACCTCCTCCGCCGCCCGCCCCCGCGGGG
>Ga0308160_10004882_pt1 | contig 14127 bp, 11 predicted proteins | sample PhyFR1_FD_201036 | JGI IMG/M metagenome (GOLD analysis project Ga0308160, IMG submission 201036) | Phyllosphere microbial communities from UC Gill Tract Community Farm, Albany, California, United States - DLSLF.R1 | ecosystem: Host-associated > Plants > Phyllosphere > Unclassified | place: USA...
CGCGAGGACTTCGACCCGATCAACAAGCGGTCCGCCGAGCTCCTCTACCACCAGGTGGAACGCTTCCAGTCGCTGCTGGCGGACCTGCTGGAAATCTCCCGCTTCGACGCCGGCGTCGCCATGCTCGACGCCGAACCCACGGACATCCTGCAGCTGGTCGACCACGTCCTCGAGGGCGTCGCCCCGGTGGCCGCCGAATACGGCTCCGAGGTGACCCTGCACGCGCCCGAGGGCAGCATCATCGTCGAAATGGACGACCGGCGGATCGACCGGATCCTGCGCAACCTCATCCTCAACGCGCTCGAACACGGCGAAGGCCGGCCCGTCAACGTCTCCGTCGCCGCGAACGACACCGCCGTCGCCGTCGCCGTCCGGGACCACGGCATCGGCATGTCCCAGGCCGAGGCAGCGCGCGTCTTCGACCGGTTCTGGCGTGCCGACCCCGCCCGGGCCCGCACCACCGGCGGCAGCGGCCTGGGCCTTTCGATCGCCACCGAGGACACCAAGCTGCACAACGGCTGGCTGCAGGCCTGGGGCAAGAAGGGCAGCGGCTCTAACTTCCGGCTCACCCTCCCGTTGCGCCAGGGCGAGAGCATCGGCCGGTCGCCGCTGCAGCTCGAGCCGGCCGACGTCGGACTCGACGGCGGCGCCGGCAGTCAGATGGTGCTGCTGAACCACGCCGCCCCGGGTGCCGGCCCCGTTCCAGTCCCGGGGCCGGTCCCTGTCCCCGGCACGGGTGCGGGCGGGACATCAGGCGGCCCGGCGAACATCCCGGCCGCGGGGGAGGACCAGGCATGAGGACCACCACGGGACGCACGGCCGGCACGCGCGCCGGGAGGCTGATCCGCTTCGCGGCGGCCATGCTTGCGATGGTGCTGCTGCTGGGCGCCTGCGCGCAGATTCCCCGCTCCGGGCCGGTGGGCAAGAGCAGCGACGAGAGCGCCGGCAAGCCGAACAACGCCCCGGTGTTCTTCCCCGTAGCGCCGCGCCCCGGCGCCGGACCCGAATCCGTGATCGAGGACTTCTACCTGGCCGGCAGCGGCTACGAGGACGACTACGCGGTGGCGCGGCAGTACCTGACCCAGGCGTCCTCGGTGAAGTGGAAACCGGACCAGCGGGTGCTGGTCTACCGCTCGGCGCAGGTGGTGCCCACCGCCGTCGAGAACGTCTACAACTACCGGCTGGACCTGGCGTACACCGTCGACGCCGACGGGATCGCCACCCAGCTGCCGGAGGGCACCACCGAGAACATCCCAGCGACGCTGACCAAGGTCGACGGCGAGTGGCGGATCGCGGACATCCCCGACGGCACCGCCATCCCGGAGGAGACCTTCAAGGTCATCTACGGCGCGTACCCGATCTACTTCTACGACCCGACATTCACGTACGCGGTCCCGGACGTGCGCTGGTTCATCAAGAAGAAGACCGTCAAGGCCATGACCAGCGCCCTGCTGGGCGGACCCGCCCCGTACCTTAAGGGAGCGGCCGTCAGCGCCTTCCCGGCCGGCATCAAACTGGCCCGCGAGTCCGTGCCCGTGGTCTCCGGCGCCGCCCAGGTGGACCTGACGGCCAAGGACCTCACCGACGCCTCCAACGAGGACCGGCTCAGGATGCAGACCCAGCTGGCGCTGACCTTCCGCAGCCAGCCCGACGTCATCAACGTTGAGCTGCGCGCCAACCAGGACCTGGTCCGGGTGGACGACAATGGCTCCGTGCTGCCCCCGATCCGCGACAAGGACGTGCCGGCACGGCAGATCGCTGTCAGCAACAACGACCTGGTCCGGGTGGAGAACAACAAGATCGGACCGCTCCCGGACATCGCGTCCGTCAGCGCCCTCGGCCCGCGGTTCCCCGCCGAGTCTCCGGCCAGCCAGGCCGCCGCGTTCCTGAACGCTGGCCGCACCACGTTGTACTCGATCATTCCCGGGCAGCCCGCCCGGGCCCTGGCGACCCGGGGCACGCTGTCCCGGCCTTCCTTCGACCGTTTCGACTGGGTCTGGAGCGCCGGTCCCGGGGCGAACGGTGCCACCGAGGTCGCCGCCTACCGGCCCACCGGGGTGGCCGAGGGCGGCACCATGCCGGCGGTGACGCTCACCGGCGCCTGGCTCGCCGGAGCCATTGTGAAGGAATTCCGGGTGGCCCGGGACGGGACGCGGGCGATGGTGATTTCGTCGCTGAACGGCAAGACCCGCGTGCAGCTCACCGGCATCATCCGCAACGCGGACGGCACGCCCAAAGACCTCACCGCCCCGGTGACGCTGCTCACCGCGCACGATCCGGACCAGGGCGTGTGGGTCAACGACCTGACGGTGGCCGTCATGAAGGGGGCCGCGACGGATAACGTCACCCCGGAGCTGCTGTCGATGACCAGCACCGCCCCGCAGGAGCTGGCCCCGTGGGCCGGCCTCACCGGGCTCAGCGCCGGCAACGGCACGGCGGAGATCTACGGCCAATCGGCGGACGGCATCTTCCAGCGGCTCGGCAACGGCTGGTCCCTGCAGCTCAAGGGCGCCATTGACCCGGCCTTCCCGGGGTAGGGCCTGCGGGGAGCCGGGCCGGTTGTCCACATAGCCGCATCCTGACCCGGGCGCGGCCACGGGGGCGGTGCAGGCTGGAACCATGACCCAGCCCGGCGCCCCGCCAACCGCTCCCGGACCACGCCGTCCACTGTTTCCCGCATTGAGGCCGCCCGGTCCCGGGGCGCTGCCGTCCCGACAACGGCTGGCGGGACGGGCCACGGCCATGACGTCAATCGGGTACGAACAGCCGCAGCGCCGCCGCCCGGCGCGGGGCGCAGACCCGGACCTCCTTCCGGCGCCCGAGGCTGCCCGGCACCGCGGCGGTTACCGATCGTGGCTGGCCCGCTTGGCCGACGCCGTGGCAGCCGCCGCAGCCGAACTGCTGGCGCTCGTCCTCCCCACGGAATGCGCCTGCTGCGGATCGGAGGACCGGGTTCTGTGCCCGGCCTGCGGGCGCAGGCTCCGGCAGCTGACCCGCACGCCGTTCCGGGCCGAGGCGCGCGCCCCCGCCCTGATGGACATGGACGGTTCGGTCCTTCTGCCGGTGGTCGCGGCCGGGGTCTACCGCGCCGAGCTCGCCCAGGCCCTGCTGTCGTTCAAGAAACACGGCCAGCGCGCGGTGGCCGAGGACCTCGCCCGGTGTCTGGGCGCCGCGCTCGTGGCCGCCGGCCCGCCTCCGGGCACCCTGCTCGTCCCGGTGCCGACGACGTCGGCCGCCTTCCGCCGTCGGGGATTCAGCCCGGTGCACCTGGTCCTGGCGCGCGCCCGGGCCCGAGGGCGGCTGCCGCCCGGAACGGAAACCGCCGACATCCTGCGCAAGACCCCAAACCTGGCGGCGGCGTGGAACGGGGCCACCCGGCAGAGCGGGACTGCTCGGAAGGCCGGGACGTCTCAGAAGGGCGGGACGTCCCAAAAGGGTCTTGACCGCGCCGGGCGGACCCGGCGGCTGCGCGGGTCGATGCGGATCCGCCGCGGGCTGACCGGGCCGGCGCTGGCCGGAAGCCCCTGCCTCCTCGTCGATGACGTCCTCACCACCGGTGCCACGCTGGCGGAGGCGGCCCGGGTTCTCCGGTCGGCGGGAGCCGACGTCAGGGGAGCGGTCGTGCTCGCCGCGACACGCCCGCCGGCCTCCCATGTGTCGGAACGCGAGACCCGCGGCAGGGCGCCGAACGGGGCCGCAATGGAAAAAATAAACCACAAAAGGGTGAAGAACAGGTGGCGATGAACTAACGTCGAACATGGGTACCAAGAACAGATGTACCTGTCGATAGCGGCTCGGAAAGGGGCTCGACTGTCCGTCAGATGAGCCCCCGAAGTGCCGCCGTCGTGTCACCGAAGTCATTTGGAGGGCACCATGGAGTTCATGATCAGCGGTCGCAATTTGACGGTCTCCGACCGGTTCCGCGAGTACGCCGAGGAGAAGATCTCGAAGATCAATTCCCTCGGCGACAAGGTCCAGAGGGTGGATGCAAAGGTCACCAAGGAAACCAAAGTCCGGCAGATTGCAGAGCTGCTCACGGTTGAGCTGACAGTCCTGGGCCGCGGCCCGGTGATCCGTGCCGAAGCCAGCGCGGCGGACAAATTCGCCGCCTTCGATCTGGCCTATAACAAGCTTCTGGAGCGGCTGCGCCGGGCCAAGGACCGCAAGAAGGTCCACCACGGCCGGCACACCCCCAAATCCGTGACCGAGGCGACGGCCTCCCTCGAACCGGCGAGCACCCGCGAACCGATCTACGAGGAGGCTGCCCACTGGTCCGAGGCGAAGCCGGAGGAGAAATCCCCCTACGAGGTGGAGAATGACCTCCCCGCCGGGGACTCGCCGGTCCTCATCCGCCGCAAGGTCTTCCCCGCGGCGTCCCTCACGCTCGACGAAGCCGTCGACAACATGGAGCTGGTTGGCCACGATTTCTACCTGTTTGTGGACAAGGAAACGAAGGCTCCCTCCGTCGTGTACCGCCGCGAAGGCTGGACCTACGGCGTGATCAGCCTCGACCAGACCTGCGCCCCGGGCGAGGCTCCCCTGGAGGAAAAGATCATCGCCTATCGTTCTGAAGGAGAGCCCGCCACCGCCTAGGCGGGGACAACCGACGAAGGGAAAGATGTGCCCGCAACGCTGAGCCTCAAGCAGGCACGGCGGATCGCACTGGCAGCCCAGGGATTGGACAAAGTCCGGCCCGCCGCCCCGGTAAGTTCACGGGCGGTGGGCCGGACCTTTGCCCGCCTGCAGCTGGTCCAGATCGATTCGGTCAACGTGCTGGCACGCAGCCACTACCTGCCGTTCTTCTCCCGGCTCGGGAACTACGACCGGAGCATCCTGGAACGCCTCTCCGGGGTGCATCCGCGCCGAATGATGGAGTACTGGGCGCACGAGGCCAGCTTCATCCGTCCCGAGCACTTCGAAGACCTGAGGCTGTGGCAGAAACGGAAGTGGGTCGGCGCCCACGCCATGGACCCGGAGGAACGCGCCGACGTTGCCGGGCGGATCCTGTCCGAGCTGGCCGCGGGGCCGCCGCTGACCGCCGCCGAACTCACCGTCCGGCTGGGCCACGTTGAAACCCGGAGCACGGACAACTGGGGCTGGAACTGGAACACCGTTAAACGGGTCCTCGAGGACCTGTTCGAGGAGGGGACGGTGACTGCGGCGTCGCGGACGGGCAGCTTCGAACGGCGCTACACCCTCACCTCCAGGGTCCTGCCGTCCACCGCAGTGGCCGCAGCCGGAGGACCGGCAAACGGGGGACCGGCAAGCGCAGGACCGGAAAACGCCGAGCAGGGCCGCGGACGGCCCGACGCCGGCGCCGCCATGCTCCGCCTGATCGACGCCGCGGCGCAGGCCCACGGGATCGGCACCCTGCGCTGCTTCGCCGACTACTTCCGCACCCCGCAGCGGGCCGCCGCGGAGGCGCTCGCCGACCTCGTCGACGCCGGACGACTGGAACCGGTGACCGTCGCCGGCTGGGACCGGCCCGTCTACCGGCACGTCGAGGCGCGACTGCCCCGCACCGCCACCGGCCGGGCCCTGCTGAGCCCGTTCGACTCCCTGGTTTTCGAACGACGGCGGCTCGAGGAACTCTTCGGCTTCCACTACCGGCTGGAAATCTATACGCCGGAGCCCAAGCGCCGCTTCGGCTACTACGTCCTTCCCTTCCTGCTCCGCGACGGCATCGTCGCCCGCGTCGACCTCAAAGCGGACCGAGCCGCCGGCAGCCTGCTGGTCCGCGGCAGCTTCGCGGAGCCGGACGCGCTGGGGGACACCGCCGTCGAACTCGCGGCAGAACTGCAGCTCATGGCAGAGTGGTTGGAGCTGGACCGGATTATCGTGGCCCCCGTGGGCGATCTGGCGCCTGCGCTCGTACAGGCGGTGGCTGGCCTGCATCCGCTTTGAGGGAACAGACGCGGTCCGCGCTGTGTCCCTCCCGTAGACTAAACACGCCGGAATTCGGCAGCTTGAGACTGGGAGCAATTTCACGTGGCATCACTGATCGAAAAACTTCTGCGCACGGGTGACAAAAAGACCCTGCGGCAACTTCGGAACTACGCCGACTCCATCAATGCCCTGGAAAGCTCCTTCCAGACCTTCACCGACGCCGAGCTGCGCGAAGAGACCGACCGGCTGCGGGCCCGGCACGCCGACGGCGAGAAGCTCGACGACCTGCTGCCCGAGGCCTTTGCCGCCGTCCGCGAGGCCTCGTCACGCACCCTCGGCATGCGCCACTTCGACGTCCAGCTGATGGGCGGCGCCGCCCTGCATTTGGGCAACATCGCCGAAATGAAGACCGGTGAAGGCAAGACCCTGGTGGCCACCGCTCCGGCATACCTGAACGCCCTCGCCGGCAAGGGCGTCCACGTGGTCACGGTCAACGACTACCTCGCCGAATACCAGTCCGACCTGATGGGCCGCGTCTACCGCTTCCTCGGCCTGACCAGCGGCTGCATACTGGCCAACCAGGACCCCGCCCACCGCCGTGAGCAGTACGCCGCGGACATCACCTACGGCACGAACAACGAATTCGGCTTCGACTACCTGCGCGACAACATGGCCTGGGACAAGTCCGAGCTGGTCCAGCGCGGTCACAACTTCGCGGTCGTCGATGAGGTGGACTCCATCCTCATCGACGAGGCCCGCACCCCGCTGATCATCTCCGGGCCGGCCCAGGGCGACACGAACCGCTGGTACAGCGAGTTCGCCAAGGTTGTCCTGCGCCTCCAGCCCGACACCGACTACGAGGTCGACGAAAAGAAGCGCACCGTCGGTGTCCTCGAGGCCGGCATCGAAAAGGTTGAGGACTACCTCGGCATCCACAACCTCTACGAGTCCGCCAACACCCCGCTGATCGGCTTCCTGAACAACGCCATCAAGGCCAAGGAACTCTTCAAGCGCGACAAGGACTACGTCATCCTCGACGGCGAGGTCCTGATCGTCGACGAGCACACCGGCCGTATCCTCGCCGGCCGCCGCTACAACGAGGGCATGCACCAGGCGATCGAGGCCAAGGAAGGCGTCGAGATCAAGGCCGAGAACCAGACTCTCGCCACGGTCACGCTGCAGAACTACTTCCGCATGTACGACAAGCTCGCGGGCATGACCGGTACCGCCGAGACCGAAGCCGCCGAGTTCATGAGCACCTACAAGCTCGGCGTCGTCGCCATCCCCACGAACCGGGACATGCAGCGCATCGACCAGCCGGACCTCGTCTACAAGAACGAGACCGTGAAGTTTGACGCCGTCGTCAAGGACATCGCCGAGCGGCACGAGAAGGGCCAGCCGGTCCTGGTCGGCACCACCAGCGTCGAGAAGAGCGAATACCTCTCCCGCCTCCTGGCCAAGGAGGGCGTCCGGCACGAGGTCCTCAACGCCAAGAACCACGCCCGTGAGGCCTCGATCGTCGCGCAGGCCGGCCGCAAGGGCGCCGTCACCGTGGCCACCAACATGGCCGGCCGCGGCACCGACATCATGCTCGGCGGTAACGCCGAATTCACCGCCGTCGCCGAGCTCGCCAAGCGCGGGCTGGACCCGCAGGAGAACTCGGAGGAGTACGAGGCTGCCTGGCCCGCCGCCCTCGAGGCCGCCAAGCAGTCCGTCAAGGACGAGCACGAGGAGGTCCTGAACCTGGGCGGCCTCTACGTGCTGGGCACCGAGCGGCACGAATCCCGCCGCATCGACAACCAGCTCCGCGGCCGCTCCGGCCGCCAGGGCGACCCGGGCGAGTCCCGCTTCTACCTGTCGCTGACCGATGACCTGATGCGGCTCTTCAACTCCGGTGCCGCCGAGCGCCTGATGAGCAGCTCCGTCCCGGACGACGTCGCCCTCGAATCGAAGCTCGTTTCCCGTGCCATCGCCTCGGCCCAGGGTCAGGTGGAAGGCCGCAACGCGGAACAGCGCAAGAACGTCCTCAAGTACGACGACGTCCTGAACCGCCAGCGCGAGGCCATCTACGGCGACCGCCGCCGCATCCTCGAGGGCGATGACCTGCACGAGAAGGTCCAGTACTTCATCGAGGACACGATCAACGCGTTCATCGACGCCGCCACGGCCGAAGGCACCGGCGACGACTGGGACTTCAATCTGCTCTGGTCCAACCTCAAGACCCTGTACCCGGTCAGCTTCACGCCCCGGGACGTCATTGACGAGGCCGGCGGCAAGTCCCGGATCACGGTCGAATTCCTCAAGGAGGAAATCCTCTCCGACGCGCGTCTGGTCTACCAGGCCCGCGAGGAGCAGATCGGGTCCGAGAGTATGCGCGAACTCGAGCGCCGTGTGGTCCTCTCCGTGATCGGCCGCAAGTGGCAGGAACACCTCTATGAGATGGACTACCTCAAGGAGGGCATCGGCCTGCGGGCCATGGCCCAGCGCGACCCGCTCGTGGAGTACCAGCGCGAGGGCTTCACCATGTTCCAGGCCATGATGGAGGCCATCCGCGAGGAGAGCGTCGGCTTCCTGTACAACCTCGAGGTCGAGGTCACCCCGGCCCAGGACGTGGTGGTCGCCGACGAGTCGGGCCAGCACACCGAACACCAGGAACCGCACATCCACGCCGCCGGCCTGGAGGCTCCGGAAAAGCCGGCGCAGCTGCAGTACACGGCCCCGAGCGAGGACGGCACGGCACAGACCCGCGTCGAGGCCAAGTCCTCCGGGCGCTCCGGCAACCCGGCAAAGGCCGCGGCCCAAGAGTCCCCGCGCCGCGCCAGCAAGAAGAAGCGCCGCTAGGCAACGGGTCCAACCACCTGCACCGCGGGTCCGGAACGCAATGTTCCGGACCCGCGGTGTTTCTTTTGGGCGGTCAGACTGGATTCCGGGTTCAGCCGATTTCCAGCACGGTGACCCGCCAGACGAGCCGGCTCCGTTCCAGCCGCAGGGCCACGGCCCGGACCCGGAGTTCGTCGGACACCACGGCGCTGGCCTCGTACACGTCCTCGGAGATCCGGCAGGCGTGGACCGACCGCACGCACGGATTGCGGTGCAGGCGCCCCGCCGTCGGGGACGTGCCGGAGGCGACCCGGCGGGTCAGGGCGGCGCGGTGCTGCAGGGCGGTCAGGCACCGTTCATCCAGCCGCCGGGCGAGTTGCTGCGCCGGCCGCGTTCCGGCCAGGACCTCGATGGCCGCCTGCACCGTGGAGCGGCAGAGCGCCTCGATGTCGCGGTCCGCGTCGACCTGGCGGAGTGCGGTGGGGTACTGCGGGGCGGCGTAGCCGGGACGGGCTTCAGCGAGGGATTGCGGGGCGGCGTAACCGGGACGGGGTTCAGCGAGCGGGCTCATGGGGTTCCTTCGGCGGACGGGGAGCTGGATGAAAGCGACGGCGGGATGACCAGGACCTGGCCCGGTCGAAGCAGCCCGGGATCGGGGCCGATGACGGATCGGTTGATCCGGTAGAGCTCCGGCCAGGCGGTCGCGATGTCGACGTCGGAGGCCAAAGGCCCGAGCTCCGCGGCGCAGAGACTCCACAGAGAGTCGCCGGGCCTGACCGTCACCTGCCGGCCGCCGTCCTCCGGCAGCTCCGGTCTCAGTTGGGGTTGGACAAGGGCGCCCGGCGGGGCGGGGACGGGGGAGGGCAGCCACCGCGGATCCGGCCGGGGCGGCGACGGTGCGCGCGGCCCGACCGTTGCGGTGTTTCCTGCCGGGGCCCAGGCGGCCGCCACGGCCGCCGGCAGGGAAGTGTCGGTGCCCCCGACGTCGGGGACTGCGGCCGCCCGGGCCAGGGGAGCCGTCACCAGCTGCAGACCGATGGCGGCCAGGGCCAGCCGGCGCATGAACGCCGGGCTGAATTTCCCCGTGGCGGCGGCAGCCCGGGAGCGGCCGCCGCGCTCCAGCAACGCCGAGCTAAAGGCCAGGAGGAACGAGAGCACCCACCAGACGACCACGATCAGCCCGGCCGTGGTTGCCGTGACGCCCAGGCTGGTATCGAAACCCACGGACTGCCTGCGCACCGCGGCAGTCCGCAGGTGGGCGGCCAGGATCATTCCCGACCCCGTGAGCAGCCCACCCAGGAGCAGGATGAGTGCCGCCACCACTGCATCGCTGGAGCGGCCGGTGGAAGTGGCGGCTGGTAGATGCTGCCGAATCGTCATCCCGGCCTCCAGGGATCTAGGTTAGTGAGTTAGTGTTTGATGCACTTTGATAGCATTTGATGTGCTTTTCTTAGTGTGAACCCGTGTGCGATTGGGTGTCTAGGGCGAGGGACGGGTTGTGCATAACCCGCCGATACCGCCCGGAGGCGGGCGAATGCACGCACGGACACCCCATTGACGCTGTCCGGAGGACGCGCCTACGCTGGCGCGCATGCGGTGGGACGCCCTCTTCTCCGACCTCGAAGCGCAACTCGCCGCCGAACGACGGCTCGATCTAGACGCCGAGGTGGACGAACGCGCCCGGGTGGATGCGGCTGGCATGGAACTGGCTGACCGGCTTCGCGGCACGGTGGGACATGGGGTCGCGGTCCACCTCGTAACGGGTGACGTCTTCGAAGGGCGGCTCGACCACGTCGGCCTGGGGTGGCTGGTGCTGGCTATGAGCCGGCAACAGGTGCTGATTCCGCACGCTGCCGCCATCCGCTACACCGGGCTGGCGCTCCAGGCGGTTCCGGCGGGGCCGCCGTCAGGCCGCCTTGGCCTGGCGAGTGCACTGCGGGAACTGGCCAGGGATCGATCCCGGCTGACCGTTCAGCTGAGCGGAGCCGCGGGCTGCCCGGCTTTGCATGGGGTTATCGACCGGGTGGGAAGGGATTTCCTGGATCTGGCGGAGACGGAACCCGGCGAAGAACGCCGCGCTGCCAACGTCCGGGCCGTGTCAACGGTGCCGTTCGGGGCCCTCGCGGCCATCCGGTCCGGGCGTGGAGGGATCTAGCCGCAAAGCGGTCAGGAGCCCTTGGCCTTGGCTTCCTCGATCATCCGGCTGGCCTCGGCGTACCGCTCCTGGATGTACTGCTCGAGCATGGCTTCCTCTACCCGCCACTGCCCCCGGCCGCCGACCTGGATGGCCTTGAGCTGGCCGCTCCGCACCAGCGCGTAGGCGGCGGGGGAGTTGATCTGCAGCTGTTCGGCGACATCCGCGAGGGTGAGGAATCGGGGCATGCTCCCATTTTGCCACCGGGCGTCGACATTGATGCGGTTATCCACACTTTGCAGTTCCCTGGCTCCCGGTCTTCCCGCAGGGCCCACAATTCGTGACAATGGGGAAACCGGCGCCGGCGGCGCGAACGCACAGAGGGGGAACTGCGCATGGCGGTGACAGAGGGCGGCGGGGCCAGGCTCAAGAAGCCGTCGTGGAAAGACCCGAGGCTGCTGGTCGGCGTCCTGCTCGTGCTGGCGTCAACGGCCGGGGTCGTCTCGTTGGTCGCCGCCGCGGACCGCACCACCGAGGCATTCGCGGCCAGCGAGCCGATCGCCGTCGGGGAGAAGCTGACCCCCGAGAAGCTGCACCGGGTCAACGTCCGCCTCGGTGACGTCGAGGGGAACTACCTGACCCCCGAGGCGGGACTCTCCGAGGGGCTGGTCGCCATCCAGCGGATTGGCAAGGACCAGCTCCTGCCGCGGGAGAGTTTCGGCCAGCCCGATGCGCTGGCCCGCAAACCCGTGGCCGTCACCGTGGACGAGGCCTTGCCCCCGCAAGCCGTGGCCGGCTCCCGCGTCGACGTGTGGGTCGCCCTGCCGGACAACCGCAACGGCTTCAGTGAACCCGCCCTCCTGCTCCGCGGCGCCGAGATCGCGCAACTGACACCGGGCAGCAACGCCTTGGGGGCGCAGCGCTCCACCGTGGTCATGGTGCTCGTCCCTGACAGCCAGATGCCCAAGCTACTGGGCGCCCAGGCCAACAAGGCCAGGATCTCGGTGGTGTGGAATCCGGGCGGGGCCGGCCAATGAGCATTCCCGTCGTCACGGTCGGGCACGGCACCGAAACCTTGGTCGGCAGCCTGGAGCGGCTCCACGGCCCCGTCTCGGTGGTCCGGCGCTGCGAGGAACTGGCCGAACTCCTCGCCGCCTGCCAGAGCGGCTTGGCCCGGGCCGCCGTCGTGTCCGGGGAGGCGGGGGAGCTCACGGCCTCGCTGGTGGACCGGCTATCCGCCGTCGGGGTGGCCGTCGTCGCCCTGACCGACAGCCTGGAAGAGGCGGCGAGGCTGCGCGCCATCGGCGTGATGGCGCGCCCCACCGATGTGGCGGCCGAAGAGCTCGCGGAGGTCATCGCCGCCGCTGTGGCCAGGCTCTCCGCAGCCGGTCCGGAGGCCGGCAGTGACGCCTTTGCCGTCCACGCCGCGCCACGTACACCGGGGCAGGTGGCGGCTTCCGACGGCGGGGAGTCCTCCGGGACGCAGCCTGGAACCGGAGAGATCATCGCGGTTTGGGGGCCGGCGGGGGCGCCAGGGAGGACCACGCTCGCGGTCAATATGGCCGGCGAACTGGCGGCCGACGGCCGGTCGGTGCTGCTGATCGACGCCGACAGCTACGGGGCCAGCGTCGCCGCTGCCCTGGGCCTGCTCGACGAGGCGGCCGGCCTCGCCCAGGCCTGCCGTCTCGCGGACCAGGGTTCCCTCGACGCGGATGCCCTCCTCCGTCTGGCCCTGCCGGTGGCCACTAAGGCGGGAAGCTTTCGGGTCCTCACCGGGATCACCCGCGCGGACCGCTGGACCGAACTCCGCGCGGCGGCCCTGGCCCTGGTGTACCGCCGGTCGCGCCAGATCGCCGATGTCACCGTCATCGACGCAGGGTTCTGTCTCGAGGCCGACGAGGAGCTGAGCTTCGACTCGATGGCACCGCGCCGGAATGCCGCCACCCTGCGCAGCCTGCAGTTGGCCGACACCGTCTACGCCGTCGGCTCCGCAGACCCCGTCGGTGTCCCAAGGCTGGTCCGCGGCCTGGCGGAGCTTTCGGCCGCCGTACCCGAGGCGCTGCCGCGGGTTGTCCTGAACAAGGTCCGCCCCGCCGCCGTCGGCCGGGCACCGGAGCGGCAACTGAAGGAAGCGTGGGCCCGTTACGGGCCCGCGGCGCCCGTCACTGCCTTCCTGCCCTCCGACGCTGCGGCCTGCGACGCCGCGCTGCTGGCAGGCTCGCTGCTGCACGAAACGGCCCCCGATTCGCCCCTCCGCAGCGCCATCGCACATCTGGTTTGTGCACCTGCCCAGCGAAAATCCAAAACCTCTGTCTTTTCTTCCACAGCAAGCCGGTGGGCTAAAGACTAGGCTCCTCATGAGGGCTGCAACGGTGCGGCCGCGAACTTTCTTAATGGAGGCGTTTGTCGATGTCGTCAGGGTCCAGCGTGGAGGATCAACCCGTTTCGATCGGAGCCGATGAGAGGTTCTTCGCGGACTACTACGAGCACCTCGCCGAGGAGGATGCCAAGGGCTACGGCCAGGAAACGCTTTCGGCCCGCGCCCAGGCCCACCTGCGGACCGCCGCCGCCCGGCAGCCCGGCCACGCCAACATCGAGATCATAGATGAGACGGATGCCAGCGTCGTCTACATCGTCACCGACGACATGCCCTTCCTCGTCGACTCGGTCAACGCCGAACTGGTCCGGCAGAAGTCCCCGATCCACCTCGTGATGCACCCGCTCTTCGTCGTCACCCGCAACCGGGAAACCGGCCGGCTGGTGAAGGTGGCGCGGGTCCCCTCCCACCTCGGCATCTCCAGCGGCGACACGGCCGCGATGCCCAACCTCTCGCACCTCATCGCCCAGGGGGACAACGGCTCCCACATGGAATCCTGGATCGCCGTCGAAATCGACCGCGTCGACGAGGACCGCCGGGCGGAACTGATCGAAGGCCTGAACCGGGTACTCGGCGACGTGCGCGCCGCCGTCGAGGACTGGCCGAAGATGCGCAACAAGGCCCACGAGGTCTCCGACGGCCTCGAAAAGGTCACCAACGCCGCCGACGTGGCCGGCCTGCGGCAGGCGCAGGAACTCCTGCGCTGGCTCGACGACGGCAACTTCACCTTCCTGGGCTACCGCGAATACGACCTGCGAAATGAATCCGGCGAGGACGTCCTCGAACTGCGCGAAGAGAGCGGCCTCGGGCTGCTGCGCGACAGCAGCGACACCCGCCACCAGATCCAGCACCTGACCGAGACCGGCCGCAAGAAGGCCCGCGAGAAGAGCGCCCTGGTCATCACCAAGGC
>Ga0308160_10004883_pt1 | contig 14126 bp, 14 predicted proteins | sample PhyFR1_FD_201036 | JGI IMG/M metagenome (GOLD analysis project Ga0308160, IMG submission 201036) | Phyllosphere microbial communities from UC Gill Tract Community Farm, Albany, California, United States - DLSLF.R1 | ecosystem: Host-associated > Plants > Phyllosphere > Unclassified | place: USA...
GCTTCCGCACCCGGTTCCTCACGGACACCCGCGGCGCCGGCATCGCCGCCTCGATCTCCGAGGGCTACGAGCCGTGGGCCGGCCCGATCGAATACCGCACCAACGGTTCGATGGTTGCCGACCGCGCTGGCGTTGTGACGCCGTTCGCCATGATCAACCTGCAGGAACGTGGCTCCTTCTTCGTGAAGCCCACCTCCGAGGTCTACGAGGGCATGATCGTCGGCGAGAACTCCCGCGCCGATGACATGGACGTCAACATCACCAAGGAAAAGAAGCTCACCAACATGCGTGCCGCTTCCTCGGACTCCTTCGAGAACCTGACCCCGCCGCGCGAGCTGACCCTCGAGGAATCCCTCGAATTCGCCCGCGAGGACGAGTGCGTCGAGGTCACCCCGGAGGACATCCGCATCCGCAAGGTGATTCTGGACTCCAACGAGCGTGCCAAGGCCAACCGCGCCCGCGCCAAGGCCTAAGGTCCAGCCCGCCAGGGCACCGGCGCGTACAGCGCAACCACGACCTGCCGTCGGGGCAGGCGGTCCAACCGCCGCCCCGCGGCAGTGCCGTTTAAGCGGCCCTCCCGGCCCTGCCGGCGCCGGCGCGGCACACTGCTGGCCCGGCGCGCCGCGAAGTGATTGACAGCTGTCACCCCTACTGCAAAGCTGACCCGGTGACAGCCCAGAAACCCGCCGACTACGCCGCGGATTCCGACGTCGGCGGGGACGCTGAGGCCCCGGAGGACACCGCCCGGGAGGCCTCGCTCTGGCGGGACGCCAACTTCGGCGTCTTCTGGACCGCCCAGTCCCTCTCCCAGCTCGGCGCCCAGCTCGGGCAGCTCGCATTCCCCGTCCTGGCCGTGACCCTGCTGCGCGCCACCGAGTTCGAGGTGGGCATCCTCAACGCCGCCGGACTCGCCGCCTTCCTGGTGGTCGGACTGCCCGCCGGCGCCTGGGTGGACCGCTGGCTCAAGCGCCGCACCATGATCCTCGCGGACCTGGTCAGGATGGTCGCGATCAGCGCCGTGCCCCTGCTCTGGTGGGCCGGCGCGCTGCAGGTCTGGCACCTCTACGTCATCTCCGCCGTCGTCGGCGTCGCCACGGTGTTCTTTGATGTCTCCTACCAGAGCTTCGTGCCGCTGTTGGTGCCCGCCCGCCATGTGGGCGAGGCTAACTCCAAACTCGAGGCCACTGCCCAGATCGCCCGGATCGGCGGCCCGGCTGCCGGCGGAGCGCTCCTGGCCGTGGTGACGGCGCCGGTCCTCTTTGTCGGCCAGTCGGTGGGATACCTGCTCTCCGCCGTGTTCCTGAGCCGCACCCGAGACCGGGAGGAACCCCGTCCGGCCCGGGAGCACGGTTCCCTGGGCACCGAGATCCGCGAGGGACTCTCCTTCGTGGTGCGGCACGAACTGATCCGCCGCGTGGTGCTCTGCACCGCCGGCATGAACTTCGCCAGCATGCTGGTATTCACGCTGCTACCGGTGCTGGTGCTTCGGCAGCTGGGGCTTGGCCCCCAGGGCATGGGCATCATCATGTCCGTCGGTGCCGCGGGCGGCCTGCTGGGCGCGGTGTCCGGCCCGTGGCTTGCCCGCAGGATCGGCGAGGGCCGGGTCATCCCTGCGGGGGCGCTGCTTGGGTCGCTGGCGCTGGTGCTGGTGCCGGTGGCGGCCCTGCAGACAGAACCCGGCAACGCCCTGGTTCTGCTGATCATCTCCGAGTTCGGCACCACCTTCGGCGCGCTGGTCTACAACATCATGCAGTTGACCATGCGCCAGCGGGTCTGCCCGCCGCGGCTGCTGGGCCGGATGAACGCCTCCGTCCGCTGCGTCGTCTGGGGAGTCATGCCGGTGGCGGCCCTGATCGGCGGCTTCCTCGGCGAATCCATCGGGATGGTGCCGGCCATGTGGCTGGGTGCCGCACTGAGCCTGCTCTCCGTGGCCCCAGTGCTGTTCTCGCCGCTGATGTCCATGCGGAAGCTCCCGGACAGCGTCGAGGAACCCGCGTCCTAGGATTTCTCCAGGCCGGCCGCGTCCTGGGATTTCTGCGGCCCGGTAGGGCCCGGCCCCACACTCGGCGCCCGGCGCGGCGGAGGCGGCGGCACGGCCTTGGCCGCCACGACGGAGGCCAGCGTGATCACGGTGTCCTCGCGGCGCGTGCGCACCGTGCACTCGGTACCGTCGCAGCCCAGCAGCTCGCCCAGCGCGTCGGTCAGGCCGCCGTTGATCCGGTACCGCACCACCACCCGGGTGCCGGGCGCGGCGGAGGCCAGGAAGTCGCGGGGCCGGGAAGGGGAAACGCTCACCGCACCATCCTAGGTCCGCGGCCGGACGGCCTGCCGCGTGCGTCTGTGACGGCCGGGTAGGTTGGCGGGAGCGGGCTGGGGGATAATAGGCTCGGAAGTCAGCAGCCCGGCGCTCAGGCCGGGGCAGAACGCCCGGCGGAAGCCGGAGCCAACGTGGAGAGGCCAGGGTCGTGACGTACGTAATCGCGCAGCCGTGTGTAGATGTTAAGGACAAGGCATGCATTGAGGAGTGCCCCGTCGACTGCATCTACGAGGGTGAGCGTTCCCTGTACATCCACCCGGACGAGTGCGTGGACTGTGGTGCCTGCGAGCCGGTCTGCCCCGTCGAGGCGATCTACTACGAAGACGACACCCCCGAGGAGTGGGCGGACTACTACAAGGCCAACGTGGAGTTCTTCGACGTGCTGGGTTCCCCGGGCGGCGCCGCCAAGATCGGCAACACCCACACCGACCACCCGATGATCGCCGCCCTGCCGCCGCAGAACCAAGACCACTAGGACGGACCCACGGTGACTTCTGCGGTGCGCAGCTTCGGCCTCAGCCTGCCCGACTACCCGTGGGAGGCGATGGCGCCCTACAGCGCCCGCGCCGCCGCGCACCCCGGGGGAGTGGCCAACCTGTCCATCGGCACCCCGGTGGATGACACGCCCGCCCTGGTCCAGGACGCCCTCCGGGCCGCGGCCAACGCCCCCGGCTACCCGACCGTGCACGGCACCCCCGCCCTCCGCGAGGCCATCGCCGCCTGGTTTGAGCGCCGTCGCGGCGTCCCCGGCCTCGACCCGCAGAACGTCATGCCCACCGTCGGGTCCAAGGAGCTGGTGGCCTGGCTGCCGTTCCTGCTCGGCCTCAAGGCAGGCGACGTCGTCGTCCGGCCCACCGTCGCGTACCCCACCTACGACATCGGGGCCACCTTCGCCGGCGCCGAGCACGTCGCCGCCGACGACCTCGATGAACTCGACGCGGGCACCCGCTCGCGCGTCCGGCTCGTCTGGGTCAACTCCCCGGCCAACCCCACCGGCAGCGTCCGCGACGCCGAGTCCCTGCGCAGGATCGTGGCGCAGGCCCGGGAACTGGGCGCCGTCGTCGCCTCGGATGAGTGCTACGCCGAGCTCGGCTGGGGCGAATGGGACGTCCAGCGGGGCGGCGAACCCGTTCCCAGTATCCTCGACCCACGGGTGGCAGGCGGCTCCCACGAGGGGCTGCTGGCGGTCTACTCGCTGAGCAAGCAGTCCAACCTGGCCGGCTACCGGGCCGCCTTCGTCGCCGGCGACGGGGCGCTGATGGCCAACCTGGTCAACAGCCGCAAGCACGCCGGGATGATCGTGCCCTACCCGGTCCAGGAGGCCATGCGCGTGGCGCTCGGCGACGAGGCCCACGTCACCGCGCAGAAGGACCTGTACCGCGGCCGCCGCGACCGGATCGTTCCCGCGCTGGAGGCCTTCGGGCTGACCATCCACGAGTCCCGCGCCGGCCTCTACCTGTGGGCCACCGCGGGCGAACCGACCTGGGACACGGTGGGGCGGCTGGCGGACCGCGGGATCGTCGTCGGCCCCGGGGTCTTCTATGGCGACGCCGGCAACGGGTTCGTGCGGGTCGCGCTGACGGCCAGCGACGAGCGGATCGCCGCCGCCGTGGAACGTCTGGCTACGGGACCGTAACGATGCTGTGACGCGGGGCACACAAAGCGCGGATTCGCCGCCTTGAAGGCCCCGCGGATTAGTGCCACCCGCGAACTCCCGGTACTTTTTAACTGACGATCAATGGTGGCTTTCCACAAGAAGGCAGCGCGGCCGTTGGAACCGGCATGCAGATGCGGATTCCGTGGGCGGCTTCACCAGATGTTGGATCAAGCTTTCAACAGGGGCCCAGGGCCTCATGAGGAGAATCCATGACTGAGACCACCAGCGCAACCCTGCGTCATGCAGGCGGCGAGCTTGAGCTCCCGCGCATCAAGGTTGTTGAAGGAAACGAAGGCTACGACGTTTCCAAGCTGCTGAAGCAGACCGGCGCCGTTGCCTTTGACCCCGGTTTCATGAACACCGCGGCCACCACCTCGGCCATCACCTACATCGATGGCGACGCCGGCATCCTGCGCTACCGGGGCTACCCGATCGAGCAGCTGGCCGAGCACTCGAGCTTCCTCGAGGTGTCCTACCTGCTGATCTACGGCAACCTGCCGACGCCGGCCGAACTGGACGCCTTCGACCAGCGGATCCGCCACCACACCCTGCTGCACGAGGAGCTCAAGGGCTTCTTCAGCGGCTTCCCGCGCGACGCGCACCCGATGCCGGTGCTGTCCTCTGCCGTCTCCGCGCTATCCACCTTCTACCAGGATTCGCTGGACCCGTTCAATGCCGAGCACGTCGAGGTCTCCACCTACCGCCTGCTGGCCAAGATGCCGGTCATCGCGGCCTACGCGCTGAAGAAGTCGATCGGCCAGCCGATGCTGTACCCGGACAACTCCATGAACCTGGTGGAGAACTTCCTGCGCCTGAGCTTCGGCCTCCCCGCCGAGCAGTACGAGGTGGACCCGGTCGTCGCCAAGGCCCTGGACCTGCTGCTCATCTTGCACGCGGACCACGAGCAGAACTGCTCCACCTCCACGGTCCGCCTGGTCGGCTCCTCCAACGCCAACCTCTTCGCCTCCGTCTCCGCCGGCATCAACGCCCTCTTCGGCCCCGCCCACGGCGGCGCCAACGAGGCCGTCCTCAAGATGCTCCGCCAGATCCAGGCCGACGGCATCAAGCCCGAGGACTACATGGAGAAGGTCAAGAACAAGGAAGACGGCGTCCGCCTGATGGGCTTCGGCCACCGGGTCTACAAGAACTACGACCCGCGCGCCAAGATCGTCAAGGCCACCGCCCACGAGATCCTCAGCAAGCTCGGCGGCAACGACGAGCTCCTTGAGATCGCGCTCCGCCTCGAAGAGAAGGCGCTGCAGGATGACTACTTCATCCAGCGCAAGCTCTACCCGAACGTGGACTTCTACACCGGCCTGATCTACAAGGCCATGGGCTTCCCGGAGAAGATGTTCACCGTGCTGTTCGCGATCGGCCGCCTCCCCGGCTGGATCGCCCAGTGGCGCGAGATGATCAGCGACCCGAACACCAAGATCGGCCGTCCGCGGCAGCTGTACACGGGAGAGCCGGAACGGAACTACCCGGCCGTCTAGGACCCATCCGACGGCACCGCACAGTTGTGGAGCCTGACGGCGGCGGCCGCGCACCCTTCCCGGGGCGCGGCCGCCGCCGTTTTCCGTGCACGGAAGCATTAGCGGCTGATACGTGAGTGACGGGTGGGACGGCGTGGTTCGCCGCGGACGGGGCACGTGCGTGCTAAAAAGGAGCAATGCCCAAATTTGTCGACGCTGTTTTGCGGCGCCAGGAAATTGTCGACGCAGTCTTCCGCATTATCGCCACCGACGGCCTGGAACGGGCGTCCCTGCGTGAGGTGGCCGACGAGGCCGGCCTGGCCGTCGGCTCCGTGCGGCACTACTTCGCCAGCAGCGACGAGCTGCTCATCCACTCCTTCAGCGTCGCCGTTGACAGCATCACCGGCCGGCTGCTCGCCGCCGAGGAGCAGCTCGCCGGGGCAGCCCCCGGCACCCCCGGCCACCGGACCGCCGTGCTGGCGCTGCTGGAGGAACTGCTGCCGCTCGATGAGGAGCGGGCCGTGGACGCCTGCGTCTGGATGGCCTTCAAGGCCGCCGCCCGCACCCGCCCTTTCCTGGTCCCGGAGGCGGACCGCAGCCACCGGGCGGTGGCCGCCGTCGTCGGCCGCCTCGTGCTTAGCCTCGCCGGAGACGGCGCAGAGCCGGACCAGCAGCAACTGGTCACGGAGGCCGAGCGGCTCCTCGCAACCCTCGACGGGCTGGTCCTGCACGCCTTGCTGCAGCCGGAATGGATGACGGCACAGGTGTGCCGCGACGTCCTGGAGGCGCACCTGCTGACCCTGGACCGGCGGCACCCGGTCCCTGCCTGACCGCCGGGGACCATCACCTGCACCCGCACTAACCCGTGCCCGCCATTAACCTGTGCGGCCAACGGGAATACACTGAAAAAGTACGTCTTGCCAAGGGAGGCACATCGGATGCACCACACAGGCGGGCCCGGCTGGCGGATCACCATGGACACCTCGGGTCCCATGCTGATCGCGCTGTATGTACGGGACGCGGCCGGCCTGGAGACCGTGGGTCATCCGGTCCTCTGCCCGGTCGTTCCCAAGATCCATCCGTCGAACCATTCGCACCTGATCAACGAGGTGGGTGGGATGCCGGCACTGAAGACGGAATGGGAGGCCTGGTGGTCACAGCTGCTCAAGGCGCACCCGGAGATGGAGCCCGAGCTGGGGCCGCCCGGCTTCCGCGCCTTCGGCAACTCCCCGGCCCTGCGGCGTGTGCTGCAGGCACACTTCGGCGCCGCGCTCAGCTGGGCCCGGGAGCGCCAGGGGGAGTACCGCGCCCTCGAGGCTGAGCGGGACGCTAACGGCGCCGCCTCGATCCTGGCCGACATGGTGGAGGACCGCCTGCTGGAGGCCGGCCGGGATGCCCGCGACTTTGAGCTGACCATCATCGAGCTGCCGCTGGCCGAGCCGCGGGCCTGGTACCTGGAGCCGGACAAGATCATCATGAGCTCGGCGCTGGCCGCGGATCCGGAGCTGTTCCGCAGCTACGTCCAGCCGGTCATCGAGCTGCTGGCCTGATCGCCCGCCCATCTTCTGCGCCGGCAGGCCTTTGCGGCGTGCCGGTCCCGGCTACTTGGCCGGTTCCGCCGCGACCGTGATGCTGACCTGGCCGGCCGGGGCGTCCCCGGGCTGCCAGCCGTCATGGCCGGACCGGGTCCAGGTCTGGCCGTCAACTGCTACCGCGGTGATGGACAGTGACTTCGCATTTGCCACCGCCCACTGGGCCACGGCCCACGCGCGGGTGCCCTGGGCCTGCACCGTGAGCGTGCGCCCCTCCGTGCCGGCGTCGAGCGCTCCGAATGCCGACGTCAGCCGCTGCTGCACGGCGGCCGGGTCGCCGGCGGCGTCGGGGGCGCGCAGCGTGCAGTCCAGCGACTGCGGCGACTGCCCGGTCAGGGCGGAGGCGAAGGCCCGGGCCGTGGGTTCGTGCTGGGCGTAGGCGCCCGGGTAGGCCGAACGCTGGACCTCCTGCGCGGCGGCGGTGATGGGCAGCGACTCATAGCCGGGAATCTTGACCAGCGCATCGTAGAAGGCGTTGGTGGCATGGTACGGGTCCATCACCTCTGCCTCGGTGCCCCAGCCCTGCGAGGGCCGCTGCTGGAAGAGCCCGCGCGAATCCGGCCCGGCCTCGTCCCCATGGCCGATGTTGCGGAGCTTGGACTCCTGCAGCGAGGTGGCGAGGGCGATGCTGGCGGCGCGGGCAGGCAAGCCGCGCCGCACCGCGACCGCGCTGATCAAGGCTGCGTACCCGGCCTGGTCGGTGGCGAGGTCCTCGTCGGCGCCGGGGACCTTGCAGCCCTCGGTGACGAGGGTCTCGGAGCGTTGCAGGAAGGCGACGGCGGTATACACGGCGCCGCCCACCATCGCCAGGACCAGCAACAGCACGATCCTGCGGCGCCAGCCACGTCTGCGTGCCACGTCTATACTCCCTCGGGCCCCGCGGGGCCGGTCGAATCCTGAGCCGTCAGGCTCTCGGCCGGTGCCTAGTTGGCGTGCAGAGCCTCGTTGAGCTCCACGGTCTGTCCCTTGCGCGGCAGGACTTCCACCTGGCCGCTGGTGGAGTTGCGGCGGAACAGCAGGTTCGGGACGCCGGAGAGTTCCACGGCCTTGACGATCCGGGTGGTGTCCTCGCCGTCGGCGTCCTTCGGGCCCACCACGCGGACGCGGGTGCCGGCGGTGACGTACAGGCCGGCCTCCACCACCGAGTCATCGCCGATGCTGATCCCGACGCCCGAGTTCGCGCCCAGGAGGACCCGCTCGCCGAGGGAGATCTGTTCCTTGCCGCCGCCGGAGAGGGTGCCCATGATCGAGGCGCCGCCGCCGACGTCGGTGCCGTTGCCCGCGACGACACCGGCGGAGATCCGGCCCTCGACCATGGAGGTGCCGAGCGTGCCGGCGTTGAAGTTCACGAAGCCCTCGTGCATGACCGTGGTGCCCTCGGCCAGGTGCGCGCCGAGGCGGACCCGGTCGGCGTCGGCGATCCGGACGCCGGAGGGGATGACGTAGTCCACCATGCGGGGGAACTTGTCCACGCCGTAGACGGTGACGGCGCCGCGGCGGCGGAGCCGGGCGCGGGTCGTTTCGAAGCCCTCCACCGGGGCGGGGCCGAAGTTGGTCCAGACGACGTTGGGCAGCTTGCCGAAGATGCCGTCGAGGTTGATGCTGTTGGGCTTGACCAGGCGGTGCGAGAGCAGGTGCAGGCGCAGGTACGCGTCGGCGGTGTCCGCGGGGGCCTCATCCAGGTTGATCTGGGCGAAGATGACCTTCTGCTCGGTGCCGCGGTCGGCGTCGTCGCCCGTCGCCGCGATGTCCTGCAGCGCCTGGTCCGCGTTGGCGACGTCCCGCAGGCTCTCCGCGGCGGTTCCGAGGGCCGGGGCCGGGAACCAGGCGTCCAGCACGGTGGCCTCGCCGTCGCGGGTGGCGATGGTGGCCACCCCGTAACCGTAGGCGGAGCGGGAGTCGGCGGGCGCGGCGGAGGAAGCGTTGTCAGTCATGCGCCCAAGTCTATCGACGGCCCCCGCCGTCTTCTAAAACGGTGACGGTGCGCGGACGCTACAGTGGGACGGTGACTGAGCAAAGCGCCCCCGCCCGCCTGGACCTGCACCAGGACGTGGCCCTCCTGACCGCAGACATCATCGACATCTTCAGCGTTTCGGGGGAGGAGCGCCGGCTGGCGGACGCCGTCGAGCACGCGCTCCGGGCCATCCCGCAGCTGGAGCTGACCCGCGACGGCGACGCGATTGTCGCCCGCACCTCGCTGGGCCGGGCCGAGCGGGTCATCCTGGCCGGGCACCTGGACACGGTGCCGCTGCCCACCACCGAGGGCTCCCTCGGCACCGTCCCCTCCTACTGGGCCTCCGGCGCACCGGGGGAGGGCATCCTCTACGGCCGCGGCGCCACCGACATGAAGAGCGGCGTCGCCGTGCAGCTGGCCCTGGCGGCCGGGATGTTCGACGGCGGTGCGGCACCGAACAAGGACGTCACGTTCGTCTTCTACGACCACGAGGAGGTCGAGGGCGTTAAGAGCGGCCTGGGCCGGCTGGTGCGCAACCACGGAGACCTCCTCGAGGGCGATTTCGCGATCCTGCTCGAACCCACGGACGGGACCGTCGAGGGCGGCTGCAATGGCACCATCCGCTTCGAGGCCACCACGGTTGGCGAGGCGGCCCACTCGGCGCGGGCGTGGATGGGCAGCAACGCGATCCACGCCGCGGCCCCCATCCTGGAACGGCTGGCGGCGTACGAGCCGAAGACGGTTGCCGTCGACGGCCTGGACTACCGGGAGAGCCTGAACGCCGTGCGCGTCCACGGCGGGACGGCCGGCAACGTCATCCCCGACCGCTGCGTGGTGGAGATCAACTACCGCTTCGCACCCGACAAGACCATGGCGCAGGCCGAGGCGCACGTGCGCGAGCTGCTGGCCGGTTTCGACCTGGTCCGCACCGACGGCGCCGCCGGTGCCCGGCCCGGCCTGAACCACCCCGCCGCCGCATCCTTCGTGGCCGCCGTCGGGGCCGAGCCGAAGCCCAAGTACGGCTGGACCGACGTCGCCCGCTTCAGCGAACTGGGCGTCCCCGCCGTGAACTTCGGCCCGGGGGATGCGCTGCTGGCGCACAAGGACAACGAACACGTTGACGCCGCGGCCATCCGCGAGTGCCTGCGCGCGCTGCGCGCCTGGCTGGGACTGCCCGGCGCCGAATAGGACAGCTAGGGCACTCGGACGCCCGTAACGCAGAACGGCCCGGAACCTGAGGTTCCGGGCCGTTCTGCGTTGAGGCTGCGTTGCTGGTGTGGCTAGGCGTCGGCAGGGACGCTGGCCGCCGGGGCCACCGCCACGCCCGGCTTGCGGGAGAGCCGGCGTTCCAGCCACTTCGCGATCGCGGCCAGGATCAGGCACATGCCCACGTACAGCACGGCAGCCACCATGGCGGCCGGGATGATCGGGGAGCCGTACTGGATCTGGCTGCCGAAGTACTTCGCCTGGAACAGGATCTCGTTGTAGGTCACGATGAACCCGAGGGCGGTGTCCTTCAGGATGACCACCAGCTGCGAGATGATGACCGGCAGCATGGACCGGACCGCCTGCGGCAACAGGATGCTGGTCATGACCTTGCTCTTGGGCAGGCCGATCGCGTAGCCGGCCTCGCTCTGGCCGCGCGGCAGCGACTCGATGCCGGCGCGGAAGACTTCGGCCAGGACCGAGCCGTTGTACAGCACCAGGCCGGCCACGACGGCGGTGAAGGGCGTGATGCCCTGGATGCCGACGGTGGGGAGGCCGTAGTAGAAGATCATCATCAGGATCAGCAGCGGGACGGCTCGGAACAGCTCCGTGAAGCCGTAGCACGGGGCGCTGATCCAGCGGCGGTCCGAGAGCCGGCCGAAGGCCAGCAGGATGCCGAGGATCAGGCTCAGGACCGCCGCGGTGCCGAAGGCCGACAGTGTGGCGCCGACCGACTGGGCGATGGTCTGCTGCACCAGCGGGAAGGTGAACAGCTGCCACTTCTTCGCCTCGAACTGGCCGCTTTCGGCGAACCGGAGCAGGACGAAGCCGATGATCAGCAGGATTACCAGGGCGGTGACGACGCCGAGGATCCGGTAGCGGGCGCGGGACTTGGGGCCGGGGGCGTCAAAGAGGACGGAACTCATCGGGCAACCTTCCACTTCTGTTCAAGCTTTCGCTGCAGGGCGGAAAGGATGAAGACAAGGATGATGAACACCAGGGCCACCCAGAGCAGACCGGTCAGGGCCGGCTCGCCACGCTCGGAGAGGTTGGCGCGGATGGCGCCGGCCTCGAAGACCGAGAAGCCCGCGGCCACCGTGGTGTTCTTGAGCAGGGCGATGAAGACGCTGAACATCGGCGGGATCACGGCGCGGAACGCCTGCGGCAGGATCACCAGGGTGAGGGTCTGGGTGAACGGCAGGCCGATGGCACGGGCGGCTTCGGCCTGGCCCACCGGCACGGTGTTGATACCGGAGCGGACAGCCTCGGCCACATAGGTGGCCGTGTAGAGGCTCAGGCCGATGATCGCGGCGGTGGTGAAGTCGATCGGCACCAGGCCCAGCTTCGGGTAACCCAAAGCGAAGAAGAACAGCACCAGGGTCAACGGGGTATTGCGCACCACGTTGACGTAGAGCGTCGCGGTCGCACGCATGGCGGGGACGGGGGACACCCGCAGGGCGGCGACGACGGTGCCGAGGATCAGGGCGAAGATCGCCGAGAAGAAAAAGAGGATGAGCGTGTTTCGGAACCCCGTAATGAAGAGGTCCGAGTTATTCAGCAGCGTATTCACAGAATCGTCGCTTTCGACAGTGGAAGAGGGGGCGGCCCGGAGGCCGCCCCCTCAACGCAGGTTTTAGTAGTTCTCTACTGCGGGCTGCTGGACCTTCGTGCCGGACTGGCCGAGCGTCTGGTCGTAGATCTTCTGCCAGACGGAACCGCCGTCGGTGAAGGTCTTGTTGATGAACTGGCGCAGGGCGGTGTCACCCTTCTTCAGGCCGACACCGTACTTCTCGGTGGTGAACGGCTGGCCGACAACCTTCAGGCTGTCCGGCTCCTGGGCGGCGTAGCCGAGCAAGATGGCCTGGTCGGTGGTGACCGCGTCAACCTGGCCGCTCTTGAGCGCCTCGACACACTGCGAGTAGGTGTCGAACTCGGTGGTCTTGGTGCCCGGGAAGTTGGCCTTGATGTTCTGGATCGGAGTGGAACCGGTGGCCGAGCAAACGTTCTTGCCGGAGAGGTCCTTCTCGCTGTTGATGCTGGAATTGTCCTTCTTGACCAGGATGCCCTGGCCGGTGACGAAGTACGGTCCGGCGAAGTCGATCAGCTGCTTGCGCTTGTCCGTGATGGAGTAGGTGCCGACGTAGTAGTCGATGTCGCCGTTGGTGATGGCGGACTCACGGTTGGCGGACGGGATCGGCTTGAACTCGATCTTGTCCTTGCTCATGCCGAGGGACGCGGCAACCCACTTGGCGATCTCGATGTCGAAGCCGGAGTACTCGCCGGTGGCTGCATCCTTGAAGCCGAGGCCGGGCTGGTCCTGCTTAACGCCGATGCGGATCTTGCCGCTGGACTTGATCGCGTCGTAGGTCGGGCTGCCGGTCAGCGAGACGTTGTCGGCAACCTTGTACGGTGCCTGGTCCCCGCCGCCGGCCGGAGCAGCGCCGCCGGTGCTGCCGGAGCCGCCGCAGGCGCTGAGGGAGAGAGCCAGAGCCGCGGTGGCCGCGACGAACAGGGGCTTCTTCCCGTTAAAGAATTTCTTCATCGGATACCTTTCATTGGACGGCCGCCTGTCGGCGGCCGGAGAGAGATGCGGTGTGCTTAGTGGGTCAGGAGCTTGGAGAGGAAGTCCTTGGCGCGGCTGCTCTTCGGGTTCGTGAAGAACTCCTCGGGCGTCTCGTCTTCGACGATCTGGCCGTCGGCCATGAAGACCACCCGGTCCGCGGCCTTGCGGGCGAAGCCCATCTCGTGGGTAACCACGATCATGGTCATGCCTTCCTTGGCGAGCTGGACCATGACGTCCAGGACCTCGTTGATCATCTCGGGGTCCAGCGCGGACGTGGGCTCGTCGAACAGCATGACCTTGGGCTTCATCGCCAGGGCCCGCGCAATTGCCACGCGCTGCTGCTGGCCGCCGGAGAGCTGTGCGGGCAGCTTCGGCGCCTGCTGGCCGACGCCGACGCGCTCCAGCAACGCCATGGCGTCCTTTTCGGCCTCGGCCTTGGAGGCACCCTTGACCTTGATCGGACCCAGCGTGACGTTCTCCAGGATCGTCTTGTGGGCGAACAGGTTGAAGGACTGGAACACCATGCCGACGTCGGCCCGCAGCTTGGCCAGGCCCTTGCCCTCAGCGGGAAGTTCCTTGCCGTCGATGGTGATGACGCCGTCGTCGATCGTTTCCAGCCGGTTGATGGTGCGGCACAGCGTTGACTTGCCCGAGCCCGAGGGGCCGATGACAACAACGACCTCTCCCTTGCGGACGTTCAGATTGATGTCCTTGAGGACATGCAACTGGCCGTAGTGCTTATTCACGGCCTTCAGGGAGACGAGGGCATCGCCGGGTACTTGAGTAGTCATAGAAAGAATCTAGCGAAGATTAGCCCCTTATGACGCCAATCACTCCCAGTTCGTCCACATCGTGACACAAGAGATACCCGTCACCTGGCACCCCGGGGCGCGCCCGGCGGGCCTGGGACATCCGGTGCCGCCTCGGGGGCTAGCCTTGGGGGCATGAAAAGCGAACCGCAGCCCGTGCCCGAGCAGCCCGCGTCCTCCGGCGGCAGCACCGCCGGCGGTAACGGGGGAGCCGGGCGGCGGGAGAACCCGCCGCCCAACGGCATCCGGCACAAGGGCCCCCTGGAACTGCGGCGCCGGGCGGCGAAGGTCACGATGTCCGACCAGACGCTGCTGGACACCAAGGGCCCCGGGCAGTTCGTGCACACGGATCCCTGGCGGGTTCTGCGGATCCAGAGCGAATTCGTCGAAGGCTTCGGCGCGCTGGCGGACCTGGGCCCGGCGGTCAGTGTCTTCGGCTCCGCCCGGACCCAGCCCGGCAGCCTGAACTACGAACTCGGCGTCGAGGTGGGCCGGAAGCTGGCCGAGGCCGGACTCGCCGTGATCACCGGCGGCGGCCCCGGATCCATGGAAGCCG
>Ga0308160_10004884_pt1 | contig 14125 bp, 11 predicted proteins | sample PhyFR1_FD_201036 | JGI IMG/M metagenome (GOLD analysis project Ga0308160, IMG submission 201036) | Phyllosphere microbial communities from UC Gill Tract Community Farm, Albany, California, United States - DLSLF.R1 | ecosystem: Host-associated > Plants > Phyllosphere > Unclassified | place: USA...
CTCGCGCGCGCGGATCGAGCTGCTCGATGCGGCGGTTGGCGTCGAGCAGGTCGTCGTTCCAGTTGTTGATGCCTTCGACGATGGTCGGCTTGATCAGCACCACCAGCTCGCGCTTCTGGTTGACGCGTTTCTTCTGGCCGAACAGGGTGCTCAGCACCGGCACGTTGGTGGCGCCCGGCACGCTCGAGCTGTCGTTGGTCGACGCCTGGCGCATCAGGCCGCCGATGGCGACCACCTGGCCGTTGGTGCCGCGCACGATGCTGTCCAGTTCCGAGGTGGCCGATGCCGCCAGCGGCAGCGTCAGGTTGCCGGCCGAGCCCAGGCTGACGTCCTTGTTGACGGTCGAGACCTGGCTCACCGACGGGTGCACGTGCAGCAGGATGTTGCCCTTCTCGTCGATCTGCGGGGTCACGTCCAGCACCACGCCCGAGAAGAAGGGTTGCAGGGTCACGCTCGGCGTGACGGTATTGCTGCTGGTGGACAGCGCGGTGGTGGTGGTCACGCCGGTCACGTAGAACTCGTCGGTGCCGATCTTCAGCACCGCCTTCTGGTTGTTGATCGCCGCCACGCGCGGACTCGAGAGCACGTGTACGGTGCCCTGGGTTTCCAGGAAGGACAGCAGCGCCGCGAAGTTGCTGGTCTGGACCGCCAGGCCGAACATCGAGCCGGCCGCGTTGACCGCGTTCGACAGCGAGAAGCCGGTGCTGGCCGACAGGCCGGTGGCCGGGTCGGTGATCACGGCCGGCTGGCCGCCGCCGAAGGGCAACGGCGTCAGCGACGCGCCCGGTCCGATGATGCCGCCCGAGACGCGGTTGTCGTGGCTGCTGCGGATCGAGGCGAACGAGGCCCAGTTCACGCCGCTCTGGTAGCTGTCGTTCAGTTCGACTTCGAGGATCTTCGCTTCCAGGATCACCTGGCGGTCGACCGCGAGCTGGGTCGCCTTCAGGTAGGCGTCGACGTTGCGCAGTTCGTCCGGCATGGCGCGGATCACGATCACGCCCGACTGCGGACTGATCACGACGTTGCGGCCGCCCTCCTTCGGCCCGACGATGGCTTCCACGGCCGCCTTCAGGTCGGCCCAGAAATCGTTGTCCGAGGTGGTGTTGACGTCGGTGCTCTCGACCTGGCCCGGATTGCCGCCGTACTGGTTGCTCTGGTTGCCGTTGTTCTGGCCCGTCGCGCCCTGGCCGCCGTTCTGGTTGCCGTTCTGGTTGTTGACGGCGTTCGAGACCGAGGTCGAGGTCACGCGCAGGTTGGAGGCGCCGCGGCGCTTGCCGACCAGGTAGTTCACATGGAACATCTTGGTCTGCATGGTCAGCGGCTTGATCGAGATGCGGGTGCCTTCGATCCGGTAGTCGTAGCCGTACATCTCGCGGATCGCGTCCAGCGTTTCCGGCAGGGTCACGTCCTTGAGGTTGGCGGTGATGCTGCCGCTGACGTCCGGGTGCACCAGGATGTTGTAGCGGGTGCCGGCGACGATCGAGCGGAAGAACTGCTGCGCCGGGACGTTGTTGAACGAGACGTTGAAGCGTTCTTCCAGTGCCGGGCGTGCCTTCGGCAGCTGGGTCGCGAGCGCGGCGGCGGGCGGCAGCAGTGCGTCGGCGACGGCGCTGTCGACGCTCGGGGCGGCGGCCGGACGGCTGGCGTTGACGCCGGCGACTTCCTTGCGGATCTGGTCGTAGGTCGTGTTGTTCGGCGCGCTCTGGCAGCCGGCCAGCAGCAGCGCCGCGGCGCTTGCGATGGAGGTGGCTCGGGTAATCACACAGTTAAGCGTCGTATGCATTCATTGTCCTCGGGTGGAGCGTACGGGCGAGATGCCGCCGGCGGCCGGAGGCACCAGGCGCAGCACCTGGCGTTCGCGGCCGCGTACCAGTTCGACCTCGTTGTCGGCGATGCGCGCCACGCGCGCACCGTGGAAATCGTCGCCGGGCCGCACGGTCTCGCCGTCGATCACCGCCAGGTGGCGGCCGCCGGGCGCGCGTCCGATCAAGATGGTTTGCAGTTGCGGCGCGGCGCTCGGCGCCGCGGCGGGGCCGGCGCTGGCGGCCATCAAGCTGGCCGGCGGCCGCATCGGGTCCTGCAATGCCTGGGCCGCGGCGGCGCCCGCGGCCAGCGTCAGCACGGCGGCCAGCAGGGTCTTCACAGCTTCATCCATTTCTCGTCCAGGCTCAGGGTGTACAGGGTCAGGGTCAGGCGCACGGTCGGGTATTCTTCGACGTCGAGCTGGGCGCGGCCCCAGAACAGCTGGGTCGGCAGCGCTTCCAGCGCCGCCATGTAGTCGACCATGTCGAGGTAGCTGCCGCGCGCGGTCAGTTCGACGCCGTGGCGGAACAGCAGCTCCGGGCCCTTGACGGCGGCCGGTACGAGTGCCGGCGCGGCAGCCAGGCCCTTGGCCTTCTCGCCGGCATCCACGATGCTGCTCAGCGGATCCACCGGCAAGGTACGCACCGCCACCAGCTTCAGGCGGCCGTTGGCGCGCAGGATAGCTTCCAGCAGCGGCGCGATGCGCTCCGGCGGCACCAGGCCACGCTGCATCGCGCGCAGGTCCGCGCTCAGGCGCTCGGTCTCGCCGCGCACCGCCTGCAGGCGTGCGCGCAGCGGCGCGTCGGGGTCCTGGCGCGCCTGTTCCAGCTTGCGCACGATCTCGGCGTTGGTGGCGGCGATCGCGGTCTTCTGCTGGGCCAGCTGGGTGCGCAGCGCATCCTGCTTGCGCTGCAGCGGGCCGAGCACGATGAATTGCGCAGCCAGGGCCAGCGTCGCCAGCACGGCAAGGAACACCATCACGCGTTCGCGCTGGCTGAGGGCGTCGATGCGGGCAGCCAGTGCCTGCCAGCGTTGCTTGATCATGGTTGTGCTCCCGGCTTGCCCTGCGGCGCCGACGCCAGGCTGAATTCGACGTAAGGCGCCGGCATGCTGGCGTCCTTGCCGTCCTTGCCCGCGACCTTGAGCGCGGCCGCTTCGCCGATCTGCAGGGTGCCCACCGGCGTGCCCTGCATCACCTGCTCGTTGCGCAGGCGGCCGAGGAAGCCCGGCACCAGCGCCGGGTCGAGCGCGCGGCCGCGCACGCCGATGTCCTGGCCGGCGCCGCCGATGTTGACGCCGGTCAGCCACAGGCCCTCGACGCGCTGGCGCGCCAGCGCGCGGAAATATTCGGCATAGCCGCGGGTGTTGCCCAGGTCGCCGCGCCGGATGGTGTCGGACACGCGGTGCAGCGCGTCGAGCTGGGCGTCGGCGTCGGCCAGTTCGCCGTCGAGCCTCGGGTCTTTCTGGCGCGCCGGGTAGTCGGCGGTGACGCCCGCGAGGCGCTTCTGCACCCCGTCCAGGCGTGCCGCGCCGGCCTTGGCCTCGCTCTGCAGGTCGGCCACCTGCATGTTCTCATGGATGCCGGCAGCGGCCAGGCCAAGCGCCAGCACGCCGCTGCCGATCGCCATCGTGCGTGCCGTGAGACGCTGGATCTGCTGCTCGAACTGTTCGTTGAACAGGTTGATCTGCTGCGGCGCGCGGGTGCTGACGGAACCTGCCTGGACATCGCGCAGGGCCGCGCCCAGCGCCACGAAGAAGCGCTGCTGGAGCGCCGCGTCCTTCAGCTCGGGCACGCGCGTGAGGTCGAACACGGTGGCCAGGTCGAGCGTCTCGACGCGGGTGTAGAGGTTGCTCGACAGGTATTCATCGAGACCGGTGGCCGCGGTCGGGGCCAGCACCAGCTTGGCCACGCTGATGAAGGAGAACTGGCGTTCGAAGTGGTCGAGCGAGCGTTGCAGCTCGAGGGTGATCTTGTCGAAGGCCTGGTGCTTGCGCTCGTGGTCAGGTTCCAGCAGTTGGGCCAGCGTCACGTCGATGCGGCGCGACAGGTACAGCTCGCTGCGCCATGACACGGTCAGGAGGCCGCCGTCCTCGCCGAACGACAGCATGGCCACGCCGCGGCCGTCGCGTTCGAGCATGCCCGAGACGTTACGCTGGGCCATCTCCGGAATGTCGATCGCGCCCAGCCTGACCTTGGCGTCGGCGAACAGGTTCTGGCGCGCCTTGACGACGCTGTTCCTCGCCGCCACCGCGAACACGCTCTGCTGCGGGCGGGCGGCGGCGCTGGCGTCGACCGGAATCTCGAGCGCATCGATGGTGGCGTCGTCGACCGGGAAGTCGAGCAGGTCCTTGAGGCGCCAGCGCATCGCGGTCCGGAGCTCCTCGCGCGGCACGTTCGGTGCCTCGGCCGAGAGCAGCTGGTAGTCGCCGCCGCCCAGCACCGTAGCGGAGCGGTAGTCGCCGCTGTGCAGTTCCTTGCCGGCGCGCTCGAGGGTGTCGGCATCGAGGCGGCCCGGGAAGAAGTGCGCAAGCGTCACCAGAGGCCGCCGCTCGGCCTCCGCCGCGGCGGCGCCTGCGGGCGCGGCCACGCTGGCGGTGGCCAGGCCATCGCGCTGCGGCACGATCGCCAGCCAGGCGCCGTTCTTCTTGGGTCGACTAAATAAACGCATGCGCGGCCGTGGACATCAGTGAGTTTCGAGGAGTATTCGCTAGACTCTTGATTATATTCAACTCCAGGCAAAAGCCGATACCATTTTTGCACTCAGGAAAAATATTCCAGGTTTCCTTTGTAGAACAACCAAGAAGCCGTTGTGCTTACACCTCACCGGTAGATTTCACGCAGGTAGATCAGCGGATTGCGGTAGACGCCGAAGGTCACGCGCGCGCGCGTGCTCGGCAGCCAGATGCCGGCATTGCCGCCGCCGACAGTCAGGTCGAAGGCGCCGATGTTGGTGCGGCCCGGGCTCTTCAGGCTCAGGCGGCCGACGCCGTTGTTGAGCGGGATGGCGACGCCGCCGCCGAGGGCCGTTACCGCGCCCGTATTGCAGGCGCTCGGCGTGGCGCTCTTGCTGTCGGCGAAGAAGCGCGTGCAGCTGTTCGCGACCGGCACCAGCTTGTCGCCCGTCGTGGTGGCGCTGTCGGTGGCGGTGGTCACCCAGGTCTTGCCGTTCCAGTACTGCTCGGCGAGGTTCAGGGGTAGGCTCAGCAGTTCGGAACCGAAGGCGTTCGGCACGAACAGGCGTCCGGACACGGCCATCAGGCCATCTTCGTACTGGGCGGCGCGCGTGGTATCCACGGTCGCCGACGTGACGAAGATATCCTTGGTCGTGGTGGGGCCGGTCGACAGCCGCTCGCGCATGTTGGCGCGCAGGTAGAACAGGGTCGGCGCCACCCTGCCGCCGGTGGCGGCAGCGCTGCTGCCCGCGACGAAGGGATTGCCGAGCGAGTAAGTGCCGTTGGTCGTCATGGCCGGGAACTCGTAGGGACCGCCGGAAGTCTGCAGCGGATTGGCCGGGTCGACCGCGAAACCGGTCAGCGGCGAACTGGTGATGTCGTTCGGCTTGACCGCGGCCGTCATGCCCACGTTGCGGTAGACCACGCCATTGACGACGTTGGCGTTGGCGTTGCTGGCGAGACCGGCCAGGTTGCGGAACAGGGACAGCGGCTGCTCGGCGCCGTCGCGCGGCAGCGCATACGGCGTCACCGTGAAGTTGAACGGCTGGTTCGAGTACACGGCGCCCACCGGCGCGAAATCGGTCGGGCATGCCATGTCGGCGGTGCAGGCGAACGGCGCCACCGCCCGGCTCTCGAAATGGTCGGGATAGAAGTGGCCGATCACGCGGGTGGCGCTCACGATGCGCGCCGGGTCCGCCTTGACCGCCTTGCCCGGGCCGCCGACCACGCCGGTGCCGAGGTAATCCGACAGGTAAGGCGTGATGCCCAGGTACCCGCCCTCGAACCAGCGCGCTTTTGCGTCGAGGGCGCCGGCGATGCTGGCGTTCGGCGTGAAACCCTGGTCCAGCAAGAAGGCCGCGGTGACCAGCTTGTCGATGACGCCATCGGCGTCGGCCACCGGCAGCACGGGTGACGCCAGCGGGTCGGCGGCAAACAGGTCGAGTTTGAAATTGAGCTCGATCAGGTTGTCCGCCAGCACGCCCTTGAGCGCCGTCGGCTCCTTGCCGAAGCTCGGCGCATAATTATTGTCGGCCATCAGCGCGCCCAGGCGCATGGTGAACTGCTCGCCCGCCTTGGCGAAGGCGGTCGGACTCGGCTTCTTCCAGCTGTCGCCGCCCGTGCCCAGCAGGTCGGCGACGCCGTCGGCGCTGCGGAACACGCTCTGGAAGCGGATGTCGGTCGGGCGCGAAATGAAGTCGACCGTCCCCATGACCGTGCCCTGGTAGCTGAGCGACAGGCTGATGCGGCCGACGTCGGCATAGAAGAAAGCCGAGCCGTTCGGCAGGTTACCGGTCGGCTGGTTGGCCGGCACGGTCACGTTGACATACTTCCAGGTGCCCTTGCAGTCCAGGCCCAGGCCGGACTGCGCATAGGTCAGCGCCACGTTCGAATAAGGCAGGCAGCTCGCCGCCAGGCCGATATTGAGCGTGTAGTCCGAGCTGCTGACGGCGCTGGCGCGGCCGCCGGCAACCGAGGTCACATAGATCTTGGTGGTGGTGGCCGCGGCGGTCACCGGGCCGATGAAACGGTGGCAGCCGGCGTCGCCTGGCGCGGTGACGATCGGATCGCCGCTCTTGCAGACCTCGGTGGTGAACACGACCGCCGACGAACCGGGATCGATGGCGGTACCGCTATTCGTCGCGGTATTGTTGCCGGTATTGCCGTCGCCGGTCATGCCCGCCACGGTGGCCGAATTGGTATAGGTGCCGGTCGTGTTCGGCGTCACGGTGATGGTCAGCGCGTTTGCCCTCTCGCCGGCGGCGAGCTGGCCGGCGCGGGTGCAGGTGACCAGCGTGGCGCCGTTGCTGCCGGCGCCGCTGCTGCAGCTCCAGCCGCTGCCGCTTGTCGAGACCAGCTTGAGGCCGGACGGCAGCGTGTCGGTGACGGTGATCGGGCCGGTCTCGACGTCGGTGCCGACATTGCTCACGTTCAGCGTGTAATAGGCGGTGGAGCCTATCCGCAGGTCGCCGGTGCGCGTCATCGACAGCGCCAGGTCGCCGTTGCCCACAAAAGGCATGGCGACGATCTCGGCGCTCAGCAGCACCAGGTCCTGGCCCGAGCGGTAAGTGGTAGTGGCAGTGTTCTGCCCCGGCGAGATGAAGTTGGCGTTCAGGGTATAGGCGTCGAAGTCGATGCCGTAGCTGCCGTAGTCTCCGGTAATATTGCTGGCCGAGTTGAACTGGTTGCCCGCCGGGTTCATCGAATCGGTCAGCTCCTTGCCGTTGAACAGCAGGTTCTCGCCGCCCTGCGACAGCGTCGTATCGCCTTCCCAGGTGATGTGGCCGATGCGGCCGGTCACGTTGCTCGGCAGCGGATTCGGTACGTTGAAGTTGCCGAGGTTGATGATGAAGCCGCTGTTCTGGAAATACTGGAAGCCTTCGTAGACGTTCAGCAGGCGGAATGGCTCATTCGGGTGCGAATACACGACCAGCAGCGCGAAACCGCCGACCACGGCCTGCGAGCCGCACCAGGGGTTGCCGTTATCGATGCTCAAGCCGCTGAACGTATAGGTCGTGTTGGGATTCAGCTTGCTCCTGACCCGCGCCGTGACGTCGGCGGCGCCGCTGAAATAATTCATGCCGTTGCCGACGGTGCCGGACGTGTATTGGCGTCCGGCATACACCGACACGCCGTCGAAGGTGACGTAGTTATCGGCGCTGTTGCCGGAGCCGGCCCAGTAAAGCCGGGCACTGAGGATGGTGGCGCCGGTCGGCACCCCGGACAGCTTGGCCGAGATGCTGCCGGTGATGCTGCAGGCGCTGTTGCTGTAACTGTTGTTGCCAGCCGTGCGCATCGTCGCCTCGGTGCCGGTGAAGTTGACCTGGCCGCGGAAGCTGCTGTACTGCTGCACCGCGGTGTCGGCGCGCGCCGCCGGGCCGGCCAGCAGCAAGGTCAAGCCGAGCAGCAGGCCCAGGAACAGCGCCGGCCATCGAAGCGGGTAGCCAGCCTTCACGCCGACACCTCCATGCGGCGCCGCACGTACTGCGAACTGTTGTTGGGCACGCCCTCGCACAGGTTGTTGGCGTCGGCCATGTTGCAGGCGACCGAGGTGATGTTGGCCGGCGTGTTGGGCCCGCCCGCCTGGTTGCAGCTGACCACCACGGTGAAGCTGCGCAGTTCGCTGTCGGCCGGCATGGCGAGCGTGACCTGGCTGGACGCGCCGGGGCAGCAGCCGGCCGCGGTGCAGCCGCCGCGCAGGCGCCGGAACAGGCCGTACTCGATGCCGGCGCGGGCCGCCTGGTAGGCGCGCGCGCCCTCGAGATCGAGGTCGGAACTGGCTTGCTGGCTGGTGTACAGCGAGACCATCGCCACGCCGAGGCCGGTCAGCACGACCAGCAGGAAGATCGCGGTGACGAGGCCGACGCCGGCGCTGCGCGCCAGGTAAAGAGGTGCTCGCATCATGGGGTATTGTCGACGTGGATCTGGTGGACCAGGCGGATTGCCGGCGAATCGGGGTAGCGGCCGCGCAGTTCGAGCGACACCAGCACCAGGCCGGTACGCTGGGTCGCCGCCGTGTCGTAGTTGAACAGGCCGTTGCAATTGGTCAGGCGCGCGGCGACGATGGCGCGCTGGCCGCCGCTCGGCACCGCCGACTGGGTCGCATTGATGGCGTAGCCCCAGGCCCGCATCAGGGTCTGGGTGCCGTCGCCGGCGTTCTGGCAATAAAAGCTGACGGGGCCGCTCACCACCTGGAAGCTGCGCGCCGGCGACGGCAGCGCCGGCGTGGCCGCCGCGAACGGATTGGCATTCAGGCGCACGGTGGCGATGCGGCCCAGCGTGGCGTCGGTCGTGTAAGCCGGCGCGGCCTGTACCACGCCGCTGTTGCCGCCGCCGTAGGCATCGGCCGGCGCCACGCCCAGGTTGTAGACCACCACGCGGTCGCCCGCCGCTACCTGGCCGAAGCTGTCCGGCGGCGCCAGCACGGTGAACGCCGTCTGCGCCGGATCGTCGAACGCCGGCAGGCTGGTCACGCCGTCGTCGACCGCCAGGTAGCGTCCTCCGGTTTTGGTCTGCAGGAATTCGAGCGAATTGCCGTTCACGACGCGCACGCTGTTGGGCAGCGCCAGGCGGATGTCGCGCGCGATGCGGCGCAGCGCCAGGTCGGCCTGGTCGGTGATCTCGGCGCGGTCGACGGCGTCGCGGTAGCCCAGGATCGGCGCGCGGATGAACAGCGCGACGACGGCGGCCAGGATACCGATGATGACGATGACCAGGATCGCCTCGACCAGGGTGAAGCCGCGTGCGCGGCGCAGGGTTCTGCGCGACAGGGTCATAGCGAAGCCGGCGCGTAGCGCGTGCGGAAGCCGTCCAGGCTCAGGGACTTGCCGTCGTAGTTGATGGTGACCGTGATGCGCAGGACGTCGGTCTGGGCGCTGTCACCGGCATTGCCGATGGCGTTGGCGCCGCCGGCGCTGCCCAGCGTATCCGGGCGGATCTTCACGCTGGCCGTAAAACCGGTCAGCGGCAAGGGATTGCCGTTGGCGTCGGCCAGCCTGCCGTCGGCGCTGTTGAAAGGCGTGGCGAAGGACTTGGGGTCGGCCACGTAGTCGTTGACGTTGTCGAAGGGCCGCGCATTGCTGGCTTCCGGCCCCCAGTTCTCGACGGTCGCGGCGGCGCACCCGTCCGGCCCCGCGACCGCGGTGGCCGGATTGTCGTCGCCGGCGCGCGGATCGTAGATGTCGCAGTAGGAGAACTTGGCCAGCTCGACCTCTTCCAGCAGCGCCTCGGCCAGCATCAGGGCCTGCTTGCGGCGCACCGGATCGGCGCTGCGCTGGGTGGTGAAGTTCATCACGGCGAGGATGGCGGCCAGGGCGACGCCGATGATCATGATGAACAGGATCAGTTCGATCATCGTCACGCCGCGCTGGCGCACGCGGGAATGACCACGGGCACGGACGCGCGGCTCAGTTGACATAGCCGGTCTCCTGCGACACCTCGATCGGGATCGACACGCCGCCGCCCGCGATGACGACCTTCAGGCCGCCGAAGACGCTGCTGCTACCTGTGATGCCCGGCTGGCCCAAGCCATTGAAGAAGAAAGGTGCCAGGCTGCCGGACACCGGCTGCATGCTCACGCCGCGCGGCCAGCCTTCACAATACCAGCTCTGGACGTAGGCGCCGCCCGCCAGGCAGCGGGCGCGGGTGGCCGCGCTGCCGCTGTTGGCACCGGACGGCGCCGGCACCAGGGCGCTGGACGGGCATGGGGTGGCGGCATCGAAGCACAGCGCCACGCCGTCGAGCGCGCCCTGCACGTACACCGGGCGGTTCTGGGCGACGGCCAGCTTCTGGGCATAGCGCAGCATGGCACGGCTCTGCTCCGCGAAGGCGGTGGCGTCGTAGCTGCTGCGATCGAAGAAACGGGCAACGCCGATGGCGCTGAGGATGCCGATCAGGATGATCACGACGATCAGTTCGACCATCGTGAAGCCACCGGACCGGCGGGGAGAAGCGGAGGAACGACGCAAGGAATGGGGCATGTGCTTCGACATGGGCCGCGCCTCCGCGGCGGTTTAGTTGCAGTTGGTGGTGTCGGCAACGACGGTCGGCGGCGTCACGACGGTGCCGGATACGGTGGCGGGAGTATAAACGACCCTGCAGTTGGTCTCGGCGTTGACACCGACCGGCGACACGGTCACGCTGCCCGTCGTCGTACCGGCGGTTGCGACCACGGTGATCGTATAATCCTTGTTGGTCTTGCCATCGGTGGTGATGCCGGCCGCGGTCGCCAGTGCTGCACTGGCGCTCGGGTAACCGTTCGACATCGGCACCGCCAGACCTTCCATGGTGGCGTTGGTGGCGTTCGCGGTCGGGTTGACCAGGAACTGGCCGTGGGCCATCGCAGACACCGAGTTCAGCGAGCCGCGCACGGCCTGCACCGATGCGGCGCGCGCTTCGGCGCTCAGGTTGGCGAACTTCGGCAGCGCGGTGGCGGCCAGGATGCCGAGGATGACGATCACGACGATCAGTTCGATCAGGGTGAAACCGCCTTGTGCAGCGCTCTTGAGGTTCTTCTTCATACAATAATCTCCGAAAAAAGTGGTGCGGATAAGCCGCTTGGTTTAGCTGGTGATTCGGTTGCCTATCCGCTGACTTGGTTCAGGGCCAGGCTGACGTTACGTTGTTCAGGTGCTCGTAGGAATTCTACCTTGAACTTGAGCAATCTTGCCGTACCGAAAGACAATCTTTCTGCGTTTGGTAACAGATACACAATCGATTTGTCGCGCGCATCAAACACCCAGCCGGCACGGCCGATTTTTTCGGGGTCCGGCGCCTCGAATTCACCGAGATAATTCGACGGCTTGTCGACCAGCAGGTTCATCGGGTTGTCCTCGGCCAGCGCCCGCAGCGCGTCCAGGCGGCCGGCCGCCTGCAACTGCACCGCACGCACGTGCAGCGCGGTGCGCATGGCCGCCACCAGCTGGCGCGTCGCCGCCATCTCCGCCTGGTCGCGGTAATAGTCGAAACGGTTCAGCAGCACGGCGCTGAGGGCGGCGGCCACCAGCACGGTGACCGCGAATTCGAGCAAGGTAAATCCACGTGTGCGCATGGGACTCCTCATTAGTGATGGAGGGCCGCCTGGCCCAGGTCCCAGATCGGCAGGAAGATGCCGAGCGCCAGCATCAGCACCATCACGCCCAGGAACACGATCAGGATCGGCTCGATCTGGCTCGACAGGGTCTTCAGCTCATAGTCGACTTCGCGCTCGTACATCATCGCGATCTCGTCCATCAGGTCGTCGATCGAGCCGGACTCCTCGCCCACCGCGATCATCTGCAGCACGATCGGGGTGAACACCTGGGCATTGGTGGCGGTGCGCAGGATGCTGTCGCCGCGCTCGACGCCGTCGCGCATCTGCTCGATGCGCGATGCCAGGTAGGCGTTGTCCGAAGTCTGCGAGACCACCGTCAGCGCCTGCACGATCGGCACGCCGCTGCGGATCGACAGCGCGAAGCTGCGCGCGAAGCGGGCCATCGTGCCCTTGTGGATGATCTTGCCGGCGATCGGCAGGCGCAGCTTGATGCGGTCCCAGGCCAGGCGGCCGCCCGTGGAACGGGTCCAGCTGCGGAAACCGAAGACCGCGGCCGCGATGCCGACCGCGAAGGCCGGCCACCACTCGACCGTGAAGCGCGAGGTGCCGATCAGGATGCGCGTCATCAGCGGCAGCTCGGTACGGAAACTGTTGAACACCTTTTCGAACTGCGGAATGACGAAGATGTTCACCACCGCCATCGCCGCCACCATCGCGATCAGCACGAACATCGGGTAGCGCAGCGCGGTCTTCACGCGCTCGCGCATGTCGCGGTCGAATTCCATGTGGTCGAACAGGCGCAGGAAGACTTCTTCCAGGCGGCCGGTCATCTCCCCCACCCGCACCATGGCCAGGTAGAAGGTCGAGAAGCATTCGGGATGGCGGCGCATCGCGGCCGACAGTTCGCGGCCGGCGTCGAGCGATTCGCGCAGGTCGCGGATCACGCGGCCGAACGAGGGGTTGGTGGCCGACTCCTGCAGTCCGGCCAGGCCGCGCATGATCGGCACGCCGGATTTCAGCAGCGTGTAGATCTGGCGGCTGAACAGCTGGACGTCGAGCGATGTGACGCGCTTGCGGGCCAGGCGCTGCCACACGGTCTCGCCGTCGTCGTTGCCGGTCGTGACCTTGCGCGTGGTCAGCACGATCTCGAGCGGCGTGACGCCGGTGCCGAACAACTGGTCGGCAATCGCCCCGCTGTCGGCGCCCTCGAGCACGCCCTGCATCATCTCGCCGCGTCCGTTGCGGCCCTTGTAGGCGAAGAACGGCACGCTTTATTCCTCGGCCTGGTTACTGACGCGCATGGCCTCGGCCACCGTGGTGCGGCCCTGGATCGCCAGGCGCACGGCGCTGCGGCGCAGGGTTTCGCCGCGCATCTCGGCATGGGCCACCTTCAGGAAGTGGCCGGGGTCCGGGTGGTTGACGGCGTCGTTGACGGCGCGCGTCATCTCCAGCAGTTCGTAGACGCCGGTGCGGCCGCGGTAGCCGGTGCCGTTGCAGTGCGAGCAGCCGCGCCCGTGGAAGAACGGCACGGTCTCGGCGCGCTCGCCGAGTTCCGCGCGCAGCCAGGCGCGTTCCGGCGCAGGCGCCGCGTGCGGCTGGGTACAGCTTTCGCAGATCACGCGCACCAGGCGCTGGGCCAGCACGGCCTGGAGCGAGCCGCCGACCATGTAGCGCGGCACGCCCATGTCCATCAGGCGCAGCGGGGTCGAGGCGGCATCGTTGGTGTGCAGCGTGGAGAGGACCAGGTGGCCCGTCATCGCGGCGCGCAGGCCGATCTGGGCGGTTTCCTGGTCGCGCATCTCGCCGACCAGCACGATGTCCGGGTCCTGGCGCAGCGCCGAGCGCAGCACGCGCGCGAAATTCAGGTCGATCTTGTCGTTGACCTGCACCTGGTTGATGCCGGGCAGGCGGTATTCGACCGGGTCCTCGACCGTGATCAGCTTCTTTTCCACCGAATTCAGCTCGGCCAGCGCACTATATAAAGTCGTGGTCTTGCCGGAACCCGTCGGGCCGGTGACGAGCACCAGGCCGTTGGGGCGCTGGACGATGGCGCGGAAGCGCTCGACCAGCGTCGGATGCATGCCGATCGCGTCCAGGCGCAGCGTGGTGCCGACCTGGTTCAGCAGACGCATGACCACCGATTCGCCGTACTGGGTCGGCATGGTCGAGATACGCACGTCGATGCGCTGGTTCTTCACCTTGACCGCGAAGCGGCCGTCCTGCGGCAGGCGCTTTTCCGAGATGTCGAGGTCGGCCATCAGCTTCAGGCGCAGCGCCAGCGGGGTCGCGATCTTGATGTCGGCCTCGGTCTGCAGGTGCAGCACGCCGTCGATGCGGAAGCGGATCTGCAGGCGCCCGTCCTGCGGCTCGATGTGGATGTCGGAGGCGCGCACCTGGGCGGCATCGTCGAACACCGATTGCAGCAGCTTCACCACCGGCGCTTCTTCCAGGCCGGAATTCGAGGCCAGCGCGCCGAAGTCGACCGAGGTGGCGTCGCCCAGGTCCTGCTCCAGCTCGCGCGCCAGGCCGGTGATCTCGCCGGTGCGGCGGTAGATGCGGTCGATGACCTGCAGCACCTCGGTCTCGTTGACCACGGCCAGCTCGACGCCCTTCTTCAGC
>Ga0308160_10004886_pt1:0-2500 | contig 14121 bp, 6 predicted proteins | sample PhyFR1_FD_201036 | JGI IMG/M metagenome (GOLD analysis project Ga0308160, IMG submission 201036) | Phyllosphere microbial communities from UC Gill Tract Community Farm, Albany, California, United States - DLSLF.R1 | ecosystem: Host-associated > Plants > Phyllosphere > Unclassified...
AATAAACTATAACTGATTTAATGAGCCATTCGCAGTTTCACAGTATGAATTTGTTTATACTTAGACATGCATGGCTTAATCTTTGAGACAAGCATATGACTACTGGCAGGATCAACCAGGTAACTATTCCAGTTGAGCCGGACCCTCATCCATAAAGGACCAGAATCCGACCGCCTCGAGGATCGCACTTAAGCAAAACCCCCTCGGCTTAGGTGTTCGTTAAAATGGTGATAACCAATGTTACAAATCAAGGAAACTCAAGGCACCAATTATTCCCTTGCGGGACATCTGGTAGACCTAGTCGCTTCAATGACTGCCTTATCCCCCGGTTCTTACTAGCTCTGAAACCAGTCGTCAAGTCGCACATCGCGCCCGGAGGGCTTAGATACGACTTAATTCAGGCTCCAAAGTGAGGACGATTAGAATGGACCGGCTTTTGAGGGCAGCAGTCGACATCCTAACGGATCCCCGATAAATTAATTGCAATAGATCACCCCATTGGGAAGTAATCCACACGACTAATCAGTGCCTACTGCAGAGCAATAGGACTTGGTTTGACTGGAAAAGCGGCTTTCGAGGGCAGCACTTTGCATCGGTCGCTTTCTTAATCACAAACAGGCTTATACTCTAAGAGCGCCTCGCACAAGGCAGGACGCTCGAAGCCAATCGACAGCTTGATAATTAAGATAGCAGTTGTAACCGACCGTTCCCCGAGAGTACTTGGTCCCGTATACGATTCTGATCGTTCCGGAGTGTTTTATGGAGATGATGATTATCGGATTTTACCCTTGACACCCCTCTCCATATAGGTAACAGAAGTTGTTTTAGCTACACATCCCTTGGGTCGCCGTAACTGGTGTGTATTCGTCAGACATTTTGTGCAGACCTGGCACTTAAGGCGCCGGGTCCAACAGCGAAATACCCCGGTTCGACTCGGGCAGCCAACTAGACTTTCTTTTGTACGATTTCAACTTTGGCGGCCGATAGCTCGACCACTCGGCCACCGACCGACATAAAACTATGCGCGATCGATCGGGCCCGACGAGGGCTGTCTCTGGGCTAGGTAGGGGGGGCTAACGGTACCGTTCGGGGTGGGCTTACCTAGGGGGAAGGGGTGAAATAGGGTGTAAAACCGGGTGCACCTTGGGGTCGGCCTCGAATTTTTATCGGATCGAGGCGAGGGCAGGTGCGTTGGAAAGCCCTGAGCTAGCGCTACAAGTAGAGTTTTAGTTTACACGAATCGGTTCGGTGGAAAGTATTTGAACTGGGGTGGGTAATGTAAATGTCATGGGGTACATCAAATTGACCACCTACTTCTTGACATTAATTGTAATCTACAGACGCTGACCCCCGGGCCGGGTCTATTCGGTGTAGGTACCTCAGAGGGAGGTTCCTGCCATGTTTGGTGGCCAACGGGTGATTTGGGCGGCGTCCAGCCTGGCTAGAGTCAAGTGCACCTCGAGGTACATCGGTGGTTTTTTGGGGCTGGCCGTGGAACGACCAACACAGCCGCCTGATCTGACCGGTTTTTTGAAGAGAACCACTACTCAAGACCTTAAGTCTAGGCCGGGTGGTCGTTGGTGATCTTTGGCGGCGCGCTAGCCGGGAAAAGGTCTTGAGGTACAGAATGTCACTGGAGGCCTTTGAGGTCGATGAGGGGGAGTAGCCTCCATAACGCCGTGCCTGACGACGCCAGATCATAGAGCTGGGCCAGGCGCACCTAGAATGGCCGGGCGGAAGCCAATTGATTCAGTATTGCAGAGTCGGCGGCGGTCGAAAGTTAAAAGGTACACGGGAGAATGACATTCAGATGGAGGCTGACGAGGGTACAATCACTCGGAAGCCTGCAGGGAAGATATTCTAGATGCGGGTAGCACCCTGCTACCACTGTGCATCGCTGGCTTCAAGATCAATAAGTAGAAAACCCCTTGGCGGCCAAAAAAACACCTCTCGGTACAAGGGGGTGAGGTTGCGTTCCGACCGGCCTTACCGTGGAGTGTACTTATCGATCGAGCTGCAAACGGTTCAGAAACCTCGGCTAGATCCCTGGGTATGGTAGGATACTTTCCCGGCTATTTAAACTGATGGGATCGGTGTCAACTTCCCTCTACACGCTAAATTCGCTAAAATCCCACCACTTTGACCTTGGATTTCTCGGCCTAATCGACACGCTAGACCGCCCTGAAGGATGCGTTACAATCTCACGTTGAATCTCTACCGACTGGCATCGTCAAACCACTCAATCATATAGCTTTCGAAAAAGTCGCCCCGGCGCTGGCGCTAAGTGACGATTTCCGACGACTTTGACCCCGGCTGGAGGGCGCCCATCCTATTTTCTCAGCCGGTCATTAAAACTGGAGTATCCTACACCAAATCCCTACAGCCTGAACGAGAGTTTAGCAAAATCCATGCAGCCGTTCCCTCAAACCAGAAAACACGTCTGTTCCGCGCACTCCGGCCCCCTCAACTCACCACTTTGACCCTCCACTGAGGGCGTAAA
>Ga0308160_10004886_pt1:10000-14121 | contig 14121 bp, 6 predicted proteins | sample PhyFR1_FD_201036 | JGI IMG/M metagenome (GOLD analysis project Ga0308160, IMG submission 201036) | Phyllosphere microbial communities from UC Gill Tract Community Farm, Albany, California, United States - DLSLF.R1 | ecosystem: Host-associated > Plants > Phyllosphere > Unclassified...
AATTCAGGCTCCAAAGTGAGGACGATTAGAATGGACCGGCTTTTGAGGGCAGCAGTCGACATCCTAACGGATCCCCGATAAATTAATTGCAATAGATCACCCCATTGGGAAGTAATCCACACGACTAATCAGTGCCTACTGCAGAGCAATAGGACTTGGTTTGACTGGAAAAGCGGCTTTCGAGGGCAGCACTTTGCATCGGTCGCTTTCTTAATCACAAACAGGCTTATACTCTAAGAGCGCCTCGCACAAGGCAGGACGCTCGAAGCCAATCGACAGCTTGATAATTAAGATAGCAGTTGTAACCGACCGTTCCCCGAGAGTACTTGGTCCCGTATACGATTCTGATCGTTCCGGAGTGTTTTATGGAGATGATGATTATCGGATTTTACCCTTGACACCCCTCTCCATATAGGTAACAGAAGTTGTTTTAGCTACACATCCCTTGGGTCGCCGTAACTGGTGTGTATTCGTCAGACATTTTGTGCAGACCTGGCACTTAAGGCGCCGGGTCCAACAGCGAAATACCCCGGTTCGACTCGGGCAGCCAACTAGACTTTCTTTTGTACGATTTCAACTTTGGCGGCCGATAGCTCGACCACTCGGCCACCGACCGACATAAAACTATGCGCGATCGATCGGGCCCGACGAGGGCTGTCTCTGGGCTAGGTAGGGGGGGCTAACGGTACCGTTCGGGGTGGGCTTACCTAGGGGGAAGGGGTGAAATAGGGTGTAAAACCGGGTGCACCTTGGGGTCGGCCTCGAATTTTTATCGGATCGAGGCGAGGGCAGGTGCGTTGGAAAGCCCTGAGCTAGCGCTACAAGTAGAGTTTTAGTTTACACGAATCGGTTCGGTGGAAAGTATTTGAACTGGGGTGGGTAATGTAAATGTCATGGGGTACATCAAATTGACCACCTACTTCTTGACATTAATTGTAATCTACAGACGCTGACCCCCGGGCCGGGTCTATTCGGTGTAGGTACCTCAGAGGGAGGTTCCTGCCATGTTTGGTGGCCAACGGGTGATTTGGGCGGCGTCCAGCCTGGCTAGAGTCAAGTGCACCTCGAGGTACATCGGTGGTTTTTTGGGGCTGGCCGTGGAACGACCAACACAGCCGCCTGATCTGACCGGTTTTTTGAAGAGAACCACTACTCAAGACCTTAAGTCTAGGCCGGGTGGTCGTTGGTGATCTTTGGCGGCGCGCTAGCCGGGAAAAGGTCTTGAGGTACAGAATGTCACTGGAGGCCTTTGAGGTCGATGAGGGGGAGTAGCCTCCATAACGCCGTGCCTGACGACGCCAGATCATAGAGCTGGGCCAGGCGCACCTAGAATGGCCGGGCGGAAGCCAATTGATTCAGTATTGCAGAGTCGGCGGCGGTCGAAAGTTAAAAGGTACACGGGAGAATGACATTCAGATGGAGGCTGACGAGGGTACAATCACTCGGAAGCCTGCAGGGAAGATATTCTAGATGCGGGTAGCACCCTGCTACCACTGTGCATCGCTGGCTTCAAGATCAATAAGTAGAAAACCCCTTGGCGGCCAAAAAAACACCTCTCGGTACAAGGGGGTGAGGTTGCGTTCCGACCGGCCTTACCGTGGAGTGTACTTATCGATCGAGCTGCAAACGGTTCAGAAACCTCGGCTAGATCCCTGGGTATGGTAGGATACTTTCCCGGCTATTTAAACTGATGGGATCGGTGTCAACTTCCCTCTACACGCTAAATTCGCTAAAATCCCACCACTTTGACCTTGGATTTCTCGGCCTAATCGACACGCTAGACCGCCCTGAAGGATGCGTTACAATCTCACGTTGAATCTCTACCGACTGGCATCGTCAAACCACTCAATCATATAGCTTTCGAAAAAGTCGCCCCGGCGCTGGCGCTAAGTGACGATTTCCGACGACTTTGACCCCGGCTGGAGGGCGCCCATCCTATTTTCTCAGCCGGTCATTAAAACTGGAGTATCCTACACCAAATCCCTACAGCCTGAACGAGAGTTTAGCAAAATCCATGCAGCCGTTCCCTCAAACCAGAAAACACGTCTGTTCCGCGCACTCCGGCCCCCTCAACTCACCACTTTGACCCTCCACTGAGGGCGTAAAAATGATCCGATCAACGCGCCCTTAAAACCAGAAGGTCTTAGGCCAAATGTCTGCAACTTCAAAAAGACCTTACACCGATCCGATAAAAACTCGACCCCCCAGCTTAAAATCGACCCCTCCCGCAGGCCAACCCCCAGCCCCTCAGCCGACCTACCCTAACCCTACGACCTAACCCCCCTAACCTAACCTAACCCTACCCTAATCCTACACCCTAAACCTACTCCCGGTACCCCCTGCCTCTCCCCCAGCCCTCTACAAAAAAAAAATCGCCCCAAAAAGAAGCAAGAAGCAAAACCACAGCACCCAGGATTCCCGCGTGGTCCCCCACCGTGGTACTAACTAGGCGGCATACCGGTTAACTGCGCAGATCGGACGGGATGCGGTGCTTTCGATATCCTATGGCCGTGGATACTAGTCTCCCTTTAATCACCCTACATATACCCATCAACCACTTTCTCTACCTTTTAAAGTCAAAAAATCTCATACCTCCAGTTGGTTGCTGGAATCGAACCCAGGTATTATGCACCTGGACCCGGCGCTCTAAGGGGCAGGCCTGCACAAAATGTCTGCCGGATACACACCAGTTACCCTCACCCAACGGATCCCCACCTAGAACGACCGGTTTCATAAGATCCACCCCTTCCTATCCCCCCCAACCCAAACTAACCCTGAACAAAAGGCAAACCTGCAAAGAGAAAACGTGTTTTATCACCCCGCTCGCCAGTCTAGTAGACTAGCCAGCAAAGTAATACAACACAAAGGCGGCTCGACTAGATTTAATTAGCTCAAGTTAACCTTGCTTTGATCACAGAGTTAACCTTGCTCCATCCCTCCCGCTAAAAAGCAGGCAAAGGAGGCGCTAACCTAGCTCTATCTAGCTCGATCACTTAGGTTAACCTAGCTCAATCACTAGAGCGCCGCAACAGGCCGCAAGCCGAGCACTTAGCCGTATTTTCGCAAAGTGCCCAGCTCGCCGAGGCACGCTCGACTGCTGCTCTATCACCCTAATTCATGATAAAGCAACAGCCGCCTAGCCGACAACTAACCTGATGCGCATCGTAATTAATGCGCCCAAGTCTAGCCGTCAAAGAGACCACCCGGCCGTCGAAAAAACGACCAAGTGCCCTCGGCTAGGGCCCAGAGTTAACCTAATGTCAACTGCAAACGACCTTGCTCGAGCAAGACAAGGGCCCGCCTTAATTCCTAATAAACACCAGGAAAGGCGCCATCAGAAATTAAAGCAGACCCGCCCCGCCCGGGCCGTTCGCACTTAGCGAAATATCCGCCAAGTCGAGCGCCCGCGCGCGCAGAGGTCCAAGTGCTCATTACTAGAGAAACTGAATTCTCAAGCAATCCAACACCTCAACCCCCTTGCGCGGCACTCTTTACCGCACCCTAATCGAGCTCCCTAATCAAAGGGAGAGCCCTCGTGCCTGTGTCCCTCACCGTCGGAATCCGACCCTGAAGAACACCCACAGGAGGTAAGAAAAGTTCAACAATGTTGAACAAATCTATAGAACAAGAGCTTAGCCTCAGCAGATCGTAGTAACAAGACTACTCTACTGCTTACAGCACTCCGTTCCAATTTAAGTCGTCTGCAAAGGATTCACCCCCGCCCATATTGAAATTTCAATTCGCAGAAGACCCAACAAGCATTTCCGCTCGCCGGGCCAGGACTGCCAGGTATGGTTCACGAGCAAAGCTCTATTGTAACACGTCTAACATGTGCGGGACCAACATCATCGTTTCCAGTACAGATTCTGACTTAGAGGCGTTCAGCCATAATCTAGCAGATGATAGCTTCGCGCCATTGCCCGATCGGACAGGCGCAAAGACCAATTATCTGAATGAGCAGTTCCTCTCGTACTACGCTCAATTACTGTTACGATAACACTCCATCAGTAGGGTAAAACTAACCTGTCTCACGACGGTCTAAACCCAGCTCACGTTCCCTATTAGTGGGTGAACAATCCAACGCTTACCGAATTCTGCTTCGGTATGATAGGAAGAGCCGA
>Ga0308160_10004888_pt1 | contig 14116 bp, 13 predicted proteins | sample PhyFR1_FD_201036 | JGI IMG/M metagenome (GOLD analysis project Ga0308160, IMG submission 201036) | Phyllosphere microbial communities from UC Gill Tract Community Farm, Albany, California, United States - DLSLF.R1 | ecosystem: Host-associated > Plants > Phyllosphere > Unclassified | place: USA...
CTTGGACTGGCGCGATAAGAGTGTTCGGCTCCTTCAACTTTGGGAGAATGAAGGCTAGGTGGCGTCGGACAGCTTCTTGCTCTTGCGCTGGCAAGGCCGTGTCGTATGCCTTCGCAATGCTCGCTTCTGTGGACGAACAATAATGTTTGACACAAGCTCCCCTATGAAAGTGGGCGATTTCGATATGCAGCGTGTCAAAACAATGTTTGACACAAGCACCGGTCGAAGCCTGCCAGGTTCGAAGTTTGCAACAATAAAGTTTGACACAACGCCCAGGCGTTTCGGCCCCACGTGACCAGCTCTATCGACCCAAAGCAGCCGTACAAGTACCTACACGGCTAGAGCCGATAGCAGTGCTACCAGGACTTCAAGCGAATGAAAGGGTGTCATGTGGCACTTCCGGGCGCGGGCCGGTCGGTCGGTCGGAAAACTGTGCGCCTGTGTCGACCAAGTGGCACTGTCCACGCCACCACATTCATCGATAGTGCAACATCGGCGCCGTTCCCAGCACTGCGCGACAAGCCGTTTGCAAGTGCGTCGCTCGGTCGCCGAAGATTAGGGTATATGGGCGCGTTTCTAAAAGGGCATAGTGCTAGCATCGCGTATCGAAGCGATGCCGATTTCTATGTTACAGATACTTTGCAATTGCTTTGAATTCTTCGACCACACTGCCAGAATCATGCCCGTCTGCTAAGCAGTGGCTAATGTGTTCGTGAATCAAGGTTTTCTTTGCAGAAGCGATAGCATTTTCTACCGCTTGCAGTTGTTGTGCGATGTCAACACATTCACGTTCCTGAGCTAGCATCTCCACGATGCTTGCTAGGTGACCGTTTGCTCGTTTGAGACGTTTGATGATCGCTGGATGCGAAATATGTGCTGTCATGTAGTTTAAAATCCTCCCAGGGGGATATAATACTCTAACTCATGAGGACGGCTTCCGTCTTCTCTCCTCTCTTGGCCTAATGAAAAACGTTTTGCTGATCCTGTTCATGCTGTTACTTCCGTGGCAATCCATTGCTGCTACGGAACGTAATCTTGCGCATGTCACGAGCAGCCAGCAAGGTCAAGTTGAGTTCACTCAGCATTTCACCGAGCATGTCCAGCTGGTGATGCATCACCACGACGATGATGGCGGCGAATCGCACGACGATGATAAGCAACAGTCGTCGCGTCATCTTGCGGACAATAGCCAAGGCTTCTCTATGAACGCCTTGTTCCCGACCTCACAGACGGTAGTGATAATGCCCATGGTGCGTGTCGGTCACTCGCTTCCGCCCGAGACTTTCCAAACTCGTAGCACCCTCCCTCCACTGCGTCCTCCTCGCACTCTGGTCTGACTCGCGGGTTCGTTCGAACCGGTGTGCCTGAAGGCACCCGCTCGCGCGCCCGCTTTTTCTTTTCCAGATAATTTGCGGGGATTCCATGCAAGACTTGATCAAGCGTCCATGCGTACAGTCGCATGGCCGTTCGCCGGACACGTGCGTTCTGCGAGCGAAGCGCCATAGCGCCGAAGTTGAAATGCCGCCATTGCTGCGGCGCGTACTTTTAGCTGCAGTTGTTGTAACGGCTTTGGCTGTCACCCAGCCTGTTTTGGCTATCGACAGCCCATCCTTTCCCGTACTGCTCCAACAGGCGCAGGTAGATGCACCCAGGCTGCTTGAACAGGCTGCGAACGTACGTGCCACGGATGCTGACCTGCGGCAATCCAGGGCTTGGCTCAATCCAACCCTTAGCGCATCGGCAGAGAATCTTGGTGTAGCCCAAGCTGGTGTCTCACAGCGCGAGAACACCTTTTCGATCGCTCAAGTCTTTGAGATCGGCGGTAAGCGTGCTGCCCGCATCGAAGCCGGGCGTCAGTTAGTGCTATCTGCCGCCGCTCGTGCGCACCATGCCCGCATTACCTATGCAAGCGAATTGGCCGTTGCTTATGCCAGTGCCGAAGCCATGCAACAACGTCATGAAGTCGCCAAACAGGAGCTGGAACGCTCCCGAGACGACCAGCGCGCGGCTGAAGCGCTAGTCAAGGCTGGGCGTGAAGCCGATCTACGCCTAGCTCAAGCACGTGCTGCGCTTGCGGCAGCCGAGGCTGCACTGCAATCTGCAATTGCAGATGAAACTGGCGCTCTAGCGCGTTTGAGTGCGCTGGCCGGCGCTGCCGAACCGTTCACCCGGGTAATTCATCCGTTCCCAATTGATGATCCCCGGCCTGCTGCAGCTGCATGGACTCCGGCAGACACGCCGGCGTTGGCCAGCGCAAGTGCGGAACGCAACGCGCTGGCTGCACAGGTTCGGATCGAGGAACGACGCTGGGTACCTGATATCGGTGTCAGCGTTGGCATGCGCAAATTCGGCTGGACCGACGAGCGCGCTGCCACAGTTAGTATTAGCGCCAGTATTCCCCTCTTCGACCGCAACAAGGCCGGTATTGATGCCGCTCGCGAGCGGGCCAATGGCGCCACCTTGCGCGTAGAAGGCGCGCGCCTCGATGCTATTGCTACCCATCGCTCGGCGTTGGCCCAAGTAGAGGCCTCAGCACGTCGCGTACAGGCAGCCGAGCAAGGCGAAACTGCTGCCTCCGATGCTTATCGCCTTGGCCGTATCGGCTACGAGTCTGGCAAGACTTCGCTGCTTGAATTGTTGTCAATCCGTCGCCTGTTAGCTGAGGCTACGGAACGGACGATCGAAGCACGTCTGGACCGTGTACGTGCCCTGGCCACCCTTTCGCTGGCCGAAGGCCGCATCGCATATGGAGAAAAACAATGAACGACAAACAACATCGGCCACTTAATTGGCCCCTCGTCGCTGTAGCGGTGGCGGTAGCGGCAGCCTTTGGTTTCGGTGCTGCAAAATTCTTGGCGCCAAGTTCTGCAGTGAGCGCTATCGCAACACCAGCGGCTTCGCAACCGCAGCCAAAAGGGCCAGTGGCTTCAAAGGAGTCCGGTTTTTCGGAAGTAACTATCCCAACGGCTTATCTAGCCACAGCTGGGATCGCAGTCGAACGCATTGGCGAAGGAGGAATGCGCTCCCTGATTCCGGCCAGCGGAACTGTGACTGCAGCACCTAACAGCGAAGCCGTGGTTGTCGCCCGTGCCGGCGGTAATTTGACTCGCATTAATCGCCAGCCTGGTGACAGCGTCAAAGCTGGCGATGTTCTCGCTCTTGTAGAAAGTTTGGAAGCAAGCACCATGGCTGCCGAGCGCAGCATGACAAGCGCTCGGGCTGAGTTAGCTCGCAAAAACCTTGCTCGCGAGTCGTCGCTGTTTGAACAAGGCGTCACCCCGCGCCAAGAGATGGAAACAGCACAAGCCGCACTGGCTGTGGCTGAAGCTGAGGCACGGCGCGCTGCATCGGTAGCGCGTGCCGCGAATGTGGCGCGCGACGGCGCCTCGCTAGCGGTTGTCAGTCCAATCGACGGGAAGGTAGCAGCGCAAACGGTGACAATCGGGGCCTATGTGCAGCCTGATACCGAACTGTTCCGCGTGGCGGGCAATGCCCAGCCGCTAGTCCAGGCCGCCATCTCGGCGGCAGACATTGGCCGTCTGAAAACGGGCGACAGCGCTACCATCATCGCCGCCAGTGGCGCGCCGGTAACAGCAACCATCCGCTCCATCACCTCGACCGTAAGCGGCACGACTCGCGCTGCTATGGTCATCCTCACGCCGACATCTCCACAAGCCCGTCTGGTGGTAGGTGAAGGCGTCCAGGTGCGCTTGCATACCAGCGACTCCGGCAGCGGAATGCTTGTGCCGGAAGAGGCAGTGCAGAACATTGAAGGCCGCGATGTGCTGTTCGTTCGCACGAAGGATGGATTCCGTCCCACGCCGGTACTGGTCGGCGTGCGCAGCGGTGGCATGGCTCAAATTGTTCAAGGGGTGGCGGCCGGCGACTTGGTCGCCACTCGCAATGCTTTCTTGATCAAGGCAGACATGATCAAGTCTGAGGAGGAATGATGATTGACGCTATATTAACTACCTCGGTGCGGTCGCGCTGGGCAGTGCTGTTTTTCACAATGGTAGTTGCAGTGTTTGGTGCATGGCACTTAAATATGTTGCCGATCGATGTGACGCCCGACATCACCAACAAGCAGGTGCAGATCAACACGGTGGTACCAACCCTGAGTCCGGTCGAAATCGAGAAGCGCGTGACGTTCCCGATCGAGACCGCTCTATCTGGCCTGGCCGGTGTCGAAAACGTGCGGTCGTTCTCGCGCAACGGCTTCAGCCAGGTAACGGCCATCTTTCGCGAAGATGCTGACTTGTACTTCATGCGCCAACAGGTGTCCGAACGCTTGGCCCGCGCACGTCCTGACTTGCCTGATGGCGCAGAACCACAGATGGGTCCAGTATCCACCGGACTCGGTGAAGTATTCCATTACAGCGTCGAATTTACCCATCCGGATGGCAAAGGCGCAATCGTCAAGGACGGTGAGCCAGGCTGGCAACGCGACGGCAGCTTTCTGACAATCGAAGGTGAACGACTGGCCGACAAGGTCTCGAAGCTCGCCTATTTGCGTACTGTGCAGGACTGGGTCGTACGCCCGCAACTACGCACTACTCCTGGCGTAGCCGACGTCGACTCACTTGGGGGCTACGTCAAGGAATATGTGATCGAGCCAGACCTGTCGAAACTGGCCTCTTACGGCATCTCTATTGCCGAGCTTGCGAATACCATCGAAGAGGCCAATGTCTCTGTAGGTGCCAACTATATTCGACGTTCTGGAGAATCCTATTTGGTACGCGCGGATGGCCGTATTCGAAATCAGGATGAGATAGCCCGTGCTGTCGTTGCCAATCGCGACGGAGTGCCGGTAACCGTAGGGCAGCTGGCCAAGGTCGTCGTAGGAGGGGAGCTGCGCTCTGGGGCAGCCAGCCGTAATGGCTATGAAACCGTGGTCGGTAGCGCGCTGATGCTTGTAGGCGCCAACAGCCGCACGGTAGCCAGCGCCGTAGGGGAAAAGCTGCAAGCAATTTCGGCCACGCTGCCTGAGGGTATCGCAATTGTTCCCACGCTGGATCGTTCACAACTGGTTGTTGCAACCATCAAGACGGTGGCCAAGAACCTGGCCGAAGGTGCTCTGTTGGTGGTTGTCATCCTGTTTGCGCTTCTCGGAAATTGGCGTGCAGCGCTGATCGCAGCGTTGGTCATACCGTTGTCGCTCTTGATGAGCGCGATTGGCATGAATTCCTTCGGGATTTCAGGAAACCTGATGAGCCTAGGCGCGCTCGACTTTGGGCTCATCATTGACGGGGCTGTAATCATCGTCGAGAACACGCTGCGCCGCTTGGCCGAACGTCAGCACAAGGAAGGTCGTTTGCTATTGTTGCGCGAGCGTTTAGAAGAAGTTATTGCCTCGTCGCGCGAGATGCTGCGCCCAACAATCTACGGTCAATTGGTGATTCTCCTGGTGTTCTTGCCCTGCCTGACATTCGAAGGCGTGGAAGGCAAGATGTTCTCTCCAATGGTCATTACGCTGATGCTCGCGCTCGCTTCTGCGTTCGTGCTGTCTCTCACGTTCGTGCCTGCGCTGATTGCGGTCATGATGAAAGGGCCGTTTGCTGAAAAAGAGGTAAGGATTATTGCTGCCAGCAAGCGCCGTTATGAGCCTCTGTTGCGCCACGCGGTAGCACGTCCGCTGCCGTTCATCGGTGCAGGTGTGTTGGTATTTGCTCTCGGCGCGTTCGCGTTCGGTTTTGTAGGCCGGGAGTTCATGCCTACACTCGACGAACAGAATCTGAACCTGTCCTCGGTACGTATCCCATCCACGTCGATCGATCAGTCCGCCGCACTGGATCTGCCGTTGGAACGTGCAGTGCTCACGCTCCCCGAAGTGAAGACGGTGTATTCCAAGGCTGGCACCGCCAGTCTTGCTGCCGACCCGATGCCCCCGAATGCCTCAGATAACTACATCATCCTTAAGCCAAAGAGCGAATGGCCAGAAGGTGTAACAACCAAGGAACAGGTAATCGAGCGTATCCGTGAAAAAACGGCATTCCTGGTTGGCAATAACTTCGACGTAACGCAGCCGATCGAGATGCGCTTCAATGAACTCATTGGCGGCGTGCGCAGTGACGTTGCAGTCAAGCTGTACGGCGACGATCTCGATCAACTGGCAGCAACTGCCCGACGCATTGCTGCAGTGTTACGCGCCACTCCTGGTTCAGCTGACGTACGTGTGGCACAGACTGAAGGCTTCCCGACGTTCGATATAGCGTTCGACCGCGCCGCGATCGCGCGCTATGGTTTGACAGTAAAGGAAGTGGCCGATACGGTGTCAACCGCATTGGCGGGCCGGGCTGCGGGTCAGATTTTCGAGGGTGACCGCCGCTTCGATATCGTGGTACGCCTTCCAGGCGAGCAGCGTGGCAATCTCGACGAGCTCGGCTCGCTGCCAGTCATGCTAACCACCGACAATACGAGCAATGCATCACGCGCTTCGGTTCCGTTACGTGAACTGGTTCAGTTCCGCTTCACTCAAGGCCTGAACGAGGTTAGTCGCGATAACGGCAAACGTCGGATCTATATCGAAGCCAACGTAGTCGGTCGTGACTTGGGTAGCTACGTAGACGATGCCCAGGGCCGCTTGAATGCACAAGTCAAGCTTCCCGCAGGCAGTTGGATCGAGTGGGGCGGTCAGTTCCAGAACTTGCGTGCTGCTACTGAGCGTTTGGCGATCATCATCCCCGCATGCCTAGTCCTCATTTCAGCTGCGCTGTATATGGCGATCGGTAACGCACTGCTGACCGCGACTGTGCTAACCGCAATACCGCTGGCATTGGCTGGTGGAGTATTTGCCCTGTTGCTCCGTGGTATCCCGTTCTCAATTTCGGCTTCGGTCGGCTTTATCGCGGTTTCCGGCGTCGCAGTGTTGAACGGTCTGGTGCTGATCTCAGCGATCAACAAGCGAGTGCAGGATGGTCTCGACTCGTCGAGTGCGGTCATCGAGGGTGCATTAGAGCGCCTGCGACCTGTCTTGATGACGGCGTTGGTCGCGTCACTTGGTTTTGTACCCATGGCGATTGGTACTGGCACCGGCGCTGAAGTGCAAAGACCGCTAGCAACTGTAGTTATTGGCGGCCTGATTACGTCAACAATCCTCACGCTGTTTGTGCTCCCTGCGATTACCGGAATGGTTTTGCGACGCCGTAAACCTACTTCTCGCGACAAGACCCAGGAGCAGCTCGAACCAGCTTAACGGTACGCTGTCGGTGACGGGATTCTGCCGGCACCGACAGCGTTGCTAGTTTTTTTGTGTTGTCACTTCAGGAGACTTTTCATGCCAAGGAAACCATTTACCGGCGGTGACCCGGCTGGCATCCTCGCGTGGCTACGCGGCAGGCCTTCTATCGCTGAACTGTCAGAACGTTTTCCTAATGATTGGCAGCATGTACAGAACGAATTAGCACATGCGGTCGAACAACGAAATTTTGCGAAGTTGCATCGGCTACTTCGGCCCGAAGACAACGTTCGCCAACGCTGGCCGTTTCGGAAATCTCTTAACCATACTCAGGCCCAAGGTGCCGTGCGACAGCGGATGGCAGCCCTGGCAATAGAGCACTACTCACTAAGCGCGGCAATCGGAGGTGACAAAGAACGACGTCGTCTCAACTGGTTGAATGCTTTATTGGCGCAACAGCTTTTGTTCGAGCGAGGATTTACACGTCGGCCGGTCCCTCAGTGGCAGTTCCGGCTTGTGTGGCCACTGATTTGGCAACGAAACCGGCTAATGCCCTTGGTCGGTCGCAAAGGAATTTATTGTTTCTACTCGCGAGAGTTCGTCGCTGCTGTCTCGAACTTAATCGGTGCACGCACGTGTCATGAAATTGGTGCTGGCGACGGGACCCTCTCTCGCTTCTTAGCAGAAGCTGGCGTGACGATTGGCGCCTCTGACAACCACAGTTGGTCAGACAGAATTACATACCCAAGCGAAGTCCAACGCATGGACGCAGGTGCAGCGTTACGGCAGCACCGCCCACAAGTAGTCATCTGTTCCTGGCCGCCGGCAGGTAATAGTTTTGAACAAGATGTCTTCAGAGTGCGCGAGGTCGAGCTCTACATTGCCATCCTGAGCGTCCACGAGTTCGCCGCTGGGAACTGGGGCGCGTACAGCGAGCAACACGACTTTGATCGCGTGCCGTCGCCGACGCTTGCCTCAATGCTTTTGCCTCCAGAGCTTGGTTGCCAAGTGCTGCTATTTACTCGCAAGTCCAAGATCTGAGTGAGCGATGCATCCCAAAACTAATCAAGGTTCGCGCGGCCATTTCGTATGAAGATCATCGAACACATAATGGTGAACGTGCTCGCCCACTTTACGTCCGTGAGCGGCAACATGCGGATGGTCAGCGCCGAGCGTGTCATGACTGTGCGCGAGCTCATCCGGGTCGTGCGTGGACCACTGTCTGCTGGCGACTATGACCGCGATTGCAGCCAACAACGAAAAGACCAAGAAGGTGGGCGCGAGGCCAACGCGTGCACCGAGCCAGCCTGCCAACGGGTAAGTCAGCAGCCAACAAGAATGCGACAAAGCGAATTGGGCAGCAAACAGGGCAGGACGATCCTGCGCATGCGAGGACCGTCTCAGCAGGCGGCCGGTGGGCGTCTGCACGGTCGAGTAGCCGAGTCCGAGCACGAACCACAAAGCGAGCAGTGGCCACAAGCTGTCGAGCAAGGCGCCAAGCGGCATCCCCAGGACAAGCAGTCCTGCGCCCGACAGCATCGCGGTGCGGTCGGGAACCAAAGTAAGAAGCTTCGGCAAAGCCAGAGCAGCAACCATCGAACCACCGCCAAAAGCGGCAAGTGCCATCGCCGTCTCGCGTGGGCCCAGCCCAAAACGTGCCTGTACAAGCACGACAGTATTAACGATAACCATAGCACTGGCGGCTGCTACTGCCAGATTAAACGCGAGCAGGCCACGCAGGCGTGGCGTGGCCAGATAGATTCGGATACCCCGCGTAGTACGTTCGTAGATACTGCGGCGCGCCAGAGCAGCTGGCTGCGGCAGGACGACCGATACAACCAGAACTGCCGAGACCAGGAAACCAACTACAGTGCCGGCGAACAGACTATGGAAGCTAATGACAGTCAAAAGAGCCGCTGCGAGCATTGGACTGACCAAGCTCTCAAGATCGTAGGCCAGCCGGGACAGCGACAGTGCTTTGGTATAGTCATCCTCGTCTGGCAAGACATCAGGAATGGTGGCTTGGAAGGTCGGCGTGAACGAAGCAGATGCCGCCTGCAGCACAAATACCAGCACGTATACTTGCCATATTTGGGTCACGAACGGCAAGGCCAGCGCTACACCAGCGCGCAGCAAATCAAGCGTGACCAGCATCGCGCGCCGCGGCCAGTGTTCGGCGAAGGCAGCGGCGATAGGCGCAACGCCGACGTAAGCCAGCATTTTAATGGCAAGTGCGGTGCCAAGTACTGCACCCGCATTCGAACCTGCCAAATCGTAGGCCAGCAATCCCAACGCCACTGTAGCCAACCCTGTTCCGAGCAGAGCGATGATTTGCGCCATCAACAAATGGCGGTAGGTGCGATTAGAAAGTATTTTCAGCATTGTGAACTCCAAGATCACTTCGTAAAAAAATCGAACGTGCAAGCAATTGCGTGCACTCCAGATAGGAGTCGCATCCCCCAGGGGGGATATGGTACACTGTTCCAGCTAATTTGTTTTTACTCTTTGAAGTGCCGAAGTGGAGGGATCTTTCACGCCTCTGCTGCACAACCGCTTATTCATGTTTGATCAAATCCGTCACTCGTTCCTGCGCGCCGTTATCGCTCTTGTGGTGTGCGCGAGTTTGTTTGCGGTTGCACTACTGAGTAGTGCTTCGCACGATCCGGTCGCACAAGCTTCGGCACAGGCTGAGCGGCATGCTCAGCTAGCCGTGGCACAAGTTGAGCATGGCCATATCCATGCATCAGGCATGGACGAAGAGGCGTCGCCTGGTCATGTCCACGGGCATAACCCGTTAGACCATTCACACGATTCCGGCAGTCCGCCTTTCGACATTTTGCTGGAGTGGGATATTGAGGAACAGGATTGGCTTACCGTACCGGTAATGCCAAGTCCACTAGCCGTACTCGCTCGCCTTGAGCGTCCTCCGAAAATGTGATTTGCTGGTTCATCAACTGGAAGGCTTCGGCACTTCCAGCTTTAATTCACGAATTTATCGGAGTATTTATGTCTGTATCGACGCAATGGGGAGGCGTGCGTTCGGCCTCCCCAAGGCAGCATGTTGTATTTGCCTGTCTTGCCTTTTTTATTCTTTTGCTATTTACCAATACAGCCCTTGCCCACGCCGTGGCCGAGGGTGATAAGGGGTATATTCAGGAGATCACTGGCGTCAATTTGATGTCATTCATCTACCTCGGTGCCAAACATATGGTGACTGGTTACGATCACATTCTGTTCCTTTTAGGAGTGATCTTTTTCCTGTATAAGATGAAGCACATCGGACTCTACGTGAGCCTGTTTGCGCTTGGCCATTCAACGACGATGCTTCTTGGCGTGCTGTTCAATGTTGGAATCAATAGCTTTATCATTGACGCCATCATTGGCTTGTCAGTTGTTTATAAAGCACTCGATAATGTAGGAGCTTATCAGCGTTGGTTTGGGTTTCAGCCAAATACAAAGATCGCAACCTTGGTTTTTGGCCTATTTCACGGCTTCGGCTTGTCGACTAAGATCATCGAATACAACATTTCGCCTGACGGCTTAATTCCCAATCTGTTCGCATTTAATATTGGTGTCGAGATCGGTCAACTGTTGGCTCTAAGTGCGATTCTAATAGCTATGGGTTACTGGCGCCGTACGGGGAGTTTCCTTCGCCATGCTTACACCGCAAATATCGTAATGATGGGTGCGGGCTTCATCCTCGTCGGCTATCAGGTCACAGGTTATTTCGTTTCACAAGGATAAAACATCATGTACAACACCGATATTCCGGGCCGCGCAGAGCTGCCTACTTCAAAACAGCTTTTTCGGTCCACTCTCATTGCAGGCGCGTCAGCCATCGCAATTCTAGTGGCGATCGTATTACCTTCGGAGTACGCGATTGACCCTACTGGCGTTGGTAAAGCACTAGGATTAACCGAAATGGGAGAAATTAAAGCACAACTGGCTGCTGAAGCCGAGGCTGACGCGATTGCTGAAGCTGCATCTCAGTCATCAGTGAAATCAGTCTCGCCGGATCCAGTCGATGCAGCGCCTTCCGTACCCGTAACAGCCCCAAGTGCGCCAATAACGTCCCCACAGACTGTTACGAGCCCTGCTCGCTCTTTAACCAGTGCAGAATGGAATGATGAAATGAGCGTCACGCTTAAACCCGGCGAAGGTGCCGAGGTCAAAATGACCATGCGGCAGGGAGCAAAAGCGAGTTATTCGTGGAGTGCTAACGGTGCCGTCGTGAACGTCGATGCTCATGGTGACGGCGGCGGACGCTCGGTTTCTTACCAAAAAGATCGTGGTGTCGGTAAAGCAGAGGGAACGATCGAGGCAGCCTTTGATGGAAATCATGGGTGGTACTGGCGCAATCGTACAGAAAAGAATGTCACGATCACACTTCGTACTAAGGGTGATTACACTGGAATTAAACGTGTAATTTAGCTCCTTATCAATTCGAGCCATCTAGTATTTATCAGTATACAAAATCAACAGACATCACGCTGTAACTGAATTTGTTTAGGCCTGAAAAAGACAAGAGGTGTCACTGTTACTCTACAAACGCACTCGCCGCTCGATTTTTAGAAGTATTTTGCTCAACGATGTCAAATTAAAGGAATTAACATGAAAAAACCTATGTATAAAATTGCCGTAGCTGCCTTTTCCATTCTTGCACTCAGCGCGTGCCAGAGCGATGATGATCATGGACATAGTCACGATATACAGTCGCTCGTGAAAAGTGCAATCCCCGCAGCGAATACATCAGCAACCGCGACAGAGCCAAAGCAGGGTGTCCGCCGAGATGAAATGAAAGTAACACTCACGCCAAATCAAAGTACCGAGGTTAAATTGATTATGGTCAAAGGTGCCCGTGTAGAGTACACATGGACTACAGATGGCGGACTCGTTAATCACGATACCCATGGGGAAGCTGCGGCAGGTGGCCCTAAAGGCGCTCATCGCTACTCAAAAGCAGTTCAGGTTAGTAGCGACAAAGGCGAGATAGTCGCCGCTTTCGATGGGGAACATGGTTGGTTTTGGCGTAATCGTTCCGGCAAGGACGTCACGATCACTCTGAAGGTAAACGGCCAATACAAAGAGATTAAACAGAAAATTTGATCTCACGATGTTTTTTGCGCTCACTTGAAATTGCTTGCAGAAAGATTATATCCGCTTAGTACGTTAGGTGAGCTTCGTCATTGGCTTGAACTGGACAGTTGATTCTGGCCCGCCGTCCGAGACTATAATTTCGACGACGGGCCATTGAGTCATTAGCTCTATAATGTTTAGGCGGGGTAGAAGTGGCAGAGAAATAAAATTTAGAAAAAAAGCTTATCGATTTCCCACCCCGGATGGATAGAAGAATTGCAGGGTCGATTGGACGTTGGACAGTCAATTCTATACCTTGCACGTGGTGCTTGCGTGGAATTAGTCGATCAATATTTGTCATAAGAAAAAAAATGAAAATGATCGCGATCGTAATTAAATTCATAGACCGAGTAGTAGTTCTTCGGGCGATGACCGCTTCTGGCCGATCGAGCCAGCACAGCAGGTCACAGTTTGAAAGTCCAGTGATGGCAGCGACGAGCCGGTGTCGACTCAAAGCATCTATTCACTATTAGTCGATTATGTAAAACTGGATTAAGCTCTGCTTAACACGTATCTTATTTTTTCGATAACAAGCTTCGTTCTACCGCGTCTAACTCCGCGAGGTATAAGCCTAAGGCAGGCGTAGAGAGAAAGCTGGTTATAAAGCTATTACGCACGAGTTGGAAAACTTCCGAGCGAGTCAACGCGATTTCTTGTGCAAGTACGATGTAGTTCTCCACGATGGACCCGAACCACGCTGGATCATCAGAATGCAGCGAAGGTCGCATCCCGTCCGCTAGCATCCGGCGAATCGGATGGTCAGCGAGCGACGCTACTACCCCTAATTCCACCTCAGCGCGTGGGCAAACTGTCACTGCAGTGCCCAATTGGCCAAGTCGGCGAGCCAATTCCGGTTTCTCATAGACTCGATTGCCATGGTCGACACGGTCGACTTGGAGAATATCTATCGCCTCCTCAATGTCCGCTGGAGGTCCTTCAAACCCAGCGTGCGCTACAAGCCGAAGTCCCATTTTGCGCGCCTCTTGGAAGAGCTTAGTAAATTTCCTAGGAAGATGGCCGTTTTCAGCCGAGTCGATTCCGACTGCTATGATTTGTGAGCGGTAGGACTCAAGCGATGCCAGCAGTTGAAGTGCTTCTTCCTCATCCCGCTCGCGCATGAAATTTACAATTAGCGAAGTTGAGAGACCATTATTGAAGGCATAGTTCTGCGCCCTTGCAAGCCCGTCGAAGACGGTGTCGACCGCAACTCCGCGAGTCGTATGAGCTTGCAGGTCCAGCATGAGCTCCACGTGGCGAACGCCGTTGGCAGCGGCAGTGTCGAAGTACGCGGACGCGACCTCGGTGAAGTCATCTGCGTATAGCAAAACTTCCGACGCCCTCGCGAAAATTCCGAGGAACTCGCCCAGAGTCGACACGTTGTAAGCGGCCCTTGCTGTCTCGACGCTTTCAAACGAGTTGACGTCGTTCCTTTGACCTATCGTAACGAGCTGTTCGGGCGTGATACACCCTTCAAGATGGACGTGAAGTTCAGCCTTTGGCAGCGAACGGATCAAAGTAGCGATATCGGTCATGCCGATCATTATATATTGACAATTTCACTGCAATGACTGCTTATGGCCCAGGCTGTGTAAAAACGTAGCGTCGTGTAAACGGACGTCGTTTGGTAAACGTTAAGGCAGTATCTCATCAAGACGGATGCAAAATGAAGCGCTTTATTGAAGGCGAGGATCGTGGCCAAGGCACGCTGTTGCCTGAACTCTTGGACGACTACGTGGCCGAAGATAATCCAGTGCGGGTGGTCGATGTATTCGTGGACGAACTTGACCTTGGCCTCCTGGGCTTCAC
>Ga0308160_10004891_pt1 | contig 14113 bp, 11 predicted proteins | sample PhyFR1_FD_201036 | JGI IMG/M metagenome (GOLD analysis project Ga0308160, IMG submission 201036) | Phyllosphere microbial communities from UC Gill Tract Community Farm, Albany, California, United States - DLSLF.R1 | ecosystem: Host-associated > Plants > Phyllosphere > Unclassified | place: USA...
CGGCGCCGTACAGCCTGGGCAAGCCGCGCTTTTGCATCAGGACGCCGATGACCTGCGACAGCAGCAGGCCGGCGCCGATGATGGCCAGCGGCGAGAACAGGAACAGGGGCAGGCTGTCGTCATTCATGATGGGCCGCCCATTGCGAGGCGAAGGCCTCAAGTTCGTGTTCGAGCACCTGTTTGGCGCGCGCCACCGGCGCCGCGTCCGGGTGCAGGCCCTGGCCGGGCGCCAGGCGCGTCGACATGCGCACCCGCAGCGTGTGCCCGGCGCTCTTTTCCGGTATCCACAGCTGGCTGTTCAAGCGGTCGCCCTCGATCCAGGTCGCCAGGAACTTGGCGCCGCCCGCGGCAGCTGCCGGCAGCGCCAGCAGCTTGAAGGGCGTCAGCCACTCGGCGTTCGGCAGCTGCCGGCTCAGCTGCAGGTGGGTGGCCGCGCGCTGTTCCAGGCGGCTGTCGGTGGCGTTCCAGGACAGCGGCAGCTTCGACTGGCCCGGCAGCGGATTGCTCAGCGTCAGGCAGATGCCGCTGGATGCCATCGTCATGCCTTCCGGCCCGATCTCGCCGGGACGGCTGCCCAGCACGGCCGCGAATACCGATTGCACGCGCGCGGTGTCGGGCGCCACGGCGTTCGCCTGCGGCGGCGCGGCCTTGCGCACGGCGTCGACCAGCCCTTGCCAGCGGCCTTCCTGCCAGCGCCGCGTGGCGGGACGGGGATTGGGGTGCCAGCGCCATTCGGTGGCGACCCACCCGCCGTCGCGCCCGCGCTGTACCAGCAGCAGGCGCTGCCCGTCGCCTTCGGCCAGCAGCCTGCCCTGGGCCATCGATCCGGCTTGCCAGACGCTGCGCGCGGCACGCGGCGGCAGGCCGGCCTGAGCCCCTGCCCACCAGCGCGCCGGGGTGCTGACGCAGGCGGGTGCGGCGTCGCCGGTCCAGGTCCAGCGGCGGGTACTGAGGCGGTTTTGCCAGGCGCAGCTGGCTTGGCCGGCGGTCCAGCCCTGGTCCTGCATGTCGGGGATGGGGGCGGGCGCGGGGCAGGTCCAGGGACGCTGCTGTGCCAGCAGCTGGAAGTCGGACAGGAGCTCAGCGCCGGGCGGCGCCTTGCGCGGGGTGCGCGCCGCCTGGGCGGGACTGGCGCAGGCCGCGCCCAGCACGAAGGCGGAGCAGGCGGCGAGCGCGCGGCGCGATGCGTGGTTCAGCTTGGTCAATGTTCCCCCATCTCACTGTTAGCTCATCGGTAATGAGCGCAGTGAAATGTTACGGAGGAACACTTAGCGTTGACTTAGCGGCGACTTAGCGCTTTTGCGGGTTCAGATCGCGATCGGCGCGGCGATGTGCGGATGCGGGTCGTAGCCGACCAGTTCGAAGTCTTCGAAACGGTAGTCGAAGATCGAGTCCGGCTTGCGCTTGATGACCAGCTTCGGCAGCGGGCGTGGCTCGCGTCCGAGCTGCAGCCTGGCCTGCTCCAGGTGGTTCGAATACAGGTGCAGGTCGCCGAAGGAATGCACGATCTCGCCCGGCTCCAGGTCGCACTGCTGGGCCACCATGTGGGTCAGGAAGGCCAGGCTGGCGGTGTTGTAGGGCACGCCGATGAAGCAGTCGCCCGAACGCTGAGTCAGCATGCAGCTCAGCTTGCCGTTGGCGACGTAGAACTGGTACATCACGTGGCAAGGAGGCAGGGCCATCTTGCCGGCGGCGGCGTTGTCCTGTGGCTTCCTGCGCTCGTCCGGCAACACGCCGACGTTCCAGGCGTTGATGATGTGGCGGCGGCTGTTCGGGTTCTTGCGCAAGCCCTCGATCAGGGCGGAGACCTGGTCGAAGGCCTCGCCGTCCCTGCCTTCCCAGCGGCGCCACTGGGCGCCGTAGACGGGACCGAGTTCGCCCTCGGGCGTGGCCCATTCGTCCCAGATCGTTACGCCGTTCTCGTGCAGGTAGCGGATATTGGTGTCGCCCTGCAGGAACCACAGCAGCTCGTGCAGGATGGAGCGGATGTGCAGCTTCTTGGTCGTCAGCAGCGGGAAGCCGGTGGCGAGGTCGTGGTGGACCATCCGCCCGAACACCGAGATCGTGCCGGTGCCGGTACGGTCTCCCTTTTGAACGCCGTTGTCGAGAATGTCCCGGAGTAGCCCGAGGTATTGGTGGTCCATCTACGCTCCTTCAAATGATGCGTGCGTATCATACCCGACCGCGGCGGACCGGGTTGTATTTACGCCCCGGAGGCCACCGCCCCGGCCAGCCGCGCCACCGCTTCGCGCACGCGGGCGTCGCTCGCCGCCAGCAAATTGTCGCCCACGTACAGCTCGAAGTAGCTGGACCCGGGCAGCACGCCGTGGTTGACGCGGTTGAAGATCCAGATGCCGTGCTGTTCGGCCAGGTCCTGCCGGATCGCCAGCGCGCGCTCGCGGCTCACGGGCAGGTGGATGTGCAGCATGTTGGCCTGCGGGCGGGCCGGATTTACCTGCAGCAGCGGGTAGTCGCGCAGTACGTCGTACAGGAATTCGGTGCGGCGGAAGTAGTCGGGCATCGCAGCCAGGCGCCCGTCGAACTGCATCGCGGCGGCGACGATGTAGGGCGAGCGGTGGATCACGTTGCCGCCCTGGCGCCGGAACCACTCGGCCGCGCGCGTCACGAAGCCGTGCGAGCCCGCCAGCATGGCGCCGCCCAGGCCGCCGATGCCCTTGTACAGCGAGACGTAGACCGAGTCGAAGCCGGCCGCGATCTCGGCGACGGGGCGGCCATAGCCGGCGGCCGCTTCCCACAGGCGCGCGCCGTCCATGTGCAGGTGGATGTCCTGGTCCCGGCAATGGGCCTTGATCGCCTGCAGCTCGTCCCAGTCGGACAATTGGCCGCCGATCTCGCGCATCGGGATCTCGAGTCCGACGGCGCCCAGGCGGTCCGGGATGCCGGTGATGTCGGCGGCGCTCCAGGGGCGGTTGCGGTCGCCGACCTGCAAGGCGTCGAAGTGGCCAAGCAGCTGGTGGTTGGAACGCTCGTGCACGAAGATGTGCGAGGTGGGGTGCAGGGCTACCGGGGCATGGTTGCGCTCCATGGCGGCCAGGCGCAGCGCCGTCACCTGGGCCATCGTGCCGCTGATGCAGAACACCGCGGCCTCGAAGCCCAGCAGGTCGGCAATCCTGCGTTCGAATGCCTGGATCAGCGCGCCTTCGCCGTAGACGTCGTGCTTGACGCCATTCGCTTCGCACCAGGCGGCCATGGCGCCGAACAGCTCGGCGGGCGGGCGGGCCCGGTGGCCGGGGAGGACGGTGGTGCAGCGGGATAGCGGGTCGGCGTCAGGCAAGGTGGGCTCCGGTGGGGTGGAGGCGGTACTGTACACCGAAGCGGGGGAGGGCGGGAAGGTGGGCCGCCCTCCGATGTTCCTGGAACCGGGGTTTCTAGAACTGCGTCAGCGCCGCGCGGGCCGGGTCCTGCCCCGCGCGCACCTGCTGCTGGTCCAGCTTGAACAGGCGCACCGACTTGGCCAGCTGGTCGGCCTGCTCCTGCATCGCCTGCGCCGCCGCGCTGGCTTGTTCGACCAGCGCCGCGTTCTGCTGGGTCACCTCGTCCATCTCGCCGACCGAGCGGTTGATGTGCTCGAGGCCCGCGCTTTGCGCGGTGCTGGCGGCGCTGATGCGGGCCATGATGCCGGTGACCTGTTCGGCGCTGGACAGCATGTCGTTCATCGTGGCGCCGGCTTCCTGCACCAGGCGGCTGCCGGCGTCGACCTCCGCCGTCGAGGACTGGATCAGGGCCTTGATTTCCTTGGCCGCGGCGGCGCTGCGCTGGGCCAGGTTGCGCACTTCCGAGGCCACGACCGCGAAGCCGCGGCCCTGCTCGCCGGCGCGCGCCGCTTCCACGGCCGCGTTCAGCGCCAGGATGTTGGTCTGGAAGGCGATGCCGTCGATGACGCCGATGATGTCGCTGATCTTGCTTGATGATTGCTTGATGGTGTCCATGGTGTCGATCACCTGGCGCACCATGCGGCCGCCTTCCTGGGCCACCATCGAGGTGTTCAGCGCCAGCTGGTTGGCGTGGCTGGCATCGCCGGCGTTGCGGCGCACGGTTTCGGTCAGGTCCTTCATCGATTCCGCGGTCGAGGCCAGGCTGACCGCCTGTTCCTCGGTGCGCTGGCACAGGTCCAGGTTGCCGGTCGAGATTTCGTTCGAGGCCAGCGCGATCTGCTCGGCGCCCTGGCGCACCTGGCCCACCACCGAGGACAGCTCGCTGCCGATCTCGTTCATGGCCTGCGCCAGGCGGCCGATCTCGTCGCGGCTGGAGACGTCGACGCGGGTGCTCAGGTCGCCGTGGGCGATGCGCACGGCGGCGTCGCGCGCCTCTTTCAAGGGGCGGGTCACGGTGCGCTTGATCAGGGTGGCGAGCAGGAAGGCGAACACCGCCAGCGCGGCAAGGCCGACCACGATGTTACGGTTGCGCAGCTGGGTCGCTTCGCGCGTGATCTCGTCCTCGTAGGCGCCGCCGGCGATCAGCCAGTCCCAGTCCTTGAAGACCGTGTAGGCGACCACCTTCATGCGCGCCGTGGTCTCGCCCCTTTCCGCGTTCCGCCACGGGTAGGTGATGACGCCTTCGCGCTTCTCCAGCATCTCCTTGATGAAGGGGCGGCCGTCGGCGTCGCGGCTGTCCAGGATGTTGCCGCCTTCCCGGGCCGGGTGCACGATGGTGTCGCCCTGGGTCTTGCCCGGCGCCGCGTTCAGTATGAAGTAATAGCCGGTGTCGCCGATGGTCTTCTGGCGGATGCGTTCCTTCAGCGCAGCCAGGTTCGCGTCGACGTCCACGCCCACGTACAGGATGCCGATGACCTTGCCCGAGGCATCGCGGATCGGCTCGTAGTCGGTCATGAACTGCTTGCCGAACAGCTTGGCCAGGCCGATGTAGGACTTGCCGGCGCGGATGGCGGCGTAGGCGGCGCCGCTGCGGTCCAGCACGGTGCCGATGGCGCGCTCGCCGTTTTCCTTCTTGACCGAGGTACTGATGCGCACGAAATCGTCGCCGCTGGCCGCGAAGATGGTGGCGTTGCCGGTGGTCTGGCGGGTGAAGCGGTCGGGGATGGTGAAGTCCAGGTTCAGTGGCTTGCCGCCGGACAGCAGGGTCGGGACGCTCTTGTCGCCGACCGTCACCAGGGTGCCCGGGTCGAGGCTGAATTCGCCCTCGAAGCCGGTCGCGAAGATCTTGCCGTAGCTGACCGTCTGGCTGGTCATCGCCCGGTTGAACAGCTCGACCGTGTTGAGGACACCGCGCAGTTCACTGTTCATGTTGGTGACGGCATGGCGGTGCAGCATCGAGGAGGTGGACCAGCTGATGGTGACGACCAGCGCGGCCAGGATGAGACTGACGAGGGCAAAGGTGAAGGCGGTGATCTTCGCACCGACGGTCCAGTCCGAAACACTGAACGATTTTTCTTTCATGAATACTCGAGCCTGTAGGATAGTTCCCGCATGTTACTGTAAATATCCTACCGGCAACTATCATATTTACTGAATTCGATGTATCCATACAACAACTTCTTATACCCGTATGCCGTTTTGCTATGCCGATCGTCCAGGAATCAATGCTCGACGTGCACGTTGTGGAACTGCAGCGCCGCCAGGTTGGCATAGATGCCGCCCAGCGCGACCAGCGAGGCATGGGTGCCGGTTTCGACGATGCGGCCATCCTCCATCACGATGATGCGGTCGGCGCGCTGCACGGTGGCCAGGCGGTGCGCGATGATCAGGGTGGTGCGGCCGACCATGGCCGCCTCCAGCGCGCGCTGCACCAGGCGTTCCGACTCGGCGTCCAGCGCACTGGTGGCTTCGTCGAGCAGCAGCAGCGGCGGATTCTTCAGCAGGGCGCGCGCGATCGCGATGCGCTGGCGCTGGCCGCCGGACAGGCGCACGCCGCGCTCGCCCAGGAAGGCGGCGTAACCCTCGGGCAGGCGCTCGATGAATTCGTGGGCCGCGGCCAGCCTGGCGGCGGCGATGACTTCCGCATCGGTGGCGTCGGCCCGGCCATAGCGGATGTTTTCCATCGCGCTGGTCGAGAAGATCACCGTGTCCTGGGGCACGATGCCGATCGCGCCGCGCAGGGTCTCGAGGCTCAGGTCGCGGATGTCGACGCCATCGAGCAGCACGGCGCCCGACTGCGGGTCGTAGAAGCGCAGCAGCAGCTGGAACAGCGTGGTCTTGCCGGCGCCGGATGGCCCCACGATGGCGACCGTCTCGCCCGGCTTGATGTCCAGGTTCAGGTGCGACAGCGCCGCGGTGTCTGGCCGCGACGGGTAGGAAAAGCCGATATCGGCCAGGCGCAGGGCGGCGCCGTTGGCGCTGCGCGCCGGCAGGGATTTCGGGTGCGTCGGGTCCTGGATCGGCGAGCGCACCGCCAGCAGTTCCATCAGGCGTTCGGCGGCGCCGGCCGCGCGCTGGGCGTCGCCCATCACTTCCGACAGCGCGCCGATGGCGCCGGAGACGATGGACGCGTACAGGATGAACTGGCCGAGGTCGCCGCCGCTCATGGTCCCCGCCAGCACCGCGTGCGCGCCCAGCCACAGCACGAACACGATAGCGCCGAACACCAGCACGATGGCGACCATGGTCAGGAGCGAACGCGCGCGGATGCGCCGCATCGCGGTGCTGAACGCACCTTCGACCGAGGCGCCGAAGCGGCGCGTTTCCTTCTCTTCGTGGGTGAAGGCCTGCACGGTCGGCATGGCGTTGAGGATCTCGCCGGCCAGCGCCGAGGCGTCGGCGATGCGGTCCTGCGAGTCGCGCGAAAGCTTGCGCACGCGCCGTCCGAACAGCACGATCGGCACCACCACCAGCACCAGCAGGCCCAGGATGATCGAGGTCAGCTTCACGCTGGTCACGAACAGCATCGCCAGGCCGCCGATGAAGAGCAGGGTGTTGCGCAGGGCCAGCGAGATGCTGGTGCCGACCACGGTCTGGATCAGGGTGGTGTCGGTGGTCAGGCGCGACAGCACTTCGCCGGTGCGCGTGGTCTCGAAGAATTCGGGGCTCTGGCGCAGCACGTGGCGGTAGACGGCGGCGCGGATGTCGGCGGTGACGCGCTCGCCCAGCCAGGACACCATGTAGAAGCGCGCCGCGGTGGCCACGGCCAGCACGCTGGCCACGCCGAACAGGGCCAGGAAGGTGGCGTTGACGTTCTTGATCGAGCTGGAACCGGCGGCGCCGAAGCCATGGTCGATCATCTGCTTGAACGCATACGGAATGGCCAGCGTGGCGCCGGCGGCGACCAGCAGCGCGATCCCGGCCAGCAGGAACTGGCGGCGGTAGGGGCGCAGGAAGGGCATCAGGATGCGCAGGGCGGCCAGGCTGCCCTTGCGCTCGGGGTTGGGGTTGATGTCGGTGGAACGGTTGCTCATAGTTAGGTTCTTGGTCTTGCTTGGAGGATGCGGGCCCGCGGTCACAGCGCCATCGCGTCGACGTAGCCGGTCAGCTCGAGGTAGCCGCGCCCGGCGGGCCGGCCGCCCTTCGTCACGCGCACCGCGCCTTCCCAGTAGACGGCGCCGGTCGAGCGGCGCGAGTCGAGTTCCTGGTCGGGCTGCAGCGGCTGCAACTGCCAGCGGATCGGTCCGGTGGTGAGGTCGGCCGCCACCGGGTAGCTGGCGCCGGTGCGCGGCGATTTCCAGTGTGCGGTCGGCGTGAAGCCGACCGCTTCGCGGCCGTATTGCGTCACGTGGCCCTGCGCGTCGCGGACGGCGGCATGGGCCCACAGTGTAGCACCCGCCTTGTCGCGGATGCGGAAAGCCATCAGGGCGCCGCCATCGTCGAGGTTCGCACCCAGCCAGTCCCAGCCGACCGCGCCCGGGTCGAGCACCTGGCTCGACCACTCATGATCGAGCCAGGCCGTGCCCGTGACCGCGATCTGTTTCGCGGCGCCGGCGCGGCTCACCTGGCCTTCGACCTTCAATTGCGGCTCGCTGTAGTAATAGCTTGCATGCCCGGGCGCCGCGCCCTTGCGCGAAAACCCGTTCTCGCCTTGCAGCAGCGGGGCCTGGGTCGGGTTCAGGCGCAGCGTGAACGCGAGCTCGCCGGAGCGCACGGTGACGTCGTAATGGCCGTCCGGCGCGCGCCGCATCGTCCAGTCGTCGAGCTTGACGTCGGTCGTCTCCGTCTTCGCCCAGGCCAGGCCGAAGCCTTCGCGCGCGCTGCGCTGGTCGTGCACCAGCCGGCCGAGGGCCGGGTCGGACAGCGCGGCGTGGCCGATGATCAGCTGCTTGGGCGCGAAGGCGCTCGGGTTGGCCGGGTCGACCCCGGTGCGGCTGCGGAAGAAGGTCACCTGGAAGCCGAGCGGTTTGCCGTCGGGGGTCTGCAGCCAGCCGGTGACGTACCACCACTCGGTGCGGTGGCCCGGGTGGGCGCCGAAGTCGCGCGGGAATTGCAGCGCGCGGCCCGGGACCACCGGGTCATAGGCCGGCGGCGCGGCGGCGGCGCTCAGCGTCAACAAGGCCAGGAGGGCGAGCAGCCAGCGCATCACCAATCCTCCCGCACCGCGCGCACCGGTCCGCCGGACAGCGCATAGCGCCCCGACACCAGCGCCGTCACCACCGAGGCCGCCAGCAGCGCGACGGCCACCGACGCCAGCAGCGTCCAGGGCAGGTGCAGCTGCATGGTCCAGTGGAAGGATTGCGGGTTCACGACGAACACCAGGATCAGGCTGATCAACAGGCCCAGCACGAAGCCGGTCGCCACGCCCAGCGCGGTGAGCGAACCGCCTTCGATGGCGAGGATGCGCAGCACCTGGCCGCGCGTCACGCCCACGTGGCGCAGCATGCCGAATTCCTTTGCGCGCGCCAGCGTCTGCGCCGAGAAGGTCGCGGCCACGCCGGACATGCCGATCGCGATCGCGATCGCCTCCAGCAGGTAGGTCACGGCGAAGCTGCGGTCGAAGATGCGCAGGCTGGCGGCGCGGATGTCGCCCGGCCGCGCCAGCGTGAGCGAGGCGCCGAACGGCAGGGCGCGCAGCGCGGCGGCTATGCTGTCGACCGGGGTGCCGCCGGCGGCCCACAGCGCGGCGTCGGTGACGCTGCTGTCCCCGGTCAGCGCGCGGTAGTCGCTCAACAGCACGACCGCGGAACCGGTCTGGTTGGCATAGTCGCGCCAGATGCCGGCGATGAAGAAGCGCTGTGCGCGCCCGCCCAACGGCAGGTCGAGGTGCTGGCCGGGGCGCAGGCGGTACAGGTCGCTCATCGCTTCCGAGATCCACAGCGGGCGCGCGCCAGCGGGAACGGGGGCGCTGGCGCCGACCAGCACCAGAAGCCGGCCCGGGTCAAGCGGGTCGATGTCGCGCGCGATCAGGGTGATGTCGGGCCGGGCCGGATCGAGCGACAGCGGCCGCGTACGCAGGAAGGCGGTGCGCGCCACGCCGGGCACGGCGGCCAGCGCGCGCTGCTCGTCCGGGCCAAAGGCGCCGGTACTGCCGCCGGTCGCGGTACGCACGTAGATATCGGCCGGCAGGATGTGCAGGATCCAGTCGTCGACCGAGACGCGGAAGCTCGCCACCATGATCCCCATCGCCACCATCAGGCTGAAACTGGCCAGCACGCCGCCCAGCGCGATCGAGGCCTGGCCGGGCGCGTTGGCCAGGCGCGCCAGCGTCAGCGCCAGCACCGGGGACGGCGAAGACGACTGCGCGCCCTTGCGCTGGAGCGCGCGGTTCAGCATGCGGAACACGGTGGCGGCCAGGCGCGGCATCAGGCCGATGCCGCCGATGAGGAGCAGGGCGACGGCGAAGTAGCCGAACAGCGGCAGTTCGAACACGGGCGGCGCGAACGCGCAGGCGGCGGCCAGCAGCAGGCAGATGATCGAGGGCCAGACGCGCGACAGGCGCGCCAAAGCGGTCTCGTCGTTGCCGGACTTGAGGGCGATGGCCGGCCGGGCGCGCGCGGCTTCCAGTGCCGGCGCCGCGCAGCCGAGCAGGGCCACGCCCAGGCCCAGCGCAAAGAACACCAGCGCCGCCACCGGCGTGAACTGGACCTGGGGCTTCACGCCCGGGAAGTAGCCTGCGCCGAGGTCGCCGCCGAAGAAGTGCAGCGCCGCGGCGGCCAGCAGGTAGCCGCCGCCGATGCCGAGCAGCGCGCCGAGCACGCCCAGGCTGCCGCCTTCGAGCAGCACCTGGCGCAGCAGCGCGCCCCGGTCCAGGCCCAGCACGCGCAGCAGCGCGAACTGGCTGCGCCGCCGCAGCACCGACAGGGCCTGGGTCGAGAACACCAGGAAGGCGCCGGTGAACAGGGCGACCAGCGCCAGCACGGTGAGGTTCACGCGGTAGGCGCGGCTCAGGTTGTTGTTGCGGCTTTCCTGGTTGGCGTCGTTCGGGCGCGCCACGCGGAAGCGCCCCGGGAATTGGCGTTCCAGGTCTTGCGCCAGCTGGCGTTCGAACAGGGCGCGGTCGACGCCATCGAGCAGCTTGAGGTCGACGCGCGTGAGCTTCCCGAGCTGGCCGAAGCGCCACTGGGCGGCGCCGATGTCCATCACGCCGATGCGCTGGCCGCTCCTCGCGCGCAGCACGGGGCCGGCCACCCGCAGGCTGAAGTCGCGGGTGCCGGCGCGGAAGGCCAGCGCATCGCCGCGCCCTTTTGCCAGCCAGCCCTGCGCGGCCGGCGACAGGAACACGGCGTCGTCGGCCAGGATGTCGGCAGCTTGCCCCTTGCCAGGCACGCCGGTCAGGTCGGGCGAGATGAAGCCGGCGCGCAGCGGATCGAGGCCGACGATTTTCAAGGAGCCGCGCACGCCGGGCAGGGCCGCATCGATTTCCAGCACCGGCGAGGCGACCGCCACGCCTTCCCGCGTGGCCAGCAGCGGGTAGATCGCTTCATCGATGGAGGGCTCGCGGCCGGACACCTGGACGTCGGCCTGGCCCGCCAGGCTCTGGATCGCGGCCGAGAATTCGTTGAAGGCGGCGGCATTGATCAGGTGGATGGCGAAGCCCATGGCGACGCCGACCGCAATGGCGACGACGGCCAGCAGCGCGCGCATCGGGTGGGCACGCCACTCGCCGAACAGCAGCCAGCGGGAGAGAAGATTCAGGCCGGGCATTCCACCGCCATCGTTTCGCGCTGCCGGCGCACCTTGAGCAGGGCCGCTTCGCGCGCCTTGCCCTGGACGCGGGCCGCGTCTTCCTGCGCCCATTTGTGGCGCAGGCGCAGCTTGTTGCAAGTCTTGCGCCTGGCCTGGGCCGCGCGCGCCAGCTTGTCCTGGCGCCGCTCTTCGGCTTCAATCTGCTTGTCGCGCGCGATGCGCAGTTTTTCCAGTTCCAGCAGCGTGCGCGCGTCGCGCGTGGCCACTGCGCCCGCTTCCGGCGGCGCGACCCCGGCGGGCGGGGGCGGCAGGCGGGTCGACGCGCCGGCGGTGCAGGGCCGGTCGCCATAGCTGATCTTGCCGCCGTGGCTGCATTTATAGACGGCCTGGGCGCTGGCCGCCTGGCACAGCAGGCACAACATGGCGAAGGAAAGGGGGCGGATCATGGGTCTCCTGGTCAAAGAATTTTGCCAGGGTTCATAATGCCGAGCGGGTCGAGCGCGGCCTTGAGCGCACGCATCAGGTCCAGCTCGACAGCGGATTTGTAGCGTGGTAGTTCGTCGCGCTTGAGGGCGCCGACGCCATGCTCGGCCGAGATCGAGCCGCCGAAACCCGCCACGCTGTCGTGCACCACGCGGTTGATCGGCCCCTGCTCGTCGAGGAAAGCGTCGTGCGCGATGCCTTCCGGCGGCGCGATGTTGTAGTGCAGGTTGCCGTCGCCCAGGTGGCCGAAGCAGACCACCTGCACGCCCGGGTACAGCTCTTCCAGCCGGCTTGATGTGGCGTCGATGAAGTCGGCGATGCGCGAGATCGGCAGCGAGATGTCGTGCTTGATGTTCTTGCCGGCCGCGGCCTGGGCCAGCGGGATGTGCTCGCGGATCGCCCACAGCGCCTTCGACTGGGCGATCGAGGTCGCCACCACGGCGTCCTGCACGATGCCGGCCTCCAGGGCCCGTTCGATCGCGCCTTCCAGCAGGCCGATGCCGTGGCGTTCCGATTCGTGGCTGGACAGTTCGAGCAAGGCGTATTGCGGATAGCGGCCGGGGAAGGGTTGCGGCAGGTTCGGAAAGTGGCTGGCGACCAGGCGCAGGCAGACGTCGCTCATCAGCTCGTAGCCGGTGAGGGTCGGGCCGCAATGCGCTTCCATCAGCTTGAGCAGCTGCAGCGCGTCGCCCGGGCTGCACAGGGCGACCAGTGCCGTGATCGCCGCCTTCGGTTGCGGGAACAGTTTCAGGACGGCGCCGGTGATGATGCCCAGCGTGCCCTCAGCGCCGATGTACAGGTCGCGCAGGTCGTAGCCGGTGTTGTCCTTGCGCAGACCGCGCAAGCCATCCCAGACCTCGCCGCGCGCGGTGACGACTTCCAGGCCCAGGCACAGCTCGCGCGTGTTCCCGTAGCGCAGCACGCCGGTACCGCCGGCATTCGTCGCCAGGTTGCCGCCGATGGTGCAGCTGCCTTCAGCCGCCAGCGACAGCGGGAACAGCAGCCCCTGCGCGCCCGCCGCCGCCTGCACGTCGGCCAGCACGCAGCCGGCATCCACCGTCATGGTGCGGTTGAAGGCGTCGATGGCGCGCACCCGGTTCAGGCGCCGCGTCGATAGCAGAAGCGCGGTGCCGGACACGTCCGGCACGCTGCCCAGCACCAGGCCGGTACGCCCGCCCTGGGGCACGATGGGGACGCCGTGCCGGGCGCACAGGCGCACCAGGGCCGCGACCTCGCCCGTGGTCGCCGGGGCCACCACGGCGCGCGCGCGGCCGGTAAAGCGTCCGCGCCAGTCGGTGAGGTAGGGCGCGGTGTCGCCGGGGGCGGTGAGGACGTGGGCCGGGCCGGCGATCGCGCGGCAGGCGTCGAGGAAGCCGTCGTCAGTCATGCGGTACTTTGACCTTGTCCAGCAATTCCTTCGCCAGTTTCTGCGCCTGTTTCTTGTAAGGCCGCAGGTAGAGCACGGCAAACAGGAAGTAGGACACCACCAACAGCGCTTCGCCCAGCGCCATGATGCGCGACAGTTCCGTGCGGTCGCTCCAGGCGCGCACCACGCCTTCGACGAAATAAATCAGGATCACCATCGACGACCACTGCAGCGTGTAGAGGTCGCGCTTGAGCACGCCGCGCAGCGGCAACAGCAATGGCAGCGCCTTCAGCGCCAGCAGCGAACCGCCCGGATGCAGTGGTGCGATTGCGATTTCCCAGGCCAACAGCCAGACGCACAGGATGACCAGGCTGGTCACGGCGCCCGTATGAAACACCCTTAGCACTTGCATTGCCTATTCCATCCCCTGCAATTTGCGGCTTGCCTGCGCCAGGCGCCGGCCGAGTGCGATCGCAAGCCGCTTCTCGTCTTCGGTGACCGGACGCTTGTTGTCCACCCCGGCCCAGTGGGTCGCGCCGTAGGGACTGCCTCCGCTCTCGGTGGTCATCAGTTCCGGCTGGGTGTAGGGCAGGCCCATCACCAGCATGCCGTGGTGCAGCAGCGGAATCATCATCGACAGCAGTGTCGCTTCCTGGCCGCCGTGCAGGCTGCCGGTGGATGTGAACACGACCGCCGGCTTGCCCGCCAGTGTGCCGGACAACCATTGTGCCGACGTACCGTCGAGGAAATACTTCATGGCCGAGGCCATGTTGCCGAAGCGCGTGGGCGAACCCAGGGCCAATCCGGCGCATTCGGCCAAGTCCTCCAGCTCGACATAGGGCGCGCCGGCGCGCGGGATGTCGGGCTCGGTTGACTCCGCTACCGTCGACACCGCAGGCACCGTGCGCAGCCGCGCTTCCATGCCCGGGACGCTTTCGATGCCCTGGGCGATGAGTTCGGCCAGCCGGCGCGTCTTGCCGTGCCGCGAGTAATACAAAACGAGGATAATCAGATTGGTTGGGTTCATCGTTGGTATTATAGGGCGCTTTATAAAACGACACGGGTCACATTTTAGACGCCGTTCTCCCCCGGATGCTTTCCAAAACCGTCACCCAATTGTCGCGCAGTACCAGCGAGATGTTCAACGTCGGCGTCGAGCGGGTGCGTGGCCTGACCTGGAGCGAAGTGCGCGACCTGGTGCGTTTCGCGCGCCGGCGCCTGCTCGAGGAAAAACTGCCCC
>Ga0308160_10004893_pt1 | contig 14108 bp, 16 predicted proteins | sample PhyFR1_FD_201036 | JGI IMG/M metagenome (GOLD analysis project Ga0308160, IMG submission 201036) | Phyllosphere microbial communities from UC Gill Tract Community Farm, Albany, California, United States - DLSLF.R1 | ecosystem: Host-associated > Plants > Phyllosphere > Unclassified | place: USA...
GGCTGGTGTGCAGGATGACGTCGGCGCCGTGCAGCGCGTCGACGACGTGGGCGACCGTGGCGTCCAGGTGCTCCGCGGCGCGGTCGTCCAGGAGCTGTTCGACGTCGATCTCCACGATCCGGGCCGATCCGTGCTGGGCGGTCAGGGCGTTGAGCTGGCGGGTGGTGACGCCCACGTGCGAGCCGACCACGATCAGGCCGCCGGCCTCGGAGGGCTGGTTGCCGGCGTAGGCCTCGGCGGCGGTGAGTTCGGTGCGGATTTCCTGCCCGATCCGGGCGCGGACGAACGGCGGACCGACGCGGTAAAGCAGTTTCTTGCCGCGGCGTTCGGCCTCCTGCAGGCCCAGGGACAGGAGCCGGAGGTCGTTCTCGGAGACGATGTCGGCCACGATCGGGGTGGAGTCGGTGGCGGCGTCGATGGCGTCGGCGATGGCGCGGGCCGAGGCCTGCGGGTCCCCGGCCCGGATGGTGTCCAGGTCCAGGACGATCACGGAGCCGGCGCTGAAGCGGCCGCCGGACTTTTCCTCGACGTAGCGGGCGAGTTCGGAGTTGGCGAACCCGAAGCTGGCGTCGCGGGCGAACTCGGTGTCGGCCACCGGGGTGAGGCGGCCGGTGGCGCCGGCGCGCATGTAGTGCACCCCGCCGATGGTGACGCGGCCGGCGTCCGGGAAGGCCGGGACGATCACGACGCCGTCGGTGGTCCCGCCGCCGACGGCGCTGACGGTGGCGGCGATGACGTCCGGCTCCAGCGGGTAGTGGCCGCGGAGGGTGGAATCGCTGCGGCTGACGAAGCCCACGCTCAGCGACTCGGCCTGCGCGGCGGCGAGCGCGTTGCGGACGATTTCCTCGTTGCGGGCGGCGGCCTCGGCCGGGTCCAGGCTGCGGGTGTTGGTCAGGACGTAGACGGCGTCCGCGGGGTGGCCGTTGATGCGGTGGGAGAAGGCCCATGCGAAGTCCTCCACCTCCCACCGGGTCAGGACGGGGAGGTCGGCGACGGACTGGGTGCCGGTGGGGTCATCATCCAGCACCACGAGGGTGCGGGGGCCCGCCGCGGCGGCTGCGGCAACGCCGTCGGCCACCAGGGCTGCCGGTACCGGGACCTCCGCCGGGAAGGCGGCCAGGACATCTGCCTCTAAGGGCTCTGCTGCTAAGGGCACGTGCACTCCATTGTGGAAACTCTGTTGCGGTGGAATCTGCGCGGCTGGTCTCCAACCGCATTTGTAAGATGTCTGACATCTAGCAAGTGAGTGTTAGTGTGGCATAAGGCACAGAGACGCGCAAGTAGACTTGTCGGGCACGCGTGTGGATGACGTTGGACGGGGAGATTTGGCTAGGAAATCGCTGGTAGGCGTCGTGGCCGACGAGCTGCTGGACCGCATCATCGCCGGCGAGTTCCCGCCCGGATCCCCGGTCCCGGGCGAGCTCGAACTGAGCGCCCGGCACGACGTGAGCCGGATGACCGTTCGCGAGGCGATCAAGACCCTGGAGGCCCAGCACATCCTGAGCGTCGAGCGCGGGCGCGGCACATTCGTCAACCCGCTGAGCCGCTGGGCATCGCTGGAGGCCGTGCTGCGCGCGGCTTCGGAGGGCACTAACGACGCCGCCACGGCGGTCCAGCTGATCGAGCTGCGGCGGATGCTGGAATCGGGGGCCTGCGAACTGGCCGCCTCGCGGATCAGCGACGCCGACCTGGAAACCCTCCGCGGCCAGGTGGAGTCAATGCGCGCCGCCCACGAACACCACGACGTCGCGGCCTTCGTTGCCGCGGACCTCGCCTTCCATGACCTGATCCTGCGCGCCTCGGAGAACGTGTTCGCGGCGGTGTTGTTCGCGCCGCTGCACCGGGTGCTCGAGCGTCGCCGGACCCAGACCTCCGAGGTGCGGGAAATTCAGGCCCACGCGATCGAGCAGCACGGGAAGATTGCGGCGGCGCTGGCTACCCGCGACCCGCGGCTGGCGCGCGACGCCATGGACGCCCACATGCAGCAGACCCTGGACGACCTGCGGACCTACGTCCTGGCGGCCCCGGCGGGCTGACGCCGCCTTGTCCTGCCATCCTGAGGGCTGGCCGGCGCCCCGGGTCTCTTCTAGGCCAGGGAGAGGAAGAGCTTCTCCAGCTCGGCGCGGTCCAGGCTGGGGTCCTCCTGCTGCATGCACTGCTGCAGGCCGGTGGCGATGATGGAGAAGCCCGCCTTGTCGAGGGCGCTGGAGACCGCCGCGAGCTGGGTTACGACGCTCTTGCAGTCGCGACCCTCCTCGAGCATGCGGGTAACGGCGGCAAGCTGGCCCTGGGCGCGGCGAAGCCGGTTAATGACGGACTTCATGTCCGTGGGATCGAGTTCCATGGGAGCCTCCCGGAAAAGTGGCGGATTACCCTCTATCATATACCCCCTGCCGTATCATGCATACCCCGGGCAGGTATCATAATCCGCCTGCGGGGGCCGAAAGGATCTTGCACCGGCGTCAGTCCCGGCGTATTTCTGAGCTTGTGAACTCGGCAGCATTCCTCGACCCGGCACTCCCCTTCGGCAACGCCGCGCCGGGCGGCGGCCCCTGGAGGCGGCTGGTATCCCTGGGCGACTCGTTCACCGCAGGCCTGGGCGACCCGGAACCGGGCAGTCCGGGAGGTATCCGCGGCTGGGCGGACCGGACTGCCGAGGAGCTCGCCGCCCTCCGTCCCGACTTTTCCTACGCCAACCTGGCCGTCAGCGGCCTGGTGCTGCAGGAGATCGTCGACCTGCAGCTGGAGCGGGCCATCGCGCTGCGACCGGACCTGGTGACGCTCTCAGCGGGCGGCAACGACCTGGTCTTCCACCGCCGCGACCCGGACCGCCTCGCCGACGACCTGGACGCCGCCGTCGCCGCCCTGTCCGCCACGGGGGCGACCGTGGTGATCTTCACCGGCCCGGACTGGGGTCACACGCCCGTTTTTGGCCGCATCCGCGGGAAGGTGGCGGTGTTCAACGAGAACATCCGGACCATCGCGGCACGCCACCATGGCGTGATCGCGGACCTGTGGACCATGCGGGAACTCAGCGATCCGCGGATGTGGGACCCGGACCGGCTGCACTTCTCGCCGCTGGGCCACCACACCATTGCGGGCATGGTGCTGGACACCCTGCAGGTCCCGCACACCCTGGTGCCGTTGCGACCCAAGCCGCTGCCCGCACCCGGCTGGCGCCAGACCCGCACCGAGGACCTGTCCTGGGCGACGCACTACCTGTTTCCGTGGATGGCCCAGCGGCTCCGGCCGCACGCTCCCGAGAGCCCGGCCGCACCGAAGCGCCCCGACCCCGGCCCGGTGCTGCGGGTCAATGTTTCCCCCGCCGGCAGCCCCTAGTCCGGGGCGGTCCGGTCCGCTAGCCTGCAGGAACGGCCCCCGGCCGCCGCGGCCGGGTCAACGGACCGACGACGATCCCGAGGAGCGAAGATGTCCAACCACACCTACAGCATTTCCGAAATAGTCGGCACCTCGACGGAGGGCGTGGACGCGGCCGTCCGCAACGGCATCGCCGAGGCCGCCAAGACCCTGCGGAACCTGGACTGGTTCGAGGTCAAGGAGATCCGGGGACACCTGGAAAACAACGAGGTGGCCGACTGGCAGGTGACCATCAAACTTGGCTTCCGGCTGGAGCGCTGACCCGCCGTCCGGAGGGCTTTCTGACGAATTCCTGCTCACCCTTATCCCGCCCTGGGCGGGCTTTTTTCGCTGCCGGGTGGCTATTTGATAGTAAGCATGATTAGTATCTACTCAGAAGGATGAAGCGCACCCGGCAATCCGGGTGTCTCCTCAACAGAAAGCGAAGGACAGCAAATGGGTATTCTCGGATTCTTGATTCTGGGTCTTATCGCCGGCGCAATCGCCAAGGCCATCCTGCCGGGCCGTCAGGGCGGCGGCTGGGTCATCACGATGGTCCTCGGCGTTGTTGGCGCCCTCCTGGGCGGCTTCATCGGCAGCGCACTCTTCGGTACCGGTCTGCAGGAGTTCTTCTCGCTGACCACCTGGCTGCTGGCGATCGTCGGTTCGATCATCGTTCTGCTCATCTACGGCATGATCACCCGCCGTTCGCACCGCTAAGTCGGAGCAGTAAGAACCGGCTCCGGGAATTACTCCCGGGGCCGGTTTTTTGTTCCCGAATATCCGCCGGGGGTCATCGAACTACCGCGAATTTTCACCAATCAGCACGGATTAGGAGCGCAGTATGAAGAACAAGCTTGTTTTCGGTACGGGCCTTGCCGCCGGTTACGTCCTGGGGTCCCGCTCGGGCCGCGCCGCGTACGAGAAGCTGAAAACCCGCGCGTCGGATCTTTGGCAGAGCAAGCCGGTGCAGGACGGCGTCACCGCGGCCACGGAGGCGGTCAAGGACAAGGCCCCGGAAGTATCGGGCCAGCTGGCCGAGGCGGCCCGCCGCGCCGGCACGGTCATCACCTCCAAGGTCCACCACGACGGCGACGCAGCCGACGCCACGAAGACCTCGAACGCCGCAACCCGTGAGGACACCGCCACGGCCGAACCCACGGGCGCCGTCCCGGCGCACAGCACCCACGTGGGCACCCCGAACCTCGGCACCGACGAAGCCCCGAAGCACGTCACGCCGAACTAGTCCGCGCTCCGCGGTTATCGCTGCGGTTGCGGACAGACGCCCGCCGGATCCGGCGTGCGTCCGTCCGAAACCGCCGCGAAAGTCCGGACCTGCCGCGAAATAAGGGCTGTCCCGGTGCCGGTTCGCCCCATCGGAGAGGCCTTGACTGCCGCCTGGAGTTACGCTCCGGGCGGCAGTCGGCTTTCCACCACCGTGGCGTCGAGCGCCGACGAGGTGCGGATCCGGGCGGCGAAGCCGTTGTCCGTGAGGATGGCACGGGTGGCGCGGGCCTGGACCCGACTGGTTTCGATCAGGAGCCAGCCGCCCGGGACGAGCCAGTCCGCGGCGCCGGCCGCAATGCGCCGGTGCAGCGCGAGGCCGTCCGCTCCCCCGTCGAGCGAGATCCGGGGTTCGTGGAGCCTGGCCTCCGGGGGCATTCCGGCAATGGCATCGGTGGGTACGTAAGGCGCATTCACCGCCAGCAGATCCACGCGGCCCCGCAGCTCCGCGGGCAGGGCTTCGAACAGGTCACCGGTGTGGACGGCGGCGCCGGGTGCACTGAGGTTTCGCTGCGCACAGGCGACGGCGGCGGGGTCAAGGTCGGCGGCGTGCAGCACCAGCGGGCCGGCGGCGGCCAACAGCGCCGCGCCCACAGCTCCGGAGCCGCAGCACAGATCCACCACCACGGGCGGCCGTCCGTCACCGGCATCGACGTCCCGCAGGAGGGCCGCGCCGCGCCGGACAAGGTATCCCGTGCGGCGGCGGGGGACGAAGACGCCGGGATCCACGGCGATTCTCAGCCCGCAGAAGTCCGCCCAGCCCAGCAGGTGTTCCAGCGGGAGGCCGGAGACGCGGCGGTCCACGAGGTTTTCGAGCTGATCCGTGTCCGCGGCAGCGCTTAGCAGCAGGTCAGCTTCTTCTTCGGCGAAGACGCAGCCGGCGTTCTGGAGCCGCCGGATGATGTCCTGCCGCCGGGTACCGGTGTGCTGCATGGGCCGTTCCGTCCGCCGCGGGTAGGGACCTTCATGCTAGCGGCGTGGTCCGGGTCAGCCCACCACGCGGAGGAACGGCTGCGGGCGTGCCGGTATCAGCCGGAGGACTTTCTTGCGGGCGGCGGCGGCGCTGGGCCGGTCCGCGGGGTTCATGGCCGTCATCGACTTCAGCAGGCTGGTCCAGCCGTTGCCCAGCGTGGCGGGGATCGCGGGGCTGCGGAGGGTGCGGGCCACGAGCGACTCCACGGGGGTTCCGGGGTAGGCCTTCTCCCCTGTGAGGCACTCAAGGAGCACCAGACCGAGGGCGTAGATGTCGGTGGCGGGCTGGAGGGGCTGTTCCTTGGCCTGCTCCGGGCTCATGTAGTGCACCGTCCCGGAGGACATGCCGGCTTCGGGGGTGGTGCCCGCGGTCACGGCGATGCCGAAGTCGGCCAGCCGCACCGAGCTGCGCCGCAGCTGGCTGACGAGGATGTTCGCGGGTTTGATGTCCCGGTGGACCAATCCCTTGCCGTGGACGTGGTCCAGGCCGGCGAGGGCGTCGGCGGCCCACGCCGCGACGACGGCGGGCTCGGTGGTGTCCTCGTGGATCCGGTCGCTCAGGCTTCCGCCGCTGGCGTATTCCTCCACCAGGTAAGGCCGGCCGGCCCACCGGTCGCCCTCGGGGACGGTGCCGGCCGCAACGAAGCGGACGACGGCGGGGTGGTCCAGGGAGGCGAGGACGCGGGCCTCGTCGAGGATCCGGGAGGCGTCCTTTTCGGCCGGCCCTTCGGCAACCTTGATGGCGACCGGCCGGCCGGTGGCCAGGTCGCTGCCGCGGTAGACCGTGGCCGTTGCGCCGCGGCCCAGCCGCTCATGGACCAGGAAGCGGCTCTGCGGTTCGTTGGGGAGCGCCAGCAGGCTGGCGTCGAGGCCGGGCAGCCCGGCTGCCGGCAGGAGTGTCTCGGTAACCGGAACGGCGCTCACGAAAGGGAGGCCAGTGCGTTGGAGGGGTGGAGGATGCCGTCGACCTGGAAGCCGCAGGAGCAGCGCCAGACCGGGGGCAGCGAGGCCGGTCCGCCGTCGGGCTCAAAGGAGTAGTCGGTCATGGTGGCGAGCGCCGGGGCCTCCCACTGCATCGGTGCGCCGCAGTGGCTGGGGGCCAGGGCGCGGATGGCGGCGGAGGTCCGGTCCGCGGGCTGGGCCGGGTTTTCCAGCTCCACATCCAAGGAACCCGACTCGGGCCCGAAGCCGTGGTCGATGGTCAGCGTCTGCGACTCATCATTCTTGCGCGATAGGTTATCCAACACATTGGTAAGCATACATATCGCTAGCCGAACTAGCTAGTTTTGGGGCTCGGAACTTTGCTCCGGTCAGTGGCCGGCGGTGTGCTCGTCCAGGGCCTCGGTCATCTTGCGCAGGAAGGACACGATCACACGGCTCTCATCGGGCGTGAGGCCCTCGGCGACCTCCAGCATCCGGCGGTGCATCTGCCCCAGGGTTTCCCGGACCTCGGTATCGGTCTCCGTCGTCGGGACGATCACCAGGGAGCGCCGGTCGGTGGGGTGCGGCTCGCGGCGGACATGCCCGCTGAGTACCAGCCGGTCGATCAGGGAGGTGGTGGACGCCGTCGTGATTCCCAGCATGCGGCTGAGGTCCTTGGGTCCCACCCGTTCGCCGGAGGACTGGGCGCGGAGCAGGTAGCGCAGCGCCAGCAGGTCGGTCTCACCCATGCCCATGGAGTCCCTGGTGGAACGCCGGGTGGCAACCTCGGCGGAGCGATAGCCGCGGAGAGCCTGCAGCACGGCGGTGGGGGCATCAACCTGCCCCTCCAAGCCGTACCAGTAGCCTGAGTCTGCCGTTACATGGGAGTCCATAGATCAATCCTAGCCGAGCTGATAACTAGACAGGCTTCCTACCGTGGCCTGCCGGGTGCGGGACGCAAAAAAACCCCCGGCGTCCTGTCGCCAGGATGCCGGGGGAATTTCCACTCTTCGCTAAAAGAGTGGGCCCTGTGGGGATCGAACCCACGACCCACGGATTAAAAGTCCGATGCTCTACCAACTGAGCTAAAGGCCCCCTCAAGCCGCCGCTGCAGGAAAACGCGGCAGAAACCGGCTCCGGGCGCAGTGGCAGCGCCATCCATTTCTGGACGTTAACACTGTACCGCAGACCACGCCGCGCTTTTCACCGCCGACGCGCCGCAATGGGCCGATTCCGCGGCTGCGCGGGCACCCCGGAGCGGTTCCCCTTGCCTTCTCCGTGCGGGCCGCCCCCACCTGGCCGGACGCTCGATTCCCCGATGGCACAGGAGTAGCGTGGTGGCATGAGCGAGCAAGCAGGTACCGGCAACCCCGGCCCCGTCCGTCACCACAAGCCGAAGCCGTTCGCGCCGATCGACTTCGAACCGTTCGCAGGCGGCGCCGACCCGGCCCGCGTGTCCGAGGCGGCCCACCTGGCCGCCCAGGCGCTGGTCCGCCGCGGCCGCGACAGTGACGATCCGAAGGTCACCAAGCGCCTGGTGAAGCTCGCCGACGAACAGGGCCTCGAGGCGATCGCCGAGATGTGGGCCGAGAGCCCGGCCCGGTCTCTGCCCGGCGCCCTGTGGCGCCTATATGCCCTGCGCGCCGCGACGGTGCAGGATCCGGAACGGATCTCTGTGTACTTCCGGGCCGGCAAGGACACCGCGCAGGTGTCCCACGCCGTCGCCGGTGCCGCAGAGCCCCCGGGCGCCGAGGAGATGCGCACCATGGCAGATGCCATCCTCTCCGGGGCGTTCGACGGCGAGTTCGACGTCGCGCTGGAACGGTCCGCGGCGTTCTGCCGGGTGGTTGCCCTGGGGCAGGCCACCCTCGCCGACGGCGCCGAGCACAGCAACGCCGGGCACGCCACCAAGCTCACGCGGAACTCGCATTTGCTGGTCAAGACCGCGGAGGACCTGGAGCACGCGGCCAACGCGTGGCGCCTCGGCGAGCTCGATTAGGCCCGCCACTGGACCGGCCGTGGCGGGGTCCGGATACGCCCGCCGGGGGCCCGCTGTCAATCTTGACTTGGTCCGCCGGGCGTAGAAAACTAAAACCGGTGCCGAGCTGCGAAACCCCCGGGCTTCAACAATTAGCCGCCTAGAGCGGCCTACCGCCGAGAGGCGTATCCGGCTCGGCACCATCTACTTTTCCCCTTCTGTTCCGCCCCCGCAGGGCCGCCGTCCACCGGACGGTAAAGTGATCTTCATGCGCGGGCCGATCAATTCGAATCAAGGCCGGCGGACCACGCCTGTGTACGCATTCGGAGACCGGTAACCCCACGTGAAGCTGCGACTTTTTCCCCAGGAACCTGCGGGACTGAACCTCCTGTCCCAGATGGCCCGGCAGATCCTGCTGGCCACCGGCACGCTCTCGGAGATCCTCGGTGCGCCCGCGGCCGAACACTCCCGCCTGGTGGAAGACATGCACAACCACGAGGCGAAGGCGGCCGAGCTGCACTTCGCGCTGCTGACCCACATGCGCAGCAGCTTCCTCAACCCGGTCCCCCGCGACGACATGTACGCCCTCTCCCGCTACCTGAACGAGGCGATGGAGAAGCTCGACGCCGCCGCGGACCTGGTCTTCCTCTACAAGCTGGACCGGCTGCCCCGCCGCGCCGCGGACCAGCTGGAAATCATCAGCCGGCAGGCGGAACTGACCGTCGAGGCGATGCGCCAGCTGAACAACCTGGACGAGCTGGAGGATTACTGGATCGAGGTGCTGCGCCTGACCAAGCGGGCCGAACGCACGCACCGGGTCTGGGTGGCGGACATGCTCGAGGACATGAAGTCCGCCCAGTACGCCCGCAACCGGGACATCGCCGACCAGCTGGTCGATGTCACCAAGGACATGCGCCGGATCGCCACCCAGGTAGGCAGCATCATCGTCAAGGAATCCTGACGTGTCCCTGGTCTTCTTCGCCGCGGTGGTGCTGTTCGCCGCGGCCTTTGCCTTCCTGAACGGTTTCCGGGACGCCTCCTCCTCGGTGGCCCTGGCCGTCCGCAACCGTGCTTTGACCCCGACCATTGCGGTCCTGCTCGCGGGGCTGTTCAATTTCGTCGGGGCGGCGCTCAGCGCGGCCCTGGCCCTGGAGGTCAGCCGCACCTGGGTGGTGCTGCCCGCCGGCGGCAACGGCCTGACCATCCTGATGGCCGGGCTGCTCAGCGCGGTGCTCTGGGGCATCTACAACTGGTGGCGGGGCATCCCGTCGTCGTCCACGCACGCCCTGGTGGGCGGCCTGGCCGGCGCCGGCCTCGCCAGCGTGGCGGTGGGCGGCAACTCGGTGCTTGGCGTGGACCAGTCGCTGATGGTGCAGGTGGTGCTGCCGCTGTTGATCTCGCCCGCCATCGCCTTCGCGGGGTCCTACCTGCTGGTCTGGCCGGCCACGTGGGCCGCCCGCTACACCCCGCCCGGCGTCGTCAACAGCCGCGCCCGGCGCGCCCAGGCCGTGGCCGCGGGCGCCGTCGCGTTCGGCCACGGACTGCAGGACGGCCAGCGCACCAGCGCCGTGCTGATCCTGGCGATGATCGCCGCGGGCCTGGCCGACGGCGGCTCCATGCCGGTGTGGGTAGCTCTGCTGACCGCCGCGATGCTTACCGCCGGGACGCTGGCGGGCGGGTGGCGGATTTCCTACACCCTGGGCCACCGCCTGGTCCGGATCGATCCGCTGCGCGGGTCCGTGGCCCAGCTCTACAGCAGCCTGATCCTGCTGGTGGGCGCGATCGGGCTGCACTGGCCGGTGTCCACCACGCACACCGTCACCGCGGCAGTGCTCGGCGCCGGGGCGAATCAGGGCTACGCGGCCACCAACCGGCGGCTGGTGCTGCGGATCCTGGCGTTCTGGACGCTCACGCCGCTGGTGACCGCCGCCGTGGCGTTCGTGCTGGAGCTGGCGCTCTCGCCGCTCTCCAACCTGTAGCGCCCGGCCAAAGTCAGCCCCCGGCAAAGCCTGCGAACACCCGCAGCAGCGGGTCAGCCCCCGGCTTTATCCGAAGCGGCCGGAAACGTAGTCCTCGGTGGCCTTCACGGTGGGGTTGCTGAAGATGGTGTGGGTGTCCCCGTACTCGATCAGCTTGCCCGGCTTGCCGGTGCCGGCGATGTTGAAGAACGCCGTCTTGTCCGAGACGCGGGCCGCCTGCTGCATGTTGTGGGTCACGATCACCACGGTGTACTCATCCTTGAGCTCGTTGATGAGGTCCTCAATGGCGAGGGTGGAGATCGGGTCCAGCGCGGAGCAGGGCTCGTCCATCAGGATGACCTGCGGCTCCACGGCGATCGCCCGGGCGATGCAGAGGCGCTGCTGCTGGCCGCCGGAGAGGCCGGAGCCGGGCTTGGCCAGGCGGTCCTTGACCTCGTTCCAGAGGTTCGCGCCGCGCAGCGAGCGCTCCACCAGCGCGTCGGCGTCGCCCTTGGAGATCTTCTTGTTGTTCAGCTTCACGCCGGCCAGCACGTTGTCTCGGATGGACATGGTGGGGAACGGGTTGGGCCGCTGGAAGACCATGCCGATCTGCGAACGGACCGTCACCGGGTCAACGCCGGGGCCGTAGAGGTTGTCGCCGTCGAGCAGCACCTCTCCTTCCACGCGGGCACCGGGGATCACCTCGTGCATCCGATTCAGGGTGCGCAGGAAGGTGGACTTGCCGCAGCCGGACGGGCCGATGAAGGCCGTAACGGACTTGGCGTCGATGTTGATGTTGACGTCCTCGACGGCCAGGAATTTGCTGTAGTAGACGTTGAGGTCTTTGACGTCGATGCGCTTAGACATGCTGTTCCTTCACTGGGAGAGATTGAGGGTCCGGGAGCCGGCGCGGGCCTAGCGGCCGGCTTTCGGGGCGAAGATGCGGGCCACCAGGCGGGCGGCGAGGTTGAGCAGCATCACCAGGATGATCAGGACCAGGGCCGCGCCCCAGGCGCGCTGGTCCGACGGTCCCGGGTTCGACGGCGAGGTCGGGTTCAGGATCTGCGTATAGATGAATGTCGGCAGCGAGGCCATCCAGCCGCCGAAGACGTTGTTGTTGATCGAGGTGGCGAAGCCGGCGGTGACCAGGATGGGGGCGGTCTCGCCGATCACGCGGGCGATCGCGAGGGTGACGCCGGAGGCGATGCCGGAGATCGCCGTCGGGATGACCACCTTCAGGATGGTGCGCCACTTCCGCACGCCCAGGGCGTAAGCCGCCTCGCGCAATTCGTTCGGGACGATCTTCAGCATTTCCTCGCTGGAGCGGACAACCACCGGGATCATCAGCACGGAGAGGGCGACGGCGGCGACGGCTCCGGTCTTGGTGCCCGGACCGGCCACGGCAAAGAAGAACGCCGCGGCGAAGAGGCCGGCCACGATCGAGGGGATGCCGGTCATCACATCGACGAAGAAGGTGATGGCGCGGGCCAGCGGGCGGTCGTCGCCGTATTCAACCAGGTAGATCGAGGTCAGCAGGCCCACGGGCACGGAGATGACCGTTGCCAGCAGGGTGATCTGCACGGTGCCGATGAGGGCGTGGTAGATGCCGCCGACCACGGGGGCACCGTTCTCGACGCTCTTGTTGTCGAACGCGCCGGTCACCCCGTTCATGGAGGTGCCGAGGAAGCCGGGGTCCAGCAGGCCGGGGAGGCCCTTGACCAGCACGGTCCAGATCACGGAGACCAGGGGCAGCAGGGAGATCAGGAACGCGCCCACCACCAGGCAGGTGGCGAGCTTGTCCTTGGCCCGGCGGGAGCCTTCAACGGCGGCGCTCCAGCCGACCAGGCCCACGGTGAAGAGGATGGCCGAGACGATGCCCCAACCGAAGGCGTTGAAGCCGATCAGGGCCAGGATGGCGGCGCCGAGGATCAGGGCGAGGGCCAGGACGATGTACGGCGCGGCCTTGGGCAGCTGGCCCTTGGTGAGGGCAGAGCGCTTCTTGACGGGGGTCAGGGTGGCAGTCATTTAGTTGGCTCCCGAGAATTCTTTGTGCCGGGTGATGATCCACCGGGCGAGCATGTTCACGCCGAGGGTGATGATGAACAGGACCAGGCCGGCCGCGATCAGGGTGCTGACCTTCAGGCCGCTGGCCTCCGGGAAGTTCAGGGCGATCTCGGCGGCGATGGTCTGGTTGCCGGACTGGATCAGGCTGGCGGTCAGGGCGCCGGAGGAGAGGACCAGGGCCACGGCCATGGTCTCGCCGAGGGCGCGGCCCAGGCCCAGCATGATAGCGCTGATGATGCCGGGGCGGCCGAAGGGCAGCACGGCCATCCGGATCATTTCCCAGCGGGTGGCGCCCAGGGCCAGCGCGGCTTCCTCGTGCAGCTTGGGGGTCTGCAGGAAGATTTCGCGTGAGAGCGAGGTGATGATCGGCAGGACCATGACGGCCAGGACGATACCGGCCGTGAGGATGGTCTTGCCGGTGGCCGACGCCGGGCCCTGAAAGATCGGCAGCCAGCCGAGGTTGGAGGCGAGCCAGCCGTAGGCCGGAGAAATTTCGCGGGCCAGGAAGGCCGCGCCCCAGGCGCCGTAGACCACCGAGGGGATGGCGGCGAGCAGGTCGATCACGTAGCCCAGGCCCGAGGCGAGCCGGCGGGGGGCGAAGTGCGAGATGAAGAGCGCGACGCCGATCGCCACGGGGGTGGCGATGACGAGGGCGATCACGGCGGCGATCAGGGTGCCGATGACGATCGGCCAGATGTAGGCAAAGAAGCCCGCTCCGCCCTGGATCTTGTCCGGCGGGGCGACGAGCGCCGGGACGGCCTGGATCACCAGGAAGAGCGCCACGCCGAAGAGGACGGCAAGGATCAGGCACCCGGCGGCCAGGGTGGCTGCGGAGAAGACTTTGTCACCGGCGCGGCCTGCGCCCCGGGACGTGGTCAGGGAGGTGGTGGTCACTTCACGATCCTTCAGCTTCGATCTGCGCTGCGCGGCGGACGGGTCACGCCCGCTGCGCGGCGGTCAATCTGGGGTACGGCGGACAAACGGCTAGGTTCCCTGCCTCGGTCAGGCGGTCAATGACCGCCCGGCCGGGACAGGGAACCTGGCTCAGGCTGGTGTTTCCACTATGCCTTGCGGGGAAAGGGATTCCCTAGGACTTTGCCTTGATCGATTCGATCGACTTCGCGGCCTTGTCCTGCAGTGCCTTGGACAGCGGCGCGGACTTCGCGGACTCGGCGGCAGCCTTCTGGCCGGCGTCGGAGACGACGTAGTTCTCGAAGGCCTTGACCAGGTCCGCGGTTTCCTTGCTGTCGTAGGTGCTGCAGACGACGTGGAAGGAGACCAGGACGATCGGGTAGGCACCCTCGATGGTGGTCTTGCGGTCCAGCTTGATGGAGAGATCGTTGGCGGCGCGGCCCTCGACCGGCTTGCCTGCGTCGACGGCCTTGGCGGCGGCGTCGGCGGAGATCGTGGTGAAGCCGTTGCCCACCTTGATCTGGGCAACGCCCAACTTGCCGCTGACGGCGGAGTCGTCGGCGTAGGTCACGGCACCGGGGGTGTCGGTGACGGTCTTGACGACGCCGGAGGTGCCCTTGGCGTTCTCGCCCTTGAGCGATGCGGGCCAGACGCCGGAGGAC